>Ga0081538_10000607_pt1 | contig 39726 bp, 38 predicted proteins | sample TabmetS5T2R1_FD_71022 | JGI IMG/M metagenome (GOLD analysis project Ga0081538, IMG submission 71022) | Tabebuia heterophylla rhizosphere microbial communities from the University of Puerto Rico - S5T2R1 | ecosystem: Host-associated > Plants > Roots > Rhizosphere ... | reverse complement strand
GGAGTCGGTGATCTATGAGCTCCATGTCAAAGGCTTCACGCGGCTGCACCCAGCGGTACCCGAGCATCTGCGCGGCACGTACGCAGGATTGGCCTATCCCGCCGTTGTGCAGCACTTGGCAGATCTTGGCGTTACGGCCGTCGAACTGCTTCCTATTCACCACTTCAACTCCGAGCCCTTCCTGGTGGGTCGTGGGCTTTCCAACTACTGGGGATACAACACCCTCGGCTTCTTCGCACCGCATTCCGCGTACGGCTCAGTCGGCACGCTCGGACAGCAGGTGCGGGAGTTCAAGGAGATGGTCTCGGCGCTGCACGACGCAGGAATCGAGGTCATTCTCGATGTCGTCTACAACCACACCGGTGAGGGTGGGCACGAGGGGCCCACATTGTGCTACCGGGGCATTGACCACCTGGGTTACTACCGGCTGACCGACGATAAGCGCAACGACTACGACGTAACGGGCTGTGGCAACTCGGTGGATACATCCGAGCCGGGCGTGCTCCGCATGGTGCTTGATTCGTTGCGTTACTGGGTCACCGAGATGGGCGTCGACGGCTTTCGCTTCGACCTCCTCACCACCTTGATCCGGGACGAGCGGCATCACGTCGATCAAGATCACGCATTCAAGCAGGCAATTCGGGAAGATCCGGTGCTGAGCCAGATCAAGATCATTGCCGAGCCCTGGGACATGGGCCCGTACGGCTACCAAGTCGGCGCCTTTGGGCCGGGCTGGAGTGAGTGGAACGATCGCTTTCGCAACCATGTGCGGGACTTCTGGCGCGGCAACACCCACGGGGTTGGCGAGCTGGCGCAGCGGCTGACTGGCTCCCCTGACATTTTTGATCATGAAGGCCGTGCGGCTACCGCCAGCGTGAACTTCGTCACCGCACACGATGGCTTCACGCTGCGTGACCTGGTGACCTACAACGTCAAGCACAACGGCGCCAATGGCGAGTCCAATCGCGACGGATCCGACGACAATCGATCATGGAACTGCGGCGTGGAGGGCGAGACCGACGATCCGGAGGTGAATGCCCTGCGCCATCGTCAAGCGCGAAACTTTATGGCGACGTTGATCTTGGCCGCCGGAATCCCCATGATCACCGGCGGCGACGAGCTGGGCCGGACTCAACAGGGCAACAACAACGCCTATTGCCAAGACTCGCACCTGTCATGGGTGCACTGGGACACCACAGAAAGCTGGAGCGATCTGACTGATCTTGCACGCAGGCTTCTCCAGCTCCGCGCCGAGCGCTCGGTCTTCCGACGCGCGAGCTATCGGCGCGGAGAGTTCCTGCTGGATGCCAAGGGTGAGCTGCAGGGACGTAGGAACATCGCCTGGTTCGGCGGTCACAAAGCTGAGATGACAGAGGCGGATTGGCGTGACCCGACCCGGCGGACCCTGGGCATGTACCTGGCCGAGGACGACCCGTATCGAGCAACGGACGAGGCCTTCCTGATCTGGCTCCACGCCGGGTCCGACCCGATCCAGGTGGAGCTGCCGGACGCGCCATGGGCAAACACCTACACGGTGCTCGCCCACACCGGAAGCGTCGACGAGCTGCCATCCGAGAAGATCACCGCCGGATCGACCCTGCAAGTGCCCGGTCGTACGGTCGTGGTGCTCCAGGTCGATTAGACGGAGGCCACATAACCGGCTGACGGAGGCGTCGGCATGCTTGCCGGCAAGGCCGCCAGGCCCATCTCCGCCTCGCTTGCCAGCAGCGGATGATAGGGCACTACCCGTACCGTGCAGCCAATTGCCCCAGCCCGCTTGGCCTCTACCCAGCCCTCGTATCGCCGCAGTCCCTCATCGACGTCGATTCCTGTCGGGAACGGATTCACTCGTGGCTCGTAGAGTCGGTCGTCGTCGCCGACACGGCCAGTGACGAGCTGCACTTGAATGTCATCGGGGCTGAGTTCACCGAGCCGGACGAGCGCGCTGACGTGAATCTTCGCCCCTACCTCGACCTGCTCGCCGCCAAGGGATTCAACGTGCTCCACGGAAACCGTTGGCCACGCCTCCCGAATCCGCCGCTTCCACTTAGCGAGTGCCTCCGCGCCACCACTGCTCGAGTTGAGAGAGTGGCTGGAGACTGCGGCAGGTGTGTATAGGTTCGTCACGTACTCCCGGACCATCCGGGAGGCCACCACCTTGGGAGCCAGCCCGGCGACGGTGTCTCTGATCATCTGAATCCAGCGCTCCGGCAGCCCATAATGATCAACATCGTAGAAGCGTGGCACGATCTCGTTCTCGATGATGTCGTAGAGCGCCTTGGCTTCAAGATCATCACGGCGCTCGGCGCCATCCGCACCCTCCGCCGATGGAATCTCCCAGCCAAACTCCGGATGGAACCATTCGTCCCACCAACCGTCGCGGATCGACAGATTCGCGGCCCCATTAAGGGCTGCTTTCATTCCTGATGTGCCACATGCCTCGTAAGGGCGCAACGGGTTGTTCATCCAGACATCACAGCCGGGATACAGCCGCTTAGCCATCGCGATGTCGTAGTCCGGCAGGAAAACAATGTGCTCACGAACCTCCGGATCGTCGGCGAACTGCACGACCTGCTGCACGAGAGCCTTGCCGCCCTCGTCGGCTGGATGGGCCTTGCCAGCGATGACGATCTGGATCGGCCGCTCCTTGTTGGTTAGCAGCTCCTTCAGCCGAACAGGATCACGCAGCATCAAGGTCAGCCGCTTGTACGAGGGCACGCGTCGAGCGAAGCCGAACGTGACAACATCCGGGTTGAGAGCCTTAGCCACCCAGTCCGTTGGCATGCCACGATTCGCGCTGCTGACCGCCAGCCGCTCACGCGTCATGGCAATCAGGTCCTCACGCATCCTCCGCTTGATGCCCCAAATGGTCTTGCTGTCGACCTGCGATAGCGCATTCCAGTCGTAGCCGTCGCTTTCTGACGGACTGCCGCTCGGTGCCTCGAGCAGCTCCAGCAGCTCACGATGGACCCACGTGAGATGGTGCACACCGTTGGTGATCTGAGTGATCGGGACTTCACTGGTGTCGAATGATCGCCATAGTCCCTGGAACATCTCGCGTGACACCACGCCATGCAGAGAGGAAACCCCGTTCGCACGTTGGGCGAGCCGGAAGCCCATGACTGCCATGTTGAATTTGCTGGAGTCACCGGCTTCGTAGTCCTCGGCGCCCAACGCCAGGACGCGATCCACTGGCAGATCACTGAAGCCTGCGAATTGGTGAACGATGAGCTCGCGTGGAAACCGATCGATGCCCGCTGGAACTGGAGTATGGGTCGTGAACACCGTTCCGGCACGGGTCAGTTCGAGTGCAGTGTCGAAGTCCAGACCGGTTTGCAGGTATTCCCGGATCCGTTCCAGACCTAGGAATCCGGCATGGCCTTCGTTGGTGTGAAACACAGTCGGCGCTGGTACGCCCGTAATCCGGCAGTAGGACCGGATGGCGCGTACCCCACCCATGCCAAGTAGCACTTCTTGCTCCAGCCGATGATCGGTGCCCCCGCCGTACAGCCGGTCTGTGACTTCTCGCTCGTATCCGGCGTTCTGCTCGACATCGGAGTCCAGCAGCAACAGCGGTATTCGGCCAACCTGCGCCAGCCAGACCTGCGCATGGAGCGTACGACCGTGTGCGAGCGGTACCTCTATCCGAACCGGACCCTCGTCATCGTGGAGCAACGTCAGCGGCAGCGAGTTCGGGTCCAGCAGTGGATACCGCTCCTGCTGCCAGCCGGCTGCATTCAGTGACTGCCGGAAGTACCCCTGTCGATACAGCAGTCCGACTCCGATGATCGGAACACCAAGATCGCTTGCCGCCTTGAGGTGATCACCGGCCAGGATTCCTAAGCCGCCTGAGTACTGCGGCAACACCTCGGTAATGCCGAACTCGGGCGAGAAGTAACCGATCCCGACCGGCGCTGCCGGAGTCTCGGCGGCGTAGCCCTGATACCACAGATCACCGGTGAGATAGTCGGCGAGATCGGACTGGATCAGGCGAAGGTTCTTGAGGAAGCGCTTGTCGATCGATAGCGCTTGCAGGCGCTCAACGGATACGTCAGCCAGGAGTCGTACCGGGTCACCGCCGGTGCTGTCCCACAGCTGCGGGTCCACGGACCGGAACAGATCTTGGGTCTCAGTGTGCCAACACCAGCGGAGGTTGCGGGCCAGGTCGCCCAGTGGTTTGAGCGGCTCAGGCAGTACCGGACGAACGATGAAACGGCGGATTGCGCGCACTGGGATAACCTACCGACGAAGTTTCGATGTCACGGGCGTTCTGCTCTGATCGAGTCAAGAACCCACAGATTGCGCGCCGCCGTGCTGAGGAGAAGAGAGGGAACACGCCTTTCGTTCCCGAGCGACGACGAAGTAGGCGGCTTGCAAAGCGCGATCCGCGCGGAGCGAGCAAAGCGAGCGGAGTAATCCAACACGGGCGCTTCAATACCCACCCGAACGCGGTTAAGGCAGCCAAGCTCGATGTATCCGACCCCTGCCGCTCCGCCATCGGGGCCGATAGGTTGAGGGTCGTGACGGCAACAAATTCAGGACTCCCGATGCCTGAGCGCGATGACACCGCTCAGGCAGGCCCTCTAGGATCCTCTTCCCAGGCCTCCACGCCCCCGCCCGATACCTCGCCGCCCGATACCTCGTCAGACAGCCAACCTGCTGTCACGATCACCAAGCCGACGCTCGGGGCGATCTTCGACCGCATTCCGGTGCATAAGGTCTCACCGGTTATCGAGGGCGGGGCCTATCCAGCCAAGGCTGTGGTCGGGGAAGAGATCCCCATCCGCGCAACCGTGTTCCGCGAGGGTCATGACGCCGTCAACGCCTCGGTGGTGCTCACCGATCCCAACGGCAAGGAGCGGCTAGAGCACATGCACCGCACCACACCAGCGGGCTTTGACTGGTGGACCGCATCGGTTGTTCTTGAGACCGAGGGGTTGTGGACCTTCCGCGTTGAGGGCTGGAGCGATCCGTGGGAGACCTGGGTACACAACGCGGAGATCAAGATTCCGGCTGGTATCGACGTTTCTTTGGTTTGCATTGACGGCATCGCGCTGTTTAACAGGGCCGCCGCTGCTGCCGAGGAGGCCGATGACTACCCTACCTCCGCGCTGCTACAAGGAGCGGCCAAGAACCTCGATTCAGCACAGCAGGTGGAGGATCGGCTGGAAGTCGTATTGGCGGGGGAGATTCGGGCGGCGATGAAGCGCTACGGCCCTCGGGACTTTGTCTCACCGACGCCGGAGTATCCGATCTTCGTCGATCGCCGCAAGGCCTTGTTCTCGTCCTGGTATGAGTTCTTCCCGCGTTCCCAGGGTGCGAGGTGGGACGAGGAGAACCAGAAATGGATCTCCGGCACCTTTGACACCTCCTACGAACGCCTCGAGGCCGCCGCAGCTATGGGCTTCGATGTGGTCTATCTGCCGCCCATCCATCCGATCGGCCGGACCTTCCGTAAGGGGCCAAACAACACGCTGAGCCCAGGTCCGAGCGACCCGGGCTCCCCCTGGGCCATAGGCGCGGAAGAAGGCGGACACGATGCCATCCATCCCGATCTCGGTGACTTTGACGCCTTCGACCGTTTTGTGGCTAAGGCCAATTCCCTGGGACTTGAGGTTGCCATGGACTTCGCGCTGCAGGCATCGCCTGACCATCCCTGGGTAACCGAGCACCCCGAATGGTTCTCCAAACGCGCCGACGGTTCCATTGCGTACGCGGAGAATCCACCCAAGAAGTATCAGGACATCTACCCCATCAACTTCGACAACGACCGCGATGGGATCTACCTGGAAAGCCTGCGCATCATCAAGCTGTGGATGAGCCATGGTGTGCGGATTTTCCGTGTGGATAACCCGCATACCAAGCCCGTGAACTTCTGGGCGTGGCTGCTGGCTGAGGTTCGCAAGACCGATCCGGATGTGTTGTTCCTGTCCGAAGCATTCACCAAGCCGGCGATGATGTCGGCCCTCGGCAAGGCGGGTTTCCAGCAGTCCTATACCTACTTCACCTGGCGGAACGAGAAGTGGGAGATCGAGGAGTACATGGAGGAGCTGACCACCGAAACCGACAGCTTCTTCCGCCCGAACTTCTGGCCGAACACTCCCGACATCCTGCCGCACTTCTTGCAGTGGGGTGGCAAGCCGGCTTTCACCATCCGCGCAGTGCTGGCCTCGACCCTCTCGCCGCTCTGGGGCATGTACTCCGGCTTCGAGCTGTTCGAGAACGCCGCACTTGCCCAAGGCCGCGAGGAGTACCTGGACTCTGAGAAGTTCCAGTACCGACCGCGGGACTGGAAGGCTGCCGAGGAGAGTGGTGAGAACCTCAACATGCTGCTCGGCAGGCTGAATCAGATCCGTCGTGAGCACCCTGCCTTGCAGCAGCTGCGGAATCTGCACTTCCACCACGCGCCGCACGCGAACGCCCTGGTCTACTCCAAGAGGAGCGGCGATGACGTCGTGATCGTGATCTGCAGCCTCGATCCGCACAGCGTCGTCGAGACCGAGATCTATCTGGACATGGACGCCCTCGGTCTAACGGCGCGCGATGTCTATCTAGTACACGATGAAATCACCGGGCAGACCTGGCGCTGGGGACAGCATGCCTTCGTCAGGCTTACCCACGCCGATCCGGCGCACATTCTGACGCTGATTCGGTACGGCTCGCGGAACACCGCCACGGGGCCGGCTGGCGGCATACGGTTGGGCGCGCAGGGCTAGGACGCCGTGAGGGGGACAGCCGATCCTCAGGTCGCCGACCAGGTCCTGAGGTATATCTCTAATGCACGGTGGTTCGCCGGCAAGGGTCGGCGAGTCCAATTCCGATCGCTAACGCCGTTGCCCTGGCTCACCGATGTCTCGGACTTTTTCCGGCCTGCTGCTCCCCCAGGTGTCAGATTCGAGATCGCGGAAGTCGGCTATTCGCCCGATGAGGATCCGGAGCGGCCGTCCGCTCCGACCGGTCCAGCCGACCAGGATATGGAGCCGACACGGGACTCTGGGCCCGGTGAGCCACCTGAAATGATCCAGCAGAGCGATCCCTCTCCGACCGAGTACTACCACCTAGCGGTCTCCTACCGGCCAGCGCCGCACGCTGAGCTGCATCAGGCAGAGATCGGTCGCTTCACCGATCCTGATCTTGGTCCGGTCATTGCTTACGATGCCACCCAAGATCCAGAGGCATGCCGAGTCATTCTCAGCGCTTTACTTGGCGGCCGCAGAGTCCGCAGTCCCGACAGCGAAGCCCGATTCAACACCAATACGGCTTCAGGTCTTCGCGCCGATCTTGAGTCGCGACCATTCACTGGGCAACAGAGCAACAGCTCGGTAATGCTCGGCGAGACAGCAATACTCAAGCTCTTTCGGCGTCTCGAACTTGGCCACAACCTTGATATTGAGGTGCATGCTGCGCTGAATGCAGCCGGCATCTCCGACGTCGCTGGTCTATTCGGCTGGATCGAGGGCAGCTGGGTCTCCAATGGGCGTCAGCTCGATGCTGATCTTGCAATGGTGATCGAGCAGTTAGCGGGCGCGGCTGATGGCTGGGACCTGGCGCTCGACTCCCTACGGGTCGAGAATGCCTTCGCTGCCGAGGCGGAGGCATTGGGCAGGGCCCTTGCCGAGATTCACCAGGCTCTCCGGTCTTCCTTCCCGACCGCAAGGGTGCTGGGCGCGCGGACGGCGATGATCATGAAGGACCGGCTGCATCAGGCGGCCCGGAGTGTCCCCGCACTAGCAGCGTATGTCCCTGGCATGCTGCGCTGTTTCGATGCGTTGGGAGCCGAGACGCTCAATACCCAACGCGTCCATGGAGACTTCCATCTCGGACAAACGCTGCATACCTCGTCTGGCTGGAAGATCATCGACTTCGAGGGTGAGCCGGCCAAAACCATGGCGGAACGACGCCTCCCAGACTCCATCTGGCGGGACGTCGCCGGCATGCTGCGTTCCTTCGATTACGCCGCCGCGAGTGTTTCAGGGCCACACAGCGCAGCCTGGGCAGCAGAGTGCCGGGCCGCGTTTCTACACGGCTATGTCCACGGGGAGTTGGACGAGACGGAGGCGAGCGTGCTCCGCGCATACGAGGCCGACAAAGCCATCTATGAGGTCGTCTACGAAACACGGAACCGGCCGGATTGGATAGGTATCCCGCTGCGAGCGGTAGCCGAACTGGCGGGCGAAAATCAGGACTCAGATCAGGTGTCCCCCGGCGAGCCTGCGAGCCGCACCGAAAAGCCCGGCGAGCCTGCGAGCCGGACCAGAGAACAGGAGTAGCACCCATGTCGTACGATCCGACCGGCGGTCTGACTGGCTGGGACCTCACCGGTTTCCACGAGGGGCATGACACCGAGTGCTGGCGTCGCTTGGGCGCGCACGAGACGACCGTTCAGGACTCCGAACGAGGTCCGATCTTCGGCACCCGATTCTCGGTATGGGCTCCCAACGCACAGGCCGTGCGGCTCGTCGGCGACTTCAATTACTGGAACGGCGAGGGGCACCACATGAATCTGATCCCGGGAGCCGGGGTCTGGGCGCTCTTCGCGGAAGGAGTGGGCACCGGCAGCCTGTACAAGTTCGAGGTGCTTGGTGCCGACGGCGTTTGGCGGCTCAAGGCCGATCCGATGGCGCGCTTTGCCGAGGCTGCGCCGCACACCGCCTCGATCGTGTACGAGAGCCAGTACGCCTGGGGCGACGACCAGTGGATGTGGTACCGCGGCCAAAAGAAGATGCATGCAGAGCCGGTGAGCATTTACGAAGTCCACATCGGATCTTGGCGCCAAGGGCTCACTTACCTGGAGCTGGCCAATGAATTGGTGGAGTACGTCAGCTGGCAGGGCTACACGCACGTGGAGTTCATGCCCGTCGCCCAGCACCCGTTTGAAGGCTCATGGGGCTATCACGTAACGGGTTACTTCGCCCCCATGTCGAAGTTTGGTTCACCAGACGAGTTCCGACACCTTGTCGACAAACTGCACCAGGCCGGGATTGGCGTAATTGTCGACTGGGTGCCCGGGCACTTTGCGACTGACCCTTGGGCGCTGCAGCGCTTTGACGGAACCGCGCTGTACGAGCATGAGGATCCAAGGCTGGGCTGGCATCCCGATTGGGGTTCCTACATCTTCAACTTCGGCCGCAACGAGGTAAAGAGCTTCCTGATCTCCAATGCCTACTACTGGCTAGAGGAGTTCCATATCGACGGGCTGCGCGTGGACGGCGTCGCCTCCATGCTCTATCTGGACTACTCGCGAGAAGTGGGTCAGTGGGTCCCGAACAAGTACGGCGGCAACGAGAATCTGGAAGCTGTCGAACTGCTGCAGCAAACCAACTTCCATGCCTACCGGCGGGAGCCTGGCGTTGTCATGGTCGCCGAAGAATCAACCTCCTGGCCTGGCGTTACCCAGGGCACTGAGGACGGCGGCCTCGGCTTCGGGTTCAAGTGGAACATGGGCTGGATGAACGACTCGCTGCGCTACCTGGGTCGCGAGCCGATCTACCGGCAGTACCACCACCACGAGATGACCTTCGCCATGGCGTACGCGTACTCGGAAAACTTCATCTTGCCGATCAGCCATGACGAGGTGGTGCACGGCAAAGGCTCGATGTTCGAGCGGGCCCCGCAGGACGAGTGGCGGAAGTTCGGCACGCTCCGCGCCTTCTACGCATTCATGTGGTCTCACCCGGGCAAGAAGCTGCTGTTTATGGGGACCGAGTTCGCTCAGCGGCGGGAGTTCTCCGAAAGCCGTAGCGTCGATTGGTGGCAAAGCGCGGAGTGGGGACATCGCGGTGTTCAGCGGCTGATCAAGGACATGAACACGATCTACCAGGAGCACCCGGCCCTTTGGAAGCGCGACACCGACGCGTCAGGTTTCTCCTGGATCGATGCCGATGATCATGGTGGGAACGTCTTTTCGTGGCTGCGCTATGACGGCGACGGTCAAATGATCGCCTGCATTACGAACTTCTCCTCCGAACCACGGCCAGACCACCAGATCGGACTGCCCACCGAAGGGGTTTGGAAGGAGATCTTGAACACCGACGCAGAGGTGTACGACGGAACCGGCTTGATCGGAAACCTCGGACAAGTCATTGCGCATCCAGTGCCGTCTCACGGATATGAGTCGTCTGCCTCGGTGACAATCCCACCGCTCGGTGCCGTCTGGCTGCGGCTCGAGCCCGAGCTGGACGAGGAGCAGCCGATCGAGCGCGAGAAGGCAACGCGCGGTGTCATCGCGGCCGCGAGGGCAGCATCGCCGCACACCACCACAACGGACGAGGCGGTGACAGGTCCAACCCAGCCTCGGCGGGCGAAGCCCTCCGAAAATGAGGCTGAACAGGAGCTGCAGAGCCCTGAATCGCCGGAGAGTCCGGAGTCACCTGATTCACCGGACAGTCCCGACTCGCCGGCTTCACCGAGCAGCCCAAACTCACCAGGCTCACCCGCATCCCCTGGTTCCGCAGAGCTACCTGGGAGTCGCTGAACTGTCAGTCGATAGCCGATGCGGCAAGCGGATATAAAGGCCGGCAGCCAGCGCGATCTTCAGCGCCAGCGCGACCAGCGGCAGCGTCAGGTCGCCATCAGCAGTCTGTGCCGGCGAGGTGACGAACAGGTTCGTTGAGGCGTGCAGCAGGATCGCCATGAGAACGCTGCCCCGTGTTCCCAAGAACACGTAGGTGAAAACCAGCGAGTTGGCCATCAGATCAGCCAGCAGCAACCACAGCGGTCGGCCCTCCAGTGTGGCGCCGGCTGTCCAGACCAGCGGCAGGTGCCAGAGCCACCAGCCGAATCCGAGGATCAGGCTGGCGGTAACCGCTCGATAGCGGCTCAGCAGTCGTGGCAGCAGGTAGCCACGCCAGCCCAACTCTTCACCGAGACCATCGGTGATCACGAGAATGAGAAATGTCGCTACCAGCGCAGGAATCGAGAGGGTAAGCGCGGGAGGCCGTACCGCCGTCCACGGCTCACCGAGCAGCATGGCAATCGCGGCGGCGATTAGTGAGAAGACCAGGGGTCCAACAAGGACGATCGGATACCACCACCAGCGGACCCGCCACAGCACGAGTCTCCGACCAAGATCGCGTACCCCGGCCCGGCCGTCCAACAGCGCCGCACAAGCCAGAGCAGCAACCGCCGGAATCCAAGTCCACAACTGACCGACGACTCCTACCGGCGTGCCCATGGCTCTCGGTATCCAGACGACCCAGGTCAGCGTCAAGGTCAGTAAGAAGAACACCAGCGCGTCGTAGCGACGGAGGCTATCGCGCCATGCGGAGCGATCTGAGGTAGAGACTGAACCCATCGTGACGCCCATTCTTCTCGATACGGTCCTGCTCGGGCGAGCCTGCTGAGGTCAGCAGCAGGCCCGGGACGTCGCCGGACTAGGTTGGTCAGTTATGAGCACGAGCCGGATCCGATGGCTGCAGCAGCGTGACTGACCTCGCTGTGACCCTCAATATCTCTGAAGGCGGAATTGCCACCATGAGCTGGAGCGGATCCGGTAGCGCTGAGTCGCTCCAGCAGGCACTCAGTGCCGCAGCAGATGAAGCGTTCGTCGGCTACGGGCTGCGTCGGCTGGAAGTTGCGCTGCCAGCCGAGGACTTGACTGCTCGGCGAGCGGTGCTGCGTTCGGGTTTCCGGCTCGAGGGGATTCGCCGTCAGAGCGTCGAGCGCCCAGACGGCTCGTATGGGGATATCTGCCTATTCGCCCGGCTGGCATCGGACCAGCCGTATGGACCGCACGGCTTCTCGGGTGTGATGAACTCGGCGCTGCCCAAGAAGCGCCTTATCGCCCACGTGCTGCTGCGGGACGCAGTCGGCCGAGTGCTGCTTTGTGAGATGCAGTTCAAGTCCGACTGGGAACTGCCTGGCGGCATCGTCGAGCCGTACGAGACGCCGCGACAAGGTGCGAGCCGCGAGGTTACCGAGGAGCTCGGCATCGAACTGGCCATCGGTCGGCTGCTCGTCGTTGATTGGATGCCGCCTTACCTGGGATGGGACGACGCTATCGAAATGATCTTCGATGGTGGCCAGATAACCGAAGAGGACGTGGCCGGCTGGTCGCTGCAGCCGACCGAGATCAAGCGGGTGGCTTTGGTAGACCTCGACACCGCAGCCAGCCTGGTCACGCCGCTTGCCCACCGCCGGCTGGTGCTTGCGGCGGCCCTGGGCCCCGACGAAATGGCATACACCGAGGAGGGCCGCACGCCCTAATCGCTGGGGGCTTGTCAGACCTTGCCCAGCTCTAGGCGAATGTCGTGGAGTGTCAGGATTAGCGCGTCATTGGCGCACGCGAGGCCGGCCTCACCGCTGGGAGCCAGCACATTGCCGACCTCTGAGATTGGCACAGATTGCTTTTCGTTGCCGACATTGAGCGTTGCCGAGCCGCTACTCTCGCCGACTGTGAACTTCGCTCTGTTGCCCTCCAGCTGATAGTCACCGTCGACGGTGCCGTTCACCAGCAGGCGGCCACGCTGGCCAGCCAGCGTCAGGTTGATGGGATCCTTGCCTGCGCCGCGGAGCAAGTACGAGCCGTTCTTGAACGTAACGGTGACGTCCCCGCCCTCGCCCGTGCCGTACGTTCCCCTCTCGCCCACTCCGACGAACCTGATGAGTCGGTAACGTCCACTCAAACACTCGCGCGCTGCCGCTGGGCTCGGCGATGGCGTCGGGCCTGCGGTAGCGGGGGCCGCCGTAGCCGGCGGTCCGCTGCTGGGCGTCGAAGACGGGCCCAATGCGGCCGGGTCGCCAAAACATCCGGCGAGGGTAAGCAGCATCGTGGTCATGGCGACGAAGAGTCGCTTCATGATCCTCTCTTCCGGGTCTGCTGCAACTGCTTGGGCACTGCTCGCGCGACCGGCGCACGCAGTGCGGGTCAGCATATTCGCTAAAAGAGAGCGGTCATGAGGTCGCGACGCGCCTTGAGTACCCGTTCGTCGGCGTTGCCGAGCGTCTCGAATAGTTCGAGCAGCCGTACCCGAGCTAGGTCGCGCTGATCTCCCGATAACCGCTTGATCAGCGCAATCAGCCGCGAAAATGCGGCCTCTGCCTGCCCGTTGATCATCTCGACATCGGCGGCTGCCAACTGCATGTTCATATCATCGGTGGCATCTGCGGCGGCCAGCGTTGACTTCGGATCCAGCATCGCCACACGCGCAAAGAGACCCGCCTGTGCCTTGCCAGCCTGTGCGCCAGCATCGTTCGGGTTGGCTTGTAATAGCTTGTCGAATTCCTCCCGCGCCGCCGCGAAATCACCGCGCTCCAATGCGGCGTCGGCAGCGGCGTACCGCGGATCTGCAGTCGGCTCGGGCTCCTCAGCCGGGGAAGGCTCAGAGCCTACCGGCTCCGCGCGCCCCATAATCCCGTTCGCTACGGCTGCTTTCAGCAATTGATCAATTGCTGCCTGTACTTCATCTTTTGGCAGCACTCCCTGGAACAGCGGAGCCAGCTGTCCATTGATCAAAGCGATCACAGTAGGAACCGCTTGCAGTCCAAGTGCTTGAACGATCCCCGGCGCGGCGTCCACATTGAGTCGGGCTAAGAGGAACTTGCCGTCTGCAGCGTTCGCGATCTCGATCAACGCGTCGGACAGCTGCTGGCCGGTGGCGACGCGAGGCGAATAAAGCTCGACTACTACAGGGTGCTTGAGCGACCTGCGAATCGTCTCGGCCTCGAACGTCTGCTCGGTGACCTCGACAACGTACGACCCGCCAGCAATCTGTGATCCGGTTGCCTGACCGGCGGTTGACTGCTTGGCCCGCTGGGCCACCTGAGAAAGATCAACAGCGCCAGGACGGTGGAAGCTGGACGAACTCATGCGCTCATCCTTTCAAAGCCCAGGGAGCCTCGCCGTGCCGACCGAGCGCTAAGACTCCATTGCGCACCGGAGTGGTGGACGGATTCTGAGAACCTACCGGCCCGGCCCTCACCGGCCAGGCGAAACGACGGCAGAATGTGGCCATGGCTCACCCGCGCGCCGGTCAACCGGCACTCCCCGAAGACCTCATCGACGTCGATGCAGTCATCAGCGCCTATTACGACCTGGTGCCGGATCCCAGCAACCCGGATCAGCAAGTGGTGTTTGGTACCTCCGGACACCGCGGCTCGAGTCTGGATACCGCATTCAACGATGCCCATATTGCGGCGACGACTCAGGCAATCGTGGAGTACCGGGCTTCCCAGGGCATTACGGGGCCGCTCTACATCGGCAAGGACACTCACGCGCTCTCGACGCCGGCCTGGACAACCGCCATTGAGGTGCTGGTGGCCAACGGGGTGAATGTCCGAGCGGAGGATGACCAGGACTACACCCCAACACCTGCGGTTTCGCGGGCCATCGTGGTGCACAATGCCGCGGCCGACGCCAGTGGGACCGCCGACGGCATCGTGGTAACGCCGTCGCACAATCCGCCCCGAGATGGCGGATTCAAGTACAACCCGCCGCATGGTGGTCCGGCAGATACCGACGCGACGAGCGCGATCGCTGCCCGGGCCAATGAGCTGCTCGCCGATGGCTCCGCAATACGGAGACTGCCATACGCCGACGTCGTGTCGGAGGTTCATCGATTCGACTACCTCGGTGCCTACTGCGAAGACCTGGTCAATGCGCTGAACCTGAAGGCCATACGCGACGCGGGCGTGCACATCGGCGCCGACCCGATGGGTGGCGCAAGTGTGCAGTACTGGGGCTACATCGCCGAAAACCTCGGTATCGACCTGACCGTTGTCAACCCGAAGGTGGACCCACGCTGGTCATTTATGACCCTCGATACCGACGGCAAGATCAGGATGGATTGCTCCTCGCCCAACGCCATGGCAAGCCTGATCCGCAACAAGGACGAGTACGACATTGCCACGGGCAACGATGCCGACGCTGATCGGCACGGCATCGTCACCCCCGACGCCGGGCTCATGAATCCCAACGCCTACCTGGCGGTGGCGATCCAGTACCTGTACGCCAACCGGCCCGGCTGGCGACCGGACGCCGGAATCGGCAAGACACTGGTGTCGTCGTCCATGATCGACAGGGTGGCAGCCAGCCTGGGCCGAACCCTGGTCGAGGTGCCGGTTGGTTTCAAGTGGTTTGTACCCGGCTTGCGTACTGGTGAGATCGGATTCGGCGGCGAGGAATCAGCGGGCGCATCGTTCTTGGCCCTAGATGGCAGTACGTGGACTACTGATAAGGACGGCATCCTGCTGGCGCTGTTGGCCAGCGAGATCAAGGCAGTTACCGGCAAATCTCCGAGTGAGCTCTACGCCGAACTCACCGCGCAGCACGGCGCCCCGGCGTACGCCCGCATCGACGCCCCCGCCAACCGCGAACAGAAGGCCAAGCTGTCCAAACTTGACGCATCATCGGTCACCGCAACCGAGCTGGCCGGCGAACCGATCACCGCGATCCTGACGCGGGCTCCGGGGAACGACGCGCCTATCGGTGGATTGAAGGTTGCGACTGAGTCGGCCTGGTTCGCTGCGCGGCCGTCCGGCACCGAGGACGTCTACAAGATCTACGCCGAGTCGTTCAAAGGTCCCGAACACCTGGCAGACGTCCAAGAGGCGGCCCGCGCAGTGGTCTCGGCCGCGCTCGAGGGTTAGAAGGAGGAACTGAGCGACGACGACGTCGCACCCCAAGCGCGCGATGCGCGAGTAGCAAGCCCAAAATAGAGTGTGCACGCCGACGAGCTGGCGGATCTGCTTCGCTGGTGCGCGGCGCTAAGCACTAAACCGGCCGACCTGGCCGGTGCAGTAGTGCTCGCCGCGGGCCCGCGCTGGTCGCAGCTGGTCGACTCGCCCGCAGACTTGCGGGACCTAACCATCCATACCTTCCTGCGCGTCCCAGAGTCAGCTGACGCGACTCCACGGCAGGGCCTAAAGCGCATCCCCGATGACCTGCGCGTCGTGGTCACCGCGTATGACAGGCTGCCAAAGCTCCAACGAGCAGTAGTGATGCTCAATTGCCTGGAAGGCGTCACCTATGCAGAGATCGCCGGACTGATCGACCGGTCGGCGGCTCGCGTAGGAATTGAAATCGATCAGGCACTTGCCACGATCAACGCCGATCCCTATTCGGTGCGTGCAGCACTTGACATGATCACCTGGCACCTTCCAGATCCTGTGGAGGTGGCCCGGGAGCTCCGCCGGCACACCAGGACACGGACACGTCGGAGGCGCCGCATTCAATTAGTCGGGGTCGCCGTCGTAACAGTACTTGCCGCACTAGTCACCTTCAGCGCAGTGCATCGGCCGTATGTCGAGCCCCGCCAGTCAGGAGTATGGGCGTTCTCCCACACCATTCGACCCATGGCGGGCTGGTCGATCCGGAGCCGAACAGTCGAGCGAGAGTGGGAAACAACCATCCTGCGCGCCGAATCACCCAGTGGTGGCAGGTGCTCGGTGGCGGTAGGCGGGAGTGAAGCCACCTGGGTACGCACACTGCCGCGCAACCCCACGAAAGTGCGGGTCGGCGCTCGCTCGGCCCTTTTTGCCGAGGGTGTCTGGCCCAACGGTGGCGGTGCGATGCTTTGGTGGGAGTACGCCGATGCCGCCTTGGTGATCATCGAGTGCGGCGGCGTCAGTACGCCGCGGAAGGCACTTCCAAGGATCGCCAACCATGTGGTCCTGATAGCCGAGCCAGTCCTGCTGCCCTATCGCGTTCGATCACTTCCTCGGCACTATGAAGTCAGCTCAGTTACCAAGGGCCTGTTGCGCTATTCGACCGTTGCGTTTATCACGCGCAATGACTACCCAGAGGGCATCCTTCATGTCAGCATCCGCTATCCGGCAGGCCTGCCGCTGTATGGGGTCAGCAGCTCCGCCCAAATAGCCCGTTACGCCAATGGCAGGCAGGCGGCGGTATGCCGGCGGTTCGGAGACAGTCACATTTGCGTACGCGGCGAGATCAGCACCCCCGGACGGATCAACATCGCACAACAGCGTGCGGCGCTGTCGGTGATCGATCGGATCGCCGCACAGCTTGAGTTCGCCGCTAACCCAACCGATCCGACCAGCTGGTTCGACGCCCGGCAAGCCTTGCCATCGTGAACCGCTGCCTCGATGGCGCTTTGCTCGCGAGCCGACAGGTGCGCCTTTTCGATAGGGTCACGGAAATGCCCTGCAGTCAGCGGCGGCGGCCGAAGGCGATGACGGCTACTAAGCCGATGATGAAGATCACACCCAGCACTGTGCCCTCGACGCCGTGCCCGGTAGCGATCAGATAGACGCACGCCGCCAAGAAGGCAAGCGTGATCACTACCCCGTAATTCAAACCACGTGCGTTGAGTCGAACCTCCCGCTGATCAAGAGCAGCGATGCGATCTAGCTCCTTTTCGATCACCGCACGAGTTTCGGCATCAGCTTCGGCGTAAACCTGCAGTGGATCCTGATAACGGTCATATCGAGATGGCCGCTCAGTCATAGCTGCTCCTCATTTCGCGGTTGATCAAACAGATCCACGGCAGGCTCGCCGGCTTCGGTTGGCGGAGGTAATTCCTCTGGGCTGCTGACTAGGTCCACCATCTGTTGCACCGCCTGTCCGATTCGACCCTGTGCATCTAGGGGATCGACAGCATCTATGCGTGCGATGGCATGTGCAAGCCGACCTGCCACGCTGTAGTGAACGTGCGGGTAGCTGAGCGGCGCGTACAGATAGCTGAATCCAGTAAGCAAGGCACCCACGGGTGATCGAGACGGAGGAGCCGTCTGCTGGAGCGTCGTTAGTCGTCGCGGCGTGAGTCTCCGAGGGCGAGGGCGAGAGGGAACAACGAAGACCAGCAGCAATGTGACGATCATCAGCGCGCTCCCAACCCCGATGAGCAGCCAAGCCCCGGTCGGCACAGTGCACCTCCTCACGGCACTTCCTCACGCTCACCCTAGTGTCGTGTTAGCACGACACTAAGTCAGCGCGTACGGCCATCGCTCACCGACGCGCGGTCGCGCTGCTGACCGTCTGGTGGGCGTCTCGGCTCTAAAAGCGCGCCGGCTCGACGTACTCGCCCCATTCGGCACGCAGCGCATTGCAGATCTCACCTAGCGTGGCTTCGGCGCGGGCAGCCGCAAGCATGGATTCGATCATGTTGCCGTCGGTCCTGGCAACCTTGATCATCTGTGCCAGCTCCGCCTCGACCCTGGCATTGTCTCGAGCGGCCCGCCGAGCCTTGAGGGTGGCACACTGCTCGACTTCCACCTCATGGCTCACTCGCAAGATCTCAAGCGGCTTGGTAATGGTGCCAGTGTGCGCATTGACGCCGACGATCTTCTTATCGCCCTTCTCCAGCTGGGTCTGATAGCGGAATGCCGAGTCGGCGATCTGTGCGGTGAACCAACCTTCCTCGATCCCCAGCAGCAGCCCAGATGTGATCGGACCTATCTCATGTTCCCGGGTCGAGCCGCCACCCAGCTCCTCGATCCGATCAAGGGTCGCTACTACTTCGGACTCGATCTTGTCGGTAAGCGCCTCCACATACCAGGACCCACCGAGCGGATCCGCGACGTTGACGACACCGGTCTCCTCAGCGAGCACCTGCTGGGTTCGTAGCGCGATCTCGGCAGATTCCTCGGTCGGCAGTGCCAGCGTCTCATCCAGTGCGTTGGTGTGTAAGGAGTTGGTCCCGGCAAGCACCGCAGCCAGCGCCTCGATGGCAGTTCGTACCACGTTGTTGTACGGCTGTTGCGCGGTCAGCGAAACGCCAGCCGTCTGAGTATGGAATCGCAGCGATTGCGCCCTGGCAGTCTTCGCACCGTATCGGTCTCGCATCCACCGTGCCCAAATCCGGCGTGCCGCGCGGAACTTGGCGATCTCCTCGAAGAAGTCAATGTGCGCGTCGAAAAAGAAGCTCAAGCCGGGTGCGAAGCGGTCGATCTCAAGTCCTCGAGACAAGCCGAGTTCGACGTAACCGAAACCATCAGCCAGCGTAAAGGCGAGCTCCTGGGCTGCTGTCGATCCGGCTTCCCGAATGTGGTAGCCGGACACGCTGAGCGGCTTGTACGCCGGGATGTCCCGGCTGCAGTACTCCATCATGTCGCCGATCAAGCGGAGGTGCGGACCCGGCGGAAACAGCCATTCTTTTTGAGCGATGTACTCCTTGAAGATGTCGGTCTGCAAGGTGCCATTCAGCGTTGTGACGTCGACGCCTTGGCGCTCCGCAGCCACCAAATACATGCAGAAGATCGGCACGGCGGGGCCGGAGATTGTCATCGACGTAGTCACCGAGCCAAGATCAATTCCAGAAAACAGCAGATCCATGTCGGCGGCGGAGTCAATCGCTACCCCGCAGTGACCGACCTCGCCCAGGCTGCGACTGTCGTCGGAGTCACGGCCCATCAGGGTCGGCATATCGAACGCGACACTGAGCCCCCCACTACCAGCAGCCAAGATCATCTTGTAACGCTCGTTGGTCTGCTGGGCGTTGCCAAAGCCGGCGAATTGCCGGATGGTCCAAGGACGGCCGCGATAGCCGCTTGGATAGAGACCACGCGTAAAGGGGAACTGCCCTGGCCAGCCGATCCGCTCCATCCGTTCGTCGGCTGCCTCGTCATCCGGTCCATAGACCGGATCGACCTCGACACCGGAAATCGTGGTGAAATCGGCGTCGCGAACCTGGCCCTTCGCCTGGGCCTCGGCATAGGCAGCCGTCCAACGCTCTCTGCCGCTAGCGCCCTCTGTGGTCATCGAACCTCCAGTTCCAAATACTAGGAACCCCTAGTAAGAGACCCAAGGATGGCTATGGCACCCCGCGACGCCGGCCCTAGAAGTCTCCCGCGGCTTCCCGCGGCGTGGTGAGCAGCCAGGTTAGCTGATCACACTCTTCTTCGCTCAGCGCCGCCAGTCCGAAACGAGCGTTGACGATCGCCTGGGTCGCCTGTTCCATCACCTCGCGGCCCTTGGGCGTAATCGATGCGAGCACTGCGCGACCATCCTCAGGATGTGGCGTACGCCTAATCAAGTCGGCAGCTTCCAAGCGCTTCACGAGTGGAGTCACCGACGTAGCGTGCACCTGGAGCCGTTCGCCGATCTTGCCCAGCGGCAGGGCACCTCGCCGTGAGAAGGACAGCAAGACCAAGACCTCGTAGCGAGCAAAGGTCAGGCCCAGCGGCCGAAGCAATTCATCAAGCTCAGTAATGAGTAGCTGATGCACCCGCATCAGCGATGTCACAGCACGCATCCGAGGCATCTCGCCCCACTGGGTCGCCCACTGCTTTGCCGCCTCCTCGACGGGGTCGAAGGGCAGCCGGTGTCGCTCTAGTGCACCAGTTTTTGGGGCACTGGTTTTAGGGGCGGTCATGTTCCGTCATCTTCGGCGGGTGCGGCAACCTGCTGAGGCACGTCGCCCTGCATCACGATCCGCAGCACATCCTCACGCTCATCAATGTCCTTGACAAATGTGATCTTGTTCAACCCTTGCACCTGAGCGGCCGACTCGAAGATGAAGTGGCCGTAATTCAGCCAGCGGCCGATGAGGGGCTTGTTGACAGTAATGTCCAAGATCCTTAGCAGCGGCACGCTAGCGCGGGCCGTAGAGAAAACACCATTGACACGGAACACCCGTTGGTTAGTGATCACGAAACGATCGCGGTATTCCTCCAGCATCCCGTAGAGCCCGTGTAAGCCAAGCAGCACGCCAAGCACAAAGAGAATCCAGTAAACGGCTCCCTGGAAGGCGAACGCACTGACGAAGATGATCACCCCGATGAGAAGCTGTACGCCTGGCCAGGCGCTCGCAGCCCAGTGCTTTTTAACCTCAACGACCTTCTGCTCGCCGGCTGTCGTCAAAATGTACTTGTCGACATGCGGATCGAGCCAACTAAGCACGCCCACCGTTAGCCGCCAGCGAGCGACTGAAAGAACACGATGATCGAGCGAAATACTCGGGCGAGCGCGCCAAACAAGGAACGGATAGCGTTGGCGGCAGCTTCAGGTTGTGCAATCAAGTAGAAGAGGAAAAAGGCCACGACCAAGAAGACGATGAACCGCTTGACCCACGTCATGTCGGACTACTCATCCTTCCGGTCTTCACTGCAGAGTATTCGAACGCGCTGCCGCATGTACAGACAGCCGTCTGCACACTCTTCTTTGTACCCGATGAATCCAGGGATTTGCAGCAGCCACGCCGCCAGCTATGACAGGCCTGCTGACTGCCAAGGGCAATAGGCCTGGTCGAAGCCTGTCCGGCGCCCTTCGACTGGCTCAGGTCCCCGCCCGGACATGCCCTAGGTTGCCCTGCCAGTCAGCGGCCAATGACTACTTGGTCGGCCGCTGAATACGGATCCAGTTCACCTCGGCTCACTGCCTCTGCAAGATCATCAAGCGCAGTTTCGCCATCGAGCCGGAACTCTGCGCGCAGCTTGGCGAGAGCGATGCTCTCCACCTCGCGTCGGGCACGCGCCACCCGGCGTTTCTGGGCGCGCCCAGTATCGGTCTGCGACGCCCGGAACCGATCGATAGCTTCCAGTAGCTCCGAAATACCGCGATGCTCGGATGCGATGGTCAGGACGATCGGCGGTTTCCAGTCCTGCGGACCGCGCTGTGCCAGTGCGATCATCGTCCGCAGCTCTCGTACCAGGGCTTGGGCACCCTCTCGATCACTCTTGTTGACAACAAAGATGTCACCGATCTCTAAGATGCCCGCCTTGGCCGCCTGGATCCCATCTCCCATGCCAGGCGCCAGCAGAACCAAGATGGTGTCGGCCGTTTCGGCTACCTCGAGCTCAGACTGTCCCACGCCAACGGTCTCGACGATGACGGTGTCAAAACCCGCAGCGTCGTACGCCCGTAGCGCTTGAGGGGTTGCTACGGCAAGGCCACCGAGATGGCCCCTGGTCGCCATCGACCTGATGTAGACATCGGAATCGAGCGCATGCTCTTGCATGCGAACTCGATCACCCAGCAGTGCGCCGCCGGAGAATGGTGAGCTTGGGTCGACGGCCAGTACTCCGACCCGCTCCCCGCGCCCCCGGAGTGCTCGTACGAGCGCGGTTGCCGTCGTCGACTTGCCCACACCGGGCGCACCGGTTAGGCCGATGACATGCGCTCGGCCAGTATCTGGCGCGAGCTCCTTCATGATCATCGGCAGCGCTGGAGATGCATTCTCGATCCAGCTGATCAACCGACCAAGGGCACGCGGACTGCCCGACCGGACGGCAGCGACGACGTCTCGCACCTCGCCGCGGTGAAGGGACAATGTCGGATTCTGTGAAACGGTAAGCCGCCGCTCAGCTAATGCGTTCGCCTGCAGGAACGGTAATGATCAATGCGTCACCCAGGCCACCGCGACCACAGAGCGACGTCGTACCCGGTCCGCCGACAATCACTGATCCCATGCTCTACCTCCACCTTGCCACCACTGCACAGCGCGATTCCACGCTCGCAGCTAGGGTCAACCATCAGTCTGGCACTCTAATGTTCATGACCAGAAGGCCATTCGATCTCAACACGGGACTGCCTGGTCTATTGGGTTTTGATCATGTTGGGATAGCGGTACCGGATTTGGATGCCGCGATCAACTTTTACCGCGATCTGCTTGGGCTGCAGGTGGTGCATCGTGAGGAAAACCTCGATCAGCAAGTCGCCGAAGCGATGCTCACGACTGGCGAGAACGGAGCACTAGGAAATCAGCTTCAACTCTTGATGCCGTTGGCCGAAGATTCGGTGCTCAACCGCTTTCTGATGAGACGCGGATCAGGTTTGCACCACGTGGCTTACGCTGTTTCAGATGTCCGGTCCGCATCTTCGACCCTGCGTAAGTGCGGTGTACGGGTGCTTTATGATGCACCAAGAGCCGGTACCCGTGGCTCGCAGATCAACTTTGTCCACCCCAAGGACACTGGCGGCGTTCTACTCGAGTTGGTCGAGCACGCCGCGGCGGATCCGCAGAACGGCTGAGCGAATAGCCGTCGCTCACGCGGGCACAGACTCGGCGTCAACAATCTAATCTCGGGAAGGGCTTCTTGCGGTGAACGCATCAGACAATACGGGGCTTGGCCTGTTCGACGACACAGCAAGCGCAGTCGGGAACTTTCCGACAGCACTGCGGGGCTACGACCGCACGGCCGTTGACGACTACGTTCGGACCCTTGAGGAGAGTGTCGTCAAGTCCCGTAGACACGCTTCTCAGCTGGAGCAGCAGGTAACCCTGCTCCAGGACGAACTCGCCTCCGCTGGCGATCGGGGCGGCGACAAGGAGATCGATTACGCCAATCTTGGCGGGCGCGCGAACGACATCCTCCGGCTGGCTCAGGAGCAGGCGCGAGAGCTCGTACAGAACGCCACTGTCGAAGCCGAGAAGGTCAAGGAGCAGGCGCGACGTGAGGCTGACGGGCTGCGTAGCAACGCGGCACGCGAGGGCGACGCGATCAAGAGCGGCGGCGCGGCACAGATTGATCAGCTGCGATCCAAGCTGCGGGAAGAGGTTGAGGCTCAGGTAGAGAAGGCCAAGGCTGAGGCCGACTCCCTAATTGCCGCTGCCCGTCGACAGGCCGAATCGATCCGGCGTGAGGCCGATCATGAGGCGCAGGCGACCCGGCAGAACGCCTACCTGGACACCGAGAACCTGCGCCGCACCGTCGAGCGCGAGGCTGCCGAAGCGCGATCGAAGCTCGCGGCCGAGCGGGAGCAAGCAGTAGCTCAGCTGAAGGGTACGCACGACGAGGCACAGCAAAAGACAGCTGCACTGCTCGCAGAGGCAACCAAGTATCACAGCGAATCGGCGGAGCGCCTGGAGGCCGACCTGGCCGAGGCGGCCCGTATTCGTGCCGAAGCTCTTGCCGAAGCCGAGCAAACCAAGGGCTCGGCCGCTCAAGAGGCCGAAGCCCGGATCGCAACCGCCAAGAAGCAGGCGGCTGCCATCAATGAGCGGACCCAGCAGGAGTTCGCCTGGCGCAAGCAGCAGCTGCGGCGGGAGACCGAGTTGCTGCACCAGCGCAAGCAGGCTGTGCTCAGCCAGTTGGCCAGTCTGTCCGCGCTCGCTGAGCAAACCGCCAGTGCATTCCCAGATTTGGACGACCCCAAGGATCTCGAGGGCGAGGCTGGGGATCGCACAGTGATGCGGCCCGACATGCTGCCGCCTGCCGGAGTGAACGAGGACAGCTCTGCCCCTAACAAGGCAGGCTCGAACAGGAACGGCGGAAAGTCCGGCGAGGACGAGGAACTTGAGATCGATGGTGACGCCACCGTGCTGGTTGCGCCTTCTGATCTCCCTGGCGAGGGCGCTAAGTCTAAATAGTTGGTCTGTCCGGTGGCCGCCTGGTGATCATCATGGGCGGCCGCCTGGCTCTGAGCTTCGGGTGCCGTTACCCTGAGATGACTCGGGGGTAACGGCACTTGGCGTGTAAGGAGCCGGCGTGAATATGCCCCCGCAAGCTGACCAACATCCCGATGACGGCCGCTTTCCCCTGACGCGTAAGGGGTATGACCGCGAGGCCGTTGATCATTTTGTACGCGCGACCCATGCCCAAATCGCTCACCTGTTGCAGCAGTACGACTCGCTGCTAACTAACAACCAGGAGCTGCGCCAAGCACTCGAGGAAGCCAATGCTCGAGCAAACCATGCCGACTTCTCCGGTCTGGGCGGCCGGGTGCAGGAGCTGCTCCAGATTGCGGAGGAGCAGGCAACTGATATCACCCAGCAGGCCGTTCAGGAGGCCGATCGGCTAAGCGCGCAGGTACATGCCGAGCTGAATGAGCTACGCCAAAACGCTGCCGCGGAGCTGGCGCAGATGCGAGATGCCCAGCTGGCCGAGCTCGACAGCCTGAGACACCATGGCGAGCAAGATGCCGCCGAGCTGCGAGAGCGGATCAAGGCTGAGGCCGAGCAGTTGTTGGCTTCCGCACGGCTGCAGGCCGAAGCCGTACGCACTGAGGCGGAGGCGGCCGCCAGTGGAATGCGCAAGGCGGCCACATATGAGTCGCAGCAGCTCTTGGCCGCCGCCGAACGGGACAGTGCCGCCATACGCCAGCAGATTGCAGAGCAACGTGAGCGAGTAATGGCCGAGCTGAAGCAGGCCCAGGAATCGGCGAACCAGACCATTCAGGCCTTGCTGGCCGAGGCGACCGCGCTGCAGCAAGCAGCGGGTGAACGCCTAAGCGAGGAAACCGAGCATGCCGCCAAGCTGCGTACCGAGACACTTGCGGAGGCAGAGCGCATCAAGGTGGACGCCAGCGCCGACGCCGAGCAGATCATTGATCGAGCGCGGCATCAGGCTGTGGCTATCGACAACCGAGCGCGCCAGGAGCTCGCGTTGCGGCGGCGTCAGATGAGGGACGAACAAGACCTACTCAACCGCCGGAAGCACGCCATGCTCAACCAGCTGACGTCGCTAAGTGCGCTCGCGGTTGAGACGGCCGAGAACCTGCCTGATGTGCCTGAGGTGCCGGAAACGGAATTTGCCGATCTGGTGGGCTTTCGGTCCAGCGATGGAGGCGGCCTGGACGCTGAAATGGAGAGCGACCCGACCGTAGGCAATGCGGCTGATGAGCGTGGCGATCAAGACGAGCCGGATACCGGCAATGAGGAACAAGAACAGCAGGCAGTCAATGACGAGCCGAGGGCTGCGGACCAGGATGCCGAGCGCTCCGCTGGTGCCAGTGCGGCCTAGGCAACTGGCGTACTCCCTCTTTTGCGCCTGCATCAAGGTGCCGCCAACTTGATCTTCGCGATACGCGCCGTTTCACTTGAGCCGCTCAAGATCACAGCCAGTGATCACCGACGGGCCACCGAGGCTACCCGCAAACTTGTATCTACAAGTAATACCTGCTAGATTAATTGTACCTACAACCAATCCAGACATCTACATCGCAAGGAGGCTTAGGACAAGGCATGACCAATGTGACTATCTTCGGAAGCGGCAACATGGGCACCGCGATCGCCAAGATTCTCAGCGACGGCGGGGCTACGGTTGACCACATCGGCAGTTCGGACACCGAGAAGACGGTCAGTGGTGACATCGTGATCCTGGCCGTGAACCACCCGGCCGTCCAGGACATCCTCAACCGGTACTCCGACCAGTTAGCCGACAAGATCGTCGTCGACATCACGAATCCGCTCAACCTCGAGACGTTCGACTCTCTCGTTGTCCCAGCCCACAGCTCACACGCGGCGGAGCTCGCCACCGCACTGCCGTCCTCGCGTGTGCTCAAGGCCTTCAACACCACATTCGCCCCGACCCTCGATATCAAATCGGTCGGACCGAACAAGACCACTGTGTTGGTTGCGGGTGACGACGCCGAGGCCAAGTCCGCTTTCATCGACGCCATCACCGCCGGCGGCCTTGACGCCATCGATGCCGGTCCGCTCGATCGGGCTCGAGAGCTCGAGGCTTTGGGCTTGCTGCAGATAACCCTCGCGAGCGCCGGAAAGATCAGCTGGACAGGAGGCTTCGCCCTTGTGAAGTAGAAGCTACGTTCAGCTACAGCCGCCAGAAACGGCAGTTAGGCATTCCCAATAGCTTGTGGTTCATCCCACGGGGGGACCTCAGAACAGCGTGGGAACTGACGGCTCAATGCCGCGCAAGGCATCGTAGTCAACGGTCACGCACTGGAGCCCGCGGTCAGTGGCGAGGGTTCGCGCTTGCGGCTTGATGGTCTGGGCAGCGAGAATGCCACCGACCGGAGTCAGCTGCGGATCGCGGTTCAGCAGTTCGACGTACCGGGTCAGCTGCTCTACAGCCTCCAGGCCGGCAATCCGCTTGACCTCAACGGCCCAATGCCTAGCGTTTGCCAAATGGTGTTTTGCTCCGTCAATCTCTCCGCGGCGTTTGATCTCCACGGCTACGTAGGCTCGGGCGGCGTCTCGGCATAGCAGGTCCACCGGGCCAATTGCCGTGGGATGCTCCCGGCGTACCAGAGACAGGCCAGGTGCCAACGCTTCGGGGTGTTCGGCCAGCAGTTCCTGCAGATGCGCTTCCACCCCGTCCTTCTGCAGTCCTGGATCTTGCCCGAGTTCATGCGAGGAGTCGTGGTAGACCTCGGCCAGCCAGATCTGCAGGGTGTCGCCATCGCGACCTCGAACCTCCCAAAGTGCTGTCAGCGGCTCGTCCACCAGCACTGATCGATGCTCCGGCTCGGGGGCGGCAAGCTCGATGAGCGAGCAAGGCGGGCTCATCCAGTTCAGCGGCTTGTACGCCCGGTCGTCGGCATGAATCGACACCGAGCCGTCCGACTTGATCAAGATCAGCCGCTTCGCCATTGGTAGATGGGCGGTTAACCGTCCTGCGTAGTCCACCTGACAACGGGCAATCACCAACCGCACGGAGACAAAGAATAGAAGCTGCGCCGACCTATGGTTGAATCTCGAAGCATCGTGTCCAGTAGCTGCGAGCGTCGGTAAGGGGGGAGCTTGATGGCCCGACGACCTAGTAAGCACCTCAAGCCGGCGCGACCGCTCAGCTCCGGTCACGCGACCTCTGCGGAAAAGCGCGACGGTCGCTGGATCGTCCGCAGTGTCTCGGGCGCAGCCGCCACCAAGGTGTATCGGTGCCCTGCCTGCAATGCCGAGATTCCTCCGGGCACGCCACACGTCGTGGCCTGGCCAGACACACCTGGCCTGCTTTCCGGATCCGCGGTCGAAGAACGCCGGCACTGGCACACCAGCTGCTGGCAGCGTCGGCCGTGACGACTCATGCGCCACAAAGTGGGCTCTTCAGCACCCAGATGGGGAACACCGGGCCGCGCGTGATCTTCCTTCATGGCCTGTTCGGCCAGGGAAAAAACTGGACCGCGATTGCCAAGGGGCTGAGCGACGCTGCTCGGGTGACCTTGGTGGATTTGCCGAACCACGGACAGTCCCCCTGGACAGAGCACTTCTCCTATCCAGACATGGCGGATCAGGTCGCCGAGTTGCTGCGAGCACAAGGCGGGAATGATCAGTGGGCGGTCATCGGGCACTCCATGGGCGGCAAGGCTGCCATGACGCTCGCTCTGCTCAAGCCGGACCTTGTTGAGCGACTGTGTGTCGTGGATGTGTCACCGGTGCGAAGTCGCGAGATCCACGAATTTCAGACATTCATACACGGCATGCAGTCGATCAACCTGGAGACCCTGCCAAACCGCAGACAAGCCGACGCTCAGCTTGCTGCCTATGTCAGCGACCCTGCCATCCGGAGCTTCTTGTTGCAGAATCTGCGACGAGATGATTCCTCGGCCAGCGACGGCTGGCGCTGGCTGATGAATCTCGAGATGCTCCGCGACCATCTCGGCGAAATGGGCGATTGGCCGGATCTCGATGCACAGCCCTATAAGGGACCGGTGCTCTGGCTGGCCGGGGCAAGATCTGGTTACATCCGGCGGGAGTACACCGCAGCCATGCGCGCACACTTTCCCCGGGTACACCTCGTCAGGATCAAAGGTGCCGGCCACTGGGTGCACAGCGAACAGCCAGCCGTTTTCCTTGGCATCGTTCGCCGGTTCCTTGGCCTCCAAGACGCTTAGTGGGGTTTGGCAATGACAGGGTGGGTGATGGTTCTCCTGACGCTCCTCCCGCTGGATGTACTCGCCCATCAGCCCACCCCATCGCCATCTCCTATCTATCCGCGCCAGGGCCCAGGCCGTTTTGCCTATATCATTGGTGGCTTCATGGGCCTCGGCATCTTGTTGTTGGCCATGACGCTCCTCAGGCTGCGGCCCAAACGCAATGATGACCGCACTCTCGATCAGTGAGTCTCGTTTCGCTACCAAGCTGGAAGGGTGATCAAGTTGACGAGGCTTGGGTCACCTTGGTGATCTCACAAGGATTGTTGGGACGGCCCGTGCCATCGGGATTGCTGCCGTCCTGACCTTCTGCGGCCATGGACGCCACTACGTCCCGAGATGCCTTGTCCAGAGTGCCGAAGATCGTGAAGTCTCCCCTGCTGTCCAGGCTGGTCGAATCGGCATACACCAGAAAGAACTGCGATCCATTGCTGCCCGGTCCGCCGTTAGCCATAGCGACTACGCCCTCGGTGTAGCTTTCCGTGCCGTCGGTTTCGTTCGCGAATTCATAGCCAGGACCGCCCGTACCTGTGCCGGACGGGTCGCCGCACTGCAGGATGAAGATCCCTGAATCGGCAAGCCGATGGCATTTCGTGTCGTTGAAGTAACCCTGATCGGCCAACGAAACAAAGGAATTCACGGTACAAGGCGCCTTTGCCCGGTCCAAGGTGATCTTGACGTCACCATTCGTCATTGACAGCAGATAACTGATCGTTCCACTTGTCGGGACTTCCGTGGTCGGCGGCGGCGCCACTTTGCGCGCCGCCTGTCCCGAGATCGAGTACTCGCAAATGTCACCTTCATTGGCGGCTATTGGAGTCGCAACCGGCGTTCTGATCGGCGAGGCTGAGGATGCTGCTGCCGGGGATGCCGGCGGGCTTGACGTTTGTGGTGTAACTGGGATTTGCCCGCACCCGCTGATCAGTACGGCGACCACCATGATCACCAGCGCAGTCACTCGCACGGCGCTCAGCACTGTTGTACTGTGCCATAACGCTGAGCGGCTTCCTGGCAGCGACAGGCCGGCGTTTGTTGCACCTCAGCACCCGAGCGCATGGCGCCGGAACGGCTGCGTAGGGTGTGATCATGGTTCGGCTGACCCGTATCTACACCCGGACAGGCGACAGCGGAAACACTCAGCTTTCCGACCTGTCCTCGGTTAGCAAGACCGATCCGCGGGTCGAGGCGTACGGGGATGTGGACGAAGCAAACTCAGCGATCGGGGTCGCACTTGCCGCCGGTGGCCTGCCCGACGAAGTCGCCGCAGTGCTGCGCATCGTTCAGAACGAAATGTTCGACGTTGGAGCCGATCTCTCCAACCCGGTGCGAATCCTCAGCTCAGCTGATGCGCCACCGGAGCTGCGCGTCACGCAGGAATACATCGACCGGCTCGAAGCGTGGTGTGACCAATTCGGTGATCCGCTACCCAACCTGAAATCGTTCATCCTCCCCGGTGGTTCGCCGGCCGCCGCACAGCTGCACATGGCGCGTACCGTGGTCCGGCGCGCAGAGCGTGCGGCCTGGGTTGCAGTTCGGGTGTATGGAACCGAGCCGATCGCAGAGGCAGAGCGTCCCGGCGGTGTCAACACGCTCGCGATCACTTATCTGAACCGGTTGTCCGACTTGCTCTTCATCCTGACCCGCGTCGTCAACGGACCCGAGGGTGATGTCTTGTGGGTACCGGGTGGCGATCGGAGCGCGAGCTCTCCACCCACAAGTAGTTCCACCAACTAATCCTTAGACCGACCAGGAGGACCGATGCCAACTGATGCCGGCAGTCTGAAGGAAGCCACCGGCAAGGCCAAGCCGATCCAACCACGACCGGTAACTCTGTTCACAGGACAGTGGGCCGACCTTCCGTTTGAAGAGGTGTGCCGGCTGGCTGCGGAATGGGGCTACGACGGACTGGAGATCGCCTGCTGGGGTGATCATTTCGACGTAGCGAAGGCAGCCGAGGATGACAGTTACCTGCAGGGACGGAAGGACATCTTGGAGAAGCACGGGCTCGGCTGTTGGGCGATCTCGAACCACCTCAATGGCCAAGCTGTTTGTGAGGCGATCATCGACGATCGCTACAAGAACATGGTCAATCCACGGGTGTGGGGTGACGGTGACGCAGAGGGCGTCCGCCAGCGGGCGGCCGAGGAAATGAAGACCACTGCACGGGCAGCCGCGGCATTCGGCGTCGACACCGTCGTCGGATTCACCGGGTCTGCTATCTGGCACTACGTAGCGATGTTCCCGCCAGTGGATGACAAGGTCATTCAGGCTGGCTATACCGATTTCGCCGACCGGTGGAATCCGATCATCGACGTCTTCGACGAGGTGGGCGTCCGCTTTGCCCATGAGGTGCACCCGAGCGAGATCGCGTACGACTACTGGTCAACGGTTGCCACGTTGGAGGCCATCGATCATCGGCCAGGCTTCGGGCTCAACTTCGATCCATCCCACATGGTCTGGCAGGGCCTGGACTACGTCGGGTTCCTGTGGGATTTCCGGGATGTGATCCACCACGTGGACTGCAAGGACGCCAAGATCAGAATGAACAACGGCCGCAACGGCCGGCTGTCCTCACATCTGCCCTGGGCAGACCCGCGACGCGGCTGGGACTTCATTTCCACCGGCCACGGCGACACCCGATGGGAAGACATCTTCCGCATGCTCAACTACATCGGTTACGCCGGGCCCATATCGATCGAATGGGAAGACGCCGGTATGGATCGGCTCGACGGCGCGCCCGAGGCTCTGGACTTCATCCGGAGCATGAATGCCATCCGTCCATCGGAGGCGTCCTTCGACGCGGCCTTTGCAACGAAGGAGTAAAGCGGGGCCCCTTTGCGCTGCGGCTTACTCGAATCGACGTACGCCGGGTGGTGCTGCCTCCAGCCAGCTCAACAGGCCTGTCACCGACTCCTCGCTCATGGCGAGCTCCCACTCGGTCTCGGCATGGCCATCTTGCATCTCGAGGCGCACGACTTTCTCATCGGCATTCAGCGCCACTGCCTCCACAGGATTTGGCATTCGAGTCTCCAGGACCCGGACGTTACGCCGGGGGAACACCATTCGTGGCCGGAGTGAGTAGGAGAAGTATCTGAACCACTCCAAGATCCCCTCGCTATAACGGCCAACTCCGAGCACCCAGCCAGCACCTGGAGTCCTCATTCGCAATCGCAGGCTGCATTCGAAGGTGCCACCGAGCCGATTAAGCCATCGACGCCGTCCGGCAAGGAGCAAGATGCTGGCGGCCAGCAGGCCAGCTAGCACGCCGAGGACCTGGACGACCCCGAGCCAGCCCTGCATGAACGTCCTCAGATAGCGCGCGTATGTTTAGCAGCGACCTTACTGCGCTTTCTGTGCCGCACGAAGTTGTGCTGTTGCCCGCAGGAAATGCTTTCGATCCTCGTCACTCCCATCGCCGGAATCGAGAGCACGTTGCGCCTCGGCGAGCTCCTTCTCGGCCTGGGCGACGGTCACCTCGTCGGCCATCCGGGCGTACTCACTCAAGATCGAAACTCGCCCGTGCGAAACGGAGATGAAACCGCCGTCCACGGCAACGATCTCCCGCGTCGGCGGCGGGTCCTCGCAGAAGATCACAACTGCACTCGGCACCAGCACCCCAAGCACCGGTTCATGACCCGGAAGGATGCCGATCTCACCTTCAACGGTCTTCGCGATGATGTTGGAAGACTTGCCCGACCAGACCACACGATCGGCCGAGACGACTTCCACTTGCATGGGTTCAGCCATACCGCTCCAATCCTCGCCGGCCTCCTGCCAACATCAGGCGTTCTTCTGCAGCTCCGACCAGCGGCGTTCGACATCCTCCATGCTGCCCACATTGAAAAATGCCTGCTCTGCCATGTGATCAACTTCGCCATCGCAGATCATCCGGAACGACTCGATCGTGTCGCCGAGCGGCACCGTCGACCCTGGGATGTTGGTGAACTTCTCTGCCATATAAGTGTTTTGGCTCAGGAACTGCTGAATGCGCCGCGCCCTGTTGACCACGATCTTGTCTTCCTCGGACAGCTCATCGACACCCAGAATCGCGATGATGTCCTGCAGCTCCTTGTTGCGCTGAAGGATCTGTTTGACCCGGACTGCAACGTCGTAGTGCTGCTGCCCGATGTACTGCGGGTCGAGGATTCGGCTGGTAGACGACAGCGGATCCACTGCGGGATAAAGACCGCGAGAGGCGATCTCACGCGAGAGCTCTGTGGTGGCATCCAAATGCGCGAAGGTTGTTGCCGGCGCGGGATCGGTGTAGTCGTCGGCTGGCACGTAGATCGCTTGCATCGAAGTGATTGAGTGCCCGCGTGTCGAGGTGATCCGCTCCTGGAGCTGGCCCATCTCGTCGGCCAAGTTCGGCTGATATCCCACGGCCGACGGCATCCGACCCAGCAAGGTCGAAACCTCCGAACCTGCCTGGGTGAACCGGAAAATGTTGTCGATGAAGAGCAGCACGTCCTGGTTCTGCACATCGCGGAAATACTCCGCCATTGTCAGCGCAGATAGCGCGACCCGGAGGCGTGTACCCGGCGGCTCATCCATCTGACCGAAGACCAGCGCGGTGTCACCGAAGACCCCGGCCTCGTCCATTTCGTGAATCAGGTCGTTGCCCTCACGGGTGCGCTCCCCCACCCCGGCGAACACCGACGTACCGCCGAAGTTGTGCGCAATCCGGTAGATCATTTCCTGGATCAGCACCGTCTTGCCGACACCAGCACCGCCGAACAGGCCGATCTTGCCGCCCTGCACGTACGGGGTCAGCAGGTCGAGCACCTTGATGCCTGTCTCCAGCATTTCGGTCTTGGCCTCGAGCTGATCGAAACGGGGCGCCGGCCGGTGAATCGGCCAACGCTCCTTGATCTCTAGTTCGACCGGATCGGCATTCAGCACGTCGCCGGTCACGTTCCACACGTGACCTTTGGTGATATCACCGACGGGTACCGAGATCGGCGCGCCCGTGTCGCGCACCTCTGTGCCTCGCTGCATACCGTCGGTTGGCTTGAGTGCGATCGCGCGAACGAGGTTGTCACCGATGTGCAGCTCAACCTCCATGGTCATGCTGCGGGTCTCATCGCCGACCGTGATTTCGACCGTCAAGGCGTTGTAGATGTCGGGCATCTGATCGATCGGAAACTCAACATCGACAACCGGGCCGATCACCCGAGAGACGCGGCCAACGCCGCCAGCCGGGACCTCGGTGTCTTGTTCTTCAATCGTGGCGGTCATCTGGTTCCCTCATTTGTCGGTGGTGATATCTGGATATTCGCTTGCTGCAAGTCTCACTCGGCGGCCGCGGTTGCTTCTGCCAGCGCACTCGCTCCGCCGACGATCTCAGAAATCTCTTGAGTGATCTCGGCCTGTCTCGCTTGGTTTGCCTCGCGGGTCAGCCGCTCGATCAGCTGCTGCGCGTTGTCGGTTGCTGACTTCATCGCCTTCTGCCGACTGGCCAGCTCCGAGGCGGCCCCCTGGAGCAGGCAGTATTGGATGCGGCTCGAGATATATAGCGGCAGCAACTCGTCCAGCACAGTCTCAGCATCCGGCTCGAACTCATACAGCGGAAGGAGCTCGTCACTAGGCGGCGGCTCTTCGCCCTCCACGACCTCCAGTGGCAGCATTCGGATGACATCAACTCGTTGGGTGAGCATTGAGATGAATCGGGTGAAGATGACATGGATCTCATCCACCCCGCCCTCATCGGTTGGGGTCAAGAACGCCTCAATAAGGGTGTCGGCGATCTCCCGAGCATGGGCATAGGTCGGCGCGTCGGAGAAGCCCTCCCACTTGGCGGCGACATTACGGCGCCTAAAGCCGTAAAACGCGGCCGCCTTGCGGCCAGCAAGATAGGGCACTGGTTCCTTGTTCGACTGCCGCAGCAGCTGGTTCAGCTGCTCGCCTTCTTTGATCACCGAGGAGGAGTACGCGCCGGCCAAGCCGCGGTCTGAGGTGACCAGCAACACGGCTGCCCTGGTTGGGTTCTCGGGCTCGGTAATGAGCGGGTGGTCAACGTTGGAATATGTCGCAACAGCCGATACAGCCCTGGTCAGCTCGCGCGCGTAAGGGGCGGCCGCTTGGGCGCGTTGTTGTGCCTTGATGATTCTGGAGGCCGCGATCAGCTCCATCGCTCGGGTGACCTTTTTGATGGTCGTGACCGACGCGCGACGCTGTCGCAGCTCGCGGAGGCTGGCCGGCATGAGTCAGCCCCGCCTCTGCTTCACGATCTGCTCCTGCGTGACATCTTCTTCTGCCATCGCTTCATGCTCCTCGCGGCCAGCCAGAAGCTTGCCCTCCGAGGTCTGGAATCCCTTCTTGAACTCAGCAATCTGCTCTCGGAGCGCAGCTGCTGTGTCGTCGTCGAAGTTCTTGGTTTCCCGAATATTGCGCAGGGCAGTGCCGTGGTGACGTAGATACTCCAGCATTTCCTGCTCGAAGCGGAGGATGTCATCAACCGGCACCTCGTCGAGCAGCCCTTGAATGCCGGCCCAGACAGAGACGACCTGCTCTTCGACCGGGTACGGCGAGTACTGCGGTTGGCGCAGCAGCTCGACCAGCCTGCTGCCGCGATCAAGCTGGCGCCGCGTCGTGGCGTCGAGGTCAGAGGCGAACATCGCAAAGGCCTGCATGTCGCGGTACTGCGCGAGTTCCAGCTTGAGCGATCCAGCGACGTTCTTCATCGCCTTGATCTGCGCAGCACCACCAACACGCGACACCGAGATGCCAACATCGATGGCGGGCCGCTGATTGGCGTTGAAGAGGTCGGACTGCAGGAAGATCTGCCCGTCGGTGATCGAGATGACATTGGTTGGGATGTAGGCCGAGACATCATTGGCTTTTGTCTCGATGATCGGCAAGCCGGTCATCGAGCCGGCACCCATAGCGTCGGAGAGCTTGGCGCAGCGCTCGAGGAGCCGGCTGTGCAGGTAGAACACGTCACCGGGGTACGCCTCGCGACCGGGCGGGCGGCGTAGCAGCAGCGACATCGCACGGTACGCCTCGGCTTGCTTGGTCAAGTCATCGAAGATGATCAGCACATGCTTGCCCTGGTACATCCAGTGCTGACCGATGGCCGAGCCGGTATACGGCGCGACGTACTTGTAACCAGCGGGGTCGGAGGCAGGTGCCGCGACAATCGTGGTGTACTCCAGTGCTCCGGCCTCTTCCAGCGCACCGCGTACTGACGCCACGGTCGAGCCCTTCTGACCGATGGCAACGTAGATGCAACGCACTTGCTGCTCTGCATCACCGCTCTCCCAAGCAGCTCGCTGGTTCATGATCGTGTCGACGGCGATCGCAGTCTTACCGGTCTTGCGATCCCCAATGATCAACTGGCGCTGGCCGCGGCCGATCGGGATCATCGCGTCGATGGCTTTGATTCCGGTCTGCAAAGGTTGATTGACACCCTGCCGGTCCATAACACCGGCTGCCTGAAGCTCCAGTGGGCGGCGCTCGTCAATGTCGGTGATCTCGCCGAGCCCGTCGATCGGATTTCCTAACGCGTCCACGGTGCGGCCCAAGTATCCATCGCCGACCGGAACCGAAAGGATGTCACCGGTGCGCTTGACAACTTGACCTTCTTCGATGCCCCCGGACTCGCCCATCACGACGACACCGATTTCTCGGACATCGAGGTTCAATGCGATTCCGAGGGTGCCGTTCTCAAACTCGAGCAACTCATTTGCCCTGGCCGAGGGCAGGCCTTCGACGCGTGCGATGCCGTCGCCGGAGGTAACAACTGTTCCGAGCTCTTCGCGGCTGGCCGTCTCCGGCGTATATCCCCGGACGAAGCGATCAAGTGCCTCGCGGATTTCCTCTGGACGAATCGTGAGTTCTGCCATCGCCTGCGCTTTCTGCTCTTATCCCGACAGATGATTCTTCAATTGTGATGGAAGCTAGCCGAGCTATCCGAAGAGCCGCCTGGCCGATTCCATACGGTCCGATACGGTGCCTTCAAACACTTCGTCGCCGATTTCAACACGTACGCCGCCTAAGACGTCTGGATCGATGACCTCCTGGATCGCGACGTCCCGACCGATCTGCTTGCTCAGCGCGGCGCGGAGCCGGTCGCGCTGATCGGAGGACAGCGGCTTGGCGACCCGTACTGTCGCCAAGGCCCGATTCTTTTGTGCCGCGGCTAGCGTGACGTAGCCCTCGATGGTGTGCCCGAAGGTCCGCTCCCGGGCGGCCACGGCACGCTTGGCCAGCACGATCGTGGCATCGGTGGCGCGGCCGCTTAGCAGCCCCTCGACCAACTCCTGCCGCTTGCTGAGTTCGATCGCGCGGTCTCCCAGCAGATTGCGTAGCTCGGCATTGGACTCCACCAACCGGGCGAATCGGAAGAGTTGGTCTTCGGTGTCATCCAGCTCACCGCTGCGATCCGCCACGATGAGCTGGCCGCGTACCGCCTGCCGCTCCAGTGCAGCCGCAAAGGTCCGCCCGCCGGCCCAGCGCAAGGTCGCCGCCTCGGCAACCAGATCGACCACGGCTTGGTCGACCTTGCCGTCAAGCAGCCCATGAACCAACGCCCGGCGTGCGCCTTCCGGCGTACCGGGGTCTGTCACTGCACGGCGCAGCGTAGGCGAGTCATCGAGCGCATCGACCACCGCAAACATGCCGGTGGCGAAGTCCTCGCCGACCTGGCTGTCATCCAGCATCCGGTCGAGCGAGCTCAGTCGAGCGTCGGTCGCAGCAGTCATGATCTACCAGCGGGAGTCGGCTCACCCTCACCTTCAAGCTCGGCGAGAAAGCGATCGACGGTCCGTTGTGCTCGCTGATCATCCTCGAGCGACTCTCCGACGATCCGGCTCGCCAACGTGGTAGCCAAGGTTCCGATCTCGGCGCGCATCTGCGCCATCACGGTAGCTCGCTCGGCGTCCAGCTGCGCCTGTCCCTGTGCTCTGATTCGAGCTACCTCCGAATTCGCCTGATCGCGAAGATCAGCGAGGATCTGCGTGCCCTCGCTCTTGGCTTCCTCGCGAATCCTGGCAGCTTCGGTACGAGCCTGGGCCAGTTGCTCGTTGTATTGCTGCAAAGCGGCTTCCGCAGCCTGCTGAGCCTGCTCGGCCTTCTCTATGCCACCCTGAATAGCGGCGGTACGTTCGGCGTACGTGGCCTCGAACCGCGGCACGACGTACCTGGCGATGATGAAGGTCAACAACAGCACGAACACGACTGCCGCAATCATCTCCGACAGATGCGGCAGCAGCGGATTCTCCTCCTGGAGCGGTACAAGAAGGACCGTCATCGCGACCACCCGCTTAGCCGAACACGAAGGCGAGGGCGATACCGATGATCGCCAATGCCTCAGTAACAGCGAATCCGATCCAGGCCGTGCCCATCATCGCGCCACGGGCCTCCGGTTGCCGCGCCGTGCCCTGGATGACTGAGGCGAAGATCAAGCCCACGCCGATTCCGGGGCCGATGGCGCCGAGGCCGTAGCCGACGATGCCGAGGGATCCGGTGAGTTCCAGTGGAGTCATTGGGACTTCTTTCTTGACGGGGTTCCGCGAGTTGCTGAAACCGAGGGTGGTCAGTGCTCCTCGGCCGCGGCCGAGGAGATGTACTGGGCGGTGAGAACGGTGAAGATGAAGGCTTGCAAGGACTGGACGAAGATCTCTAGACCGAAGATCGCCATGCTGACGATCAGGGACACCACACCGGCGACTTTGTTGACGATCGACTCGGAGTGCAGCAGCAAATATTCCCCGCCCAACACGAACACCAGCACCAGCAGGTGACCGGCGAACATATTGGCGAAGAGTCGCAAGGACAGCGTGATCGGCCGGACGATGATGTTGGAAATAAACTCCAGTGGGATGATCAGCGGCCACATGAACGCTGGCACGCCCGATGGCAGCGAGGTGTGCTTCAGATAGCCGAAGAAGCCGTGCTTGGCAATGCCGACTCCGTTGTAGATCACCCACACCATGATCGCCAGACCGTATGGCCAACCGACGTGTGAGGGCGTAGGCAGCAGGCTGAGTGGGAAAACTCCATAGATGTTGTTGACCAGTACGAAGGAGAACAGTGCGATCAGCAGCGGCAAGTACTTACGGAAGTCATGCCCGATCATGTCCCGGGCGATCGTGTTGCGGACGAAGAAGTAGGCGGTCTCACCGATGTACTGGCCCTTGCTGGGCACCAAGGCGGCCTTGCGCGCCATGATCATCCAGAAAGCCATGATCAAGATCACCGAGAGCATGGCTTGCAGCATGTACTTGTCGAACCACGCCAACCACGGCACGCCTTCGAACAGTGGCGGTACGTCGAAACTGTGCACACCGGGGGCTTCAAAGCCGCCGTCCGCTGCTTCCAGCGGCACCAGGCCCGACAAACCACTCACCGTTTCCCCCTACTCCGCCCAGGCCAGTCCTCGGTTACCGACGCACGGTCACTGCGATCTTTCGCGTGGGATCTACTTACCGCATCATCGACCCGGCCAAACCGCCGGATGATCACGTAACACCCGAACGCAGCACCCGCAACGATGCCGATCGGCAGCAGGAATCCGGTGCCGAGGTAGTGGTCTCCGAGCCAGCCCAGCAGCCCGTAGAGTCCGACCCCCGCGATCAAGTAGGAGAGCACTCGGAGTCCCAAGTCCATGCCGTTCTCCATGCCGTTTGATTTCTCGCCTCCTTGCGATTCCGGCTGGTTAATGGCCGCCTTGGGTTGCTCCTTCATGGTGCGACACACGCTAGCAGTGATTGTTGCGCGGGTCACGGCTCAGAGACACCTTTGCTAGGGGGCACGTACTCGGTGTCATAGACCCCGATTCGCAAGCGAGAAAAGACAAAAATTTCGACGACCAGCCAGCCCACAACAACGATGATCGTCGTGACAAAGATCACGATAGGGATCAGTGTCGGCCAAGATTCTTGGTGCTTGTTGTAAAGCATCAGCACCAGCCCAAGAACGACGACTCGGGCGGTGTAGGAGCACATCGACACGGTGAGCAGGGTTCGGGCTCCGGCATCGGCAAAGAGCACCATCACGTACTGGCCCAGTCCGTAGAAGAACAACACCATGGCAGCCGCCAGGGCCGCGGACATCAGGCCGGGAGTGCCGTAGCCGACGGTGAAACCGATCAAGCACAACAGCGAGGCTGAGACGCCGCCCACGGCACCGCCGAGCAGTAGCTTGCGGGCCCGAATCACGTGAATGCTCGGTCCGTCAGCAGGCATCGCCGCGTGCTCAGGGCGGCTATCGACGGTCATGGCGAGGCAGTCCTTTGCCAGTCTCAGTACTGGGTCGTGATCGGATTCGGTCCAGGTCGGGTC
>Ga0081538_10000606_pt1 | contig 39733 bp, 42 predicted proteins | sample TabmetS5T2R1_FD_71022 | JGI IMG/M metagenome (GOLD analysis project Ga0081538, IMG submission 71022) | Tabebuia heterophylla rhizosphere microbial communities from the University of Puerto Rico - S5T2R1 | ecosystem: Host-associated > Plants > Roots > Rhizosphere ... | reverse complement strand
GGGCCGCCCGCCGGGGGGCGATCTGGGGGGGGGCGGGGGGCCGCGGCGGGCTGGGGGGGCTGTGGGGCGCGCCCGGGCGCGCCCGCCACATCGGCCGGCCCGGCGTGCGGCGCGAGAGCGCAAGCCGGGCCCGCCTGACACAACCCCTTCCCTTGGTTGCCGACGCCGTCCCCCTCGGCGTCACGACGGCGACCGTGAGCGTGGAGCCGGCCCGCCTGCGCGTGGCCTCTCCCCGTCCGGGAGCGAGCGCATGACCCCCCTATCGCTCACCCGGAGACCCTCCCGCTCGCGCCTCGCCGTCCGGCGGGTCAGTCCAGCCGCGCGCGGCGGCGCGCACGCGTCGTCTGGCGCGCGGCTGGGCGGTCCCGCCCTCCTCTTCGCGTTCTCCCTGGCGGCCGTGGGGGCCGGCGCCGGGCGGGCGCTCACCACCACGTACCTGCCGCTCCTGCTCGAGCGCATCCACGACGCGCCGTCGCTGATCGGCGCGGTGATGACGGTGAACGCGCTGGCGGGCTTCGCCGTGCCGATCGCCGTCGGCGTGTGGTCCGACCGCCGCGGCCGCCGCGTGCCGTTCATCGCCGGCGGGGCGGTGCTCACCGGCGGCGGCCTGGTCGCGGTCGGGCTCGGGAACGGGACCTCGTACCTGGCGCTGGGGCTCTCGGCCGCCCTGGTCTACGCGGGCCTGAACGCGCTCACCACCGGCCACCGCGCGATCGTGGCGGATGACGTGGACGACGCGGGCCGCCCCGCCGCCACGAGCGCCCAGGAGATCGCGGGCCTGGTGGGCGCCGTCGTGGCCGTCGCGATCGGCGGCGCGCTGATCGAGCCCGCCCCGGCCGCGGCGTTCGCGCTGGCGGCGCTGGTGCTGGCGCTGACCGTGGTGCCCACGGTGATCGTGAGCCGTCGCCTGGGACTCGGCGAGCGGGAACCGGTGGCGCCGGCCCCGAAGACGTCCGGACGGGTCCGGCTCGGCGAGGCGCTCCGCCATCCCGGCGCTCGCGAGGTCCTCGGCGCCCAGGTCCTCTGGGTCTTCGCCTACGCGGCGCTGCCTTCGTTCTTCGTGCTCTACGCCGAGAAGAGCCTCGGCCTCGGCGTGGGCATCGCCGGCGCGCTTCCGCTCGGCTTCGGCCTTCTCACCGCGGCCGGAATGATCGCGGCCGGCCGCGCGAAGCCCGAGCGCGTGCGGCCCCTGTTGCTAATCGGCGCAGCGCTGCTCGGCGCGGGGCTCCTGGCGGCGGCCCCCGCCGGCAGCCTCGCCGCGGCGGCGCCCGGCTTCGCCGCGGCGGCGGTCGGCGCCGGGCTCGTCACGGCGCTCGGCTTCCCGTATTTCGCCCGGTTCGTCCCCGACGGCGAGGCCGGCCGCTACAGCGGCCTGTTCTTTTCGGGCCGCGCAGTGGCCGCCGCGGCGGCGCTCCCGCTCGCCGGGCTGGCGGTGGAGCTGAGCGGGAGCTACACCGCCGTCCTCTGGCTGGGGGCCGCGTCCCTGGTCGCGCTGGCTCCGCTCGCGGTGGCGGAAGGCGGCCTCCCCGCGCCGCGGCTTCCCGCGCTGCGCGGCCGCTCCCGCGCGCCTCGGCCGGTCGCCCTGGGCGCGCGGCCCGCCTCGGTCGCGGCCGTCATCCCGGTCTTCGCCTCCGAGCGCGCCGTGGAGGTGGCCCGGGCCACACTCGGGCACGTCGACGAGGTCGTCCTGGTCGACGACGGCGCGCCTGCGGAAATAGCGGCCTCGCTGGACGCGCTCAGGGCCGACGACAGGGTGCGGATCCTCCGCCGTCGCGAGAACGGAGGCAAGGGCAGCGCCGTCGCCGCCGGCGCCGAGCTGCTGCTCGCCGAGTCGCGCCCCCCGGATGCGATCGTGGTGCTCGACTCCGACGGCCAGCACGACCCCCGGCGCATCCCGGCCTTCGTCGAGGCGGCGCGAGACGCCGACGTGGTGATCGGCGACCGCCGCGACCGCGGCTCGATGCCCATGATCCGGCGCATCGGGAACCGCGTCGCGAGCCTCACCCTGCTGGCCGCGGCCCGCACATGGGTCCCGGACACCCAGAACGGGATGCGCCTCTTCCGGAGGAACGTCCTCCGCGACCTGCCCCTGCCGGCGGGCGGCTACGACGCCGAGAGCCGCCACCTCCGCGCCTTGCTCGGCGCCGGCCGTACCGTGGCCTCGGTCGAGATCCCCACCATCTACGACGGCGAGCCCAGCCACTTCCGGCCGGTCCGGGACACCCTCCGCGTCGGGCGCGCCCTTGCCGGGCATCCCGCGGCCCTGTCCCCGGGCACGGCGGGCGCGCATGGCGGAAGCGCCGCCGACGCGCTCGCGGTCCTCGGCGCCTGGATGCCTCGCCTCGGCGCCGTGGTGCTCGCCGCGATCGCGCTCGGTCTCGCGATGCCGCTCTTCCAGCCGCTCGACAACACCCTGTTCCTCGCCCTGAACGGGCTCGGCGACGGGCCCGAGTGGCTCTACCAGGCGGTCGACCCGCACGCCCGCAACTACGTGCTGCTCACGGCGCTGACGGTCATCGCGGCGACCATCGTGCTCCGGCGGCCGCGCCACGTGATCGGCGCCACCCTCGCCGTGGTGCTGGCCGCCTATGTGGCCGGCGCGGCCATCGAGCTCGTGAAGCTCTTCGTCGAGCGGCCCCGCCCCGAGGAGGTGCTCGGCGGCGAGGTGCTGCTGGCCGAGGGCCGCAGCTGGGCCCACCTCGCCTCCTACCCGTCCGGGCACCTGATCGTGACCACGGCCATGGCATCGGCGGCCGCTGCGGCGGTGCCGGCCCTCCGCACGCCGCTCCTCGCCTACACCGTCGTGATCGGCCTGACCAGGGTGCTGTTCGGCGCCCACTTCCCGCTCGACGTGCTCGCCGGCGCCGTGGTCGGCTACGAGGTCGGCCTCTTCGCGGCCAGGCTCATGGCCAGCGCGCGCCTGTTGCCGGTGCCCGTGCCGGAGCTCGGCCCGCCGCCGCTCAGGCTTCACCCAGAGGCCGCGCGAAGTCCTCGGCCCCGATGAGGTCGAGCTCGAGCGCGGTGGCGAACGAGTCCGCCTGCTCGGCCAGGCGCTCCCGGCTCAGCTGGTCCGCGGCGCGCCGCATGCGGTGCTCGGCCCGGTCCAGCTCCCGGTCGTAGCGCTCAGCCTCGGCGTCCGGGACGGTCTCCTCTCGGGTCTCTCCGCAGGCGCCGCAGCGCAGCAGCATCCACCACGAGTGTTCGTCGTGCGGGCTCCACTCCACGGGGTGGACGAAGTCGGCGCCGCATGCGGTGCAATCGGCGAGCGTCGCCGGACGGCGATTGAACAGACGCTTGAACAATGAATCGATCCGCACGCCGAGCCAAGGACGTGCGGTAGGACGGGGCCAGTTGTCCAGTGTCCAGCTTCCCTCATGTGGCCGTGGAGTGCAAGGCCGGCTCCACGGGTTGATTCGAGCCGGGGCTTCACCGCTGTGAAACAGCGAGCGGAAGCGGTTGCGACAAGCTCAGCTTGTGAGAACATGCCATCGGTCATCCGTCCAGCCCGGCAGGATCGCCCTCACCCGTGCAGCGGCCCCCGCCGACGCCGGAACGGAGGACCTGACCCAGACCTCCCTCCCCGGGGGATCTCCGCCCCACCCCATGGCCACTACGACTCGCGAAGCTCCCAGCTTGCAGCAGGCGCCGGCCGTCGGCGCGAGCAAGTCCCTCCGCCTCAGCATCGCGGGCGGGCCGCGTGCGCCCGAGCGCGCACGGGCTTGGCTTCAGAGCGCCGCCGACTGGCTGCCCGACGGGGTGGAGCGCAACCTCCTGCTCCTTACTTCGGAGCTCGTGAACAACAGCGTCCTGCACGGCCGGGCCGGCGAGGGCGACATGATCGAGATCGAGCTCCGCAGGACGGACACCGGCATCTTTGCGGAGGTGAGCGACACCGGCCCCGGCTTCGCCCCGATGGAACGCGACCGGGATCTCGACGAGCCCGGCGGCTGGGGCCTCGTGCTCGTGGAGTCGATCGCGAAGCGCTGGGGCGTCGAGCGCGACGACCGAACGACCGTCTGGTTCGAGCTGGCGCGGGCCTGACCGGCGGATTCCACCGCCGCGGAATCAACCATCGAAGGCGTGCCCGCGCGGGGCATCCTTCAGCGCGGCGGCCAGGGAACGGCGCCGCTTGGCGAAGCGCACGCGCGTGAAGGGGCCATCCGTCACGAGTTCGAGGTGGTCCACCACCGCGCTGATGATCGGTATGCCGCGACCGTGGGTCTCATCCGGCGCGGGAGGAAGCGGGGCGGCGTCGAAGCGGCCGCAGTCGCAGACCTCCACGCAGAGGCCGTCCTCCGACGACAGCACCCGCAGCAGGATCGCCTTGTCGCCGTCCGAGCACGGCCTGCCGTGCAGGACGGCGTTGGAGAGGGCCTCCGTCGTGGCGAGCATGAGACTCCAGGCGCCATCGTCGTCGAGCCCCTGCTCGATGGACGCCTCGCGCACGATCGCGCGTGCGCGCGCCGCGCTCTCCGGCCTGGCCGGTAGCCATGACTCCCGCATCATGCCTCCTCGCTCATGCCCAAGATGGAGGGGTCCGACACATAAATGAGGGTCCCGCCGACCATGGTCGCCAGCACGCGCAGCTCGGGGAGCTCGTCGGGTCGGCAGGCCGCCGGATCGCGGTCGAGGATCACGAGGTCGGCGAGCATGCCGGGGACGAGCGTCCCGCGGCGGCGCTCGTCGCGCGCGAGCCAGGCCGGCTCGACGCAGGTGGCACGCAAGGCCTGCTCTGCCGTGACCGACTGGTGCGGGCGCCAGGCCGGCCGCTCGTCGAGCGTGCGCAGCACGCCCGCGACGATCCCGCGCAGCGGGTCGAGCTCCTCCACCGGGGCGTCAGACCCGTTCGCCAAGCGAGCGCCGCGGTCGAGCAGGGCGCGGTAGGCGTAGGCGCCCTCGTGGCCCTCCCAGACGCGGTCGGCCAGGTCGCGGTCCGAGGGCGCGTGGCTGAACTGGACGGACGCCGCGACGCCAACCGCCGCGAAGCGCGGCAGGTCGGTGGGGTCGAGCAGCTGGGCGTGCTCGATGCGGTGGCGCAGGCCGAGCGGGCGCCAGGCGTCCGCGCTCGCCTCAAACGCGTCGAGCGCGGCGCGGTTGGCGGCGTCGCCGATCGCGTGCACGGCCACCGGCCAGCCCGCCGCGGCCGCCTCGCGCACGACCTCCTCCAGCCGGTCGCGCGAGGTGAGCTCCACTCCCGAGCCGTCGAGCAGCCGGGCCGTGGCGGAGCCGAGCGTGCCGTCCATGAACAGCTTCAGGTAGCCCAGGCGGAGGAGGTCGTCGCCGAAGCCCGAGCGCACCCCCACGGCGCGCAGCTCCGGTAGCCGGTCGGCGGGCAGCGACTGCCACACCCGCAGTGTCAGCTCGCCCCGCTCGCGCAGCCGCTGGAAGACCTCGAAGGAGCCCAGCCAGCCGTCCTTGTCGTGAATCGCGGTCACCCCGCGCCCGGCGGCGACGCGCAGGCCCTCGCGGCACGCCTCGAGCATCTCGTCGAGCGTGGGGAGGCTGTGCCGGTCGCGGAACTTCCAGGCGGCGTTCTCGCGCAGCACCCCGGTGGCCTCGCCGCGCTCGTCGCGCTCGACGACCCCGCCGGGGGCGTCGAGGTCGCCGCCCGCGCGAGACAGCGCGGCCGAGTTCAGCCACAGCGAGTGGTAATCCCGCGACATCAGCGCCACCGGAACGTCCGGCGCCACGGCGTCGAGCGCTCCGCGCTCCGGCGGCTCGGTCCACGCCGCGTCGCGCCAGCCGAGCCCTCGCAGCCAGCCGCCGGGGGGCACCCCGGGGAGCGCCTCCACCACCCGCGCCACGGCCTCGGCGCGCGAGTCCACGCCCTCGAGCCGCACCTGGCGCAGGCCGAGCGACCACGTCGGGAAGTGGACATGGGCGTCGTTGAAGCCGGGCACCACGCAGCGGCCGTCCAGGTCCACGCGGCGCGCGCCCGGCGGGGGTTCGTTCACGATCCGCCCGCCGGACACCGCGAGCCGCGGCGCCAGGGGCGCCGCCGGATCGAGGGTCCGGATCGGCCCGCCTTCGAAGAGCAGGCCTGACGCTGGATCAGGCATGCTGGGGATCTTCGTTGACCACGAGGCCCCGTCGCGGCGGGCCCCGGCGCCTTCGTCAGCGGCGGGCGGCCACGCGGGGGTTCTCGAGCGGCCGCACCGTCGCCTCGATGTCCGTCCGGCGATGCTCGAGGAATGGCGGGATCGAGAGCTTCTCGCCCAGGTGCTCGAGCGGCTCGTCGACCGTGAAGCCGGGCGAGCGGGTCGCGATCTCGAACAGCACGCCGCTCGGCTCCCGGAAGTAGATCGAGCGGAAGTAGTGGCGGTCGATCACGGGCGTGGGCCGGCCGCCGCCCTGCTGGACCCGGCCGCGCCAGGCCTCGTGGTCTTCGTCCTCCGAGGCCCACGCGACATGATGGACGGTGCCCGCTCCCTGGATGCCGCGCTGGCCCGGCGGGGCGTCGTAGTGGTAGAGGCCGCCGCGGCGCGGCCCGCGGGCCTCCCAGCTTCCGTCCGCCTCGCCGAAGCCGAGCGCCTCCAGCAGACCGCGGCTGCGCTCGGGGTCCGAGGCGTAGGCGCGCACGGCGTGGAAGCCCTGCAAAGCGTGCTCGGCCGGCACCTCGGGGTGCTCGGCGGTGAGAGGCTCGTCCTCCACGTCCGCGACCAGCAGCTCGTGCTCGAGGCCTTCCGGGTCGGCGAAGTGGAGGCTCCCGGCGTCGCGCCGGGTCTCGATGCCCTCGTCCGCAAGGCGCGCGGCCCAGAAGTCGAGCGCGTCCTCGCCGGCGACACGCCAGACGACGCGATGGACCATGCCCTCGCCTGCCCGACCGGGCGCCGCGCCGGGATACTCGAAGAAGGTCAGGTCGAGGCCGGGATGGGCATGCTCGTCGCCGTAGAACAGGTGGTAGACGGTCGGGTCGTCCTGGTTGACGGACTTCTTGACCAGGCGGAGGCCGAGCACCCGAACGTAGAAGTCGACGTTGCGCTGGGCGTCGGCGGTGATCGCGGTGATGTGGTGGATGCCGTCGAGCTGCATGGGGGTTCTTCGCCTTCCCTCGATGGTTGCACGCGCAACTATATCACGCGGGAGTGAGCCGTGGCGGCGGAGTGTGGGCTGTGAAAGTTCCGGTATGCGTGACTTTGACAGCCCACACCCTCCGGGCGGCCCCCCTCTTGGTTGCCGCAGTTCGCGCCCCCGAGGCGTGCGCGCTACGGCCGCGGCCCGCGCCGCTTCGGGCCCTCGTGCACCTCATACCGCACGAGCTCATGCGCCCGCTCGGCCCAGTCGCAGAGGATCGGTCGCGTGTCGCGCGGGTCGATGATCTCCTCCACGCTGAACCTCTCCGCCGTCCGGAACGGCGAGGTCACCGCCTCGAGCCGCGCGGCGATCGACGCGCGCAGCGCCGCCGGATCCTCAGCCGCCTCCAGCTCGCGCCGGTACGCGGCCTCCAGGCCCCCGGCCATCGGCAGCGAGCCCCAGTTGCCGGACGGCCAGGCAAAGCGCAGGTTGAGCCGCGACCCGTCGCCGTGCCCTGCGCCCGCGACGCCGTACACCTTGCGCACCAGGATCGAGACCCACGGCACGGTGGCCTGCACCACCGAGAACAGGCCACGCGAGCCGCGCCGGATCGTGCCGGCGCGCTCGGCCTCGGTACCGATCACGAAGCCCGGCACGTCCACGAAGTTCACGACCGGCAGGTGGAACTGGTCGCAGAGGTCCACGAAGCGAGCCGTCTTCTCCGCGGCGTCCGCGGTCACGCCGCCGCCGTAGTGCTCCGGGTCCGAGGCGAGCACTCCCGCGGGGCGTCCGCCCAGGCGCGCCAGGCAGGTGATCGTCGGCCGCCCGAAGGCTGCGCCCAGCTCGAAGATCGAGCCGCGGTCGAGCACCGCATCGAGGACGCGGCGCATCTTGTAGGCCCGGCGGGGCTCGCGCGGCACGATCGAGAGCAGCTCCTCCTCGCGCCGATCGGCGGGGTCCGACGAGGAGGCCCACGGCGGCGCCTCCCACACGTTCGCGGGGAGGTAGGAGAGGAACCGCTTCATCTGGTCGAGCGCGTCGTCCTCGTCGCCGGCCACGTTGTCAACCGCGCCGGCGCGGGCCTGCAGGCGCGCGCCGCCCAGCTCCTCCTTGTCCGGCGTCTCGCCGAGCCCGGCCATCGCCACCACCGGGGGCCCCGCCACGAACAGCTGCGCACTTCCCCTCACGATCACCGAGAAGTGCGAGCACACCACGCGGGCCGCACCCAGCCCGGCCACCGGCCCCAGCGCCGCGGCCACCACGGGCACGATCGACAGGTTCTCCACGACCAGGTCGAAGCCCGGCAGTGGCGGCACGTAGGAGAAGCCCATCTGCTCGAGCGACTTCACCGAGCCGCCGCCGCCCGTGCCGTCGACCAGCCGCACCAGCGGCAACCGCAGGTCGTGCGCGAGCCGCTCCGCGTAGACCGCCTTCTCCCAGATCGCGGCGTCGGCGGCGCCCCCGCGGACCGTGAAGTCGTCGCCCTGCACGACCGCCCGGCGGCCGTCCACGCGGCCCTGTCCCACCACGGTGTTGGCGGGAAGGAAGTCCTTGAGCTCGCCGCCAGGTTCGTAGGTCGCCCGCCCGGCGAGCGCGCCGGTCTCGTGAAACGTGCCGGGGTCGAAGAGCCGCTCGATCCGCTCGCGCACGGTGAGCCGCCCGGACGTGTGCTGGCGCTCCACCCGCTCCTCGCCGCCCATGCGGCGCGCCAGCTGCTCGCGGCGGCGGAGCTCCTCGAGCTCGGGCTCCCAGGACATCGAGCTAGCTGCGGGCCGGCTCGCCGAACGCCTCGCGCCCGGCGCGGGAGCGGAGCTCATGGAGCGTCTCGATCTGCCGCTCGGCCCGCTCGATCAACCGGTCGAGCCTGGCGGCGTCGAGCTCGGGGACCGCGTCGGCGACGTCCCGGAGCGTCCGCCACATGGACAGCTTGCCGTTCACGCCGGCGACCAGTCCCTCGATCTCGACGTGCCGGCTCAGCGGGGAGTAGCCCGTCAGCTGGCCGTTCAGTTTCAGGCGACCGGCCTTCTCGGCCGCCCAGAACGCGACGTTCTTCGCGCGGTCGGCGCCGAACCCGAGATCGTCCATGATGCTCTCGAGCGAGCGGCGGTCGGCCTCGATGTCGTCGGCGAGCTTGCGGAGCGCCTCACCGTAGGACGTGCCCTCGTTCGCGGCTCGCGCCCGGCGAGCCAGCTCGGCTCCGCCGGTCGACACGGCGAGGTGGTCCTGCAGATAGATGCGGAGGAGCTTTCGGTCCACGCCGGCCGTAGTCTGCCCGAATGGCGAGCGAGAGCGAGCTCGAGCGCGCGCTGGCCGACGCGGGCGGGGCGGACGCCCCGCGCGAGTGGGGGGCCCGCCTGCGCGACCTGCTGCGCGCCGAGCTGGAGCGGGGCGCCCGGGAGATGAGTGAGCCGCGAAGCGGGCGCGAGCGCCCGGTGGCGCTCGCGGTTGCCGCGCCGGAGGCGCCGGAGGGCGGCCGCGAGGCGGCAGCCGGGGCGCCCGGCGCCGTCGTGGCCGTCCTGCCGCTGCCCCCCGAGCTGCGCGCCGACTCGGATGCGGTCGCGGAGCGCGGCGCCACCCTAGCGGCCGCCGCTGTCGAGCGGCTCGTGGAGGCGGCGGAGCCGCGCAGGCTGCGGGCGGGATCGGACCTCGCGCTCCTGCTCGGCGCGTCCGACGGCTTCCTGGTGCTCTCCTACCCGGCCGCGGACCCGCGCTGGGCCGCCGAGTACGCCCGCGAGGCGCTCGACGACGCCGTCGGCGCGATCGACCGCCTCCGCGCTCGGGCTTACCTGCTGCCCGGCCATGCGCTGGCCGTGGAGGACCTTCGCCCGCCGATTGGGGCCACGCACCCGCTGCGGGTGGCGGAGGCCGTGACGCGTCTCGGCGCCTCGCCCCTCGACGAGGACGCCGTGGAGCGCCTCGAGCCGGAGCTGCTGCGTCTGCTCGAGCCGGCGGGCGTCGCCACGCGCGCCCATGACGACCCGGACCCACGCCGGCGCGCGATGCGGCGCATCCTCCAGCGCCTCGACGGGATGGGGAAGTGGGGCGGTTACCACACCGCCTTCGACCACCTTGCGCGCGGGTTCGCCGGCAACGACAGGGCGCTCGCGTTCGAGGTGGGGGAGGAGCTCCTCGACGCCGGGCTGCTGTCCGAGAAACCGAGCGTGGGGCAGCGTCACGTGTCCCTCAACCCGCGCCGGGCGGGGGAGATCCGGGGGCTAATCGAGGAGGGCGCGCTGCCGCCGGGCCTCAGCGCGCGGTGACCAGCAGCCGTCCGTCCGGGCCCACGCTCAGCGCGCGCCGTCCGGCCACCAGCTCAATGAGCTCCTGGCCCACCAGCTCGCGCCGCCAGCCCCGGGAGACACGGATGTGGTCTCCGTTCTCTCCACGGCGGAGCGCGGACACCAGGGCGGCCAGCTCCGCCTGGGTGGCGATCAGCTCGACCGCCACGGCCTCCTCCATCGAGCGCTGTCGCACGAGCGCCTGCGCCAGCGACACGAGCGGAGCGTCGGCCGAATCGCGCCCGGGCGGCTGCGGCGGGGCGGGCGGCGCCGGGCGCGTGCGCCCGCGCCCGATCGCCTCGAGCAGGCGGTCGCCGCGCCGGTGGAGCGTCTGGGCCGGCAGGCCGCGGATCTGCTCGAGCCCCTGGCGATCACGCGGCGGACGGCGGGCCAGCTCGATGAGCGCCTGGTCGGGCAGCACATATCCCGCCGGGCGGTCCATCGACCGGGCCACCTGCTCGCGCCACTCGACCAGCTCGCGCGCGACCGCGCGGCCTTGCTCGTTCAGCCGGCCGAGGCGCGGGAGCCGCTCGTAGATCCGATCGGGGTCGCGCTCGTCACTCGAGGCCTCGAGCGCCACGCACTCCTCGCGCGCCCACTCGAACCGCCCGCGCTTTCGCAACCGCCGCTCGATCTCCTCACCGAGAGCGAGCAGCAGCCGCGCGTCGTCGGCGGCGTACTCGAGTTGTTGTGCGGTGAGCGGACGGTGGTCCCATTTCGTGAACCCCTCGGAGCCCTTGAGTCGCACGCCCAACACCTTCCTGACCAGCGACTCGTAACCCTCCTGATTGCCAAACCCGAGGAAGCCCGCCGCCAGCTGGGTGTCGAACACGCTGCTGACCTCCGTCGACCAGGCTCGGCGCAGTATCGCGATGTCCTGGCGCCCGGCGTGCACCACCACCTCGACGTGGGGGTCCGCCAGCACGCGTGCGAGCGGACCCGGATCCGGAGCGTCGTCCGCGAGCGGATCGACCACGTCTGTGCGCACGCCGTCCGGCGCGCCCGGGTCGGGCACGGCTATCTGGGCCAGACACAAGAGCGCCTGGTAGCGGCGCTCGGACACGAATTCCGTGTCGATCGCGATACGACCCTGTTCGGCGGCCCTGTCTGCCAGCGCGGCGGTCACGCAGCCGCCACCATACTCAGAGGAGATGTCGATCCTCGCGGCAGCGTTGACGGTGGCGAGCGGCCTGGTGGGCCCACCGGCCGCTCCGGCTGCGGTTCCGGCGGCCGCCCCCGGCGGGACCGTGATCGGCCGTTCCGCGCAGGGCCGTCCGATCCGGGCGGTCCGCGTGGGCTCGCCTCGCGCGCGTGTAGAGGTGGTCGTGGTGGGCGCCGTCCACGGCAACGAGCCGGCCGGCAAGGCCGTGGTCGCCCGCCTGCGCCGGGTCCGGCCGCCGCGCGGCACCGCGCTATTGCTGATCGAGGACCTGAACCCGGACGGCTCGGCGGCCGGTTCGCGCCACAACGCGGCCGGCGTCGACCTGAACCGCAACTTCCCCTACCGGTGGCGCCATCAGGACGGGGTCTACGAGTCCGGGCCAGGTCCGGCCTCGGAGCCAGAGACTCAGGCGATCCAGCGCTTCGTCGAGCGCGAGCGCCCGCGCATCACGCTCTGGTACCACCAGGCGCTGCGCATGGTCGTGAAGAGCACGGGCGACGCCAAGCTCGAGCGGCTCTACTCGAGCCGCTCCGGGCTGCCCCGCAGGAGGCTCCCGCGCTACCACGGCACCGCGGTGTCGTGGCAGAACACGAGCTTCCCAGGCGACACCGCGTTCGTGGTCGAGCTGCCCGACGGGCCCCTCTCCGCCGCGGGCGCGCGCCGGCACGCCCGCGCGACGCTGGCGCTGGCGAAGGCGGTGGCGCCGCCGCGCGTGGTCTCGAAGCCGATCCCCTTCGACGCCAGGCGCAAGGCGGACATGCGCGACTACGCGCAGCGGCACTACGGCATCGACGACCATCGCCTGCGCGACCCGAAGGTGATCGTGCAGCACTACACGGTCACAGACACCTTCGACCCCGTCTACAACACGTTCGCCCCGAACCGCCCCGACGTGGAGCTTGGCGAGCTGCCCGGCATCTGCTCCCACTACGTGATCGATCGCGACGGCACGATCTACCGGCTCGTCTCCACCCGGATCATGTGCCGCCACACGGTCGGGCTCAACTACACGGCGATCGGGATCGAGCATGTGGGCACGAGCGACGCCCAGGTCATGGGCAACCCGCGCCAGATGGCGGCCTCGCTGCGCCTCACGCGGATGCTGCAGGGCCGCCACGGGATCGCCACGCGCAACGTGATCGGCCACAACGAGAACCGCGACAGCCCGTTCCACCGCGAGCGCGTGGCGCGCCTGCGAACCCAGACGCACGGCGACTTCCCGAAGGCCGTGATGGACGTCTACCGGCGCCGGCTCGATCGGCTGCCGGCGCCGTCGAGCCTGCGCTGATCAGCGCCTCCGCACTGCTTCGAGCCGTTCGGGTCGCAATCCCGGCGAACGGCGGCAATAAGGCGGTGCGTCGGCGAGGGTAGGCATGTTTCTCAACCAGGAGGCGACAAACTTGTCCCACCTCGGCTGACCGGCCGCCCGCCTGGCCCCGGGCCGCCCTTTATTAGCCGATCGCCGGGCGACCCCGGCGAACGCCCGTTCCTCCCGAGCACCCTCCACCGTCCTGCCTTGTGGCCCCATGCGGGCCAAAAGTCAGGACAGCGCGTCGTTCGGCCCGGTCGGAGTGGCGCGCGGCCCGGGCCGACGGCCCTCCTCCACCCCCATCACCAGCCACAATCAACGGCCCGCAGAGGGGACCGTCAAGCCGCAGCGGGATGGGGGGTGGGCGCTAGTCAGTCTCCGCGGGCAGCCGGCGCACCTCGATCAGCTCGAGGCCGAGAGACTGGATGCGGTCGAGCAGGCCGTGCAGCTCTGACTGGTCGCGCACCTCGCCGCGCATCACGGTCTCCGCCGGCTTCACGGCCGCAGTGAAGTCCTCGAACGCCCCGGAGACCGAGTCACTAAGCCGTCCCTTGATCCTGATCTCGTAGCCGACGGGGGCCACCACCTCGCCACCTTCCCCTCGGGTGGGGTGATCGGGCGTCACCCGCCGCGGGTGAGAGGCTCTTCCGCGCGCGCCGCTACATCTCACGCCCGCCGGCGCGGACCGAGGTTCGCAACGATCAGAGACACGATCGTCACGAGATAGATCTGTCCGATGAGCATCTCGGCGACGGCGAGCGCCCGGGCTCCCGCGCCGGCCGGTGAGAAGTCGCCGTACCCCACTGTGCTGAGCGTGACGAAGCTGAAGTAGGCCCTGTCGGCGGGTGTGGAGCTCTCGCGATCCGCGAACAGGTCGCCCGGGTCGACCGCGTCGACGACCCCGTAGGAGAACGCGAAGAGCAGGCCGATCAGCAGGTAGATCGCCAGCACCCCGGTGAGCGTGTGGAGGGCGACCCGGCCCTGTGCGCGCAGATCGTTGTAGAGGCCGGCCGCCAGCACGGCGGGCGCCACCGCCACCAACAGCACGCCGACCACGGCGGCGAAGCCGTACGGGATCTCCCCCTGGACGATCCAGGTCACCAACGAGGCCGCCACCGCCAGCGTCGCCGCTGCCGCCGCCAGCCGGACCCCCGCCCGTCGGATGCCCGCGGTACGGACTGCCGCCACGAGCGTCGCCGCCTGCAGTGCGATGACCAGGAAGCGGGGCCCGTCCGCTGACGACACCACGAGTTGGAGCGCCGTCGTGGCGATGACGAGGCCCAGCACCAGGCCGTAGCCGTGGCTGCGCCGGTTCATGACGGGCGCGTTCGCCGCGGCCGGGCCTGGTCCTGCCACGGCCCGATCTAGAGCTCGAGCGCCGCCCCGGGCTCGAGCACCCGGACGTCCACCTCCGGGGCCAGCTGCGCGACTCGGGCGGCGAACCGGTGCGGCGGTCTGTGGAACCAGGCTCCCCGCCGCCGGCCACGCGGGTGCAGCGTGCCCCAGTGGATCGGGACGGCCACGGCGGGCCGCAGCAGCGCCGCGGCCTCAGCGGCCTGCTCGGCGTCCATGTGCCCAGGGCCGAGCGTCGGGCCCCATCCGGCCACCGGCAGCAGCGCGGCGTCGATCGGCGCGAGGTCGGCCATTCCGGAGAAAATGTCGGTGTCCCCGGCGAAGTAGACCGACGGCCGCCCGCGGACGACGAAGCCGAGCGGCGTGGCGCGCGCTCCAAGCGGCCGGCGACGGTCGTCGTGCTCGGCGGGTGTCGCCTCGATCCGCACCCCGGACACCTCCGCGGCCTCGCCGGGCAGGAGCTCCTCGACCTTCTGGACGCCGGCGGACCGCAGCAGGGACCCGGCGCCGGCCGGCGCGAGCACGCGGACGTCGTTCGGCAGCATTCTCAGCGAGGGGACGTCGAGATGGTCGTAGTGGAGGTGCGACAGGAGCACCGCATCCACCCGGCCGGGCACCCCCGGCGCCCCTCCGTGGCGCCGCAGGTGAGCCACGCGTCCCCGCAAGACCGGGTCCGTGAGCAGGCGGGCGCCACCGTGCTCGATGAGCACGGTGGCGTGGCCAAGCCAGGAGAGACGCGCGGGCGTGCCTACGCGGCGGCGCCGCGCTTGTCGAGTGCCTCCTGGAGGGCGGTCTCCTGCTCGTTCGACAGCGAGCTCTGGATCACGTGGCCGCCGTACTTCGAGATCTCCGGGACGACCTTGTCTGCCGTGGCCTCGCGCACCAGGACGAACACCGCCGCGCCGCCCTCGGGGAGCTTCTGGCCAAGGTCCTTCATGAAGTCGTCGTCGATGCCGTAGTCGCTCATCGCGCCCGCCGCCGCGCCCGACGCGGCGCCGATCGCCATCCCGAACAGCGGGACCAGGAAGATCAGCCCGATCAGCCCGCCCCACAATGCTCCGCCGGCCGCGCCTGTGCCGGCCATCGACGGCTGGTGAAGCTTCATCTTCCCGTCGGGCCGGTGCTCCACGATCACCGCATCCTCGAGCGTGAGCGAGTGCTCCTTGGTCAGCTCGCCGAGTGTGCCCATGACCTGCTTTGCCTGGTCTACGTCGTCGTAGGCGATTGCCACGAGGTTCGCCATCGCGTTCTCCTGATCCGGGGTCGTCTGCGTCGCAAATGCTCGCCGCCACGGGGGCTAGGGCGCATCACCCGCACCGGGTGATTCCCACTCACCCGCAGGGCTCGGACAATCGGCGCGTGGCGGACTCCGCCGACAAGCCCGCACGCGCGAAAGGACGGGCGCCGGCGCGCGGACGGCGCGAGCAGGCGCGCACGATCGCTGCGGTGGCGCTCGGTGGTCTCGGCGCCGTGTTCGCGGTCCTGAACGTGGACGAGGTGGAGGTCAACTGGATCCTCGGGACCTGGTCGACCCCGCTGATAATCGTGATCGCGCTCTCGACCCTGATCGGAGCGGCGCTCGGCTTCCTCGTCGGGCGGCGCCGCGGAGGCGCCTGATGCGAAAAGACCATGGAGGTGAGCCTGAGTGACCCAGATATCGCCCGCCGCGCAGGAGCCGGCCCCCGCCGCGCCGAATTACACGATGGGGCTCAAGCAGCAGATCCTCGGAACGTGACGAAAAGGAGCAGCGCAGATGTCCACTGAGCCGCAGTACCAATCGCAGCGCCAACCGGAGGAGATCTCGGGGTGGGCCGCCGGCGGGATCGTGTTCGCCGCGACCGTCCTTCTGATGGTCGGCATCTTCCAGGCGATCACCGGCCTCGTCGCGATCATCGACGACAACTTCTACGTCGTGACGCAGAACTACACGTTCGATCTCGACACGACCGCGTGGGGATGGGTCCACCTGATCCTCGGGATCTTGCTGGCCGTGATCGGCTGGTCGCTGTTCTCGCGCAAGACCTGGGCCGGGGTGGCCGCGATCACGGTCGCAATGTTGAGCGCCATCGCGAACTTCTTCTTCATCCCGTACTACCCGTTCTGGGCGATCCTGATGATCGCGCTGGCCGTTTGGGTGATCTGGGCCCTTACGCGCCCTGGAGCAATCGAGACCTGAGACCAAGACACAGCTGAGCGCCACCGATGGCCGAGGCGATCGGAGAGGTGCTGCCGCTCGGGGTGGGGGTGGCGCTCAGCCCGGTGCCCATCATCGCCGTCGTGCTGATGCTCGGCACGCCGCGGGCGCGGGCGAACGGGCCCGCCTTCTTGCTGGGCTGGGTGATCGGGCTCGCGCTCGCGGGCGCCGTGATCCTGCTGGTGGCGAGCGGCGCCGACGCGAGCGAGGACGGCGATCCGGCCACGTGGGTCGGCGTCCTCAAGCTCGTGCTCGGCGTGCTGCTCCTGCTGGTCGCGGTGCGGACCTGGCGGGTGCGCCCGCGCGGCGACCGGGAGGGCGAGCTGCCGAGGTGGATGGCGGCGATCGACAGGTTCACCGCGTCCAGGTCGATCGGGTTCGGGGCCCTTCTCAGCGGCGTGAACCCGAAGAACCTCGTGCTCACGGTCGGGGCGGCGGCCGCGATCGCCCAGACCGGCATCCCGGCCGGCCAGCAGGCCGGCGCGCTCGCCGTGTTCATCGTCGTGGCGACGCTCGGCCCGGGCATCCCGGTAGCGATCTACTTCGCGATGGGCGACCGCGCGGAGCGGCTCCTGGAAGAGCTCAAGGGTTGGATGGCCGCTCACAACGCGGGGATCATGGCGGTGCTGTGCCTGGTCATCGCCGTGAAGCTGATCGGGGACGGGATCACGGCGCTCGCGTAGATGAGATCAACGAGACCCCCATAGGAGGAACGCGATGGCACAGCAGTGGAAGGGGCGGATCGCCCTCGACGTCCGCGATTCGGAGCCCGACTGGGCGCCGTTCGAGCAGCCGAAGGCGCCCCCGGGCGCCCCCAACGTGCTGATGATCGTGTGGGACGACGTCGGCTACGGCGCCATGGACGTGTTCGGCGGGCCGATCGAGATGCCGACGATGCGCCGCATCGCGGACCAGGGCCTGCGCTACTCGAACTTCCACACCACCGCGCTCTGCTCGCCCACCCGCTCGAGCCTTCTGAACGGCCGCAACGCCACCAGCAACGGCATGGCGTGCATCACCGAAGGCGCCGCCGGGTTCCCCGGCTTCTCCGCCCGCATCCCCTTCGAGAACGGCTTCATCTCGGAGGTGCTGGGCGAGCGAGGCTGGAACACGTACGCGGTCGGCAAGTGGCACCTCACGCCATCCGAGGAGTCGGACCTGTCCGCCTGGAAGCGGCGCTGGCCTCTCGGGCGCGGCTTCGAGCGCTTCTACGGGTTCCTCGGCGGCGAGACCCACCAGTGGTATCCGGACCTGGTGTACGACAACCACCCGGTCGACCAGCCCTATTCGCCCGAGGAGGGCTACCACCTGTCGCGGGACCTGGCCGACAGGGCGATCGAGTTCGTGCGCGACGCCAAGTCGGTCGCGCCGGACAAGCCCTGGTTCATGTACTTCTGCCCCGGCTGCGCACACGCGCCGCACCACGTGTTCACGGAGTGGTCGGACCGCTACCGGGGCCGGTTCGACGAGGGCTACGAGGCGATCCGGGCGTCGATCCTCGCCCGCCAGAAGGAGCTCGGCCTGCTGCCGGAGAGCGCCGAGCTGTCGCCGATCAACCCGCACGGCGAGCCGGACGTGACCGGCCCGGACGGGCAGCCGTGGCCCGCGCTCGACTTCGTGCGGCCGTGGGACTCCCTGTCCGAGGACGAGCGGCGGCTGTTCGCGCGCATGGCCGAGGTGTACGCCGGCTTCGTCAGCTACACCGACCGCGAGATCGGCCGGCTGATCGACTACCTCGAGGAGTCGGGCCAGCTCGACAACACGATCGTGGTCGTCGTGTCCGACAACGGCGCGAGCGCCGAGGGAGGGCCGAACGGCTCCTTCAACGAGAACAAGTTCTTCAACAACGTGCCGGACACGATCGAGGACAACCTGAAGCACCTCGACGCGCTGGGCACGCCGACCTCGTACAACCACTACTGCTCAGGCTGGGCCTGGGCGTTCGACACTCCGTTCCCGTACTGGAAGCGCTACGCCGGCTACGAGGGCGGCACGGCGGACATGTGCATCGTGTCCTGGCCGCAGGGGATTGCGGCGCGGGGAGAGGTGCGCCAACAGTACGTGCACGCCGTGGACGTGGTGCCGACCCTCTACGAGCTGCTCGGCATCGAGCCGCCCGACGAGATCGGCGGCGCCGTCCAGAGCCCGATCGAGGGGGAGAGCTTCGCCGCGTCCCTTGGCGACCCGAGCGCCCCGGGCAAGGAGACGCAGTTCTTCTCGATGCTCGGCCAGCGTGCCGTGTACCACCAGGGCTGGCTCGCCAACACGCTGCACCCGCCGATCTCCGGCTGGGGCAACTTCGACGACGACGAGTGGGAGCTCTACCACCTCGACGAGGACCGCTCGCAGGCGCGAAACCTGGCCAGCGAGCATCCGGACAAGCTCGAGGAGCTGAAGCGGCTGTGGCACGAGTTGGCGGAGCGCTACGAAGGGATGCCGCTCGACGACCGCACCGCGCTCGAGATCATCTCGACCCCGAAGCCGCAGCCGGGGGTCCCGCGCGAGCGCTACGTGTACTACCCGGACACGGCGGAGGTGCCCGAGTCGGTGGCGGTGAACATCCGGGGGCGCTCGTACACGATCGCGGCGGGGGTGTCGCTCGACACGCCCGAGGCGGAGGGCGTGCTCTTTGCGCACGGCGGCGTGGGTGGGGGCCACTCCCTCTACGTGAAGGATGGCCGCCTCCATTACCTCTACAACTGGCTCGGCGACCGGCGCCAGGTGGTGAGCTCGGACGGCGAGCTCGAGCCCGGCCGGCGCGTGCTGAGCGCCGAGTTCCGAAAGACGGGGGACGACCCCGTGACGCGCAGCCCCCTCGGCACGCTCACTCTCTACGTTGACGACGAGGCGGTCGGTGAGGGCGAGATCATGACCCAGCCCGGCTTCTTCGCCCTCTGCGGCGACGGCCTGTGCGTGGGCCGCGACTCGGGCTCTCCCGTGTCGAGCGAGTACGCCGCCCCGTTCGCCTTCGCGGGAGGGACGATCGAGCGCGTGGTGGTCGACGTGAGCGGCGACGCCTACATGGACCACGAGAAGGAGGTGCTCGCCTGGCTGGCGCGCGACTGAGCCGCCCGCTACGCCACGGACAACCCCGACGCCACCGCGAACCCGAGTGCCGTGACAAGGCCGGTGGTCCGGCCGGCCTGCCGCGTGGCGTCCGGGATCATCGAGTCGACCAGCATCACGATCAGCGCGCCGGCCGCGAAGCCGTTGATGGCGCCCTGCAGCTCGCCGGACGCGGTGTCGGCGATGGCGAACCCGGCGGGCGTGGCGAGCGCGCAGACCGCCGCCACGCCGAGCCAAAGGCGCGCGACCCGGGCCCGGCTCTCCCCGGCGCCCTTCATCTCGCTCGCGCCCCCAACCGCCTCGGGCAGATTGGAGACGAAGATGGCTGCGAGGAGCCCGACGCTCACCCCTTCGCCGGAAGCCAGCCCGATGCCCAGGACGAGCTGCTCCGGGATGCCGTCGAGGAAAGCGCCGAGCGCCAGGGCGGTGCCGGCGCTCGCGTCGCCCATGCCGGAGGCGAGCAGACCCGAGGCGACGTAGTAGGTGAGCGCGCCTATCGCGAGGCCAATCGCCACAGCGGTGCCGCCGCCGATCTCCACGCCCTCCTGAGCGAGCTCGAAGCTCACGGCGCTGATCAGCGCGCCGGCCCCGAAGCCGAGCACCAGCCCGATCGCCTGCTGCGGCCAGGGCCGCGCCAGCCCGACCAGGGCGCCCAGCACGAGCGACGAGGCGGCCAGCGCGCCCCAGCCAAGCGCCTCGGCGATCACACTCTCGACGTCACGCCGCGCGAACGACGCAGCGCAACCCCAGGTGGCAGGTGGAGGTGTCGACCGGCTGCGCCATCCGCGCCGCCGGCCGATACCGGTGGCAGTAGTTCGGCGCGCACAGGAACGATCCGCCCTTCGTGACCTTGCGCGGGATGGGCACGTCCTGCGGCCCGAACCCGTCCACGGTCCACTCCCAGACGTTGCCTGTCATGTCGTACAGCCCGTACCCGTTGGGCGGGTAGGTGCCGACGGGCGAGGTCCACTCCCAGCCGTCGAGCCGCTGGTTCTGCATCGGGAAGTCGCCCTGCCAGGTGTTCGCCATGTAGTGGCCCCCCGGAGTCTCCTCGTCACCCCACGGGTACCTGGCGCCGTCCAGCCCGCCGCGCGCCGCGAATTCCCATTCGACCTCGGTGGGAAGCTCCTTGCCCGCCCACTCGGCGTACGCCACGGCGTCCTCGTAGGCAATGTGCACGACCGGGTGCTTGGACAGCTTCTTCGCCGACGTCTCGGGCCCCTGCGGGTGGCGCCAGTCCGCGCCCGCCACGTATGCCCACCACTGGTACGCGTCGTCCAGGCGCACCGGCCGCTTCGGCTTCACGAACACGCTCGACGAGGGCACGAGCAGGTCGAGGTTCGCGTCGGGGTACTGCTGCGCATCGGCCGGACGCTCGGCGAGCGTCACGTGGCCGGTTTCCCGGACGAAGCGGTTGAAGTCGCGGTTCGTGACCGGGTGCGGGTCGATCCAGAACCCGGCGGTGCTCGCCGCTCTCGCCGGGGCCTCCTCCGGGTAGCCGTCGTCGCTTCCCATGAGGAAGTCGCCGCCCTCGATCCAGACCATCGTGGCAGTGACGCTCTCCGTCGCGATCGGCCGAGGCTACAACGTCCCTCACCCGGCCCGGGTGATTCGCGGTCACCCTCCGACCGAGCAGGATCCGAGCATGGGCGACGTGCAGTTCGACCTCGAGGAGTACCGCGGGCTACGCGAAACCCTCGAGACCTCGATCCTGCCGCTGGCCACATCCGTCGACGGGCGCCGCTTCGAGTACCAGGCCTCGCTCCACGGCCTCGAGCTCGAGGCCGGGGGCTACGTGGCGCTCGACCCCGGCGGCACGACCCAGCTGGGCCAGCTGCTCTCGCTCAGGATGGAGCATCAGGAGGCCGGCGCGCTCGACCGACCTGGACACATCCGCATCCGGGTGGCTCTCGGAGAGGGCGTCCTACTGGCCGGCGGCGGCCGTCCCTTTCACGACGCGATGGTGCGCCGGGCCACGGCGGACGAGGTCAAGGATTGGGTCGAGTCCTCGCGTCCCGATCGCGCCCGGCTCGCGGTCGGCGAGCTGGCGCTCGCGCGCGGGGTGCCGTTCGAGCTCGACGGCGCGGGCTTCGGCCGGCACACCTTCCTCTGCGGCCAGTCGGGCTCGGGCAAGACCTACTCCCTGGGGGTGCTGCTCGAGCGGCTCCTGATGGACACGAGCCTGCGCGTGGTCGTGCTGGACCCGAACTCCGACTACGTGCGGCTCGGGACGCCGCGCGCCGGGGCGGACCCCGAGCTGGCCGAGCGCTACCTCGCCGCGGCGTCGCCGGTGGAGGTGAAAAGCGGCGCGGGCGGCGAGGCGGGCATCGGGATCCGCTTCCGCGACCTCGGCCCGGCCGCCCAGGCCGCGGTGCTGCGGCTGGACCCTGTGAAAGAGCCTGAGGAGTACGGGGAGCTCGTGGCGCTCGTGGAGGACGAGGGTGTTCGCAGCGTCGAGGATCTGGCTCGCTCATCCGCCCACGCGCTCAAGTTGCGGGCGCGCAACCTCGGGGTCGACCGCTGGGGCATCTGGCCCGGGCCGGAGGGCGAGTCGCTGCCCGACTACCTGGTGAGCGGGAAGGCCCCGCGCTGTCTCGTGGTGGACCTGGGATCGCTTCCCACGCGCGAGGAGCAGGCGCTCGCCGCCGGCGCGGTGCTCGAGCGGCTCTGGCGCGAGCGCGCGCGCCGCGAGCCGGTGGCGGTCGTGATCGACGAGGCCCACAACGTCTGCCCGGCCGAGCCGGACGATCCGCTGACCGCGCTCGCCACCGCGGACGCGGTCAGGATCGCCGGCGAGGGACGCAAGTTCGGCCTCTACCTGATAGTCGTGACCCAGCGACCGCAGAAGGTGCACGAGAACGTGCTGTCCCAGTGCGACAACCTCGTCCTCATGCGGATGAACTCGACCGCGGACCTCGGTCATGTGGCCCGCGTGTTCTCCTTCGTGCCGCCGGGCCTGGTGGACCGGGCCGCCGCCTTCACGCAGGGCGAGGCGCTCGTGGCGGGGAAGGCGGCCTCGCATCCGGCCCTGATCCGCTTCGGCGCGCGCGTCACCGAGGAGGGCGGGGCGGACGTGGCCGGCTGGGCTTAGCCGTGGCCGGCCGATGACCGTCTCGGCACTGGCCTTCGACGTCTTCGGGACCCTCCTGGACTGGCGCTCGGGGATCACGGAGGCGTTCCGGGCCGGCGGGGTCGCGGGCGAGCCGGGGGACCTCGCCGACGACTGGCGTGCGCGGTACCGGCCGATCCTCGCCGAGGTCAACGAGGGCTCGCGGCCGTGGGGCAACTTCGACGACCTTCACCTGGCGACGCTCGACGATCTCCTAGACGAGCGCGGCATCGACCTTTCGCTCGAGGAGCGACATCGGCTCGTGGGCGCATGGCACCGCCTGGACCCGTGGCCGGACGTGCGAGCGGGCCTTGACGCCCTCAGGGGCCTGCGGGTCACCGCGGCGCTCTCCAACGGCCACATTGCTCTCCTGATCGACCTCGCGCGCCACGCCGACCTGCGTTTCGACTGCCTGCTCTCGGCCGAGCTGGCTCGCGCATACAAGCCGGCGGCCGAGGCGTACTGGACCGCTGCACGACTGCTCGGTGTGGCGCCCTCCGAGCTCATGTTGGTCGCCGCGCACGTATGGGACCTCGAGGGAGCGCGCGAGGCGGGGCTGCGGACGGCTTTCGTGGCACGGCCGCTCGAGTACGGACCTGACTCCGCCCCTCCCACGGACCCCGGCGCCGACGAGTCGGTCGGGGATCTGCTCGAGCTCGCGGGGCGCATGGCCGGTTGAGAGGAGTGCCCGTCGCTGCATCCGGGTAAAGCCAGTGACATCGCCGGATGACCGGTCGAGCACTTCCCACCTACCGCCAAGCGGTCGCCACCTGTGCCTTCATGGCGCTGACCGCGTTGACGTGTGCGGGGCTGCTGAGCGCCGCGGCGCTCGTTCCGGCGCCGCCCGTCGTGCTTCCCTTGATCGTCACAGTGTGCGTGGTTGTCCCGATGGCGGTGGCCTGCGACTCGGTCTCGGCGCTGGCCGTGCTCCGGAACAAGTGGCTTCGGCGCCCGCTGGACGAGCGCGCGCTGGGCGAGCTCCGCCGCGAGCTTGATCTGCTGCCGGAGACCGGGCACCCCCTCGATCGCTGACGGCGGTCGTGGCGCCGGGACGGTCCGGAGCCATGCCTCGCATCTCGGCCAACTGCCCTTGCGCCCTTAGGGCGTTGAGTGGCAGGCTTGCGCAATGCCCTCGCGCCGCTTGACTCGAACGCGGATGATCGCGGTGGTCGCCATCCTCATCGGGTCGGCTGCGCTGCCGGCGTGTGGGGAGTCGGAGGAGGAGAAAGCCCAGAACGCGGTCTGCGACGCGCGCGCGGACATCGAGCGCCGAGTGAACGAGCTTTCCGACCTCACCATTACGACCGCGAGCATCGAGCAGGTGACCAGCAACCTCGAGGCCATCCGGGATGACCTCGAGAAGATCGCGGCGGAGCAGGGGGACCTCGAGCCCGAACGGCGACAGGAGGTCGAGGAGGCGGGGCAGCGCTTCCGCTCGCAGCTGGAGACCACGGCTCGAGACTTCGTGTCGGGCGAGACGAGTGGTGAGGAGGCCGGCGCGCGCGCCGGGGCCGCCCTGGACGACCTCGCCAACACGTTCCGCGAGGCGTACGGGCCGGTCGACTGCGACTGATCTCGGGTCAGCCCAGCAGCTTTGCCTTCTGCGCGGCGAACTCCTCGTCGGTCAGGACGCCCTGCTCGTGCAGGGCCCCGAGCTGCTTGAGCTGCTCGATCGGATCGGCGGCCGGTGCGGCGGGAGCGGCGGGAGGAGGCTCGTCGTAGCCGTATGCCTGCTGGCCGTATGCGTCCTGCTCCGCCCAGCGGCTGGCCTGGCGTCGGCTCACGCGGTTCGAGACAGCGGTGGCGGTACCGGCCACCACCGCGGTGCGGGCCATCCCGCGTAGCAGTCCTGGCATGGCTCTGTCCTTTCGGTTAGGACGCCGCCTCGGCGGCGTCGAGGGCGTCCAACAGGTCTTGCGCCGGGATGCGCTCGAATGCCACCGGCACGCCGCCGTTGCGGCGCACCGCCGCGACGAACGGGGCCGCCCAGCGGTTCTCGTAGACGATCATCACGGCGGCGCTGCCCGGCTCGATCTCGTCGGCGGTCTTGGAGACGTCGTCCTCGCCGAGCAGGCCCGAGGACGCGCCCTCGAAGACCGTGAAGTCGCCGACGCCCTTGTCGCTCAGGTCCGTGGCGTCGAACCCCGAGAACGTCCCGTCGTCGTTCTTGATCACGAACATGGCGTCGAGCACGCGGATGATCCCGCGCTCGACGAGGTCAACCAGCAAAGGCGCGGCCTCGCCGGTCATCGGCGCGCCGGCCGGATAGGCGATTACGACTACGTCGATCGGGCCGAGCTCCTCATGGGCTTCCATCCGTACCTCCAATCATCCGCGGGTGGGCGGGACTGACCATAAGCTCCGTGGACCCCTTGGCGCAAGAGCGCAGGTGTCGTCGGGACACCACGCCCTACGCCGCCAGCCCATTGGGAGGAGATGCCGGCTCCTGGAGCGAGCGCCCCGGAAGTCGCCGCGTGAACCACAGCGAGACCATGGCAATGACGGCGATCGCCCCGATGGCACGTTTGAGCCCGTCGAGCTGGGCATCGCCGTAGTCGTCCGCGATCGCGGCGGCTTGATTCGCTGGGATGCCTTGGTCGAGAGCGGCCTGCTCCAAGTCCTCCACGGGTACGACGGGGATCCCTCCCTGGGCGACCTCGGCCACCTGGTCGCGAACCGGCGGCGGCACGGCGGGGTTCTGCTCCACCCGGGTGACGAGCCCGGTCGTCAGCGCTGCGATCAGCACCGAGCCGATGATCGCCGTGCCGAGCGAGGCGCCGAGGTTCTGCGCCGTCCCCTGAAGGCCGCCCGCCTCGTTGGTCTTGGCGGGGTCGACCGACGACATGATGACGTTGCCGAGCTGTGAGAGCAGGAGGCCCGCTCCCACGCCGAAGAGAGAGAGCGCCACCGCGAACTCGGCCTCCTCGAGCTCGACGTCGATGGTCCCAAGCAGAAGCACGGACGCGACCACCAGCGCCAGCAGACCGGCCTGCGCGACGCGCTTGGGAGCGAAGCCGGCGGCCAGCTTCGGGCCGGCCATGGCCGCGACGAACATCGTGACCGACATGGGGAACAGGCGCTTGCCCGTCTCGAAGGCGTCCAACCCCAAGACGACCTGCAGATAGACGGGCAAGACGAAGAACGTCCCCAGCAGGATGAGCTGCTGCATCATCAACGTCGTGAGGCCGGCGCGCAGAGTCTCGATCCTCAACAGGGCGCGGTCGAGCAGGGTGTCGCGTCCCGCACGCTCGCGCCGCTCCTCCCACAGGGCGAAGGCGGCGAGGAACCCGAGGCCCCCCAGGATGAAGAAAGGGACGACGGAGAAGCCGAGCGGCGTGATCTCGGTCCCCCCGATGGTCATGGCGCCGCGAGGCTCGATCAGACCCCACTCGCTGCTCTTGACGATCCCGAAGACCGCGAGCCCCAGGCCCACCGCCGAGAGCGCCACGCCGATCAAGTCGAGCCGAGGCCGGCGCTCGACCGCCGGCGAGCTCTTGAGGCGGCGGCGCAGCATCAGGATCACGGCGACGATGACGGTCTCGCCCGCGAAGACGTAGCGCCAGCTGAACTCGGTCGTGACCCAGCCGCCGATCAGGGGGCCTGCGGCGATCGCGGCGCCGGCCACGCCACCGACGATCCCGAATGCAAGCGCGCGCTCCCTGCCCTCGTAGGTGCCCGCGATCAGCGACACGATCGCCGGGATCACAAGAGCCGCACCCAGCCCCTCGATCAGCGACCAGCCGACCAGGAGAACGCCGAGGTTGGGGCTCAGGGCGGTGGTGAGCGAACCAAGGCCGTAGATCGCAAGCCCGATGGCGAACGCCCGGTCGCGGCCGAGGATGTCGCCGAGCTTGGCGCCGGCGAGCATGAACGCCGCCATCACGAGCGTGTACGCGGTGATCGCGAGCTGCACGCCCTGGATCGTCGTGTCGAGGTCCGCGACGATCTGGGAGATCGACACGTTCATGACGCTGCTGTCGAGCACCATCACGAACTGCGCCGACGCGAAGATGGCGATCGGCAGCCCGAGGCCGGAGCGGGCCTTCCCGGTGTCCCCGGCCGTGGCGCGCGGCGCCGCTACGAGAGCGCCCTCGCCTTGAGCGCCTCGAACTCCTCCTGGGTGATCGCTCCCGAGTCGAGCAGCTCCTTGGCCTTGGCGATCTCGCTGGTGGGCCCCCCGGCCGTTTCGCGCACGTACTGGTCGAATGCCTGCCTCTGATCCCGGGCTTCCTTCATGCTGCGCTCGCGCATGCCGTCGTGCTGCGCGATCAGATAGACCAGCACGCCGAGGAACGGCAGGACGACGACGAACACCACCCACCCCGCCTTGCCCCAGCCGCTGATGTCGTGCCGCCGGAACAGGTCGATGAAGACCGTGATCACGATCCAGATCCAGGCGACCCAGCAGAAGAAGAGGACGATCGTCCAGAGGACGTCCAAGAACGGGTAGTCGGCTGCGATCGGCATCGTCATGGGGCTCCCTCGGTCGGCTGCGAATCCGGGATTAAATCCTTACGTACGGACGGCCCACGTGCACGCGTTCTCTTCGGCCGACCGGCGGATGGGCGAAGCTAGCCGGGTGCTGCTCGGGACCATGGCCTCATCGGCGACTGGCTGGGCGATTGACCTCCCAGCGCAGACTGCTGGCTCCGCTCGCTCTGGCCCAGTTCATCTGCAGCTTCGCGGAGCTCGAACATGAACGTGACGATCAACGACATCAGCGAGGACCTCGACACGACCGTGACCGGCGTTCAGGCCACGATCACGCTCTTCCTCCTGACCATGGCAATCCTGATGATCCCCTGCAGCAAGCTGAGCGACCGCTGGGGGCCGCAAGCGGTGCTTTGTCGCAGGTCTCGCGCTGTATGGAGTCGGCGCGCTGCTGAGCGCGATCGCCCCCGGGCTCGGTGTGCTGATTCTGGGCAACTCGGTGCTCGAAGGAGTGGGCACGGCGCTGCTGATTCCGCCGGTCTACATCATCACGACGCTGGCGTCCAGCGATCTCACCTCGCGTGCCCGCGCCTTGGCCGTGATCAGCGGGATGGGAGGCATAGGCCTCGTGTCGGACCTGGCCTCCGGTAATACGTCCAACGTCCTCGCGCTGGTCACGCTCGGCATCCTCGCCATCATCGGTCTCGCAGCCGCGGTTCGCCTACCCGCCGACACCGCTCAGCCGGCTGCCGGGCACGGATAGGCGGGCCGAGCAATGTCGTGGTTCCTCGAGCGGCACCTCGGGTCGACCCAGGTGTCCCGTGTCATGTACGGCGCGATCATCGGGCTCGCGCTGCTCGTCGCTCTGGAGGCCCGACCACCGCGCCCGGGCGTGGTTGTGGGATCGCTGCTGGGTACCGGAGTCGCCGTCGGGCTCGCCGAGCTGTACAACGAGGTCGTCGGGACCGAGGTCCGCACCCGGCGGCGCGTGGAGCGGACGCACTTTCGTGTGATCAGCAACGGATGTGGCGGCGGTCGCCTTCGGGATCAGCTTTCCGGCTGTCTTCTTTCTGCTCTCCGCGGCCGGTGCGGTGCAGGTCGAGACCGCCTTCGAGGTCGCCAAGTGGTCGGGACTGGGGCTGATCGGCTTCTACGGGTTCTGCGCCGGGCCGCCTCTCCGGCATGCGCCTACCGAGGGCGCTGGTCCAAGCCGCCGCAGTCGCGGCGATCGGGGGCTTTCTGATCGGCCTGAAGGCCCTGATCCACTGAGCCGCCTGACGCTCAGCCGGTGAAGTACTCGAGCGCCGTGCGCGTCTTGGTGGCCTGCTCGCCGGACAGGTCCAGGCCGGCGCCCTCCAGGAAGCGGCGTGACCCCACCGCCGCTTGGAGCGCCTCGTTCGGAGCGCATTTGGTGGAGAGCTCGAGGATCTGCGCGCCGTCGGGATATAGCCACAGCTCCACGGCGAGCCGACGGCCCAGCCCCTCGGGCGTGAGCTTCAGCTTGAAGGCGTGCACCGGGCCGAGGACCGAGAGGTCGTCGAGCTCCACGCCGTCGGGGGCGTGTTCCGCGAAGAACGCCCGCTGTGGCTTGGAGAACAGCTTCCGGATCGGCTGCCTGCCGGCCGCCGTTTCCGCGACGTCGGCCTTCGCCTCACCCTTGAACGATGCGGAGCACACGTAGCTCTCCGGCATGGCGTCCACCTCGACGACGAAGTCCTCGCGGGCGCGCAGGTCGCCGGGCAGCTCGTCCGGGACGACGGGACGGAGCTTCACGACGGTGTCGTCCGGATCCCCTTGGGTGCGGCGGGCCCGCACCACGACCCCGGCGCGGTCGAGCGCCAGATCGGGCGTGTCGAAGAAGAAGACCTGGCGGATCCGGGCCTCCAGCGGGTCGATGCCCAAAGCCGCGACGGCCGACCGGCGGTCCTCGTTCGGCACTGTGAGCTTCAACTCGACGCTGTCGGCGTCACCCACGAGCTCGAGCAGCTCCTCCAGTTGCGGGGTGATCAGCCGGCCGGGGGTGTTCGTGCCTGTCATGGTCCGGTGACTATCTCAGGCCGCGAAGCGGCGCCGCAACCCAGCCTTGCGAGTCTTCACGTCATGGCCCCGATCGGAGTGATCGCCGTGGATCCTCGCGAGCCACACCGCCGCTCCGCGCGCGAGGTGGTGTCGGGAACCCCCGGCTTCGCCTTCCTGGCGGAGGCCGCCTCGGCCGAGGAGGCCCTCGAAGCCGCTGTCCAGCTGCGTCCTGAGCTCGTGCTCGTGGAGGCCGATATGCCCGCCATCGACGGGCGTGAGACCGTGAGACTCCTCGAGCGGGCCTTGCCGGACGCGGTCGTGGTGCTGGTCTCCGCGGACGGCGTCCCGGACCTCGAGGCGCTCACGCCCGCAGCCCTGCGCGCGTTGTGGCGCAGGCGGGGACCTGATTGACTCCCTGCGGGCCTCAGCTCGGAAGGACTCCGCCGACGCCTGGATTCGAACAGCTCGCTCCTCCACTGGCCACCCGAAGAATCGTGCCGCGCCCCGCGAAGGGATCGGTCGTTCGCCCCCGCCTGTGGAAGCTCCTCGACCAGGGCATGGAGCGCCCGTTCACGCTCGTCTCGGCTCCGGCCGGATCGGGCAAGACGGAGCTGCTCGCGCAGTGGATCGCGACGGGCGGACCCCCGGGGCCGGTCGCCTGGGTCCCCCTCGGCCGCGACGACGCCGATCCGCACCGCTTCTGGGCAGATGTGATGGCCTCGCTGGGCGCCGCCCACGTCGACCTGGCCACGCTCGCCCCGCCCCCGCGGGGCCCGCTGAGGCCGTTCCTGACCAGCGTGATCAACACCGCGGCGGCGGTTGACGGGCCACTCGTGCTGGTGCTGGACGACCTGCACCTCGCCGGGCCGGGCGTCGTCGGCGATCTCGAGTGGGTACTCGAGAACATGCCGGCCAACCTCCGCCTGGTGGCCGCCACGCGGAGCGATCCGCTGTTCCGGCTCCAGCGACTGCGTTTGGCGGAGCGGATGAGCGAGATACGCGCCGCCGACCTTGCGTTCACGCGCGAGGAGGCCGGGGTGCTGCTGGGCGGCATCGACCTTCCCGGCGACGATCTGGAGCTGCTCTGGCGGCGCACGGAGGGCTGGGTCGCGGGCCTGAAGCTCGCTCGGCTCTCGCTCGAGGGCCATGGCGACCCGCATGCGTTCGTGGCCGGCTTCGCGGGCGGCGACAGCGCGGTGAGCGACTACCTGATGTCGGAGGTGGTCGCGCGACAGCCTGCCGACACGCTCGACTTCCTGCTGCGGACGTCGATCGCCGAGAGGATGACCGGTGGCCTCGCAGAGGCGCTGACCGGGGAGGCGAGCGCGAGCCACACGCTGCGCGAGCTCGCACGGCGGGATGCGTTCGTGACCCCGGTGGGCGGGGAGGGGGGCTGGTACCGCTATCACCGCCTGTTCGCCGACGTGCTTCGAGCCGAGCTCCATCGCCGCCTGCCGGGGGAGGCGCCGCGGCTTCACCGGACAGCGGCCGCCTGGCACACCCGCCACGGCACCCCGCCCGAGGCGCTGCGCCACGCCGTGGAGGCCCGTGACTGGGCGCTCACCGCCGAGGTGCTTGGCGACCACTGGCTCGTCTTCGTGCTGCGCGGTGGCGGCCCCGTTCTCTACGAGCTCGCCAAGCGCATCCCGGAGGAAGCCGTGGGCTCCGACGCGGACCTGGCGCTCGCCATGGCCGGCCTGCTGCTCGAGCAGGGCGACCACGCGCGAGCCGACGAGCTGCTCGTCCGGGCGCACGAGCGCGAGCAGGACCTGCCCGAGCCGAAGCGGCGGCGCTTCGCGGTGACCTCGACCGCAACCGCGCTGTATCGCGCGCGGCTGCGCGGCGACCTCCAGGAGGCGCTCAGCGCGGCCCGGCTCGTGCTCGACGAGCACTGGGACAGGGAGGTGGCCGTGGAGGTGCGCGCCCTCACCTTCGCGAATCTGGGCATCGCCGAGTTCTGGGACGGTGGGCTCGGCGCGGCCGGGGAGCACCTGCAGCAGGCAGCCGGCCTGGCGCTCGAGTGCGGCAACGACTTCGTCCTGTTCTTGGCGGAGAGCTACGCGGCGGCCGCCGACGCACGCGAGGGGCGCCTCCAGGAGGCGAGCACGCGCGCCCACACCGCGATCCAGCTGGCCGAGCGCCGGGGCTGGACCCGGCTGGCGCATGCGGCGATCGCGTATTCGACCTTGGCGACCGTCCAGCTGTGGCAGGGGCATGTGGAGGCAGCGGAGCAGCTCACCGAGCGGGCCACCGAGACGCTCGAGCACGCCGCCGAGCCGCTGCTCCGCCCCGCCGTGGCCCAGGTTCGCGCCCGCCTCTGCATGCTGAAGGGCGATCCTCTCAAGGCACTGCACCTGCTGGCAGCCGCCGGCGCGGACGGACCCCTGCCCCCCTTCCTGCGCGTCTCCAACGGCCTGCTCGAGGCGGAGCTCTGGCTGGGGTTGGGCGAGCCGGCGCGTGCGCGCAGGCGCCTCGCCGAGGTGGACGCCGAGGATGCCTCCGACGCCGCGATCGGGCTGGCGCGGCTCGAGCTCGCGAACGGCGATCCCGGTGCGGCCATCCGCGCGGTGGCGACGTTCCTAGTGGACGAGCGTCAGGCCGTTCTGCCATTCGCGCGCACGGAGGCCTGGGCGATCGACGCGATCGCGCGCGACGCGGTGCACGACGAGGAAGGTGCGATGAGGGCGCTCGAGCGCGCTCTCGACCTCGCGGAGCCGCGCGGGTACGCGGGGATCCTCGCTCGCTACGGCGCCCCGCTGCGCTCGCTCCTGCGCCGCCGCGTGGCACGGGGGACCGGGCACCGGGCGCTGGCAGCACACCTGCTCTCGACGATGAACGACAGCTCAGCCGCCGAGCGGGCCGCGCACAACACCCTGCTCGAGCCGCTCAGCGATCGCGAGCTGGCCGTGCTTCGGTTCCTCCCGACGATGATGTCGAACGCCGAGATCGCCTCAGAGATGTTCGTCTCGGTGAACACGGTCAAGACGCACCTGAAGCACGTCTACCGAAAGCTCGACGTGACGGACCGCCGGGACTGCGTCCGGCGCGCCCGGGAGCTGCGGCTGCTCAGTCCCGGGCTCGGCGACCGTTGAAGTCGCCGCCGATCCCCCTGGGGGTCGCTGACTTCGGGGTTCGCTCGCTGCGCAGGTTCGTCGGCATCGAGGGGGCGCAGCAGGCGACCGTGATCGCCGCGCAGGCGTTCACTTCGCTGATCCCCTTCCTCGTCGTGGCGTCCGCCGTGGGGCCCGGGGACAAGGATCTCGCCGATCGCATCGTCGAGCGATTCGGCCTCGAGGACGGCTCGGCGCGCAGCGTTCGAGCCCTGTTCAACAGCGCCGGCGAGGTGGAGAGCGCCGTCACCTGGGTCAGTGTGGTGATCCTCGTGCTCGCCACCCTCTCCTTCACACGAGCTACGCAGCGCATGTTCCAGCGCGCGTACGGGATCCCGTCGAGGGGCCCGCGCGACGTGTGGCGCGGGCTCGCGTGGCTCGCCGGCTTCGCGCTGTGGATCTCGGTCAGCTCGCCGCTGCGGAACGAGCTCGAGGACGGCGGCGGGCTGCCGCTGGCCCTGATCGCGTCCGGCCTGACGGGCCTGCTCCTGTGGCTCTGGACGCCGGCGATCCTGCTCGGCATCGTCGACTGGCGGCGGCTGCTCCCGGGCGCCATCGTCTCCGGCACACTCGGCGCGCTCGCCGGAGTGGCGTCGGGGATCTACATTCCGATCCTGCTGAAGTGGTCCGCGGACAGGTACGGCCTGATAGGCATCGCGTTCTCGATGCAGTCGTGGCTCCTCGTCATGGCGTTCGTGGTGGTCATCGGGGCCGTGGTCGGCGCCATCGCGAGCGAGCGGTACGGCGATCGCATCCAGCGCATGACGCGGGGGAAGGTTCGTGAGCGAACCGGGTGACGGCGACGTAACCCGCCGCACGCGGCTCGCGGCGGAGCGGACCTGGCTCGCGTGGTGGCGCTCCGGGATCGCGGCGGCCACCGCCGCCGTCGCGGTGGGCGGCGTGGTGCCCGAGCTGGTGGAGGGAGGGCGCACGGCCTACGTGGTCCTCGGGGCGGGCTACGCGGGGCTGGCGGCGGCCGTGTTCGCCGGGGCTGCGGTGCGCCGCCGTCAGGTCGAGCGCGCGCTCGACCGGGGCGGATACGAAGGGCTGGGGGAGGGGGGCGTGATCGCTCTCACCCTGGTCGCGATGGCGCTCGCGCTCGCCACACTGGTCGTCATCGTGGTGCAGGCGTAGCCCGGCTCGGCGGACGCCTTCACCCGTTACGGGTGATGCCGAGTCACCCGCGCGCGGGGGAGGCTCCGGGCCGTGGCGTGCCTCTTTGCGATCTTGACCGGCTTCTTCCCGCGCCTCGGGCTGCTCATCGTGTGGATCTTCACCAACGAGGTCGACCAGGCCTACGACACCTGGATCCTGCCGCTGCTCGGCCTGATCTTCCTGCCGCTGACGACGCTGGTCTATGCGCTCTTCTATTCACCGGTCGGCGGCGTGGACGGCATCGAGTGGTTCTGGGTCGTCCTCGCGTTCCTGCTCGACATCGGCGCGCTCGGCGCGGGGGCCCGGTCGCGGCGCGGCGACTAGTCGAACGGCGCCCGGCGCGTGAGGCGCGCCCACCCGTAGCGCACCCATAGGACCGCGATGTCGGCCGCGGCGCTCCAGAAATGGCCGGGCGGGCCGGTCACGAGCCAGGCGGCGAGACGGTCGGTCGGCCTCACGAACGCGCAAGGTACTCTCAGGCGCTCATGGCCGCAGCCGTAACCACGAAGACCACCGAGCTCGACGACTCGCGCGTGCGCGTGGATGTTGAGGTGCCCGCCGAGGCGCTCGAGAGCGCGCTTAAAAGCGCCGCCGCCGACCTCGGCCGCGAGATCCGCGTGCCGGGGTTCCGGAGCGGCAAGGTGCCGCCCGAGGTGGTGCTGCGGCAGGTTGGGCGCGAGGCCGTCATGGACGAGGCGCTGCGGCGCGGCCTTCCCGGCTGGTACGAGGAGGCCGTGGCGGACGCGGGCATCACCACGGTCGGCGACCCCCAGCTCGACCTCTCCGACCTCCCCGAGAAGGGGTTGCCTCTCGCCTTCACGATCGAGGTGGGCGTGGTGCCGCCGGCGAAGCTCGGCGAGTACAAGGGCCTCGAGGTCGGCCGGCGAGAGCCGTCCGTCGACCCGCAGGAGGTGCAGGCGGAGCTCGAGCGGATGCGCGAGTCGCTCGCCTCGCTCGACACCGTCGAGCGCGTCGCGGGAGCGGGCGACTTCGTGGTGATCGACTTCCTCGGGGCCGTCGATGGCGAGCCCTTCGAGGGCGGCGAGGCGCGCGGTCAACTGGTCGAGCTCGGCGGGGGTCGGCTGATCCCCGGGTTCGAGGAGCAGCTGCAGGGTGTCTCGGCCGGCGACGAGCGGAAGGTCGAGGTGGCCTTCCCCGACGATTACCAGGCCGAGCACCTGGCGGGCCGGGACGCCCTGTTCGAGGTGCAGGTCAAGGAGGTCAAGGAGAAGCGCCTGCCCGAGCTGGACGACGACTTCGCGGTCGAGGCGGGCGGCTTCGACTCCCTCGACGAGCTGCGCGCCGAGCTCGAGGAGCGGATCGGGCAGGCGGACGCGCGCGCCATCGAGGCCGAGTTCCGCGAGGCCGCGGTGGACGCGGCCGTGGCCGCCAGCACGATCGAGATCCCGCACGAGCTGGTGCACGCGAAGGCCCACGACATGTGGCACCGCACGGCGCGGCGGATGGCGTCACAGGGGATCGACCCGCAGCAGTACCTCACGATGACCGGCAAGACCGAGGAGGAGGTCGCCACCGAGGCGGAGCCGGACGCGGAGCAGGCGCTGAAGCGCGAGGCCGTGCTGGCCGAGATCGTGAAGGCCGAGGGCATTGAGGTGTCGGACGAGGAGGTCGCGTCGGCTCTGCGCGAGGCGGCCGGCCCGGACGCGAGCGACAAGCAGCTGAAGCGCGCGCTGAAGCGGGCCCGCAAGCAGGGCGCAGAGGAGGCGCTGCGCGACGACATCGCGATGCGAAAGGCAGTGGACCTGCTGGTCGAGTCCGCGAAGCCGATCCCCGTGGAGCAGGCCGCCGCGCGCGAGAAGCTGTGGACGCCGGAGAAGGAGCGCGCCGCCGAGGGGGCCGGCGAGCTCTGGACGCCCGGTTCATAACCTTTTTGTTGCGGTTGTAACCCCCCTGGGGGTCGCGCCGCGGGACGCTTTCGGGCAATGAAGGGGCGCCCAAAGCCGCCCGCCTGGGAGGCGAGGCAAGTTTGTTGCCTCAGAGGCAACAAACTTGCCGAGCCTCGCCTCGACGCCCTGATCGCCGAGCTTGCCGAGCGCCAACACGGACTGATCACCCTTCTCCAGCTGCTGTCGCTCGGATTGAGCCGGAGCGCCGTGTCCAAGAGGGCACGTGCGGGCCGGCTTCACCGCGTGCACCGTGGCGTATACGCAGTGGGGCGCCCCCATCTCACGCGGCGCGGCCGCTGGATGGCGGCCGTCCTCGCCTATGGACCGAAGGCGGTCCTGTCGCATCGCTCGGCGGCCGCCCTCCATGGACTTCGCCCCGACAACCGCGCCAAGACCGATGTCACCCTTCCCTGCTCATCTGCCAAGTCTCGACCCGGGATCGAAGTCCACAGGAGCTCCACGCTGAGCGAGCACGACGTCACCATCGTCGACGGCATTCCGTGCACCACGGTCGCGCGCACGCTCGTGGATCTCGGTGATGACGTGGACCAGCAGGGGGTGGAACGGGCCGTCGGCCAGGCTGAGGTGCTGGGGCTGTTCGACGGGAAGGCGGTGGACGCCGCCCTCGAGCGCGCCGGGCCCCGTCGCGGCGCCGGAAGCCTCGGCGCAGTGCTTGAGGACTTCAAGGAACCGAACCTGACGCGAAGGGAGCTCGAGAAGCGCTTCCTCGCCCTCTGCAGACAAGCCTCACTCCCCAGCCCAGCCGTGAACGCCTGGATCACCTTGCCCGACGGAGTCGCATACCAGGCCGACTTTCTATGGCGCGCGGAGCGGCTCATCGTGGAGACCGACAGCCGCCGCTTCCACAGCTACCGAGCGGCCTTCGAGAGCGACCGGCTCCGCGACCAGCGGCTGACCGTGGCCGGCTTCACGGTGGTTCGCTTCACGTGGCGTCAGGTCACCCGCGAGCCGGGCCATGTGGCGCGCACAGTGGGGCGCCTCCTGGCGCAGGGCCGCCACCCGCCGCTCGCTAGACTGGCCCGCCCATGAGCCCTCTCGTTCCGATGGTCGTCGAGCAGACCTCCCGCGGGGAGCGCGCCTTCGACATCTACTCGCGCCTCCTCAACGAGCGAATCGTCTTCCTCGGTACCCCGGTCACCGACGAGATCGCCAACCTGATCGTCGCCCAGCTCCTCCACCTCGAGTCGGAGGACCCGGACAAGGACATCTCGCTCTACATCAACTCGCCCGGCGGCTCCGTCTATGCCGGCCTCGCGATCTACGACACCATGCAGTTCATAAAGCCCGACGTGCAGACGATCTGCGTCGGGATCGCGATGTCGATGGGCGCGCTCCTGCTATCCGGCGGCGCGGGCGGCAAGCGCATGGCGCTCCCCAACGCGAAGATCCTGATTCACCAGGTCAGCTCCGCGTTCCAGGGCCAGGCCACGGACATCGAGATCCACGCCAAGGAGATCATCGACGTGCGGCGCCGGCTCGACGAGATCCTCGCCAAGCACACGGGGCAGGACATCGAGAAGGTCGCGCGCGACACCGAGCGCGACTACTTCATGAGCGCGGAAGAGGCACAGGAGTACCGCCTCATCGACCGCGTTATTTCCCAGCACTAGCTCGACCCGGGAAGGGACACGGGGGTCGAGGGAGTATTTCTGCGGTACCCTCGTCCAGCTGAGGGAGAACTAAGAGCGTGGCCCGACCGACGGACTCCAACGAGCAACTCCTCTGCAGCTTCTGCGGCAAGTCGCAGCGGCAGGTCAAAAAGCTGATCGCCGGCCCTGGCGTATACATATGCGACGAGTGCATCGATCTCTGCAACGAGATCATCGACGAGGAACTCACCGGCGCGCCGACCTTCGACCTCGAGAACCTGCCGAAGCCGAAGGAGATCTATTCGGTTTTGCAGGAGTATGTGGTGGGCCAGGAGCCGGCCAAACGGACGCTCTCGGTGGCCGTCTACAACCACTACAAGCGCGTCCAGATGATGCAGTCGGACGGCGAGCAGGATCTCGAGCTGCAGAAGTCGAACATCCTGCTGCTTGGCCCCACCGGGTGCGGCAAGACGCTGCTCGCCCAGACGCTGGCCAAGATCCTGAACGTCCCCTTCGCGATCGCCGACGCCACGGCGCTGACCGAGGCCGGCTACGTCGGTGAGGACGTCGAAAACATCCTGCTGAAGCTGATCCAGGCGGCCGACTTCGACGTCAAGAAGGCCGAAACGGGGATCATCTACATCGACGAGGTCGACAAGATCGCGCGCAAGGCCGACAACCCGTCGATCACGCGCGACGTGTCCGGTGAGGGGGTCCAGCAGGCGCTGCTGAAGATCCTCGAGGGAACCGTGGCCTCGGTGCCGCCGCAGGGCGGCCGCAAGCATCCGCACCAGGAGTTCCTCACCATCGACACCACGAACATCCTGTTCATCTGCGGCGGCGCGTTCGCGGACCTCGACCGGGTGGTCGAACGGCGCATCGGACACAAGGGCGTGGGCTTTGGAGCGACGGTCTCCTCGAAGCACAACAAGGACACCGGCGACCTCTTCGAGCAGGTGCTTCCTGAGGATCTCGTCGACTACGGCCTGATCCCCGAGTTCATCGGCCGCCTACCCGTCGCCTCGGTGATCCACCAGCTCACTCGCGACGACCTCGTCACGATCCTCACCGAGCCGCGCAACGCCCTCGTCAAGCAGTTCCAGCGCTTTTTCCAGTTCGACGGGATCGAGCTCGTCTTCGCGGACGACTCGCTCCAGGCGATCGCCGACCGCGCGCTCGACCGCGAGACCGGCGCGCGCGGGCTGCGCTCGATCCTCGAGGAGACGCTGCTCGACGTGCAGTTCGAGCTGCCTTCGCGGCGCGACGTGAAGAAGTGCGTCGTGACCAAGGAGACCATCGAGAAAGGCCTGAAGCCAACGCTGGTCACCGAGGCGGCGCCGGACGAGGACACCGGCGAGCACCGCGCCGAGTCGGCATAGCCGGCTGCAAACCTTCACATCGCTGCGTCCTCGGTCGCGGACAGGCAGAGCCTTGTCCGCTCCCTGCGTCCTTGCGCGGCTCGGTTTTCGCTCGGCTATGCCGACTCGGAGTCCGCCCAGCTATGCGGATTAGGTCGCGTCGTCCGGCGGCGGACTTGCCGGGTAGTCTCGCCCGCGTGCGGCTTCGCCTCCTCGAGCGCGTGGGCAGCGCCCTCGGCTTCTCGCCCGAGGGCCGTTCGGTGAGGGTGTGGATCCGTGGGATGCCGGGCGGCGACGAGACCGAGGTGGTGGCCGGCACGATCACCGAAGTGCGCGACGAAGGCGCCGTGTTGTTCCTGCGCGAACCGGATCGCGAGCAGCGCTGGATCCTGGCGGTTCCGCACGAGCCGGGATGGGGACTCCAGGCGCTCTGGTTCAGCTTCATCGCCGTTGATGCCTTCGAACTGGAGGGCCGTGAGCGGCTCGGCCTGTGGTTCATCCGGCTGGGCTCGCCGCCCTGATAACTGGCGCATTCGGCACGTTTTTCCTCCGCGAAGCCTGGGCAAAAAACCCGCAAATTGCGAAAAAATGGCGCGTTCACGTTGTGCACGGATTGGGTACTGAGGTCCCATTCTTGCGCCGCGTGAGGACCCCGTTCCCCCGCAGCGCGTCAGTGCGAAGGGAAGCGCAGTGGCCGGTTTCTGGAGTAGCGAATGAAAGGGCAGCGAAGATCGGCCGGCGCCGCATCGGCGCCGCGCTTCGCGCCCATCCCACTCCGTATCGCCCTCGGCCTAGCGCTGGTCTTCGTCCTTTCAGCGGCCTCGCCGGCAATGGCCCAACTCCCGGCGGTAGGTCCGGCCCAGCCGGTCACGGATTCGGTCGGGAGCGCCGTGCCAGCGGTCGAGGAGACCGTCACCGCAGTCGCGCCCGCGCCGGCGCCTGTGGTCGAGTCGCCGCCGGAGGCCCCAGCCCCCGCGCCAGCTGCGCCCGCTCCCACGGCGCCGGCTGCGCCATCGCCCACGTCCCCGCCGCCCGCCCCGTCCGCTCCCGAGGAACCGGCCGCCGAGCCGCCCGCACCCACGGCCTCGGAGACGCCGGCGGCGCCCGTCGACGAGTCGCCCCACGAGGCCGCCCCGTCGGCGCCTGCCGCAGAGCCGGCGCCCGAGGCGCCGGCGCCCGCCGCACCGGCCGAGTCGGATGATCCGGCTCCGGCAATAGAGCCACCGCAGGTCCCGGACGTCCCGGTCGACACAGCGCTCCCGGCGGTCGACACACCCGTCACCGAGTCGGACCAGCCGACGGAGCCCGTCGTCGAGCCGTCGGCCCTCCCGGTCGTTGAGGATCTGGTCGACTCGGTGCTCCCGTGGGTTGATGATCCGGTCGATCCGGTGGTGCCGGCGGTCGATGATCCGGTCGATCCGATGATCCCCTGGGTCGATGATCCGATCGGTCCGGTGGTGCCGGTGGTCGATGAGCCGGTCGATCCGGTGGCCCCGTCGGTTGATGAGCCGGTCGCTCCGGTGGTGCCGGTGGTTGATGATCCGGTCGCTCCGGTAGTCCCGTCGGTTGATGAGTCGGTCGCTCCGGTAGTCCCGGCGGTTGATGAGCCGGTCGCTCCGGTAGTCCCGGCGGTTGATGAGCCGATCGCTCCGGCGGTG
>Ga0081538_10000605_pt1 | contig 39758 bp, 39 predicted proteins | sample TabmetS5T2R1_FD_71022 | JGI IMG/M metagenome (GOLD analysis project Ga0081538, IMG submission 71022) | Tabebuia heterophylla rhizosphere microbial communities from the University of Puerto Rico - S5T2R1 | ecosystem: Host-associated > Plants > Roots > Rhizosphere ... | reverse complement strand
AAAGCTGGCCAACGTATTGCCGTGGAAATCAAGAGCTTCGTCGGGGATGCGACGATGGATGACCTCGAAAAAGCCATGGGCCAGTATGTCGTGTACCGGACGGTGCTCGCCGAACGTGATCCCCAACGCACGTTATATCTGGCTGTCCCACACGATGTCCTGCGGGAGGTCTTCCAGGACTCTTTGGGGCAACTGCTGCTGCACCACCATCTGGTGCAAGTCATAGGGTTTGACCCACAGGCGGAGGTGATTGTCGCATGGATGCCTTAGACACATATCGGCAGCTTGTTGAGGCCATTCTCATGGAATACACGCGGATTCCGTATGCCTACGGGGAGATTCAAACCGAGGCGGTCTTTGACCGGCAGCATGACCGCTATCTGCTGGTCAATGTAGGGTGGGATAACGGCCAGCGCGTACACGGCTGTCTGGTCCACCTTGATATTCTCAATGGCAAACTCTGGATTCAACGCGATGGCACGGAACACGGGATCGCCAAAGAATTGGTCCAGGCCGGGGTGCCGAAAGACCATATCGTGTTGGGCTTTCGGCCCACTGCAGTCCGGCAGCATACGGAATACGCCGTGGCATAAGCCCCATAGGGAGCCCCCGGGGTTACAGCGACCCAGTGCTCAGCTGCGCCGATGTCGATGCCCGCGGCGTGGGCGTGGCAGACCTGGAGGGCTTCAGAGAGTACGGGTGACTGAGGGAGGAGAGGTGTAGGAACCGAGGAAGGTCAAGGCAATAGTCTTTGTGAGGTGTCATGCGAACCTCTGAGAGGAGGCAACAGACGTCAGATAGTCGTGGGAGGCGGGAGTGATGGAAACATGTGCAGTCACCCAAACGGGAGCAGGACGGGGTCTATCACCAGTGCTGTGGTCGCCGACAGCTGACTGCCTACAGCCTACGCCTTGCTACGGCTTCCGGCAGCAGCTGACGCCCGGCGTTGATAGGACTTCCGCTGTCAAGAGTGGGCTACCGATATTTTGGAATTTTTTTTCTCCCGTTTACGTTCGTCATCGGTGTGGACATCCAGACCGACGGAGAGTGGGCGAGCCTGGTGCAGGGCTGACCTCCGAGATTGTGTCATGTTGCGACATGATGCGACTCGGGCTTTTCGTCAGCTCACCCGCGGTTTCCCCGGAGGTCAGCCTACCCATCGGAAGTCATTATGTCTAGGGGCCTCTTTCTGATGCGTGCAGTTCTTTAGATGAGGCAATATGATTGATGATCCTGCACAAGTGACAGCGTTAATGCAGCAGATGGAAGCGCATTTGCCTATTCCCGCACAGGCGACGAACGCGCTTGTACGCACTCTGCGCGAAAGTGCGGTCAAACTCTCACCCAAGCGGCGTGTGCAGATCGACAAGGTGATGTACTTAGGTGATGAAGGGGGGATTGGATGTGGTCTCAAGATCCCAGGTCAAGAAGACACAGCTGTAGTGGTGTCGCTCACCCATCTCCGCCTTCCAAATACCCATCCACTCACACCAGATGTACGAGCGTACCAAATCGCCCGCACGAGGAAATTAGCCAGCGGTCATTGATGCCAGCCCATCACCAAGCGCTTGGGAGGTCTAGCAGATCCACCACGGATACGCTGGCAGGTAGTGGGAACGCACTAAGCGAGGGGGTGTCATACAGGGTGGCGTCCTAGGAGGTACAGCGGGGGCAGCACCTCCTATGCAACAGCGGCTGGGGGGACATCAGAGAGCGACGCTAGGAGGGGAAAGGTCGTAGGTTTCCTCAGCGAGCCGCAACCTGATGCCGCCTTGGTCATCGAGCCCGAGAGTGGGGAGTAGTCAAGCATCTCGGAAGACGGATACGCGACCGGCCCTCCTGAGTTGATCGTGGAAGTGGTCTCCAGCAGGGAGTCTATCGACCTACATGCGAAACGTCGTGACTATGGGCAGGCAGGCGTATTGGAATATGTGGTGGTCGTCCTGCGCCAGCGCGTGGCGCGTTGGTTTGTCCTGCAGGACGGCACGTATCAAGAAGTAGGGGCGGACGCGTGTGGGCTGTTCAAGTCCACAGTCTTTCTTGGACTCTGGCTCGATGCCCCAGCCCTACTCCGACGCGATGTCCAGCAAGTCATGGGCACGCTGCAGCACGGGATCGAGACACCAGAGCACACCGTGTTTGTCCAGCAGCTTCAGGCACGCCGCAGCGCCTCGTAGGGCAAAGTGGCGATAGGCCGGAGAATTTGTAGCAGCGTATCATCCTGAGGGACAACTTTGGGTGCCGGTTAACAGGCGCAGTCCACCACTCACCAGGGACTGGTTGAACACAGTGACGGCTGGCGCAAAACGCCGAGCGGCGAGGGTGGTGATAGCCAGGACATCGGCATCCTCGGGGTCGAGCAAGAGTCCAAGCAAGGTGCCACTATGAGCGCGACACACACCCAAGGCTCTGACCTCGCGGGCTAGCGACAGGGTGGGTTCCAGTAAGGGATTCACCAGGATGGCCTGGTGGGCTCTAGCACTCAGTGTCGCCGCAGCACCGATAGCTTCCAGGTTGCCCTGCCGCAGGCCCTCACGCAGGAGGGCAAAGGCTTCACGATGCTGAGGAGCCAGCCGCCCTAAGACCTCCCGATAATCACACTGATTGAACGCCAGCGTATCCACCATACCGCCAGGGTCCAGGATAACAACCGTCAGGGCCGGCGGTGCCCCCAAGTCCTCATAGACATGGCCATAGCGATGATCCCATAACGCCAGGCCAGGGAAGAGCGAACTGTCAGTTGGCTCGACGTGGACGGCGAGTCCGGCAACTTCGCTCGGGACAAGTCCATGGCCGACCGCCTGCCCGAGGGCATAGAGAGTAGCGCCAATATCCGCAGTGCTCGACCCATACCCGCGCCCACGCGGCAGTTTCGTCTGCAAGCGCACGTACCCGCCGCTTGCCGTCCGTCCGAGATAAGCCAGGCCAGCCTGCAAGGCAGCGCGGGTCTTTGGAGCATGCTCAGGCACCGTCCAACTGCCCCACGGCTGGAAACGGACTTCCGCGATACTGTAGTAGTCAATGGGACAAGAAATCAGGCAAGGCTCCCCGTCGAGCGTGCCCTGGACTAACTCGCCGCAGGTCCCTGGTAACGCCACCCGCACTACTCTGTGCGCAGGAGGCTCTGGTGGGGCCATATCACTGGTCTGCCATTGCATGAGCCGTGTGTGCCTCACTGTCCTCTGCAATCAGAAAAGGGGTCAAGGGACAAGACGTGCTAAGATCGTGTTCCTCAGTGTCTCCGCCAAATATTACGGACCATGCTATGGGGTGTCAACGCAAATCAGGGTGCCGTCAGGATCATACGTGAGCAGCAGTTTGCTTTGTTAGTCTGGTCTTTTATAATTGAAGAGAATCTGGCATGTCTGGGCAGGGTATATTGAGAGCGTGCATCCACGACAGCAACAAAGGACATCTATGACAACGCTAGGAAAGGCCATTGCTATCGCAGCACAGGCCCATCAAGACCAATACGATAAAGCTGGTGCCCCGTATATTTTGCATCCGCTCCGTATGATGCTGCGGATGAGTTCTGAGACCGAAATGATAGCAGCGATTTTACATGATGTGGTCGAAGACACCGATTGGACGCTTGATAAACTGCGCCAGGCAGGTTTCTCAGAAGAGGTCGTGCAGGTGGTCGAGTGTTTAACGCATCGCGACCAGGAGACGTATGACGAGTTTATCGCCCGTGTGCGTACGAATGCCATCGCCAGCACAGTCAAACTGGCCGATCTCGAAGACAATATGGATATGCGACGCCTCCGTACCCTGACGGAGAAGGACGCCGAGCGCCTGCATAAGTACCATCGGGCCTGGTTAGCCTTACGCCAGGCTGGGGACGCTGCCAGGTAGACCCTCGTAACCTCATGGTCCAGATCACGCCAGTACTTCGTATCGTCATGATAGTTTTTCTCATATTGAGACACTTCAGAACTCTCCGGACACCATCTTAAAATGAACATCCTGAGCCCTTTCCCGTATCTTCAGCCATCCGTCTTTCTCTTTGAGGGAGGTACCTTATGACGCTTGGCTGGGCTATCATCACGACTGGACTGCATGCCGATGTCAAAATCGCCCCGGCGCTCCACGCCACCCCAGATGCGGAGCTAGTGGCCGTCTATAGTCGAGACCAGGGACGCGCCGAAGCCTTTGCCGAGAAGCATGGGGGCAAAGCGGCGTATAGTGATCTGGAGGCGCTGCTGCGCGATCCCCGCGTGGAGGCGGTGTTCATCGCCTCGCCGAATGCCCTGCACGCCACGCAGACGCTCGCTGCGGCGCGGGCTGGAAAGCACGTGCTGGTGGAAAAACCCATGGCCACGACGCTGGATGACGCCGTGGCCATGGTGCGTGCCTGCCGGGAGGCTGGGGTCAAACTGGGGGTAGGCTATCATCTGCGGCAGCACCCTGGCCAGCGCGCCGCGCAGCGCCTGATTGCCCAGGGTGTCCTGGGCACCGTTGCCCTGGCGCAGGGCCAGTGGGGCTTCGGCGTGCGTGGGCAGGACGGACCACCGCTGCGCACCGGTCTGCGGCAATGGTGGGACGACCCAGAACTCATAGGCGGGGCTTCGACGATGATGGGCACAGGTGTACACGTGATCGATCTGTTACGCTTTGTCCTGGGCCAGGAGGTAACGGCAGTGGCGGCACTGACCGATGGCCAGACCGCGCAGCGCCCGCTGGAGCAGCTCGTGACCATGATCCTGCGCTTCGACCGCGGCACCCTCGCCACCATGTGCTGTGGCCGCCGTTTGCCCGATTCGCGCAACGATCTCACGGTCTACGGCAGCCTGGGCCGCATTACGACGCGTGCGGCCCTCTGGGAAGGACGTCAGGGAGCCCTGGAGGTGGTAAGCGAAACGGTCCACAAGACTGAGGTCTATCCCCTCACACCGCTCGCCAATTTCATCGACGAACTGGCCGATTTCCACTGCGCCATTCGTGAGGATCGTGAGCCTGCTGCCACGGGCCTCGATGGCCTGCGTGTGGTGCAGGTGACGCTGGCCATGATCGCGTCGGCCAGGGACGGCAGGACGATCAAGATTGAGCCGCTGACGGTGTAGGGATACCACTCTCGGCGGGCAGGCTACTGAGAGGCACGGGCAGGAGACGTGAGCGCCACAATGGCCATGCCCCGCCCGGCCTCTTGGCCTTCAGCGCGGTGGGAGTACAGGTCATGCTTGTGGCAGGCGGTACAGACCGACGCAGTATCGATCTGCTCGGCGGGGACGCCAGCGGCTTGCAGTTGTAGCGTGTTGGCTGTGAGCAGGTCCATAGTCCAGCGCTCCGGGCCATGGGGGATGAAAAATTGCTCCCAGGTGGGGAACTGGTCCTGAAAAGGTCCAACAGCGCGTATGTCGAGCGTATAGCAACAGGCGCCGATGGCTGGCCCCAGCACGGCATGCACCTGCGCTGGGGGTGTAGCAAAGCGGCGTTCGATACTCTCAAGGGTATGCTGGACCACACGCTGGTAAGTGCCCATACGGCCGGCATGCACGACTGCAATGACAGGGGTGTCGAGGGCATAGAGCACAATGGGCAGACAGTCAGCGACCAACACGCCCAGCGCCACCTGTGCCAGATGAGTTACCAGGGCATCAGCCGCGATGCCCATCAGACCGCGCTGCAGCATGGCTGCATCGACGATGCACACCTGGTTGTCGTGCACCTGGCGCACGGTACAGAGAGTCGTCTGCTCCAGGTCCAGCGCCTGGAGCACGTGCTGCCGATGTGCCAGGACTGCAGTGCGCTCGCCCTTATCAAAGCTCAGATTGAGCGACTGCCCAGAACGCCCGGCGTGCCGGGTGGTAAAGGCACATCGCAGGCGTGGGTGGGCGCTCAGCACCAGCGGCTCGAGGTAGGTCACCGTGGCGGTCTCGCGCCAGAGCAAGCGCCCGTCTGCGAGAGTAGGCATAGCATCCATCACGCCCATCGTCACCCTCACTACTGAATCATGCGCCGCACGAACGTGGGGATGTCCAGACGCCGCTCGTTGGTCTCGACCCCGGCAGGAAGGCTCTCCTTGGGCTCTGGCGCGACACGCTGCCGGCGCTCGTAGGGCTCGTCGAGGTCACGAGCATCACGAGCCTCGCGAGCACGCACCACTGGCCGTGCAGCCCAGGCGGACGAGCGCGTCTCAACCTCTGGGCGGTGAAAGCCGGTGGCAATCACGGTGACACGCAGTTCGTTCTCGAGCTTCTCGTCAATCACCGCCCCAAAGATGATATGGGCCTCTTCATGAGCGCTCTCACGAATAATGGCCGCTGCCTCATGGATTTCGTGCAAGGCCATATCCGGACCGCCAGTAACATTGAGGAGGACGCCGCGAGCACCATCAATAGAGGACTCTTCCAGCAAGGGACTGGAAATCGCCTGGTGGGCAGCCTCGATGGCACGATTATCACCATGCGCCACGCCAGTCCCCATGACGGCCATGCCCATCCCAGTCATGATCGTCTGCACGTCGGCAAAGTCCAGATTGATCAGCCCGGGCGTCGTGATCAAGTCAGAGATGCCCTGGACTGCCTGCCGTAAGACGTTATCAGCGACCCGGAAAGCATCGCGTAGGGAGGTGCCTCGCTCCACCACCTGCAGCAGACGCTGATTGGGGATCGTAATGAGCGTATCGACGTTGGCACGCAACAAGCGCAACCCTTCCTCAGCCTGCATCTTGCGTTTCTTGCCTTCAAAATCGAACGGTTTCGTGACCACTGCGACGGTCAGACACCCAACTTCTTTGGCGACACCGGCAATGATAGGCGCTGCGCCTGTGCCTGTGCCGCCACCCATGCCGGCCGTGATGAAGACCATGTCGGCTCCTGACAACAGGCTGCGCAGTTGTTCCTGATCTTCTTCGGCAGCACGACGGCCAATGTCAGGGTTAGCACCGGCCCCGAGCCCTTTGGTAAGCTGCGATCCCAGCTGCAGCTTCGTCGGTGCCAGCGTGGCATTGAGGGCTTGCAAGTCTGTATTGGCGGTGATGAACTCCACACCATTATTGTGGGCCAGGATCATGTTGTTCACCGCATTCCCACCCGCCCCGCCTATCCCAATGACTTTAATGCGGGCGTCCCCTAGAGGCACTTCTTCGTCCACAAAATAAATCCGATTCTCTTCCATGCTCGTCCCTCCTTTTACGCCAGGAACTCGCCAAACCAATCACGCATGCGATGATAAATCTTGCCAAAGAGATGATCGTCCGTGAACTTTTGGAAACGTCCATAGTGATGCTGTTTCAGGGCAAACTGTAACAGGCCGACTCCAGTAGAGTACATGGGACTATTAACCATCTCGACTAAACCACCAATACCGGTTGGCACACCACCGCGCGCCGGCAGACGAAAGACGTCCTCGGCGAGTTCAACAATGCCGGGGAGCAAGGCGGTGCCACCCGTGAGGACCACCCCAGCTTTGGCACTCTCAGCATAGCCACTCTGCTTGATCTCCTGGAGGACCATCTGGAGGATCTCCTCCACGCGCGGTTCAATGATGTCGCAGAGGTCCACGCGCGTGAGCCGTTGCGGCTCACGCTCACCCAGACTACGTACATCGAAGATTTCGTGCAGCCCCGCCATGGGGCTATAGGCACACCCATAGGTCTTTTTGAGGCGTTCGGCCTCTGGAAGCGTCGTGTTCAGGCCATAGGCCAGATCATTGGTGATATGCTGCCCACCGACCCCCAGGACGGCCGTATGCTTGACGCCATGGCTTGAAATCAGGGCAATATTCGTACTGCCCCCACCAATATCGATGAGGATGACTCCCAGCTCACGCTCATCAGGGGACAGCATAGTTTCCGCCGAGGCCAGTTGCTCCAGGACAATATCCTCCACTTCCAGGTCAGCCTTGTTCACACACTTGACGATGTTATGCGCCGACGTCACTGCCGCTGTCACGATATGGACACGCGCCTCCATTCGTACCCCAGACATGCCCAGGGGATCTAAAATACCATCGTGATCATCCACAATAAATTCTTGCGGCAGCACGTGAATGACCTCACGATCCATAGGCAGGGCTACGACCCGTGCGGCATCGATCACCTTCTCGATTTCCCGCGCCGTGATTTCCTGGTTTTTCACAGCAATGATACCGGTACTGTTGATACCGGTGATATGCCCGCCGGCAATGCCCACATAGACAGACCCCACCTCGATCCCAGCCATCAGCTGGGCATCATCAACGGCCTGGCGAATGGACTCGACGGTGCTGTCGATATTCACCACCACGCCCTTCTTGAGGCCACGGGACGGATGGGTACCAACCCCAAGCACGTCGACGACTCCATCGCTTTTGACATCGCCAATGATGGCACAGATCTTCGTGGTCCCGATGTCAAGACCAACGACAATATGGTGTCCCCTGCGTCCCATAGCGCGCCCTCCTCACGCATTAGCTGTTAGGTATAATAATGATTCTCTTGCGGTACGAGAGATCGACGGCTCGTACTGCGAGATGCTGTTGGGTGATATACCGCAAGGCCAGCGGTAGACGCCCAAGTTGGAGCGCAATACCCTCTTCGCCTAGACGGATGTCAAAGGGATATTGCTCAAAGCGCCAGACGGAGATGCCGGAGGGCTGCACGGTGAGCGAGGCCAGACGTAGCGTCTCGGCCAGGGGAGACGCTTGATAGGTCTGGAGGAGCTCAAAGGCCCGTTGGACCTCCTGCTGACGTAAACGCATACCGGGCTCGAGCGCGTGTGGCTGCGGCAGGACGACGTGCGGCACCTTAGGATCTTGCTCCGGGACAAAGGCCCGCAGCACTACACCTTCTTCGTCCACAAGCACGCGCTGATCGTGGGAACTAACCACCAAATATGGGGTACGCTCCCATACCGCGACGCGCAGGGTATTGGGAAATTCCCGACGTAGAACGACGGACTTGATATAGGGATGATGGGTCAGACGTGTGCCCATACGTGGGAGGTCGAGCTGCCACGAGGTCGTCTCCGCAGTAATGCCCAACAAATACAGCACTTCCTCGCGTGTGAGCATCGTGAGCCCCGTGATATCTATCGTCCGCACGCGGAAATACTCGGCTTCGAGCACCAGGGGATAGACGAAGGTAATGCCCCACACCAACCCCATACAACAAGCGCAGCCAAGGAAAGCTTTTCCCAGAAACCATGCCCGGGCAAGCAGACGCTTGCCACGCAGACGTTTGCGTTGCGCGATATAGAGTGTGCTGCTCGTCGCAGCCAGAGCCATCTCCTAGCCCTCCTCTCCCACGATATGGACTTCCGGTTCGAGGCCAATGTGATAGGCTGCCCGCACGCGCTCGCGGACGTGCGCCATCAGGGCCTCGACATCGGCAGCTGTAGCATGACCGACATTCACAATAAAATTGGCATGGACCGGGGAGATCATGGCTCCCCCGAGACGCGTACCCTTTAACCCTAATGCCTCAATGAGACGCCCCGCCGCCGTACCTGGCGGATTTTTAAAGATGGACCCGGCATTGGGTTGTGAGAGCGGTTGCGTCCGCTGACGCCGCGCGTAGGAGGCGTGCATCAATGCTTCAATCTGCTCTCGCTCGCCCTGCTCGAGACGCAGCGTGGCCCCTAACAGGACGGCGCCCGGCGGATACGATGAGCCCCGATACCGCAAGCCCAAGGCATCGGCCGGCAGCTCCTGCACCTGCCCATCACTGCGCAGCACCCGGGCCTGTACCAGGATCCGACTCATATCGCCCAGGTGCGTGCCGGCATTCATCACCAGAGCGCCCCCAAGCGTGCCTGGAATGCCATAGGCGAATTCGAGACCGCTCCACCCTTGCCGGGCCAGTTGCAGCGCCAGGCGTGACAACGGATAGCCAACCCCCACCTGCACACGCGCCCGTGCCGGCTGTGCCTCTGAGCCACACGGTTTCACACAATAGGCACGAAAAGCCCCACGCAGCAGCACGACAATGCCGCGGATGCCACCATCCCGAATGAGGAGGTTTGAACCACCACCAAGGATGAAGAGGGGAATCGCGTGCTCCTGCGCTACTGCTTGCAGACAGCGCAGGGCAGAAACTGTTTCTATGCGCACCAGGGCGTCTGCCGGCCCGCCAATACGTATAGAGGTCAAAGACGCCAAAGACCGCGCAAAGTCCTTGCGCCCCGGTACGTCGCGCAGCAAGGTCGGGAGATCCCACGGGGTCGCATGCTGCTGTATCATATCAGGCTTCTCCCGTGGCATGTAAAAATGCTTCACCCACCTGCCATACGTCCCCGGCACCGAGCGTCAGCAGAATATCGTTGGCGCGCAGATAGCCCTGCAAGAAAGGGACTACCTCAGCGCGCTCCCGCAAGTAGTACACCTCACGCTGGCCCTGGCTGATCAGGCCCTCGCAGAGCAACCCAGTGGTGACCCCGGGCAATGGCGTTTCGCCAGCCGCATAGATATCGAGCAACACCAGCGCATCAGCATCGTGGAAGGCCGTACAAAACTCCTGCTGCAACAGGTGCGTGCGCGTGTAGCGATGCGGTTGAAAGACCACTACCAGGCGTGCCTCGGGCCAGACCGCCCTGGCGGCCCGCAGCGTCTGACGAATCTCCTCGGGATGGTGACCATAATCGTCCACGACTGTAATGCCATCGCGTACCCCGCGTCTGTCAAAGCGCCGATGTACGCCGCTAAACTCCTCCAGGGCCTGGGCTATGGCCGGTATCGGTATGTCCAGTTCCACACCGACCGCAATGGCGGCCAGGGCGTTGGCAACGTTGTGCGTGCCAGGCAGATTGAGTGAGAACTGTCCGAGCCACTCTCCTGTCCGGAAGACCTCAAAGTGCGAGCGCAACCCGGCCAGACGCAGGTCACGCGCCAGATAATCGGCCTGCGTGGTCAGACCGTAGGTGATAAAACGCCGGCGCATCTGTGGCACCAGACTCCGAATGTGGGGCTGATCCAGGCAGATGATGCTGCAACCATAGAACGGCACTTTATTGATGAATTGCGCGAACGCTCTCTGCACTGCCGCTAAGTCCCCATAGAAGTCGAGATGTTCCGCATCCACAGTCGTTACCACACTAATCGTGGGCGACAAGAGCAGGAACGAGCCATCGCTTTCGTCGGCTTCAGCCACCAGATACTCGCCCTGGCCGAGTTTGGCATTGCTCCCCAGGCTGTTTAAACGTCCGCCAATGAGCACCGTGGGGTCCAGACCACCGTAGGCCAGGATGGTAGCCACGAGAGACGTGGTCGTGGTCTTGCCGTGTGTGCCGGCAATGGCGACACCATATTTCATGCGCATCAACTCGGCGAGCATTTCAGCACGTGGAATGACCGGAATGTGCTGGGCGCGGGCCGTCAGGACTTCGACATTGTCCGGCTTCACCGCCGAAGAGATCACCACAACGTCCGCTCCCTGCACGTGTGCCGCAGCATGCCCCTGGTACACCGTCGCCCCCTGTTGCTGCAACCGTCTGGTCACATTGGAGAGTGCCAGATCAGAACCACTCACGGCGTACCCCAGATTGAGCAGGATTTCAGCGATGCCACTCATACCAATGCCACCAATACCCACGAAGTGGAGGCGTTGCGTATTGCGCATAGCACAAGCCCCTCACCCTGTGATACAACCCTCTCCCGAGGGAGAGGGAGCAACAGCAGTCGTACTGCCTAGCAAGCGCAGGCATGTCGTGACGATAGCATCAGCAGCCTGGGGCCGGCCGAGAGCACGGCTGCACGCGGCCTGCTGCTGCAGCAGTTCAGGCTTACGCAGGAGGGGCTCCAGCACCTCATAGAGCCGCGCGCCGGTGAGCTCAGCATCGAGGATCACCTGTGCCGCACCCTGCCGCTGCAAGGCCATGGCGTTGTGACGCTGATGATCATCGGCAGCATACGGGTACGGTACCAGGATGGCTGGCTTCCCGCAGGTCGTCAGTTCCGCCAGCGTACTGGCTCCAGCCCGACACAGGACCAGATCGGCCCAGCGGTAGCGGTCCGCCATATCATGCAGAAATGGCAGAACCTCCGCCTGCAGACCCGCCTGGGCATAGGCCTGAGTTACTGCTGCAGCATCGGCCAGGCCGGTCTGGTGCACCAGGCACAGACGCGGCTGATGGGTAGCGAGCCAGGGAGCTGCTTGCATCATTGCCTGATTGAGACGATGCGCCCCCTGACTACCGCCGAACACCAGGAGATGCAGCTCCCCGTCAGCCTCTCTGGGCTCTCCAGCGCCGATTTGACAAATCTCCTCACGCACCGGCGTGCCGGTATACTCTACGGGCCGATCCGGCAGATATGCCGCGCTCTCTGGAAAGGAGATAAACACGCGCTGGGCAAGGCGCGCCAGACCTCGTACCGTCAGCCCTGGGACGAGATTCTGCTCCATGAGCACACGGGGCACGCGCAGCAGGGTCGCGGCCAGCACCACTGGCCCCATGACATAGCCACCCGCCCCGACTACCAGGTGCGGATGCACACGCCAGAGGAGACGTAGCGCCTGGAGAGTACCAAGACCCAGGGTGCCTAATGCCCTCGCCTGGGCCACTCGTGATTGCCCATGCAGAGCCCGCACGGTCACGGTGGCTAATTGAAAACCTTCGCGAGGTAGGAGGCGCTCCTCCAGACCACCGCGATGTCCCACAAAGAGCACGCCCGTACCAGGGCAGCGAACTGCAAAGCGCCTGGCCACCGCAACGCCAGGATAAAGGTGTCCACCGGTACCACCAGCCGCAATGACAATGCGCAAGGGAACAGGCTGGGTCACGACCTCCCCCCTTCCGCAATGTTGAGCATGGTGCCGATGGCCATCAGCGATATCATGAGATTCGAGCCGCCGAGGCTCATAAAGGGGAGCGGCAGCCCCTTGGTGGGCATGAGACCAATGACGACGCACAGATTCATGACGATCTGCAAGGATAACAGAACGAAAATGCCCAGTCCCAAATAGGTCCCAAACGGATCGTTACACGACACCGCAATGCGCAGCACGCGCCATAACAGCATCACAAAGAGGACGATAAGCACCACGGCGCCCAGCAACCCCAATTCCTCGCCAATCACCGCAAAAATGAAGTCGGTATGGGCTTCTGGCAGATAAAACAGCTTTTGCTGGCTCTTCCCCAGACCAATACCCAGCAGCCCGCCATGCCCGAAAGCAAGTAACGCCTGCACCGCTTGATAGCCACCGCCCTGGCGATCATCCCAGGGATTGAGAAACACCATGAGCCGCCCCATACGAAAGCGCACGTGCGTCACAGCCCAGTAGAGCCCTGGCAGACCAGTCAGGGCGGTACAGGCGAGGTAGCGCCACGGCACACCGGCAATCAGCAGTTGCAGGCTCGCCGTAGCGGCCAGCACAACCGCGGTCCCCAGGTCAGGCTCCTTGAAGACCAGCAGCGCCATCACACCCAGGACAAGCATGTTTGGCACGTATGTATGGACAAAACTGTTGAGACGTTCCTGATTCAGCGCCAGAGTACGAGCCACATACAGGAGCAGTGTGTACTTGGCAAACTCCGAGGGCTGTATGGACAGTGGCCCGAGCGTCAGCCAACGGCGTGCGCCTCCGACCTCCTTGCCAAGCATCAGCACCAGGACAAGAGCCACGAGCGTCACCAGGAGCGCCGGGGCTGCCAGGCGCCGCTGCGTGCTATAGGGGATGGAGCGCATGACCCACAAACCGAGCAGACCGAACCCGGCCCAGAGCAACTGGCGCTTGAGGAAATACAGGGAGTCATGGTGGCGCAACTGTGCGAGCACGGCGCTGGTGCTGTAAAGCATTGCGAGTCCTATCGTCAGCAACAAGAGGGTCAGCCCCAGTAAAACAAAATCCGTCCGCCGTGCCATGCTGTCACCGCAATTTCAACGTGCTTAAACTGAACAACGCCAGGGTGATGGCAATGATCCAGAAGCGCACAATAACTTTGGGTTCTTGCCAGCCCTTTGCCTCAAAATGGTGATGCAGGGGCGCCATACGAAACACCCGCCGACCCGTCAACTTAAACGAGACCACTTGGATAATGACAGACAGGGTCTCGATGACAAAGAGCCCGCCGATCACCAGCAAGAGCAATTCATGTTTCGCCAGGACGGCCACCGTCCCCAGGGCACCCCCCAATGCCAGAGCGCCTACGTCACCCATAAAAATCTGCGCAGGGTACGCATTGAACCACAGGAATCCCAGGCTAGCCCCGAGCAAGGCTCCACAGAACACGGCCAATTCGCCAGCGCCCCGTATATACATGAGGTTCAGATACTCGGCAAAGTTGGCGTTGCCCACGACATAAGCAATACCCGCATAGACGAAGGCTGCAATGATATAGGGCCCGGTGGCCAGTCCATCCAGTCCATCAGTAAGATTCACGGCATTACTCGTGCCGACGATGACCAGGACGCCGAAGAGGATGTACCAGGCCCCGAGATCAGGCTGCAGTTGTTTGAAAAAGGGCATATTGAGACGCGTCACATTGCTGCCTGGTTCGGCAGTGAGATACAACAGTCCCACTGCGACGGTGGCGATGGCAATCTCCAGGAGCAATTTATAGGTGGCACGCAGCCCGGCAGAACTTTTACGGACTTTTTTCAGGTAATCGTCCCAAAAGCCCACAGCCCCGAAGGCCAGGGTAGTGAGCAAGGCCACCCAGACATACGGCATGGTGAGATTCGCCCAGAGCAAGGTGGACAGGGCCATCGTCCCAATGATGAGCAGTCCACCCATGGTGGGCGTACCTGCCTTACTGTAGTGGGATTTGGGACCGTCCTGGCGAATCACCTGGCCCACTTGCAAGCGTTGCAGCATGCTGATGACGTATGGTCCAATAAGGATACTGACGAGCAGAGCAGTCAGCGCGGCGTAGGCAGTGCGGAACGTCAAATAGCGGAAGACGTTGAACACCGAAAAGGTCTGATGTAAAGGGAAGAGTACGTGATAAAACATCACCCGTCCCCTTCAGGCTCTGTCAGAGCCTGCACCAGGCGTTCCATGGCCAGGCCCCGTGACCCTTTCAGCAGCATCACGTCCCCCGCACGCCGCAGTGATTTGAGCAGAGCGACAGCGTCCTCCAGTTGCGTCGTGGTATGGATACAAGCAGTACTCATGCCGGCATCCTGGGCCCCCTGGGCGATGTGCTGCGCTAAAGGGCCAAAGGTAATCAACTCCTGCACCCCACTTTGTACGACCAGCGCTCCCATCTCCTCGTGCAGCGCTGGACCACGATCGCCCAACTCCAGCATGTCCCCCAGGACAGCCAAGCGCCTGCCAGCCACGTGTGTGTGGCCCAAACATTGTAAAGCTGCCCGCATCGACTGCGGACTCGCATTATAAGTATCGTCGATGAGGGTGACGCCACCCGCACCACGCCTGACCATCATGCGTCCATACATGCCATGATAGCTCTGCAAGCCAGCGACAATGTCTGCTGCCGGGATGTGCATGGCCACCCCGACGGCTGCCGCGGCCAAGGCATTCAGCACCTGATGCGCCCCCAGCACTGGCAGAGCCACCTCATAAGCCGTGTCGTCGAGCACGATGGTGCACAGCACACCTTCCAGGCCGCGGTCTGTCCGCACCCACCCACGGATGTCAGCCTCCGGCCTCTGGCCAAAAGTGAGCAGCCGTCCCGGTGCTTGCCGCCCCAGGGCGAGGGCGCGCGGATCATCAGCATTCACAATCGCCACTGAGGCGGCATCGAGTGCCTCAATGAGCTCGCCCTTGGCCTGCTGAATCCGTTCAATGGAGCCAACATATCCGACGTGCGCCAAACCGATGTTGGTGATGACACCGATGTGCGGCAGTGCCAGCTCACATAAGCGGCGAATTTCGCCAAGATGGTTCATGCCGAGTTCGAGCACCGCCACCTGGTGTATTGCCTCTAACTGTAACAGGGCCAACGGCACGCCAATATGGTTATTGAGATTCCCCAGAGCCTTGCATGTGGCATAGCGTTGTTGCAGCACCGCTGCCGTCATCTCCTTCACCGTCGTTTTGCCATTGCTCCCCGTAATAGCCACGACCGTGCCAGGGAACTGGCGACGCTGAGCCAGGGCCAGGGCTTGCAGCGCCTCCTGGGTATCAACGACATGGATACCGGCTGAGGTAGCAGTGCTGGCCTGACAGTCTGCTACGCAGCGCGCGTCTGAGAGCAGGACGGCGGCGGCACCGCGTTGCAGGGCTGAGGCAGCAAACTGATGCCCATCAAAATGCTCCCCGCGCAGGGCGACAAAGAGCGCTCCGGCCGGCATGGTGCGCGAATCCGTGCTCACCCCATGGACTTGCCGTTGCGGATCACCCCAGACGAGTGCCCCATGGGTCCGCTGGACAATTTCTGCAACACTCCACGTTGGCATAGGCTCTCACCGTCGACGTTCGAGGGCAGCCTGGGCGACTTCACGGTCATCAAAGTGCCGGCGGGTCTGTCCCAGGATTTGATAGTCTTCGTGTCCCTTGCCAGCAATGACAATGGTATCCCGGAATTGGGCCATAGCGATGGCGTGTTCAATGGCCTCCTGGCGATCAGGCAGGGCCACATAGTCTGCGGTGCTTTCCACTCCGGTAATAATCGTGTCAATAATGCGCTGCGGGTCCTCCGTACGCGGATTGTCAGACGTGATGATGGTGTAATCACTCAACCTGGTGGCCACCTGTCCCATCAGCGGACGCTTCCCCGGGTCGCGGTCCCCACCGCACCCAAATACCGTGATCAGACGACCCGTGGTTTCCGCCCGTACGAGCTGGAGAACTTTCTCAAGGGCATCCGGGGTATGCGCGTAATCGACAAACACGGCAAAATCCTGACCGCTATCAACCCGCTCGAGGCGCCCGGGAACCCGTTGCAACTGCGCAATGCCCTGGATGATGGCTCCAGCGTCGATGTCTAAAGCAATGGCGACCGCGACCCCAGCCAGGAGGTTGTAGACGTTATGGCGCCCCACCAGGGGCGAGGCAATCTCCAGCTGTCCCTTGGTCGTTGACAGAGTAAAACGAATGCCGTCAAGCCCGTGTCGCACTGCCGCAGGCTTACACGTGGCTTCGCCTTCCAGCGCATAAGTAAGGAGACGCGACCGTGACATGTGAAGGAGTTGCTGACCGTAGGGATCATCGAGATTGAGAATGTGCCACACACATGACAGATCCTGAAACAGACGCGCTTTGGCGGCAAAGTAGGCCTCCACCGTGCCGTGATAATCGTAGTGATCCCGACTGAGGTTGGTAAACACGGCCGCTTCAAAACGGCAACCCCACACACGCTCCTGGTCGAGCGCATGGCTCGAGACCTCCATGACGGCATAGCCGAGGTTGGCCTGGACCATCTGCGCCAACAGACGGTGCAGTTCAAGGGCATCCGGCGTGGTGTGGGTGGCCGGGATTTCCTGGGTCCCAAGACGATAACTCACTGTACCAATTACCCCAACTGCCTTGCCGGCCGCTTGCAGAATCGACTCAATAATATAGGAAGTCGTGGTCTTCCCGTTGGTCCCCGTGATGCCAATCAGACGCAGGCGCCGTCCAGGATGACCGTAGTACGCGCTGGCCAGGAGCGCGAACGCCTGACGACTGTTAGGCACCTTGACCACAGTGCAACCCGCCTGCTGCACGCGCTCCTGCAAGGCGCCAGGGAACTCTTCCACCACCAGGACGCTGGCACCCCGGTCGAGCGCCTCGCCAAGAAAACGGTGGCCATCGGTATGTACCCCACGCAGCGCCACGAAGAGCGTCTCTGGCGCCACCCGCCGGGAATCCGCCGTCAGACACCGCACTGCACGACGCGTGGGGCCAGTCAGAATGCACGCCTTGCTGCCATTGAGGAGGTCCACTAGTTGACGGGTCGGTTTCACACGCGATGCCTCCCAGGTTAGGGCCGCCGTTCCTTCTCAATTTTCGATCCGGTCGACAAGGCCACATGTGCTGGCTCACGCTCTCCGGCCCTGGCGCCCAGCGGCAAGATGATACGCGGCGGCCCGTGGTCCCCCGCCGGCGGTGCTGGAATGGGATTGAGCACAGTATCCAGACTGACCGTCTGCGCCTGCCGAGACGGGACTTGCAGATAATACAGTGCCTGCTGTGCCACACGTTTAAAAACCGGTGCGGCTGCCTCGCCCCCCCACTTGGCCAGACGGGGCTCATCGATAATGACGACCATGGCAAGTTGTGGAGCCTCAGCCGGCACATATCCCACAAAGGAAGTGAGAACCTTACTGTGGCTGTAGATGCCGTGTTCGACTTTCTGGGCTGTACCTGTTTTGCCAGCCACAGTATACCCCTCCACTGCTGCCTGTTTCCCCGTGCCCCGCTCCACCACGCCGACCAGAATCTCGTTCATGCGTTCCAAGGTCGTGGGAGACAGCACGCGGTGGCGGGCGTGCGGGGCAAAGAACTGGAACTCGTCGCCCTGCACGATGTGCTCAACCACGCGCGGACGCATCAGCCAGCCGCCATTCGCCATGGCGGCGTAGGCGGTCAGGAGCTGCAGCGGGGTCACCGTCACTTCCTGACCAAAGGCCAACGAATCATGCGTGGGTTTGGTCCATTTCTTGGGAGGACGAATCGTTCCGTCCTCCTCACCAGGGAGGTGCACCAGTGATTTCTCACCAAACCCAAAGCGACGAATGTAGGTGTAGAGCTGCTCGTCACTCAAACGCCCAGCGATCTTCACTGTTCCTATATTGCTCGACTTCTCAATGACTTGCACGAAGCTCAGGAGACCGTAAGGATGATGGTCACGCAGGCGGCGTCCGCTCCGCACCACGAACCCATTCTCACCATGGAACATATCAGTGACACGCGCGACATTCTCCTCCAAAGCCGCCGACGCTGCCACCAGCTTGAACGTCGAGCCGGGCTCTATGGGATCAGTCACAGCCCGGTTGCGCTGCCAGACACGCTGCTTGGGGTCTTGAAAGTCATTTGGGTTGAAAAACGGATAATGGGCCAACGCTAAAATATCCCCAGTCGGTGGGTGTATAATGACCACCAAACCACTCTTGGCCTGCGTCTCCTGCACGCGTGCGGCAATTTCCTTCTCAGCAATATATTGCAGACGTTCGTCAAGCGTCAGATAGAGGTCGGCCCCACGTGGCTGGTCGCTGGGATCCCCAGCCATCACCTGCACCGTGCGGCCTGTGGCGTCACGCTGCAGTGTGACCTGGTGCGGTGTGCCCGTGAGTTCACGATTGAACAGATGTTCGAGCCCCCCCAGTCCCGTACCATCGATTCCCACAAAGCCGAGCACCTGCCCAGCCAGGTGGCGCTTCGGATAGAAACGACGCGTCTCCTGCAAGACCTGTACACCGCGGATGTTGAGCTTCTGCACCCGCTCGCCGACCTCTGGTGGCAGTTGACGCGCCAGCCAGACAAACGTTGCTACGGCTGATATCTGATTTTCCACTGTCGCCAGCGGCTGCCCTAAAATCTCTGCCAGTTTTGGAGCCACAGCGTTTGAGTCATCAATGTCCTGTGGAATCACATACACAGATGGTACCGGCACACTCGTTGCCAGGACGCGCCCGTGGCGGTCGAGGATGCGCCCCCGTTCGGGATGCAGGGTGATCTGACGGCTGTACTGCCGTTCTGCCAGGTTGCGCAAGCGCGTGTGTTGGAACACCTGGAGCACCGCGAGTCGGATAAAAATAGCGCAGAACATGAAGGCAAAGCACCCTACCACCAGACGTAACCGTGGGCCACTGTAGGGTTTAAAACGTCCGCCGAGTCGCATTATGGCCTCCTCTGGCCAACCGTCTGTTGTCCTGACCGCACATAAATCACCTGCGTCGCCTGGGGTGGACGCAACCCCAGGTGCTGCGCAGCAATATCTTCAATGCGTCGCAGTTGGCGCAGGGAGCCGAGTTCCACTTGCAACTCTTTCTGCCGCTGCAGTACCTGAGTCCGCTGGGCGAGGAGCTTGCTGTAGCGATAGCTCAGGCCCACCAGGCGCGCTTGCGGCCAGAGATAGAACAACACTCCCCCCAGCACCATGACCGCACTGAGCAGCAGGGCCATCCCCACATGTCGACTGGCGATGCGTCGTGCTCGTCCCCGTGACATCGGCGGCGATACAGAGGCGGCCTGGGGCGGGCGTGGCATAGCTCATTCCTCGCTGGCAAGCTTCTCAGCCACACGCAGCCGCGCACTGCGACTGCGTGGATTGTCCTGGATCTCGTCAGCGCTTGGGGCCAACGGTTTGCGTGTGATCAGGCGCAGCCGCGGCTGCCGGCCACAGACACACTGAGGCAGCTGTGGCGGACACACACACCCCCGCACCTCCTGACGCATGAAGGTTTTCACGAGCTGATCCTCACTAGAGTGAAACGCCAGCACAGCGAGGCATGCACCAGGGCACAAAACCGCTACCGCTTGTGGCAAGGCAGCAGCCAGAGCCGGCAACTCGTCATTCACCACCATACGCAGGGCCATAAAGACACGCGTGGCCGGGTGCAGATGGGAGGGCCAGGCCGCACGCGGGATGGCCCGTGCCACAAGGGCAGCGAGATGATTAGTACGCGTGATGGGAGCACGCTGGCGCTCGGTCACAATCGCCCGCGCAATGCGCTTGGCCCAGCGCTCTTCGCCCAAGGTACGAAAGATGGCCTGCAGATGTTCGGCGGGAGCCTGATTGACCAACACCTCAGCCGTGTACGCCTGGGTTGTATCCATGCGCATGTCGAGGGGGCCATCAAGGCGGAAGCTGAAACCACGCGAGGCAGTATCCAGTTGGTAGGAAGAGACCCCAAGGTCGAAGAGGATGCCATCTACCTGGGCGTAGCCAAGCTGGGCCAAGAGCGTTACCAGGTCGCGGAAATCTCCCTGCACCGGCACGAAGCGTGCACCCCAGGGGGCACCCCACTGTCGGGCTGCAGCAATACAGTGCGCATCACGATCAAGGCCAATCACCACACTCGGTGCCGAACTGGCCTGTAACAGGGCGCGGGTGTGTCCCCCTCCTCCCAGCGTACAATCGACGTAAATCGCCGGTCGATCGTGCAGGAGCAGCCTACATACGTCCTGCTCCATCACAGGACGATGCTGAATGATCGGAGTGACACCCATAGAGACGACCTCAGAGTCGCAATGCCGTCACACGTTCATGCGTATCAAAGCCCGGTGCTTCACTGGCTGCATAGCCTTCCCAACGATGCGGGGCCCAGATCTCAAGCTTCTTGACCACTCCAATCATAAGTGCCTCCGCATCAAGCTCCGCATACTGCCGGAGCTTGGGAGGGATGAGCACTCGCCCATGGCGGTCGAGGGTACAGACATTGGCACTGGCACAGAAGTGCCGCACAAAGGCGCGGGAGGTGCCATCATTGGGCAAGTCGAGCAGTTGTTTTTGGATGGTGAGCCATTCGGCCTTGGGATAGAGCACCAAGCAATTCTCGAAGAACTTGGTGACCACCAGCGTGGTGTCATCAGGGGCGTAGAGCTCGTGCAAGGCATTCCGCAGGCTTGCCGGCACACTGAGCCGTCCCTTGTCGTCCAGGTTCAGGTGATACTCCCCGAGAAGCACCCTCGTTCATCCCACTTAGGCATTTCAGTTTCCCATATCCTCCCACTTCCTCCCACATGGGCAAACTATAAACGGCCTATCCAACCCTGTCAAGGGCGAAAGTTCTCAAATAACTTCCGCTATTTTCGTCATTTGGTAGGGCTCGAGGGGGCCAAAGACCCGGGCGAGAAAAAAGCACGTATAGAAGCTGTACTAGATGACAGAACGAAGCGGACCGTAAGCCGGGTTCTGTTCCGCCCCAACCGCAGGCGGCGATGATCATTCCTCTGGGACACACGTTACCGTGTGCCTCAAGCGACCGAACCCGGAGGCATCGGGCGAGCCACCCTTATCCCACTGGTGGTCCCTGGTGGGACCAAGTGGGAGTGCCTCTCTATTTGGTCTTGCTCCGGGTGGGGTTTACCGAGCTTCCAATGTCACCATTGGAACTGGTACGCTCTTACCGCACCGTTTCACCCTTACCACGATACAGCGTGCGGCCCTGCTGCCTAGCGCGTGGCGACAGGCAACGTCTGGCCGTGGTGCACGCTGGTCGGGCGGTTTGTTTTCTGTGGCACTTTCCTTAGGGTCACCCCCACTGGACGTTATCCAGCACCCTGCTCTATGGAGCCCGGACTTTCCTCCCCTCGCCGTGTGGCCAGGAGCGATCATCTGATCCCCTTCGTTCTGTCATCTTAGGCAGGCCAAAGCAACATGAGGCGGCAGTGTGGACAGGTGAATAACTGCGTTTGCAGACGGATTTCGGAGACCATTTGCGGTGGCACCTTGAGATGACACCCGCTACAGACACCATCCTGCAGCTGCGCGACACCCCGTCCGCCATGCTGCGCAGCAACTTTCTGATACTGCTCGTAGAGCTTCGCCTCCAAACCAACTACTATCTGCTGTCGGCCCTCTTGTTCCACCAGTATAGTGCGATGCAGAGTCTCTTGTGCTTGCTGAATCTGGTGTCTTTGCTCAACGAGTGCTTGCTGCGCTATACGCTCCTGCTGTTCATACGCGCGGTACGCCTGACGCTGTTGGTCGGTCGCTTCCATGAGCGTGAGCAGCTGGTCTTCCAGCGTTTCCAGGCGTTGTTTGCCGGCGTCAATTTCAGCCAGGATAGCGCTATATTCCTTATTGGTTTTGACCTCGTGCGCCTTGCTTTGCGTCTTGCGAATCGCCTCTTGATGGTTCGCCAGCTCGCGCTCGAAGGCCCGCTGCTGCCGTTCACTCTGCTCAATCGCGGCTTGTTGCTGGACCAATCGTTGACGCGCTGCCACACAGGCTGCCTCATAGGCCTGGAGACGCTGCGGGAGTTGCTGCTCCTCCAGAGCTAAAGCACGCAGACGATCATCCACCTGTTGTAGGACAAGCAAGAATTGAAACTGATCACGCACAGTGTGCATTCCTCACCCGGACGATGGGCCCACCTGGTCTCGAACCAGGGACCGACCGGTTATGAGCCGGTTGCTCTACCAACTGAGCTATGGGCCCCTGACCATATTGCATGCCACTCTACGCCAAACTACCTGGCCTGTCAAGGCGCTGTGGCTGTATCTCCATGTATATTCAGGCGTTATCGACAAAGCTCCGTAGCAGCTTGCTGCGGCTGGGATGCCGCAGCTTGCGGAGCGCCTTCGCTTCGATCTGGCGGACGCGCTCGCGCGTCACATCAAAATCGTGGCCCACTTCCTCCAACGTATGCGCCGTATCCACACCAATTCCAAAACGCTTGCGCAGGACCCGCTCTTCCCGCGGTGTAAGCGTCTGTAAGACTTTCAGCGTCTGCTCCTTCAGGTTCATGCGAATCACCGACTCTGCTGGCGACACGACCTTTGTATCTTCGATAAAGTCACCCAGGTGACTGTCCTTCTCCTCACCAATAGGCGTCTCCAGGGAAATCGGCTCCTTAGCGATTTTGAGGACCTTGCGGACCTTGTCGACAGGCAAATCTAAGCGGCTGGCAATCTCTTCAGGGGTGGGCTCACGCCCAATTTCTTGCACCAGTTGACGCGTGGTGCGCACCAGCTTATTAATTGTCTCAATCATATGCACGGGAATGCGGATGGTACGGGCTTGATCCGCAATGGCACGGGTAATGGCCTGGCGGATCCACCAGGTCGCATAGGTGCTGAATTTATACCCCCGACGATACTCAAATTTATCAACCGCTTTCATCAGGCCGATATTACCCTCTTGAATGAGGTCGAGAAAGCCCAGGCCACGGTTGGTATATTTCTTAGCAATACTCACGACCAGGCGGAGATTGGCCTCGGCAAGCTCACGCTTCGCTTCGTGGTCTTTCTGTTGACCATACCGGATACACCGCAGTGTTTCTGCCAGGGCTTCGTGGGTGGTCTCGGTCTCCATCTCGAGCTGCTGCTGGGTCTGGATCGCCTGACGCAGGCGCTGCGCCAGCCTCTCAAGCTCTGCCGAGCGTGCCTGGAGAGCCAGCGTCTCAGGCCCCCCCGAGCCATTCGCTCGCGCGTGCAGATGCAGGGCCTGGGCGTGACTGCCAGCTTCCTGAATGCACTGGTGGATCTCCCGCTCGCAGGCCAGCATGCGCTGCAGCAGCACGTCGCCCTTCAGGACGACATGATCAATGACTTCTGGTCGCAGGTTGAGTTCCCGAATAAACTTGGCAATCGTATTACGTATGGTGCGTTCTTTTCTGGCGAGTTCTTTATCCTGGCCCGCTGCCAGCGTCTCAGATGCACCCGCCGCATGCAATGCGGCAATTTCAGCATAGAGCTCGCGCAGCCGCTCAATAATCTCCTGCACACTGGCACTACTCCGGCATGGCTCCAGTGGGAAGTCCTCGTCTCCAGGCTCGACCTCCTCAAGGTCCAGCACGTCTGGCCTGTTCACAATCTCCTGCTCGCTCAGCGCCAGGAGCTCCTGCGTAGCCATGGCATTGCACACGATCGCGTACACAACGTCGTTTTGTCCTTCCTCGATGCGTTTAGCGATTTCCACTTCGCCATCGCGCGTCAGCAGAGGAATAGCCCCCATCTCACGCAGATACAGGCGCACTGGGTCGTCGGTTTTGCCCAGGACATCGGCGGCCAAATTGAGGGTCCGGCCATCCTCAACGTAGTCCGCGGCCAGGCCGTTCTCAGGCGTACCAGGCCCATCTTCAGGGGGGCTTTCAGGATCGACGAGATCGATATCCAGATCACCGAGTGTCATCAGGGCGTCAATATGCTCGGGTGACACGACATCGGGTGGCAGCACGTCGTGCACTTCCTCGTAAGTGAGGTAGCCTTTTTCTTTGCCCAGAGAGATCAACTGCTTGACCTCAGCTCGTTTATCGTTCTTCGCCATAATTGACCACGCCTCCACACTGGCATCGCGCCCCACCTACACCCTACCACACTGCCTTGCGCAACTGTCGCTCTCGACGAACGTGGGAACGCACAGGACTCTCTTATACCGATGCTGCGAACGCATGCTATGAGAAACTCATGGGCTGTTCTTTGCTAAGTCTGTTGTACTCCTGTAAGAGCCGTTGTTGTTCAGCAGTACCATCACCGACCGTACGGAGTTGCTCGATGATGCGCTGCCGCTGGGCCTTGGGCTGACGTTGCCGTATTTTCGTGATGCAATCATGCAGCGCAGCCGAGACTTCGGTGGGATTCGTCAGCATGGATTCCATCGCCATCTGGGTCAGGAGCTGCATCTGCCGTGGATTCGCAGCTTCCTCAAGCATACGGGGAAAGACTATCGGCCCACCTTCAGGCGCTCGATCCGCCAATACCGTATAGATGGCACGCAGATCTGCGTCATGAAAATCTTCAGGGCTGACCTGGTGCTGCACCTGCTCGAGCAAACGCACATTGTGGCAGAGCATCTGCAGCAGTGCATACTCGGGCGAGACCGGTGTAGGGCTCGGCGGGCGCCTGGGGCGCACGGGTGCCTGATACGGGGTGTGTTCGCGCGGGGTCTGATGCGGGTACATCTGTCGCTGGAGCACCTCGGGGGGGACACCCAGTCGTTCCGCCACGAACGCCACATAACCCCAGCGTTCAACCTGATTCTCGATCTTGCGCAGGAGGGGCGAGAGCCGGTCCACACAATCCGCTCGTCCCGCAGGACTCCGGAGGTCAGCAAAGCGCGCTGCCCGGGTCAGCAAGTAGTCAACAAAACTGACTGCCGCGTTTACATGCCGTAGGAACTCCTCTCCTGTATGCTGCCGCAGGAAACTGTCTGGATCTTCGCCCTCGGGCAGCGTCACCACGCGGACGCGCATGCCAGCGTCCAGGAAAAGCCCAAGGCTACGCTCCGTGGCTGCCCCACCCGCGGCATCACCGTCAAAGACCAGCACAACCTCTTTTACCACGCCCTTGAGCAGCCCCACATGATGTTCAGTTAACGCTGTGCCTAATGTCCCGACCGCATGCGTTACACCCTGACGGTGGCAGGCAATAACGTCAGTATACCCTTCCACGATCAGCGCCTGCTCGCGTTGTCGCAGAGCCGCCTTGGCTAACGCCAAACCATAGAGGAGACGCCCTTTATGAAAAATAGGTGTCTCCGGAGAGTTCAAATATTTCGGGACATGCAGGGCCTCGCTGCTCTCAAGGGCACGGCCCCCAAAAGCGATGGGACGTCCTAGGCGATCATGAATAGGGAACATGAGACGATGGCGGAAGCGGTCGTAGGTCCCACGTTGGGACTCACGTATCACAGCCAGGCCACTCTGAATCATGAGTTCCTGAGAAAACCCTTGTTTATGCATCGCCTGACACAGGGCATCCCATGCTGCCGGCGCATAGCCCAGTCCAAAACGCACTGCCATCTCATGGGTAATGTGGCGCTGGCGACAGGACAAGCGCGCTGGCTGGGCCGCCGGATCACGCAGCAAGTACTCATGAAAGAACGTCGCCGCGGCCTGATGCAGGGCATAGAGCGGACTCAAGCTCTCCTGTTGCCGCTGCTGCGCACTTGCTTCCGGAATGCGCACCCCATAGCGCGCCGCCAGGAAGCGCACTGTCTCTGGAAAGGTCATGTGTTCGTGCTGCATCAGAAAACGGAAGACGTTGCCACTGGCATGGCAGCCAAAGCAATAAAAAAGCCCCTTCGCGGAGCTTACCGTAAACGAAGGGGTCTTCTCTTGATGAAAAGGGCACAGCCCTTTGGCATTGGCGCCAGTACGCTTGAGTTGGACGTAGTCGCCAATCACATCGACAATATCAGTACGGAGCAGGACTTCCTGAACGACTTCTTCAGGAATGAGCTGACTCACGAGTTTATCCTTCGAGTTCAACAATAGTCGTACCGCCACCGGCATCGCCGGCCTGAAAACGCCGTACCAGTGGGTGATGCTCTAGAAGTGCGATAATCGCCTGTCGCAACCGCCCACTCCCTACGCCATGCACAATATGGACCCGAGGCAATCCTTCGGTGAAAGCCCGGTCAAGATACTTTTCGACAGTGGGCAACGCCTCATCAACCGTCGTACCGAGCAGATACAGCTCGTGAGAAAACTCCTCGACAGCTTCAGCGCGCCGTCGGGGCCGCGCCGGGCGTCCTGTGGACGCGGCAGGCGTCTTCTCGCCTTGCTCCGGGGCACGTTCGAGCCCCGCCGCTGCCACGGTAATGGTTTTCCCACCAACGTCGACGTGCACGTTCCCGCTCCCCGCGGGAGGGGTAAGCAAACGACCAGTAACATTAAGGCCCCGCACACGCACAGGCTCTCCCACCTGCAGCGGTAGAGGCACAGCCGGCGTCTCCGTGGCAGCTGGCGCCAGGCTCTCCACCGTCCGCACCACGCGCTGCCAGGCCTCTTGCGGAAAGGCAATAGCGGTCCCGGCTGGGGCCTGTTGACGTACCGCCGCGAGCGTCGCGTCCAGATCTTGTCGCGCTGTCTTCAGCAGTGTCTGGCCTTCGTTATACAACGCGTGGCGGATACGCTGCTCCTCGGCTGTCGCCTGAGCCAGCGCATGCTGCGCCGCGGCGTGCAAGCGGTCCACCTCCGTCCGTTCGGCCTGCAGCTGTTGGCGCTGGCTCTCCAGAGCCTGCCGCTCCGCCTCAAGTCGCGTCAAGAGCTGCTCGCTGCGTAACTGCGTCAGCCCCGCTTCCTGTTCGGCCCGCGTAATCACCGGCGCCGGCAGCCCAAGCTGCTGCGCAATCGTAAAGGCCTTGCTGCGCCCAGGGAGGCCATAGAGCAATTGGTAACGCGGTTGCAGCGTCGCAAGATCGAAATCAACCGCAGCGCACGCTATCTGTGGCATTGCCGTAGCATATGCCTTGATGGCGCTATGATGCGTAGTGGTGAGGGTCATGGCCCCACTGTTGTGAAAATACTCCAGAATAGCCACGCCCAGGGGACCACCTTCCATGGGGTCAGTGCCGGCTCCCAGCTCGTCCAGGAGCACCAGCGAGTGCGGGGAAACCTGTTCCATCATGGTGCGAATATTGGCCAGATGCGCCGAAAACGTGCTGAGATTTTGTTGCAGATTCTGCTCGTCCCCAAGATCGACGAAGACCTCAGTAAAGAGAGGCAACACGCTGTCAGCCTGCGCCGGGATATGGAGCCCTGACTGGGCCATCAATACCAGCAGACCCACAGTCTTGAGGGCCGCCGTTTTGCCACCCGTATTTGGCCCCGTAATGACCAGGGTACGGTCCTCGGGCCCCAGGCAGATATCGATGGGCACTGCTGCTGCCAGCAACGGATGGCGTGCGCCCAGCAGGCGGAGTTCAGGACGCGACGCGAACTGCGGGGCGGTGCCCTGCATCTGCCGGCTCAGACGCCCCTTCGCGACTATGAAGTCAACCTCTCCAAGCAGTTCCAAGGCCTGTTCCACCGCCACACTCTGCGCTGCCAAGCGCTCAGTGAGCTGTCGCAAGATCTGGCGCACTTCGCGCTCTTCTTCCGCCTGGATGTGGAGCAACTCGTTGTTCAGCTCCACCACGCTATCAGGCTCAACATACACCGTGGCACCGCTAGCGGATTCCCCGTGCACAATACCCCGCAGCGCCTGACGAAAATCGTTTTTCAGCGGAATCACAAAGCGTTCATTGCGAATCGTCACCACAGGATCTTGCACTACACTGCTGTACGTAGCCATGAGGTCGTGGAGGGTCCGATGCACACGATCTCGCACACGTTTGAGGCGTTGGCGGATGTCCTGTAAGGCGGGGCTGGCATGATCACGCACAGCGCCTTTGTCGTCGAGCGCAGTACGAATTTCGCGGAGCAAAATGCCGAAATCACTCAGGCGCGCCAGGCGACGGCTGAGGAACGGCACGCGCTGGCTCTCCAACTGCCCATAGCGGCGCAGGCGCTGGAGGACTTCCAAACATTGCGCCACATCGAGAAACTGCACACCTTCGAGGTAAAAACCGGCAATCTGCGCCGCCTCAAGATACGAGCGAATATCGACCACGGGCGCCAGCGGTGGGTCTGCCCCAATGGCAAGCGTCGCCGCCATTTCTGACGTCTCTCGGAGCTGCACATCCAGCCCTGTGGCCTCAGCATGGGGGTGCAGCTGCGAGGCTAAAGTCTTGCCCATCGGCGTTACCGTATACGCCTGGAGGGCATCACGCATAAGCGGATAATCCAACACCGCTTCGGTATGATCATTCATGCCTACACTCTACTCTGCCTGCCATCACACAGGGAGGGAGCCAGCAAGGCGCTCGCGGACAAGGCGATTCACGGTAGTGCCATCCGCTCGCCCTTGCACCCCTGGCATCACAACCCGCATCACCCGTCCCAGGTCTTTGTCCGACGTCGCCCCGAGTTCCTGAATGACGGCATCAATACGTTGGATCAGGTCATCTGTACTGAGCTGCTCTGGCAGGTACGCTTCGAGGATAGCGAGTTCCTGCTCTTCCTGCTGCGCGATATCCTCACGGCCATACTGACGCGCCAGCGCGATCGCTTCGCGCCGTTGCTTGGTCGCCAGACGCACGACTTCCAGGGCCTCGACATCATCCAGGGGCCCGCCCTTGTCAATTTGCCGATTTTTAATAGCCGCCGTGAGGAGCCGGAGCGTTGCTAGGCGCACCTTTGCACCGCTTTTCATGGCTTGCGTGAGATCTGCTTGAAATTGCTCGCACAGAGACATCAGATACACCTTACGTTTAGACCCCAAGCAACATCCGGGTCTTGGCCGCCTTCTTTTTGGCGGCAATGGCTTTACGCTTGCGCTTCACACTGGGTTTCTCGTAGTATTCCCGCTTACGAATTTCTGAGAGCACTCCAGCTTTTTCACACTGCTTCTTGAATCGCCGCAAGGCATTTTCAAATGGCTCGGCCTCGCGTACTTTGACTCCTGGCATACATGCCTCCCTCCTTTCATTACCTTCCAAACGCACAGAAGGTTTCATTTTCGCATAAATGCCTATTATAGAGACTCTTAGTCTTGGGTGTCAAGGACGAGCAAAACCGCCGCTTATATATGCTTATGCTCATGTGATTTCACTGCAGCCGTATGGTCAGTGCCGGGTAGGGTTGCAGAGTCTTTAGATCATAGATCGTCACGTCGGCTCTATGGCCCTCTTCCAGCCGCAGGATACCTACTGTCCCAGGTTGGGCTTGCAAGTTCCGTGGATAGGTGGGGCTGCCAGGATTGATGACCCAGACATCGTCATAACGCTGGATATCTTCGACATGGGTATGTCCACTTGACTTCATGCAGATACACTACTGATACGTCCCTGAAAAATAGTCCCCATTTCCGACTGCTGTAAAAATCGTGAACCTTCGGTGCATAAATAGTCCATATCCGCGCGTGTTCGTGCAGCGCCGCAGAGCATGGGTGCGACCAGCAAGGGTGTTCGACAGCGGAGCAGCGATCAGCTCCACGGTGACCCCATCCTTGTAGCCGATGTAGCCATCAGCTTTCTTACGGTGCCCATAGAAGCGCAATCCTCCCAAACCGCTGATTTCCAGGAGACAAAGGACTAGAGGAGCTGTCAGAGCGTCAACCCTGACGTTTCAGAGATAACCCGACCGTCCTGGATATCCAGTGTCAGCGCTCTGCCGGGGTTGGGTCTTCCTGGTGTGTGCCCCAGGACTACCACCTCGGCGTGCAGCCTCCCAGGCGCTAACTCCAGGAGTCCCACTGTCCCCAACCGCAAGTCCTTGTGGTGCGGGAAGGTCGGGCTGCCGCTGTTGAGCACCACCACACGTTCGCGGTACTCCAGCACCTCGTAATGCGTATCGCCAGCGATCATAATCTGCACGGGCGTGGGAAAGAGTTGTTGCAGCTCGGCCATAGGGCGGAAGCCACGCTTCAGGCTATGGACCATACCGAGACACCAGCCCTCCAGGTCTAAGATAGCGACCTCCTGACAGCGGCTATCCACAATGGGGTCATTGTTGCCCGTGGTGCACACCACGGGCGCGAACGGTTCCAGCCAGTCCAGGACCATGGGCGACGTTAAATCCCCGCTGTGCAGAATCAGCTCCACCGTCGACAAGAACGTGGCGATTTCCGGGCCCAACTCGTCGAGATGGCGAATCAGATTGGGCAGATGAGTATCAGAGAGAATGCCAATGCGCATGCCTTGACCGTCCTAGCCTGGGGAATGCGAATCCATGCCAACGCGAGCCAGGCGCCCCCACGTTGACGCCAGCGCCCCTGTTGTGCTAACGTGCGGCGGATTTTGGCGTAGACTGACTCAAAAAGCAAGGAGTAGCACATATGCCACAGCGGAGAGACGCCGCGATTGTCGGCATCCATGAATATCCCTTACGCGTTGCCCCTGGCGTGAGTTCCCTGCAGATCAAGGCAGCGTCTGCCGCTGCAGCTCTGGCAGACGCCGGCCTGAGCTGGTCGGATGTCGATGCAGTCTATGACACGGGGGGCGATCAGAGTATCGGCGGCCTGGGCATCTCCGAATATTTTGGTTTCAAGCCGAGGGTGATCGATACCACGTATGTGGGCGGGAGTTCTTTCGAGTTTCAGGCGAACCACGCTCTCACCATGATTGCTGCTGGCAAGTGTAATGTGGCGCTGCTCACCTACGGCTCCACGGCCCATTCCGACCGCCGTGCGATTGGCACTGCCGGGGCTACTGGTATGGGGCCGGCCACGTTCATCAACAATATGGAGGACCCCTGGGGGCTGACCCTCATTGGCAACTATGCCATGGTGAAGTCACGCCACATGTTTCAATACGGTACCACGAACGAACAGTTTGCCCATATCTCCATGGCCACACGGCGCCATGCTATGCGCAACCCTGAGGCTGTGAAAGCGATGACCGATCTCGAGTTCGTCGGTGTGCGCGAGATCACCGTTAATGATGTCCAGGAGTCGCGCATGATTGCCTATCCCTTGCGGCTGCTCGAATGCTGTATGGTCTCGGACGGCGGTGGTGCCGTGATCATCGCGTCAGCGGCCGCAGCACGCAACTGCCGCAAGAAGCCGGTGTGGATTATTGGTACCGGCGAGGCGACCAAGTACCGAGAAAACGGTGGTGACATTACGGTCAGCGCCGGCGCCCAGGCTGCCCCCATTGCCTTTGGTGAGGCTGGGGTGAGCCCTGCCGAGATCGATGTCCTGATGGCCTATGATTCGTTCTCCATTACGGTCATGTGCCTCATCGAGGATCTGGGCTTCTGCAAAAAAGGCGAGGGTGGACAGTTCGTGAGCGATGGCCATCTCGTCTTTGACGACCCGCGCAAGCCAGCGTTGAACACTGATGGTGGTGGTCTGTCGTCGAATCACCCAGGGCAGCGTGGCCTTTTCTTGCTACTCGAAGCCACCCGGCAGCTACGCGGTGAGTCGACGTCCCAGGTTAGAGACGCCAAACTGGCGGTGGCGGTAGGCAATGGCGGCCAACTGGGCTCACGCCACGCCACTGCCGTGACCATTCTCGCTGCTGACTGAGCAGCGCGACACCGTTATGTGAGGAGAGACTAGGCCATGGCAGCACCACGACCCCAGCCACGCTTCCCGGAACCGGACACGCAGCCTTTCTGGGAGGCTACGAAACGGCACGAGCTGACCTATCAGACGTGTAATACATGCAACGCAGTGATTTTCTATCCCCGTAGCCATTGCACGAAGTGCGGCTCGCATGACCTCACCCGGCGTGTGTCGCAGGGCGCAGGAGCCGTGTACACCTTCACCGTCATTATGCAGAGCCGTCATCCGGCCTTTGCCGAACTGGGTCCCTACGCTGTCGCCTATGTAGATCTAGATGAGGGTTTCCGTATCATGACCAATATCGTTGGCGTGCAAGACCCCACCAGGGACATCCAATGCGGTATGCGCGTGAAACTGCGCTGGCATGATCAGGGCGAAGGCCAGATCGCGTTGCCGATGTTCGAGCCCGCCTAACGCAGTGGGAGCCAAGGGAAAACAGGAGGTGCCTATGGACTTCGGCCTCTTCACCATGTTCAGCACACGTGAAGGTGCATCGCAATTCCACACGTTCCAGGAATGGTTTAAGTTAGCGCAAGTGGCTGAAGACGTGGGCCTCGATACCCTCTGGCTGGGGGAGTCACATTTCCGGCCGCAGCGCGCTGTGCTGGCTTCCCCGCTCGTCGCTGCCAGCGCTGTGGCGGCGCGTACCACACGTATACGAGTTGGCTTGGCAGTGCAAGTGCTGCCGCTGGCCAACCCTCTACGCGTGGCGGAAGAAGCCGCCATTGTCGACCATATCAGCGAGGGTCGCCTGCTCTTTGGGGTAGGCCGGAGTTCGTTTCTGGAGTCCTACCAGGGCTACAATGTTGACTACGCGGAGAGTCGCGCGCTGTTCTCGGAGTCGTTAGAGATTATCCGGCGCGCCTGGACCGAAGAACCCTTCTCCTACGCTGGCAAATACTACCAGTTCCGCGATGTCAACGTCGTGCCGAAGCCCTATCAAAAACCCCACCCGCCCATCCGTGTGGCCGTAGAAAGCCGCGACACGTTCGCCCTGGTCGGGCAATTGGGCTTGCCAATCTTTCTCAGACATCAGATGGATATCCCTGAGCTGCAAGAGTTGCTCCAGCAGTACCAGGCGGCCCGCCATGCCGCTGGCTTTCCTGGTCCGAATGACGTGATTCTGCAAATCGCTACCTATGTGGCAGACACCGCTGAGCAAGCCCGTACAGAGCCTGAGGCGAGCACAATGCGTCAGCGGCGCCTGGTACGTGAAACGTTGCATCACACCGGTGACCAGGAGGCCTTTGAACGGCTCAAGCGCCTCTCTGAGGCAAGTTATGATGACGTGCTGCGCCGGGTGGCCTATGGCACACCAGAAGCCGTGGTGGAGCGCCTCCAGGAATATCGGGAGACCCTGGGCATTACTGGCGTATCGCTAGACGTGAACCCCGGTGGCCAGCTCCCCTATGAGCGTGTGGTGCGCTCGCTCCGGCTGCTGACAGAGAAGGTTATCCCACACTTCAGGTGAGGCATTCTACCCTCACAGACAGTTGCCACACGTAATCATGGCGAGCCTCTTCCCTCTGTGCTCCTCAACTCCGGTCGCGGTGGCAGACCACTTCGAGCATGAAGCCCTCAGGATCCTGCCAGAACATAGCGTAGTAGCCGGGATGATATTGTGGGAACTCCTGAGGAGGATGGATCACAGAAGAGCCAAGTTCCTGGACCTTGGCATGCACGGTATGCACTGCAGCGCGTGACTTGACCATAAACGCCAGATGTTGGAGGCCGGGACGGTGACGTGAGTAGCCCTCGCCCTCCAGGGCCGGATAAAAGAACAGATAGGTTCCCGGTTTGCCACCAGCCGGGCGATAGGCAAATTGGTCAGCAGCACTCAGATAGGGCTCAAAATCCAAGAGCGGCATGAGACTGTCGTAATAGGCTTTGGCCTGCGCCAGATGTTGTACGTTCACTCCCAGATGTCCCAACATGGTTTGCTCTCCTTCGCTCCGTCGGCCTGTACATCTTATGCAATCGTTTCAAGCAGGATTGCACTTGCTCCTGCAGTTCCGTATGCTTGCCAGACCTTGAGACTACTGAGAAGGTTACGTTTGCGTAATATACAAGGGGGAACGCCATGACGATCAACATCCGCCGCGTGGTGACGGGCCACGACGCTAACGGCAAGGCCATCGTCAGGATTGACGACGTGGGAGCCCACGTCGCGAGTGGCCGGCCAAATATGACGCGGCAGCTTATCTGGACGACCAATGATTTGCCGGTCCATTTCGCCGAAGATGGCGAAGACAAAGGGGCCCGCGAGATCGGCACCACCATCAGCAATGGGTCTGTGTTCCGGGTCATCGAATTTGAGCCCGGCGTTGCACCCCGCAACCACCGCACTGACAGCATTGATTATGCGGTGGTGATGTCGGGTGAAATTGACATGGAGATGGACGATACGGTCGTGCATCTCAAGGCGGGAGATGTACTCGTGCAACGGGGCACGATCCACAACTGGGTGAATAAGGGAACGGAGCCCTGTGTGATTGCCTTTGTCCTGATCAGCTCAGACGGGAACACGGCCGTTGGGTAGGAACACACGCGTAGGAAGTGGGGCGCAGCGTGCTGCGCCCCAGGGTTCACCCCCGCAGCACCCTTAGATGCCGCGATCCATGCCGCCATCGACCATAGTTGTCTGCGCTCCCAACGACTTCTCGACCCGCGTGCGGAAGTCCGTCCACATCAGGTCCTGGTTCACGTTTGGATCACCGGCCGTCTCCTGTAGCTTGTCCCGGAATTCCAGGAGCAGCCAGTCCTCGGCTCTGCCTTGTGGCATTTTAAAGAATTCTCTGTTAAAAATGGGCAGCTGGCCTGGTCCGAAGTACCCCTTATCGTGCAGCGTGTAGCCTTCCAGGTTGTCGGTCCCCTTACCAAGAACCTCCCCGGTTTCGACGTAGTGCTCCATCACTGCCGGCATGCCGTACTTCTGGATCGGGCAGACTTTCATGCAGATACCACAGCCCAGGTAGCGTGCCATGACCGGGCGGCAGCGCTTGAAGACCAGTTTGTTCTTTTCTACGCCGCGGTACCAGACTTTCTCTGGCATCAGGGCACGGCCGGGGCAGCGGTTTACGCAGACCTGGCAGACCTGACAAAATTTGTGGATGCCATAGTCGATCGGCTGGTCATAGGTCACATTGGCGTCGGTAAAGATGACCTGCAGCCGCGCCCGGGATCCGAAATGGGGCGAAAGCAACTGGCCATTGGCACCGAGCTGGCCCAGGCCGGCCTGTACAAACATGGGAATCATCGGGCCATAGTGCCACGTGGGGCCTGATACCTGCACCCGGTACCCCAGTGACCGGATGAAGTCCGTGAGCTCCATCGTGAGCGGCCCCTGGTTAAAATACGTGCCGAAGTGCGTTTCTTCTCCAGCCATGCTGGGGATCGTCTGGGTCTTGTTGTAGTCTTGCTCAAGCGCCACGCAGATGGCGTGGGGCAACCCGGCCTTCATGGCCGGCTTGCGGCTCTGGTACACATAATGCCGATCATTGTAGGTAAAGCCTACCTCGCCATAGCCGAGTTCGCGCGCTTTCTGCCGGATCAGCTCGGTCACATCTTCGCCGGTCGGTACGCCCGTTGCCTCCAGGTCACCGCTGTTCTTCACCCATTCGACAATGGGCTCCATGTGCTTCTGGTGCTCTTCAGAGAAGGCGCGATATTCTGGAGAATGGCTATTGCGTACCTCCCGCGCCCATTCGGCCGAGGCACTCTCTTCAATGGCCATGTTCTCCAAGGGATATTCTCTACTGAAGAAGGCCACATCGCTCTCGCGCGCAGGAATTCCGGGAACCGACAGCAAGTCTTCTGCAACAGGGATGGTGACTGAGGGATCGCCGAGCTTATTGCCCGGGCGGGTTACGTGATGCCCAACTTTCTTCACCATGATGCTCTCCCTTCGTGTCATGGGTTCCTCGACAGTGTGCAGGTACTGGTTTTCACTATCATACATGAGGGCGCGCACAGACGCAAACAGATAAATCTGTATACAGCATGAATCGTGATACAAGGTGCAGAGGCTCTAGACGATTGCCACACCTGTTGACCAGCCACGTCATCTCATTTATTCTCGTGGTTATGCTGGAAGCAGATGTAAAAAAAGAGCTCACTGGTGCGCGACAACACACAACCGTGAGGGAGGCACAGACATGCCGATATTCAAACGGGACGATGTCGAGCTGTATTATGAAGAGCATGGAGCGGGATTCCCCATTTTGCTCATCGCGCCGGGAGGCATGCGCTCTGCGGTGGCCTTCTGGGAACGAACCCCGTGGAATCCCATTACGCAACTCGCGCCACGCTATCGTGTGATTGCGATGGATCAACGCAATGCCGGCCAATCCGTCGCCCCCATCCGCGCTACGGACAGTTGGCATGTCTACACGGCAGACCAGCTCGCCTTGCTGGATCACCTGGGTATCGATCGCTTCCATGTAGCCGGGATGTGTATCGGTGGTCCCTACATCATGGGCTTGATCCAAGCGGCGCCGCAACGCGTGGTGTCGGCTGTCGTATTGCAGACAATCGGTCTGCATAACAACCGCCAGGCCTTTTTCGAGATGTTTGACAGCTGGGCAAATGAGCTCAAGCCGAGACGGCCTGACGCGAGCGAGGAGGCGTTGGAGTCCTTCAAAAAAACTATGTACGGCGGCGACTTCCTCTTCAACGTGTCGCGCGAGTTTGTCGCCCAATGTCAGACGCCTCTGTTGGTGTTGCTGGGCAACGATCTGCATCACCCGGCGGAAACGTCACGCGAGCTTGCCGCGCTGGCGCCGAATGCTACGCTCATCGAGCACTGGAAAGAGCCTGAGCATCAACCGGCGGCGCAGCAGGCAGTCGAGCGCTTTCTGGCTGCGCACACGCCGCGGTAATGGCCAGTCATGCGGTAGCGGTGAGAGGCGGCAGCACTACTACGATTACCACAGTGGTACCGCCGCTACTGCTGCCCTACTGAGGTGAGGAAGACCTCAGGCCGTGGCAGTCGCTGCAGGAGCGGACTGTGAGGCGGGGGTAGCACCATAGAGAAGTTGCTGGAGTTCCTCTCCCTCCAAGACTTCGGTTTCAAGCAGACGATGGGCGAGGCGCTCAAGGTCGTCACGGCGCCTCACTATGATTTCTTGCACGCGCGCATAGGTCTCATGCGTGATGCGCGCCACCTCCTCGTCAATGTCACGCGCTGTCTCCTCACTGTACTCCTTGGCGCCTGAGGTCGTACCATCGAGAAAGACTGGACCGCGTTTCGTATCGAAAGCCAGTGGTCCGAACTTCGAGCTCATGCCGTATTCCACCACCATGCGCCGGGCAATGTCAGCTGCGCGTTGCAGGTCGTTGTGGCCACCGGTAGAAATTTCCTGAAAGACGAGCTCTTCGGCGGCACGGCCACCGAACAGCACGGCAAGCTTGTCGAGGAGTTCAGCCCGCGTCACCAGATACCGATCCTCTGTAGGCAATTGTAGAGTATAACCCAGCGCCGCAATACCACGAGGAATGATGGAAATGCGGTGCACTGGGTCGGCGTGTGGCGAACTCGCCGCCACCAGGGCATGCCCGGCCTCGTGATAGGCAACGATTTGCTGCTCTTTTTTGCTGAGGAGGCGATTTTTCTTTTCCAGCCCGGCGATAACACGTTCGATGGCTTCTTCCAGGTCCGCCATCTCAATCGCCTCCTTGTCCTCACGGGCCGCCAGTAAGGCCGCCTCATTGATAATGTTGGCGAGATCAGCCCCCACAAAGCCTGGCGTACGGGCCGCTATGGTGCGCAGATTCACGTTGGGACTCAGGCGCACTTTGCGCGCATGGAGGCGCAGGATCTCCTCGCGGCCATTCAGATCGGGCCGATCTACGAGCACCTGACGATCAAAACGGCCAGGGCGGAGGAGAGCCGGATCCAAAATTTCTGGTCGATTCGTGGCAGAGAGGATGCATACACCCTTGCGCGAATCGAAACCGTCCATCTCGACCAGCAGTTGATTAAGTGTCTGCTCACGTTCGTCGTGCCCTCCCATGAGCGGTGTGGCGCCGCGTGCCTTGCCCAGAGCGTCGAGTTCATCGATGAACACGATACAGGGAGCCATGGTCTCGGCCTGGGTAAAGAGGTCCCGCACACGCGACGCCCCTACCCCTACAATCATCTCGACAAACTCCGAGCCACTTATCGAGAAGAAAGGCACCCTGGCCTCTCCCGCCACCGCACGCGCCAGCAGTGTTTTCCCGGTTCCAGGAGGTCCGACCAGGAGGACGCCCTTAGGGATGCGCCCGCCCAGGCGTTGAAACTTCTCTGGGCGACGCAGAAACTCGACAATCTCGATGAGCTCGTCTTTGGCCTCCTGCACTCCGGCAACGTCATTGAAGGTCACCTGGACGTCGTTTTCGCCATAGATCTTGGCGCGGCTACGCCCCAGAGTCATGACGCTGCCACCAGCTCCCATGCGGCGATACAAAAACATCCACACACCAAAGAATAGGAAAATGGGCACAACCCAGGAAAGGATCGCCTGCAGCCACTGACTTTCCACCCTGCCAGAGTACTGCACGTTGTGCTGGTCCAGCAGATGGATCAGCTCGGGATCCTCAACGCGCACCGTGGTAAACAGGCGAGTTGTACGTCCTTTGATCTCCTCAGCTTCCTTGAGCCGGCCACTAATTTCGTCCTGGGTGAGGACAATGCTCTCCACTTTATTGTCGCGTACCCGTTGTTTAAAGCCACTATAGGAGAGTCGATGGACGGCTTCCGTCAACAACATGCCTTCAATCACGAACAGCAGTACCATGGCGACTACAAAATACCACAGCGAGAAACGCGCCCGTGGTGGTATAGACTTCGACGGACGGCGAGCGGGTGGCGCAGAGAAGATATCCTTGAGTTCGCTCCACCAGGAGCGCGCCTGGGGATGACGCGCGCCACGTGGATCAGGAGTGCTCTTAGTCGGTGTCGGTTCATTTTTCATGGCTGTCTCTCCATACACAAGTTTCTCAGAATTATATCAGCTCCGTGGCCTTAATCTCCGAGGCTTCCTGCACTGGGCTAGCAGTCGAGTGCATTGGGCGCAAACACCTCTTCGGACTGGATCTTCGCGGGGATGATCTTCTGGCTGTAGGCGTACTGGATGAGCGCCTCTAGGGTCGGACGGTTCGCTGCGAGGCCAAAGGGCAAGGGGTCACCACCAATCAACTCCTGGTTCTCCAGAATGAGACGGTCACCGGCCGTGGACGGCCCCGCTGCAGCGAGGCGCTGCAGGTGGAGATCCTTCGACGCCTGGAAGGCGCGCAGCAGCTCCGGTGCAACCCAGGGATGCTCTGCGAGCACGGCGTTCTTGATCACGATGAGGCCATGGATCGGAAAAATTTTCGTCCGCTGGTACCACTCTACCTCTAATGTACGCGCGTTAGGGAACAGCGGTACAAGCTGGGCTGCTGTGGGTGCAGCAATTGCCTGGGCCGCGGCAGTCTCCCA
>Ga0081538_10000604_pt1 | contig 39782 bp, 37 predicted proteins | sample TabmetS5T2R1_FD_71022 | JGI IMG/M metagenome (GOLD analysis project Ga0081538, IMG submission 71022) | Tabebuia heterophylla rhizosphere microbial communities from the University of Puerto Rico - S5T2R1 | ecosystem: Host-associated > Plants > Roots > Rhizosphere ... | reverse complement strand
GACCCTGGCACGCCATGCGACGGCAGAGTTGACCATTGGACTCTACGGCCGCGCCTCTGATGAGCGCTTAGCCCAGACCATCAATACGATTGCTCAGCATGTGATATATATGGCACCGGAAGGAGAGAATCAGACACAAGCTGTTGTAATATCAGAAGAATCAAGAATGCCGAAGGGGGGATTTGAACCCCCACGCCTTGTCAGGCACCACCCCCTCAAGATGGCGTGTCTACCAATTCCACCACTTCGGCATGCAAAAGCATTGGGTACTAGAGCTTAGCGGCTACACCGAGCCATTGTCAATGGCTTTCTCGGCTCCAGACGCCCTCCTATTGTGCCTGTTTTGGCGGCTCGACCGGCGGCGCTGGCGCATCCTGTGCAGGGGCTGGTGCAGTCTCAGGGACTGGAGCGCTGCTCGGCGCTGGGGGTGCCGCTGGCTCAGGCGTCGGCACAGGGGCTGGCACCGTATCGGTCACTGGCGGGAGGGCTCTCTCCCTAATTGATGAGCCCTGCCCACCACTCATTGACAGGTACGCTAGACTCAGCGATGTCACCATGAATATTGCTGCAGAGACAGTCGTCAGGCGTGACAGAAATGTCGCTGGTCCACGACTGCCAAAGAAGGTTTGTGACGAGCCGGCGCCGCCAAAAGCGGCCCCGATGGATTGGCCTTTGCCCACCTGCAGCAAGACAACGAGGATCAGAGCCAGGGACACCATCACATGGACAATCACCAGCAACACGTACAACACACTTACTTCCTCCCGTACATAAGAATCTGGGCAAACGTCGTGGCATCCAGACTGGCGCCACCAACGAGTGCCCCGTCAATATCGGGCTCGGCCATCAGCGCCACAATGTTCTCAGGCCGTACACTGCCACCGTACTGGATACGCACCATGTGCGCGACGGACTCGCCCCATACCTGTGTGAGCAGCGTGCGCAGGAAACCATGCGCCTCCTGGGCCTGGCTCGGCGTTGCCGTCACGCCGGTACCAATCGCCCACAGGGGTTCATAGGCCAGCACGACCTGAGACAGGGCTGCACTTTGACAGGCTGCGAGGCCATGCCGCACCTGCCGCTCCAGCACCGTCAAGGTTTCCCCGGCCTGCCGTTGTGCCGGGGACTCGCCAATACAGACAATGGGACGCAGACCGCCCTGGAGGGCGGCGGCCACCTTTTTGGCTACTATTGCATCGGTCTCCCCGAAATACTGCCGACGCTCTGAATGGCCAATAATCACATAGGCGCAGCCGACATCGACCAGCATGGGCGCCGAGACCTCGCCAGTGTAGGCCCCGGAGTGCTCCCAGAACAGATCTTGCGCGGCCAGGTGAAACGGGGTGGCGCGGAGCTGGTCCTGCAGCGCGGCCAGCGCCGTAAAAGGCGGGGCAATCACCACATCAAGAGGACCAGGATCAGGACACTGCTGCGCCAGGACCGCAACGAATTGTCTGGCTTCGGCGATGGTTTTGTGGAGTTTCCAGTTGGCGGCAATAATCGGTTGACGCATCGTGATATGGTCCGTGCCCTAGCGTTCGTTGAGGCAAGCAATGCCGGGGAGGCTCTGCCCTTCCAAGAATTCTAAAGATGCTCCACCACCCGTGGAGATATGCGTCATGGCCTGGCTACAATCGGTGAGGGCCAGCGCCGCGATGGTATCACCACCACCCACCACCGTCGTGCCAGTACAGGCCGCCACAGCCCGCGCTATTTCGACGGTCCCCTGGCGAAACGGCGGCATTTCGAAGACGCCCATCGGGCCGTTCCAGACCACCGTGCGCGCCGTGCGTAGCACCTCGCGAAAACGCACCACGGTGGGCATGCCAATATCCAAGCCCTTCCAACCGACCGGAATACCCTCATCAGCGACAAGGCGTGTCGGGGCGTCGGGCTTGATGTCCTGGGCAATCACGTGATCACGCGGCAAGAGACATTGTACCCGGCGCTCTGAGGCTTTGGCGAGAATATCGCGGGCCATGGGGAGACAGTCGGGCTCGACCAGGGAATCGCCCACAGGATAGCCCTGCACCTGCAGCAGAGTATAGGCCATACCACCGCCGATGAGCAGGGCGGAGACTCTCTCGAGAAGGTTCATCATAAGCGGGATTTTGTCGGAGACTTTGGCGCCTCCCAAAATGGCCACCAGGGGTTGCTCCGGGTGGTCGGTCACTTTGCTCAGATAGGTGATCTCCTGCTCCATGAGCAATCCTGCCACCGCTGGCTGCAGATAGGCAGTAATCCCAGCTGTCGACGCATGCGCCCGGTGTGCCGCGCCAAAGGCATCGTTGACGTACACTTCACCCAGACGCGCCAGGGCTTGCGCGAACGCCGGATCATTCGCCTCTTCTTCGGGGTGAAAGCGCAGGTTTTCGAGCAACAACACCTCTCCAGGCATCAGGGCCTGCGCCAACGCCTCGGTGTCGGCACCCACACAATCCGCGGCCAGGCGTACCGGCTTACCGAGCAGTTCCTGCAGGCGAGCGGCCACCGGTTGCAGGCTATACGCCGGATCAACCTTGCCGCGCGGGCGCCCGAGGTGGGACGCCAGGATCACACTGGCGCCTTCCTGGAGCGCATAGGTGAGCGTGGGCAGCACAGCGCGCATACGCGTATCGTCCGTGACCTCTCCCGCTGTGCTGAGTGGGACATTGAAATCCACCCGGACAAACAGGCGCTTGCCCCGTATAGCAATGTCACGCAGAGTCGCCTTGGGCATCCGTCCACTCCTCTGGTAGCAATGACGTTACGCAATCTTTTTCCGTCGGTTCGCGAGGTAGTCCACCAAAATATAGTCGCCGATGTTCTCGGGCGACGTAAAGAAGGCACGACCACGGTTGATTTTGGTGAGCTCGTTGACGAAGCGCTCCATGTAGTAGTCCTGACCGAGCATGAACGTATTGATCGTAATGTCCTGGCGCGTACAGCGTTTCACCTCTTTGAGCGTCTCCAGCAGGGTGCGCTGGGAGGGGGGGTATTCGAGACAGATCTTGCGGTCCCGGATATGCGCCGTCGGCTCGCCATCCGTAATCAGAATCACCTGTTTATTGGCGGCATGCTGGCGCGTCAGGAGCTGCGTGGCCACCTGTAATCCAGCCTGGATATTGGTAAACGCCTGCGGCACGTCGACCCGGCCGGCGATAGCGTCCGCGGCTTCGATCTGCAAGTCCAGGTAGCCCATGGGATTATGATACATGTCACCGTACATATAGGGAAAAAACCCAAAAGGCTTGGGGGTCAGGTACGGCAGATCCTCGATCTTGAGTTCCTGCGCGTATGTGAAGAAGCCGACAATGTGCAGCGTATCGCGTGGGAATTGTGTGCGGATCAAGGCATCCAGCGCCAGCGCCACTTTTTTGGCGGCGCTAAAACGGCTAAAACGCTCCATTGACCCGCTCATATCCAAGAGTAGCACCGTCGAGCACCGCGACACGGATTCCGAGCCATGCACCTCGAAATCCTGCGGGGCAAGCCGCAGGGGGGGCTGCGCCGCGGTGCGCAGCACCGCATTCATCACGGTGCGCGCCAGGTGGAGGTCAAACGGTTCCCCGAAGACATAGGCTTTGGTCTCTTCCAGACGCTGGCCGCTGGCACCGCGCCGAGTCGCTCCATGCTTGCCGAATTGGTCACGTCGCAGCGAGGCAAAGATGTCCAGCATGGCTTTCTGGGCAATCTGCCGGATACCCCGCGCGGTCAGTTCCAGCCGCTCCTTGCTCTTGCGGATGTAGCCCTGCTGTTGCAGCTGCTCGGCCAGGTCCTTTAAAGCGTGTACCTGGCCGTGGGCTTCCTCCCCCATCAGTTGGCGCACCTGCTCGTCATCAATCTGCTGCGGATCTCCCCCCCACAGCACTCGTTCGAGCGTGTCCTCCAGTTGCTCCATACCCTGCAAACGTTGGATGAGGCGTAGCGCCTCCTGCAGCGGCAGTTCGGCGTCACCCTGGAAGGGCACACGTTCGCCCAGGCCCTCCTGCTGCATATAGTCTTGCAGGTGTTGCATGAGCTCCGCCATGGCCTGCTGCAGTTGCTCATCGCCGAACACCTGTTGCATGAGTCGCTGGAGTTCCTGCCGTTTCTCGTCTGACAGGCTATTCAGGAGCGACTGCATGGCCTGCATATGGTGCGCCAGCTGCTCCAGCAACGCCTCGAGACTGTCGGGGGCACCGTCCGGAAACAGGTCGCGGTGCTTCTTGAGAAACTCACGAAAATCGCCCTCCTCGCCCCAGGCACGCTGTTCCAGGAGGCGATTGAGATCCTCCAGCATATGGCGCATACGCTGCATGTCTGCAGAGGTCATGTTTTGCAGGCGCTGCGTCAGGGATTGCCAGAGCGAGTCCATGGCCTGCTGCTGCAGCGATTGCAGCAAGGCGGCGAAATCAGCACGGGCTTGCTGGTCGATGAAGTCGTACTGTTGCAACCCCCGGATAGAGTCCCCGACGTCACGCGGCAAGGCATCGAGCTGCGCCCGCCGTTCCGCCACGAGTTCTTCCATCTCCTGCACCGCGCGGGCTTCATTGGCGCGTTGCTGGGCGGTCTCAGGAGCGGTATCGGCAGGCAGGCCGTCCAGGCGCTGACGGGTCGCCTCCAGTTGCGCGTCCAGGGCCTGGCGCTCGCGCCCCACAATATCGTCGAGTCGGCGCCGCAGGTCGTCCAGGGCGCTGTTCGGATTGTACTGGCGTAGCTGTTGCTCTTTCATAGCGCGCAGCCGCCTCAGAATGTCCTGCAATCCCGGCATGACCTGGCCATGCCGATCCGTCATGCCACGCTGCATGAGCATACGCAGGGCCTTCTGCAGGTCCCCACCCTGCAGCAAATAATCAGCGAGGCTCTTGAGCACATCTTCTGGGCCAGGGTGGAAGACATCCTGCGAGCCATCCCACGCGGAATAGCGATAACGGATCATGCCGCTGGTACCCCTTTTGAGCCGAGGTCATACTATACATAAATATGCGGGGCATAATAGTATGCATTCTGGCAATTTCGTGGCCTAAAGTCAACCAAGATCGTTCCCCCATAGGCACTGTGGGCCCTGCAGCAGAGCGTCGCAAAAATCTTGACGACGCGTATCGGCTCTTTTATACTGCCGCCGTAGTAGGTTCAGCACGATGGAGTAAGCATCTTTGCTTAGTGCTGTAGCTGTAGGCTAAGCTTATATGCAGACTGACTTGTGAGGAGGAGCGTCATGGCAGGTATGAAAAGCGCTCTCGAATTGGCGATGGAAAAAATCAATGCGCAGCAGTCGCAGGCCGAGACGACTGTCTCCCTCACCGATGCGCAACGGCAGGAGATTAGTGACCTGCGCAAGCAATACGACGCCAAGATTGCCGAAAAAGACATCATGCTGCAGGCCGATATCCGCCAGCTTATGCAACGGCGACCGCCCCAGGAAGCGCTGGTTGCAGCACAGGAGCTCCGAGAGCAATTTCAGCAAACCAAAAAGGCTCTCCAGGAGGAGTTGGAAGCAAAAATCGCGACCGTGCGTTCCCGCGCATAGGAGGACCATACTGCATGCAACCACAACTCACGACACGCCGACATGGCGTTTGGTGGTTGGTGCCTACCTCGCTGGGTGGGCTGATGCTTCTGTTGCTCGTCTGGTGTTATGGGGTGCTCGCTGAAGCGGCACCGTCAGCTCTCTTTCCTCTCCCTGATGTGCTCCGCCCGAACGTGACGTTTTGGAAGCGGGTGTTTGCCGTCTTTGATCGCAATGGGGGGCTGCTCCACGATATGGAGGATGTCTCTATTGTGTATCACATCTGGTACAACGACCTCCCAAGCGATGCACCACTGCGGCAAGAGATGATCGATGAGGCGCGCAATCGCTACCGCGCCATCCTTGAAACGCTGGCTGACGGGAAACGCTTCGACCTCACGAGTGATGAGCAACGCGTGTGGGAGTTGTTCAAGGGGAAGCAGTACCCTATGGCCTTCCGGGCTGCCATGAACACTATGCGGTTTCAAGGCGGGATGCGCAGCCGTTTTGCCGAGGGTCTGGTGCGCTCATGGTCCTATTTGCCAGAAATGGAGCAGATCTTTGCTGAGGTTGGCGTGCCCCTTGAGTTGACCCGGTTGCCGCACATTGAGTCGTCGTTTGAAAATCGCGCCTTGTCAAAAGTGGGCGCGGCCGGTATGTGGCAGATCATGCCAGCGACCGGCCGGCTCTTCTACCTGCGTGTTGATAGGAATGTGGATGAGCGCCTTAACGTCCGTGCCGCCACGCTGGCAGCGGCTCGCATCCTGCGCGACAATTACGAGAAACTGGGGACGTGGCCGCTGGCAATTACGGCCTATAATCATGGGGCCAATGGCATGAAGCGGGCGGTAGATACGGTGGGCACGACGGATTTTGGTGTCATTGTCCAGCGCTATCGTGGCCCACTGTTTGGTTTCGCCTCGCAGAATTTTTACGCGGAATTCCTCGCCGCCCTCGAGCTGTCGCAGAACTACCAGCAGTACTTTGGTGACCTGCTGTTTGCGGAGCCCCCCTGGCCAGGCAGGCTCGAGGCCCGTACGGTGGGCGAGCCGAGCCCTTTTAGCGCTTTTGTGGAACCCTCCCGGCCAGTCACCCTGGAAGCCCGTATGGTGGGTGAGCTGCATCCGGCGATTGTTTCTCCGCCGCAGTTCGAGGCGCCTCGTCAGGCGAGTCTGGTGGAGCCGCCCCCGAGTCTAGGTGTGGAGTCAACGCCCATGCCCGTGGTGGTACGTCCCATACCAGCGGCTTCCCCTCCAGTGGCGGCGCCGCCCTCAGTAGCGGCGCCCCCGGTGGTGGCAGCGCCTGCAGCCGTACTGCCACCCCCCATAGCTACGGCCTCGCTGCAGCCACCGATGGAGACCCGTAGCGTGGCCCGTGTCAGCCCGGCAGTGGCCTCGCCCCCTGCGCCTACGCCGCCACCGAGGCGTGACAAGGTCTACCGGGTGCGCCCTGGCGATACGCTCTTTGCCATTGCTCAGCGCCATGAGACAACCGTGGCGACTCTGGCGTCTATGAACGGTCTGAGTCAGCGTGCGAGTGTCAAAACTGGACAGACGTTACGCCTCCCTGCAGCTCCTCAGCCTGTGGTCAGTGCTGAGAAAACACCGCAGAAAGATGTGATTATGCCAGTCGTGACGCCAGTCAAAAGTGCTGCAGCGCTGCCCGTGCATCGCACGGTTCTGACCGAGGTAAGACCAGCCCCAGTACCAGCACAGGCGGATGATCGGTTCTACGTCAAAGGCGATACGATTCGCGTGGCAGCGCAGGAGCAACTCAGCCAGTATGCTGACTGGCTCGATGTGCCCGTCCAGCGTCTGCGCACCCTGAACCGTCTCTCGCAGCGTCAAACTCCCACGCTGGGCACGACGCTCCGCCTGGATTTTTCCAAGGTCTCGGCGGCGCAGTTTACACAACGGCGTCTGCAATATCATCGCAGTCTAGAAGAAGCCTTCCTGCGTCGCTACCGGGTGGGCGACGTGGTGACGCGCAAGCTCAAACCTGGGGAAACGTTCTTGAGTGTCTCCCGTGAAACGCGCGATGTGCCGCTCTGGCTGTTGCAGCGCTACAATACCCATGTCGATCTGAAGTCCGCGCGTCCTGGCACTGAATTGCGTATCCCGAAAGTCGTTGGCAAAGTATCTTGAGACATCGGAGTAGAGCCTATGCAATTTGGTGTGAGCTACTTTGGCGTGCGTAATCCCCAGCACTTTCAGCGTGATTTGGAGGATATCGCACGCCTGGGCTTCACCTCGATCATCTTCACCTTCTCCGAAGAGGATCACCGCTTCTATCAGGGCAGTCTTGCCGAGTTTGTGCGACGTACGCATCAGCAGGGACTGAAAGCCTGTATCGATCCCTGGGGTGTCGGCGGCGTCTTTGGAGGTGAGGCTTTTAGTGAGCGGGGAGCGTGGGATCTCGAAGGGCAACAACGTCGCAGCGACGGGCGACCTCTGCCCCTCCTGTGTCCCAATTCGGTTGAGCTACGTATGTATCTGCAGCGCTGGATCACTACGGTGGCAGAGGTGCTACAAGCCGATGCCATCTTCTGGGACGAACCCCATTTCTATATCCCTTTGGGTGAGTCGCGCACTCAGGGCCTGTGGAGCTGCTGGTGCAGGCGCTGCCAGGAGCATTTTCGGGTCAGATACGGGCAATCGTTGCCACCCACAGAAACCGTGGAGGTACGCCAGGACAAACAGGCGGCGGTCGCTCAGCTCATCAGCGACGTGACTGCCATGGCCGCCGGGCAGGGCCTGCACAACATCGTCTGCATTCTGCCTGAGCACGACGACCTGGAAGGTTTGCAGACCAAGTGCGATCTTTTTGCCGCCAATCCCCATCTCGACATTCTCGCGACTGATCCCTATCCCCTGTGGCATCGCCGTGATATTGCCACCACGCAGGTCTTCTGTGCCGCGCTCCTGCAGGCCTGCCAACGTCATCACAAAGCCGCGCAGATGTGGATCCAGGGCTTCCGGGTGCCGGCCGGCCAGGAGCATTTACTGGGCGAGGAAATGTGCCTGATGGCCAGGTGCGGTATTGACGACATCGCTATCTGGAGCTACCTGGCGACAGGCTATATGTCCTCCCATACCTGCGCCGATGCCCCACGCGTGTGGGAAGTGTTTACGCAGACGATGCAAGCGCTGCGCTAGCACCCTTGGCTCCTCTCCCCCTCGCTTCGCTTGACACGTCCCAAACCACAGCGTATGCTCCCCCGAAACACCACGAAGAAAGACGTTGGGGAGGAGGGTGCCAACGTATGGGCAACACTTTTGGGCATCTATTTCGCATTACGACCTGGGGCGAATCGCACGGCGGTGCAGTGGGTGTGGTGGTCGATGGCTGTCCGCCACGGCTCGCACTTGCCGAGGCAGATATTCAGGCCGAACTAGACCGCCGGCGACCCGGTCAGAGTCGCATTACTACGCAACGCCAGGAAGAAGATGTCTGTCATATTCTGTCAGGGGTGTTCGCAGGGCAGACGTTAGGCACACCCATCTCCATCCTGGTATGGAACACCGATGCCAAACCCCAGCACTATGCGCCGTTTCAGCACCTGTACCGCCCATCGCACGCCGATTATGCCTACGACGCCAAATATGGTATCCGCAACTGGCAGGGTGGCGGACGGGCGAGCGCCCGGGAAACAATCGGGCGCGTTGCTGCCGGGGCCATCGCGAAAAAGCTGCTGCGGGAGCAGTGTGGCACCGAGATCGTGGCGTATGTCAAACAGATCCACAAAATCTACGCCGATGTCGATCCGACCACGGTGACGCAAGAGCAGGTGGAGGCCAACATCGTGCGCTGTCCTGACCCGGCCTGTGCCGAGGAAATGATCGGACACATCGAGTGGGCCCGGCGCCAGGGCGACTCGCTCGGGGGCGTGGTTGAAGTGGTGGCGCGGCAGGCGCCCGCGGGGCTGGGTGTGCCGGTCTTCGACAAGCTGGAGGCTGACCTCGCCAAGGCGCTGATGTCCCTGCCAGCGTCAAAAGGGTTTGAGATTGGTTCCGGCTTTGCTGGCACGGCGCTCACCGGCAGCGAGCATAATGATCCCTACGAAATGCGCCATGGGCAGGTGCACACGCGGACCAATAACTCTGGAGGTATACAGGGCGGGATCTCCATTGGTGAGCCGCTGCTCATGCGCGTCGCTTTCAAGCCCACCGCCACGATTGCCCAGGCGCAGGAAACGGTCACCGATCAGGGGGAAGCGGCAATTCTCGAAGCCAAGGGCCGTCATGATCCGTGCGTGCTGCCACGCGCTGTGCCCATGGTGGAAGCCATGGTGGCGCTCGTCCTGGCGGACCACTACCTGCGTCAACGCGGGCAGTGCGGCACCTGAAGGATAACCGTGGGAGGAGAGCATGAGTGCCTGGCGCGACTGTGTCGGCGCAGGGCCTTTAGGCCCTTGGCGCCACTGTGTGGGCGCAGGCCCTTCAGGGCCTTCACCCTCTGCTGAGGGCATGTTGAGTCCATATCGTGTGCTTGATCTCACTGACGAGCGCGGTCTCTTGTGTGGCAAAATCCTGGCTGATCTGGGCGCTGACGTCATCCAGGTGGAGCCGCCTACAGGCAACGCCGCACGGCGTATTGGTCCCTTCTATCAGGACGAGGTCCATCCTGAGCGCAGCCTGTTCTGGTGGGCGTATACGCCCAACAAGCGCAGCATCACGCTCAATCTCACTACTGCAGATGGGCGAGAGCTCCTCAAACGTCTGGTCCAATCGGCGGATTTTCTCATCGAATCCGGTGCGCCGGGGGAAATGGCGACTCTGGGACTGGGGTATGGCGATCTCGCTGCGCTCAATCCCGCGCTGATCGTGGTCTCCATTACCCCCTTTGGGCAGGATGGTCCTTATGCCACGTATCAGGCGCCTGATCTCGTTGGCATGGGGCTGGCCGGCTTCATGTATGTCACAGGAGACCCAGACCGTCCACCAGTGCGGGTAGGGTTTCCGCATTTTTACCTGCACGGCGCGGCGGCTGGTGCTGCCGGAGCCATGGTGGCGCATGCGCAGCGCGTGTACACAGGGCAGGGGCAACATGTGGATGTCTCCTGTCAGGAAGCAGTGGCGCGGGCCCTCGCCAGCGCCCCACAGAGTTATGCCATGGCGGGTGCGGTTATCGTGCGGCAGGGGTCATATCGCCAGACGGGCGCCACGACGTATATGCGCATTACCTGGCCGTGTCAGGACGGCTTTGTGAATTTTCAATTCTCAGGCGGCTCCGCAGCCGGACGCGGGGTGAACAGTTTGGTGCGCTGGATGGCTGAGGAGGGCATGGGAGACGCGTATTTGGAGAGCCTTGACTTCACCCAGCTGGGCTATGGTACCATCACCCGGGAGATGCTCGAACGGACCGTACCGCCTGTAGAGCGCTTTATGCTGAGTCACACCAAACAGGAGCTGTTTGAGGGCGCCGTCGCCCGACGTATTCTGTTATTCCCGGTGGCCACCCCACGTGATATCCTCCACAATCCCCAACTCCAGGCGCGACAATATTTCCAGCAGGTGCCACATCCTGAGCTCGGCACCACGCTGACCATGTTGGGGCCATTCGTACGGGCCAGCGCGACGCCGCTACGCCAGCGTCGTCTCCCCCCCAAGCTCGGCGAGCACAACGTCGAAGTCTACACCCAAGAACTGGGCTTGCCGCCCGGTGATTTCGCCCGCCTGCGGGAGGCCGGGGTGGTGTAGAGCGTGGCAGATACGCACAACTAAGGGATAGAGCATGCGGCCGCTGGAAGGACTGAAGGTTTTGGATTTTTGCTGGGTTGCTGCAGGACCCATGACCACTGGTTACCTGGTGGAATACGGCGCTACGGTGGTGCGTATCGAGTCGCATGCGCATCCGGACACGCTGCACAATTCCCCGCCCTTTGGCAGCGAGGGGCGTGGACCAAATCGTAGTGGCTATTATGCCAACTATAACGCTAGCAAATACGCTTTTGGCCTCAACATGGCCCATCCGAAAGCCATCAATATTGTGAAACGCTTTGTGTCCTGGGCCGATCTGGTAACAGAGAATTTTACGCCGGGTACCATGGAGAAGTGGGGGCTAGGCTACGAGGAGCTATGCACACTGAAACCTGATGTCATCCTCTTCAGCACATCGATGCTGGGGCGGGGGGGACCCTATTCGCGGCAACCTGGCTTTGGACCGGTGCTGTCTTCCTTGAGTGGCATGACCGGGCTGACAGGCTGGCCAGATCGCGCCCCGACGAATCCTTATGGGGCTTATACAGACTTTGTGGTGCCACGCTTTGCGCTTCCCACCATTATCGCGGCCCTCGATTATCGCCGACGCACCGGACGTGGTCAGCACCTGGACATGGCACAGCTCGAGGCGGCACTGTATTTTATGGCGCCCCCTATGCTCCAGTACATGTTGAATGGTCACGAGCCAGAGCGCGTTGGCAACCGCCACCCAGCAGCAGCACCACACGGGGCGTACCCCTGTCAGGGTGAGGACCGCTGGTGCACCATTGCCTGTATGACCGATGCGCACTGGCAGGCCCTATGCCAGGCGATGGGATGCCCTGCCTGGACGCAGGACGAGCGCTTCGCCACTTTGCTCGGGCGTAAGGCGCACGAGGACGAGTTAGATGCGTGGCTTGGCGAGTGGACGCAGGCATGGGAGGCGGATGCCTTGATGCACGCGTTGCAGCAGGCGGGGGTCCCAGCCGGCGTGGTGCACACTAACCGGGGGGTTATTGAGGACGCACAATTACAGCACCGAGGGCATTTTGTCTATCTGGACCATCCCGGCGTAGGTCGGCATCCGGTACAGCGTTCGGAATTCCGCCTATCGCAGGCCACCGCCGAGCATCGCTGGGCCGCGCCCCTCATAGGCCAGCACACGGCGCAGGTGTGCAAAGAGATACTGGGCCTGTCCGAAGCCGACATTGCCACCCTGATGGCCGAAGGCGTGCTGGAGGATAGTACCCTGCCCGAGGGAGGCGCTGCATGAAGGCTGCTGTGCTCTCGGCTGTTGGTGGTCCTATTACCATCGAAGACATCCCTACTCCTTCTCCTAAGGCGGGTGAGGTGCTGGTGCGTGTGGCGGCCTGCGGGGTCTGCCATACCGACTTACACGTCGTCAAAGGCGAAGTGCAGTTTCCCCTCCCCTGTGTGCTCGGGCATGAGATCTCCGGGGTGGTCGAGACAGTGGCACCTGACGTCAAGACTGCGCAACCAGGAGACACCGTGGTCTGTAGTTTCATCATGCCGTGTGGTGTGTGTCACTACTGCGTGCGCGGACGCGACGATCTATGTGAAACGTTCTTTGCGATGAATCGTCTGCGCGGTACCCTGTACGATGGCACCAGCCGTCTCTGCCGTAGTGATGGTACCGCGTTAGCCATGTATAGTATGGGTGGGCTGGCGGAGTACGCAGTCGTCCCGGCCAGTGATGTCTTTCCGGCGCCGGCGGGCGTACCTTTGACGGATGCCTGCATTCTTGGCTGCGCCATGATGACCGCCTACGGCGCCGTGAAGCACCAGGCCAGAGTGCAGCCCAATGAGACGGTCGCGGTGATTGGCACCGGCGGTGTGGGTTCCAACGTGATCCAGGTCGCTAAAACCTTTGGGGCGGGCCAGATCATTGCGGTGGATGTGCGTGACGACAAACTGGAAGCCGCCCGTGGCCTCGGAGCCACCCATACGGTGAACGCCGCGCGCCAGGAGGTGGTGGCGGCGGTCCAGACGCTGACCAGTGGCCATGGGGTGGATGTCGCGATTGAAGCACTGGGGCGTCCTGAGACAGTCGTGAATGCCTTCATGATGACGCGCGATGGTGGTCGGACAGTGGTAATTGGCATTGCGCCTGGCACCACCACCGCCGGTATCGAGATTACCCGCCTGGTGCGGCGCGGCATCCAGCTCATTGGCTCGTATGGCAGCCGTGTGCGTACAGATATGCCGGATGTCCTGGCGCTGGCTGCGCGTGGGCAGGTGAGCGCCTCGCAGCCCATCACGCGGCGTTATGCTCTGGCCCAGGCCGATGCTGCGTATGGCGCGCTCAATCGTGGTGAGATTGTGGGCCGTGCCATTGTAGTGATGGCCTAGCCTCCAGCAGTATGTGTGACCGCTTTCCCCTGGTTGCGTGAGGCTTGTGCTCTGCACGCGTACTGTAGGTGATTGTCATGCCCTTCTATCGCCCCAAATCATTTTTGAAACTCGTGTTGATCGGTTTTGCTCTGGTCATGTTACCGCTCATCGTCGCCATCATCGATGCCACGATTCGGGTGAAGCGCATCGCCGAACAGAGCCAACGTACCGTCTCACGGGCGGTGCAGGTGCTGCAGGGAAGCCGTACCCTGGCCGAACAGGCCACCGCCATGGAACGCTACATCAAGCAATTTCAGGTGCTTGGCGATGAATCGTTATTTCATGCCTATGTTGAAACGCATGACCGATTTCAACAAGTGGCGCACAACCTGGTCGCCATTATTCGCGATGCGGCGCAGGAACAGCAGCTTGCCGCGCTGACCACGAAAGAGCGGAGCCTGTTCGAGACCGCGCAGACCCATCTGCGTCAGCCGGACCAATTGACAGCCCTGACGCCCGAATTCACCACCCTCAAGGAGTTGGCGCGCGCCATTCGGGCCGAAAACGACAAGCTCACAGACCGTGACACGGAGGCCATGCGTGAAGAAGCGGCCACCGTCCAGCGCCTCTTCGTGTGGCAGGCAGTGGCTCTCAGCCTTGGCGCAGTGGTCTTCTCGGCCATTTTTGTGGGCTTGATCGCACGTCCCATTCGCCAAATTGATCACGCCATACAACGCTTAGGGGTAGGAGAGTTTGGTACAGCTATCCAGATCTCTGGGCCACATGATCTGCAGTACCTGGGGCAGCGGCTGAACTGGCTGCGCGGTCGCTTACGTCAGCTTGAGGACGAAAAACGCAAATTTCTCCAGCACGTGTCGCATGAACTCAAGACCCCGCTGACAGCCCTCCGCGAAGGCACAGCATTGTTAGAGGAAGGTGTGGTCGGTGAGCTCAATGAGGCGCAACACGAGATTGTCGAGATCCTCGAACAAAATGGGACGCAATTGCAAAAGTTGATCGAAGATCTGTTAAATTTTCATCTCGCTGAAGCACGTCTTGCCGCCTTAGACCTCCAACCCTTACAGCTTGATCGCATGCTCGAAGATGTCTTGAACGATCATAAATTGGCCATGCGGGCCAAAGATATCGAGGTGCAACTGCTGGCTGCACCGGTGGTGGTACGAGGTGATCAAGAAAAATTGCGTGTTGCTATTGATAATCTGGTCTCCAATGCCGTGAAATATTCCCCGCAGGACGGCACCATCCGCGCCACACTCACGCACGAGGCTGGGAACGTCATCTTAGATATCAGCGACACTGGCCCAGGCATCGCGGACGAGGATAAGCCGCGCGTTTTCGAGGCGTTCTATCAGGGGGCAGCAGCATACCAAGGCCACGTCAAAGGGAGCGGATTGGGCTTAGCGATTGCGCGCGAATACGTCGCCGCGCACCACGGTCAGCTGGAGATCGTTGATGATATGTCGCAGGGTGCCCATTTTCGCCTGACGTTGCCGACCAGCAACAGTAAGGAAACGGCGTGAAGTCCTTGAGCACTTCTGGGGTGATTGCTACCTGTTTGTGCGCTATCATGTACTGCGTGAGCTGTGCCGTACCGGCGCCATACACGCGTGCCATCGAACACCCTGAAGCCACTGAGATAGAACGATTTTTCCAGTATTTTATGTCTCTCAGATCCTTGCCCCGCGAAGCCCTGAGTCGCGAATATGCCAGGCAAGAGGCCGCTTTTGCCCAAAGTCACAGTGCTGAGGACCGCTTACGCCTCGTGTTACTATTGAGCTTACCACATACTGACTTTGAAAATCGTCTCTATGCCCTTGAACTGCTGCAGGTATATCTCGATGGACCAGAACCGCCCCCTACAGATTTGATGGATGTTGCTGTTTTTTTAATGACTTTCATGGAGAATAAAACCTATCGCAGAGCCTATGAAGCGCGTATCTATAATCTCAAAAAAGATCTCGCTGAAAAAGAACACCAACTTGTGGAACAGCAACAAACTATCAAAAAATTACAAGAAGATTTAGGAGCACAGAGGATTCTACATAACAATATCAGTAAAAAATTGCAGGAAATGCTCAATGAGAAAGAGCGTCAATTCGCAGTAAGTCGATATCTCGATAAGAGATTGCAGGATGAAATAAGGAACGTCAAGAGGCTTCAAGAACAGATTGAAAGAATTAAAGATATAGAAAAAAGTCTGATTGAAAGAGAACAAAAAGATAACAAAGGTACATGAAATGAGTGGATATGCCTATGGACACGCCCAAATATACCATCTTGCTTGTCGATGATGATCCTGCTTTGCTGAGGTTGCTCTCGATACGCTTGACCGCTGCGGACTATGACGTCATGACGGCTGATAATGGTGCGCAAGCTCTCGCCCAACTTGCCGTCCATTATCCGCATCTGGTCATTACCGACTTACAGATGGACGGTATGGATGGCATGGCCTTGTTCGATACCATTCATCGCAGCCATCCGACGTTACCAGTCATTATTCTCACGGCCCACGGCACCATCCCCGAGGCTGTGGCAGCAACCCAGCGCGGCGTGTTTGGGTTTTTGACGAAACCCTTTGATGGCAAAGATCTGCTCGTCCAGGTGGAAAAGGCGTTACGTCTGAGCAGTCCGACCCCGGATGGCGGCAGCGGGGCGCGCGATGACGACTGGCGTAAGGCCATTCTCACGCGCAGTCCTCTCATGGAGGACGTGCTCCGCCAGGTACGCCTAGTAGCGGAGAGCGATGCCAGTGTGTTGATCTATGGCGAGAGTGGCACGGGGAAGGAACTGATCGCACAGGCGATCCACAAAGCCAGCCGGCGTCGGGCACACACCTTCGTGCCGGTCAATTGCGGGGCTATCCCAGAGACGTTGCTCGAGTCCGAGTTGTTTGGCTACGCGAAAGGGGCTTTTACCGGGGCCACCCAGGATCACGCCGGCCTGTTTCAGGCGGCGCACCAGGGCACACTGTTCCTGGATGAGATAGGCGATATGCCCCTTTCCCTGCAAGTCAAACTCCTGCGCGTGCTCCAAGAAAGACAGGTACGGCCGGTTGGCACGACCAAGTCGGTGTCCGTTGACGTGCGGATTATCTCGGCGACCCATCGCAGTCTCGAAGCCGAAATGCAAAAGGGCAGTTTCCGCGAAGATCTCTACTATCGCCTCAAAGTCGTGGCCTTGCAGCTCCCGAACCTGGCGGCCCATCGCGAAGATATTCCCCTCCTGGCCACGCATTTCCTCGAGCGCTGTGCCGCCAACAGCCAGAAGCACGTCACGGGATTTGCCCCGGAAGCTCTGGAGGTGCTAATTCAAGCGCCCTGGCCAGGCAATGTGCGGCAACTGCTGAACGTGGTCGAGCAGGCCGCGATTCTGTCTACGACACCCATCATCCCTGCCTCGCTGGTGCAGCAAGCTCTCAGTAACACCCCGGGCACGCTGCCCCCATTAGATGATGCCAAGCATCACTTTGAGCAAGAATATCTGGTGCGGCTCTTAAAAATCACGCATGGGAACGTGAGTCAGGCAGCGCGTCTCGCTGGGCGCAACCGCACCGAATTTTACCGTCTTCTCGAACGTCACCACCTTGATCCAGTGCAGTTTCGTGCTGCAGAAATCTGAGATGCGACCAGTCAGGCACGTCGGTGTCGTCCGGTAGCGACAGCACTCGTCTGTGGATTCTTCCTCGTCTCATTACCCTGGGAGGTGGGTCCCATACGACACTGTCGCTGAAGCCCGACAGCGCTGCTCTCTGGCCGTTACGCCTGCTTCCATAGACCAACAGAGCTTATGAGTGCCGCCGGGTGCACCTGGAAGAAGGGACGGGTGTCGCCTGAGCCCGACTCAAATATTCCTGCATACGGGATGGCAGTTAGCAGGACGTTTAGTGGAAGCCTGTCTGGAAGCAGGCAGGGACCTTAAGGAGTCCACACGTGAGCGCAGGCGAATGCACTGTGAAGGGGAGATCATATGGTGCGTGGAAGAACTGGCACAAAGCTTGCTCTTTTCTTCAAGCGTAGGCAGAAAACTTCAGGGAAGTTACTGATCTGCCTCGTCTGTCCTCCCTGTTATCCCCCCTCTGTCTCCCACCGGCCGCTCACTGAGCACATCCCCTCGCTATCGCCAGTGAGCGGCTTTCTGCTCCAGACCTACGGCTGTAGCGACGCAGGTTTTGAGAAAGCCAACGCTGCAGCAGCGGCCAGGGGAAACCTGTCTGCGATGCCGGTAGGCGACTCAGCGCCTGCTGGCTGTGCCGTTATGCTCCTTAGAGCGACATACGTTCCCCGCGACTGCGTCGGCAGAGGGCGCCCAGCTTAACGGGCGCCCGTTCCCTTACGACGACGGCTGCCTGTGCTGCATACTCTCAGCGATTTCTAACAGTGCCCTCGCCCGCTTCACAACCGGCACATCCACGACCTTGCCATCCAACGAGGTGGCCCCCTTCCCGGCGCGTTCAGCCTCCTCGAAGGCTGCGACCACCCGCCTGGCATGCTCGATTTCCTCGGACGACGGTGAAAAGGTAGCATTGATGATGTCGACCTGGGAGGGATGAATGGCAAACTTGCCCTTAAAGCCAATTTTTTTGGAGGCCAGGGCATTATGCCGCAGTCCTTCAGGATCGCGGAACAAAAAGTAAGGGGTGTCCAGGGCCAGCACCTGCGCAGCCCGCGCTGCGACACACACGAGACTGCGCGGTACGGCCACCTCTGAGTCATCAGCGCTGCGCTCAAGGCCCATGTCGTGGGTGAAATCCTCAGCCCCAAAAGCTGCGCCGACAATACGTGGAGACGCCGCACAGATGGCGTAGGCATGCACAATGGCCATGGCCGTCTCGAGCCAGAGGACGAGTTTGGTGTGGCCAACGGGCACGCCGGCCTTCTGCTCCAGACGCGCCAGGATATCCGAGATGGCCTCCACATCCTGAGGCGTAGAAATCTTGCCAACGGACACGCCATAAATGTGCGGCCCAACGACTGCTGCCAGGTCATCTTCGAGCAAGCCAGTGTCCAACGCATTGACGCGCGGAATAACCAGCACTCCGCCTTGCGCGAGCTGTGGCACACATGCTGCCGTAATGTTCCGCGCCTGGGTTTTTTCTTCCACGGGCACCGAGTCTTCCATATCAGGCACAAAGGCGTCTGGGGTAAGACTAGCTGCTTTGGCCAGCATATCAGCACGGTTTCCCGGCACAAATAAAAGACTTCTCAGCACAGTCATGCCATTCTCCCAGACGCAGTAGCACCCACCTCCTGGACCCCTCACCCTCGCCCTCAAGGAGAGGGTGAAGAGGAGGCAGGTGCGCTGCTCGTCAGCGTTATTAGGCACACGCCATGGCATAGACCTGTGTGGCACCTTCGGGCAGGTGCCGCTCAGCCCAGCTCTGGCCGCCATCCTCACTGGCGAATACCTCTCCACCGCTGGTGGCGCAGTACATGCGCTTGGGCTGCCGCTCGTCGAAGGCAATGGCAAACATAGTGGTTTTGGGCTCGACGTCCATCTCCACCCGCCCCCAGGTCAGGCCGCCGTCGGTGCTGCGAAATAACACCCCTGCGTCGCTCTGGAAATTCGGCCCAGCCGCTACCCAGATGGTCTTAGGATCACCAGGCACCTCGCGGATGTCACGGCAGTAGGTCTGCCCCTTGGGATTCAGCGGCTCCAGGCGCGCACTGACCCAATGCTCACCCTGATCAGTACTGCGAAACAGGCCAGCACGGGCCACAGCGAAGACGGTCCCCGGGCGCCAGCGACCAACCAGCACACCGTGCATGTCCACCGTATCATCATTCAGGTAATGTCCGTGGCTCACGTTGTCCCAGTGCTCGCCCCCGTCTAAGGAGCGAATGATGCCGCCCACCTCAATGGCGCCGTACAGCTCGTTGGGGTTGGCCGGATTGGCGCTGAGCTCCAGGATACGCTTGGCCGGGTTGGCCCCGGGAGCCACCGTGACTTCGGGAAAACGCACCGTCACCGGCAACTGCTGCCAGTGCTCCCCGCCATCTTCACTGCGAAAGATCTCACAATTTTCATAGCCAGCGTACATCACTTTGGGGTCATGGGGATCGAACAGGAGCGACCACACCGGCAAACCGTGGTCCGGGACGTTGAGTTTGTCCCAATGGACCCCCTGATCCATACTCCGGTAGGGACCGCCTTGCGTGCCCACATAGACGATCTCAGGGTGCTCGGGATGGGTGGCAATGGCCCTGATGGCGGGGGCCTCAGGCAGGCCGCGCGTGATCAGTTCCCATTTGTCGTCACCCACGGCCATACGATACAGGCCAGATTTGACGACGCGGCCCGGGGCAGTCTCGCCCGCCAGGCCCACATACACATAGGACGTGTGGTTCGTTGTCATAGCTCATTCCTCCCTGCCAGCTCTACGCTAAGTGAGAAGCCAGCCATGTGTTGGCTATGCGTATTCCACCAGAAAGCTCCGAGTATGTCAATCCCTAGAATTTCGTCATTGCCCTTGACTCTCGCCCTGGCCTTCCCTACAACAGAGGTGAGCGAGCGATGGTCCGCTCGACCTGTGCATTATTGATTCTGAGAGAGTGACGTATGCGGATCGCGTACTTTGTCACACCGCATGGCTTTGGCCATGCAGCCCGGGCGGCTGCGGTGATGGTGGCACTCCAGGAGATCGACCCGGCCGTCCAGTTTGACATTTTTACCCAGGTGCCACACTGGTTTTTCCAGGACTCTCTGGTGCGGGATGTGCATTACTATTATGTGTGTACGGATATTGGCGTGGTACAAACGACAGCGTTGCACGAAGACCTGCCAGCCACCGTGCGCCGTCTGGATAGCTTTTTCCCTTGCGCTGGAGCCTTAGTAACGACCCTGGCAGCGTTACTCCGCAGTGCAGCGTGTACCCTGGTGCTGTGTGACATTGCCCCCCTGGGTCTTGTTGCCGCCCGAGCAGCGGGGGTGCCTTCAGTGCTCATCGAAAATTTTACCTGGGACTGGATTTATCGAGGCTATGTGCAGGAAGAGGCCAGCCTCACCAGGCACATTGCCTATCTGCAGAGTATCTTTGCCGCCGCAGATTACCACGTCCAAATAGAGCCCGTCTGTTGTCCCTGCCCGGCTGATCTCACGGCCCTCCCCGTGAGTCGTCAAGCGCAGCGCTCACGACAGCAGACACGTGCCCAGTTGGGCATTCCCGTCCAGGCTCCAGCCGTGCTGCTTACCATGGGCGGGATTCCTGAGTCGTATACGTTTTTATCCCAATTACAACAGCACCGCGACACCTGTTTCGTGGTGTTGGGGGCAGGAGACTGTCTGGAGCAGCACGACAATGTGATAGTCCTGCCCTATCGCTCGACCGTGTTTCCTCCTGACCTCGTCCATGCCTGTGATGCTGTCGTGAGCAAAGCTGGCTACAGCATCGTGGCAGAGGTGTATCATGCCGGAGTGCCTTTGGGGTACGTCAGGCGCGAGCGCTTCCGCGAAGGGCCAGTGCTCGACGCGTACATTGCCGCCCATATGCACGGTATCGCCATGACAGAGCCTGAGTTTCACAGCGGGGCCTGGCTCTCGTGCCTCCCAGAGCTATTGGCGCTGCCCCGTCAGCCACAGCGTGAGACACGCGGTGCTGAGCAGGTAGCACGCTTCGTACATGGGCTGGTTCGGAATCAATACAGCCCATGACCCAACTAGCGTTCAGGCTGCTAGTCCGCAAGAGGGGAAGAAAAACGACCATCTCTGTCCGGCTTGAACACCAGACAGCGGACGAGCGCTGCGCGAGGAATGCGCCCGTAGACATGCAGAAAGAGCTCGCCGGCAGTGGTCAGGTCTTCCCACTTGAGGGAGACGTACACCTGCGTCTCGTCAATCTCCAGCAGCACTAAGCCCTCTTGCCCCTGATAATAACGGTTGGCCACTGCGGCGACCTGCTGGGCGGTGCAGCAATGAATAAAACCTTCTGCAGCGAGATCAGCGCTCGCAAAATAGCCCGATGCCTGGGCGGCTTCCCAGTCATGCGTATCAGCAATACGGTATATCATCGGTGCTCTCCGTAGCTGTTTGCTCTAGCGGTATGGAATGCACTTCAGCCATAGTCGTATGCTCCTCTCTCAGGGTCTCTCGTGCCTGATGATGGCGTTGTTATAGCACGCGAGTGCACAATCTGTGAAGTGCCCATGTCACTTGGTGGACGATTTGCAACCTTGCCCTGCGATCCGTATGATAGGCCCATACAGATGGCTAGAGAGGAGAAGCATGGTGTTGTCCTTTGATGACTTCGAGGTTCTGACTTTTGATTGCTATGGCACTTTAATTGACTGGGAGACAGGCCTCTGGACCGCACTCCACCCTATCCTGGCCCAGCACCGCATGGCTCTAGCCATGGACGAAGCGCTTGCCCTGTTCGGTGCCTTAGAGTCGGAAGCCGAGCGTGGATCTTATCGCACTTATCGAATGGTGCTCCGCATGGTACTGGAGGGCTTTGGGACTCGGCTCGGCTTTGTACCGACGGAAACTGAACTCGAGCGTTTCGCGGCCTCCGTCCCCGCCTGGCCACCCTTCCCCGATTCGGCTCCTGCCTTACAGGCCTTGCATACAAAATACCAGCTCGCCATCATCTCGAACATTGATGATGACCTGTTCGCCATGTCAGCGCCGCACTTACACGTGCAGTTCGACTGGATTATTACCGCACAACAAGCGCAGTCCTACAAGCCCTCCCTCCACAATTTCCGTATGGCGCTAGCACGTATCGGAGTGCCTCCCCAGAAAATCCTGCATGTCGCCCAGAGCCTTTACCACGACATCGCCCCGGCCAGGATGCTCGGCTTGTCCACTGTTTGGATCAACCGACGCCACGCGCAGCCAGGTTTTGGCGCCACGCCCCCAGCGCAGGCGCAGCCAGATTTGGAAGTCCCGGATATGCGGACTTTGGCAGAGCAAACTGGTGTACTGTAACGTGCGAACGCCTTCCCGTCCTCCCAGGACGTCAGCGGCGCGTGGCGCACGCTTCATGCCATGCGCGAACTCCCCGCCGCTCTGGCCGGCTAACGAGACGGTTGATCGCTCCTCTCCGGGGTCTTGACAATGGGGAGGTGCTGCCGTACTACTGGGACACCCCTCACCCCTACCCTCTCCATGAGAGAGTGGGTGTGGCGACAGCACCTTGATCTCTCCAACACAAGGAGCGCCAGAGCATGACAGTGCTGGAAGTGACCGGACGTGAAGCGGCTGATCCGATTGCGGCGATCGAGTTTTGCTACAGCCAGGGCTGGACCGATGGCCTGCCGGTCATCCCGCCGACGGATGAGCGTGTGGCGGCGTTCCTGGGGCATCTCAAGCGTGGCCGAGATGAGGTGCTGGGAGGGGTCCCGGAGCGCCGGCGTTTTATCACCGTCGAGCAGGTGGCAGCCAATGCGGTGATGGCCGGATGCCTGTCCGAATATGCGCCGGTCGTGGTCGCGGCCGTGGAGGCTATCCTGCAACCAGCCTTCAACCTGGTAGGGCCATCAGCGAGTCTGGGGGGCTCAGGGATCCTGCTGATGGTGAATGGACCGGTGGTAGAGCAACTCCAGATCAACTGCCGCAATAATCTCTTTGGCCCGGGAAACCGCGCCAATGCTACCATTGGGCGGGCCATTCGGTTGGTGCTGATGAACACCTGCGGCGCTATTCCTGGCCTGTTCGATCGCTCCTGCCTGGGGCATCCGGGGAAATATGCATACTGCATTGGGGAAAATGAACAGGACAGCCCATGGCTGCCCCTGCACGTGGAGCGGGGCTGTGCTGCGGGGGCGAGTGCGGTGACCGCGTTTGCCTGTGAGGGGCCGCGGCAGGTACGCAATGGGCTAAGCCAGACACCCGAGGGCGTGTTGACGACGATTGCCGATGTGATGTCCAGTCTAGGGACATCGCTGACCACGTCGGGGTCAGTGGCCAGCACGTCTACTGGCACACGGCAGGGAGAAATCACTATTATCATTGCCGGGGAGCATATGCAGACCATCTCCAGGCATGGCTGGTCGAAGAGTGATGTGCGGCGCTACCTGGCCGAGCAGGCGCGGCGCACAGTTGCCGATCTGAAGCGCGGAGGTGGCCTGGCCGGGGAGGTCGGCCCGGGCGATGAGCACACATATATTCCGGTGGTTGAGCGGTCTGATGATATCATGATAGTCGCAGCCGGTGGTGAAGAGGGAGCGATGAGTGCCGTGATTCCGAGCTGGGGCCCGAAGGTCTCATCAACAGCGGTCACCTGGCCCGTTGCTTCATAGTGAGAAAGGAGCCAAGCGCATGGCCATGGAACACATCCAAAAACTGGTTTTAATCAAGCCTGTCAACGAGGCCATCCCAGAGCAGTCGAGTTATGCACCACGTCCCACGGGGCTGGAGGGGAAGCGCGTTGGTCTGCTCGATAACAGCAAAAATAACGCCGGACGCTTCCTGGAGATGGTCGCAACGATTCTCGATGCGCAGTATGGTTTCAGCAACATCGTGCGGCACCGCAAACCCTCGGCCTCGAAGCCTGTAGCCCCTGAGGTGATCGAGGAGTGGAAAAAGCTCTGTGATCTGGTCATTGTCGGGGTGGGAGATTGAGGCTCGTGCAGCTCGTGCAGTGTGCACGACGGTATCCATCTGGACCGTGCCGGTATCCCTGCTGCCACCATTTGCACCGACCACTTTGTGGCCACCGGCCAGGCCACCGCGGCCGTATGGGGCGTGCCGAACTATCCGGTGATTTATATGCCACATCCGCTCTCCACGTGCCCTGATGCTGAACTGAAGGAACATGCGCGTCGTGTGGCCGGGCAGGTAGTGCAGATCTTGCTCACGGCCAGCGTGGACTAGCGAGACAGACCCTTCCACTCTCTCATAAGTAGGCGTAGAAAGGTACTATAGATGAAACACAGGCTTATCGTATGGTGTGTGGTCGTCGCGCTCACGGTGGGGTTGGTATACAGTGCTGTGGCCCAGCCCAAAGGCGAATTGGTATACGCCCTGCACGTGACCATTGCCCCGGCCTGGTTTGACCCGGCTGAGATGCCGGCCCAGATCACGCCGTTTATCATTGGGTATACGCTGCATGATGCCGTGGTACGTGCCCTGCCTGGCGTCCGCATGGGGCCAGCGCTGGCAGAGTCCTGGAGTGAAAGTCCCGACGGCCTGACGTATGAGTTCAAGCTGCGCTCAGGGTTGAAATTTCATAACGGTGATCCCTGTACGGCGGAGGATGTGCAGTTCAGTGTGGCGCGCTACAAGGGGTCAGGTGCCAAGGAATTCCAGGCCAAAGTGAAAAGCGTTGAGGTGGTGGATGCGCGTACGGTGCGTTTCCATTTGCACGCACCCTGGCCGGATTTCATGACGTACTATGGCAGCAGTGCGACCGCTGCTGGCCTGGTGGTGCCCAAGAAATATCTGGAGCAGGTCGGTGAGGAGGGTTTTAAGAAGCACCCCATTGGCCTGGGGCCGTATAAGTTTGTCAGCCATACACCCGGAGTCGCACTGGTACTCGAAGCGTTTGAGGGCTACTGGCGCAAAGTGCCCAACATCAAACGCCTGACTATCAAGAGCGTGCCTGAGGAGGCCACACGGCTGGCGATGCTGAAGAAGGGGGAAGCCGATTTTGCCGCTGCCATACAGGGAGAGCTCGCCGAGGATGTCAAACGCGATCCCACACTGACCCTGGTGGATACACGCCATGCGTCCATGTTCTGGATCGAATTCCCAGAGCAGTGGGATGCGAAATCCCCGTGGGCCGATAGGCGTGTCCGGCTGGCCGCCAATTACGCCCTCGATCGACAGGCCATCAATGAAGCATCGTGCCTCGGGTTCTGTCCGCCGGCCGGGGTGATTGTGCCACGGGTGATGGACTTCGCCTTACAGACCGAACCGCTACCCTACGATCCGCAGAAAGCTAAGCAACTCCTTACCGAGGCCGGCTATCCCAATGGCTTTGACGCTGGTGACTTCACACCCAACCCGGGGTTTCCAATCGTCGCGGAAGCGGTGGTGAACTATCTCAACGCCGTGGGCATTCGGGTGCGCATGCGTACCATGGAGCGGGCCATATTTCTCACTTCCTGGCGCGACAAAAAGCTCCGGGGAGTGATTATGACGGCGGTTGGGGCTTCGGGCAATGCCGCCACGCGCGCTGAGGCTTTTATGTATTCGAAGGGCTCGTACGCCTACGGTGGCTATCCCGATCTCGACGCACTCTTCGAACAACAGGCGGTTGAGCGCGACCGTGCGAAACGCGAGGCCCTGCTGCACCGCATCCAGCAACTCAGCATCGAGCGCGTCATGTTTGCCCCCATCATGGACCTACGCGGTCTGCAAAGCATCGGGCCGCGTATCGCCGAGCATACGATCAACTCCATTCCGGTGCATCCCTTTCCTGCCCTGGAGGATGTCACGCTCAAGCAATAGGCCCAGTACGTGAGAAAGGCATGCCATGCATTATGGCTTTTATCTCCCAACGCGCGGTCAGACGACCACGCCGGACGATGTCGACACGCTGGTACAGCGCGGTGAGGCGTATGGGTTTCATTCCGTCATGATCGCGGACCACGTCGTGTTTCCCACCGACATCCACTCACCCTACCCCTATACCGTGAGTGGCGCCTTTCCCGGGCACGGCGACGCCATGGAACAACTGACGCTCATGGCGTTTGTGGCCGCGAAGACGACCGCCTTGCGCCTAGTCACCAGTGTCATGATCCTGCCGTACCGCAATCCGGTGCTCACCGCGAAAATGCTGGCGACCATCGATGTGCTGTCGCGTGGGCGTGTAACCGTTGGCGTCGGAGTAGGTTGGCTGCGCGAGGAGTTTGAGGCTCTCGACACGCCTGACTTTACGCGTCGTGGGGCAGTGAGCAACGAGTACATCCAGATCTTCAAAACCCTGTGGACACAAGATCCGGCCACCTTTACCGGGGAGTTTTATCAATTTCAGGCGTTACACTGTCTGCCGCACCCTGTCCAAAAACCTCATCCCCCCATCTGGATTGGCGGCCATAGTCCTGCGGCGCTGCGACGGGCCGCGCGCTATGGCGATGGTTGGCACCCGGTTGGGGCCAATCCGGCAGTGCCGCTGCGGCCTCATGAGCTGGAAGTCGCGCTGGGTGACCTCAAACGCCTGACCGAGGCGGCTGGACGCGATCCGGAAGCGCTCACGATTTCCTATAAAGCCCCACTCTACGATGTCTCGTTGACCGCAGAACATCAGGCAGGACTCGAACGTCGGCCCTTCTCCGGCACCACAGAGCAAATCGTCGCAGACATTGCTACGTACGGTCGCCTGGGAGTCAGTGAACTCATCTTCGATTTCCGCAGCGAGAGCCAGAGCGAAAGCCTTGAGCGCATGGAGCATTTCGCCACTGTGATCAAGCCAGCAGGCGAAGTCTAGAGCGGTCCACCCCCACATTGGGACACCCCCTTCCCCCTTTGCGAAATCCCCCCTCCGCCCCCTTGGTGATAAAGGGGGGAACGGAGGGATTTCCTACCTCTCGTATGGAAGACACATGTCCCCTCTTGTGTTTCATAGCTCATACAGGTAGCCTCTACGTTTTGTATGTTCCAAGTGTGTTACCCTTTCTCTAGGAGGAGCATGTGAAGAAGAATCGCGTCAGAGAGCTGTGGAAGCAGGGCAAGCCAGCCGTCCAGGGCTGGTGTTCAACGGGGAATCCCTATATCGCAGAGATGATGGGCCACGCGGGGTTTGATGCGGTCGTTATTGACTGGCAACACGGCGTTGGCGCCAGTCAGGAGTCAGTCGTGGCCTGTATCCAGGCTATTGGCAGTTCTGATGCTGTCCCAATCGTACGCCTCCCCAGGAACTCGCCAGAGTATATTTCGTACGTTCTCGACGCCGGGGCGTATGGTGTCATCGTACCCATGGTCAACACGTATGAAGAAGCCGAGGCAGCTGGCCGCGCTTGTCGGTATGCACCGCGTGGCTGCCGCAGCATTGCGGGCAACCGGCCCACGCTCTCAGAACCCCTGGAAGCGTATGTGCAGCGGGCCAATGATGAGGTGATTTGTCTGGTGATGGTCGAGACCACAAAAGCCCTGGAGAACGTCGAAGCAATTGCCAGGGCGCCGGAAATTGATGGGCTCTACATCGGCCCCAGTGACCTCTCATTGGACATGGGCCTCAGCCTGAGCAATTGGCACAATGACGACCGCCATATCGCGGCAGTGCAGCGGATCTTTGCGGCTGCTCAGGCGCACGGTATCGTGGCGTGTCATCATGGTGCCGGGCCGAGCGTTTCGGCTCAATTTGTGAAGATGGGCTCAAAACTCTGCCAGATTGGGAATGAGATGCGGATGTTGACTACGGCCACCGCGGAAGCCCTCAAAACATTCCGCGACGCTCTGAGCTAAGCACCTGTTCGAGAGGTACGCTTCAGGCCATGGCAGAGCACTTGTGCATTGGCAGACAGGCTCGTGCAGCAGTTATCGAGGTAGTATCAACCCACCTCAGAGCCCAAGGAGAAAGGTGAGCAACCCATGCTGCATCCGCATACGGAGCTGCGGTTCATTAATGAGCAGATAGGGTACGGTATCGTAGCGACACACCTCATTCCGCGTGGCACCGTCACATGGGTGCGGGATGACTTTGACCAGACTTTTTCACTGGCTCAGGTGGAGCGCATGGCGCCGCTCTACCGCGATATTGTGGCGAAGTATTGCTTTGTGGACAGCCGGGGAGATTTTGTCTTGTGCTGGGACCTGGCCCGCTATATCAACCACTCATGTGATTCCTCGTGCCGCAGTGCGGGCTATGACTTTGAGCTGGCAGTACGCGACATCCATCCTGGCGAAGAACTCACCGACGATTATGGCTCGCTGAATCTCGAATACGATTTTCGCTGTGCCTGCGCCACTGCAGCCTGTCGCAAGACCATTCACCCTGACGATCTCCTCACCTATGCCGAGCAGTGGGACCAGATCGTCGCTGAGCCCTTTCGGCTAATGCCCACTGTGGCGCAACCCCTCTGGCCTTTAGTCAAAGACAAGGAGATACTTGAAGCCGTGCTCGCATGCCGCATGCCGATAGCTTCGTGCCGAGAAAACTATTATCCGTTGCGCACACTTCAGCCGGCACAGGGGGAAGAGCGCCGGTGCTAGTTCGACTGTCTTCATGGACCATGCTGTGTTGACTGGTTAGCATCACTGTCGCTCAGGTAGCGTGACAAGCAAAGCTTGGCGTTTCTTGTGGGGCGGAAGTCCCCACCGGGGCAGATCGAGCCAACCACCCGTACCAAGTGGTACGTATGTGGAGGACGAGCAGAGCCCCGAATAAGCATATGAAGCCGCTTCCAGATAGCTTTGGAGCCATCATGCAACATGCTGCATAATGGCTCGATTACTGCCGGGAAGCGATCGGCAGCATTCACGACCGATTTGTGGTTCCTTCCACCCCCTGGCTATGGTAGGATCAGGAGATATCTTGCATGCACCTCTGTCTATCATGCCGGACCTCGCGTGCGAAGTCTCCTGCATCATGCACTGGTATCCTGTTCGAACCCTCTGGCAATAGGTGCTTCTCGCGCCCATAGGAAACTATCCATGCATATTTTTGTCGGCAATCTGGAATTCTCCGCCACCGAGCAAGACGTCCGTCAGCTGTTCGAGCGGTATGGTGTCGTGGACACCGTCAGAATTATGACCGATCGGGAGACCGGGCGCCCACGGGGCTTTGGCTTTGTAGAAATGCCCGATGATACAGCCGCGCGCGCGGCCATTACTGGACTGCAAGGCGCCGCTCTTGGGGGACGGACCTTAAATGTCAATGAGGCGAGGCCCCGAGAAGAACGGCCACGACCACGGCGCGAGCGCTGGTAACTGCCGGGAGGGGCGTCATAGCGCCCTCGGCAGCGGCGGGCGTAGCCATAGCCGCATCGTCCCACATCGGACCACCGTGCAGCAAGGCAACAGTACAATGCCTATTGACCGACTGACACCAGTGGCAGCATAGGAGCGGCAGACGACGGCGGCAGACGCTGCTCTTGGGTCTTGTGGAATGGCTCGCACATAGTCAATGAGGGAAGAGGAGTATCACAATGGCGAGTATGCCGATTCATAATGAGACAGACTACCTCTTGACGAACACCATGTGTCAGCACATCATCCTTGATGCCCAAGAGCATTTCGGGGGACAGATCCGCTCCATCCGGGTGCAGTATAGCATTGCGCGCCATGCCTTCAATGCGCGGACGCAGGAGGTGCGTTATGCGTTTTCCCCCACGGATTTTGGTTTGGTCCATACCACCTCCTTGCCGGAGACCTCCGCCTCTCCCGTGGCTCTCCCGGCTCGCAACGACGCCCTGGAGGGAGAGGGCGTCTTCACATTGGATGACCCGATTGAGGATGCTGACGAGGACGAGGAGGAGTAAAGGCCGTAAGGTCTCTCGCCTTGGTGCGGTCAAACCGCACTAAGATACGTACACCGCCACAGAAATTATCAATATGCAGCAGAATCAGAGAGATAAGGGAAGATTAACCCACTATGGAGAATCATCATGAATGTCTACGCTGTGATTATCCTCTCGACGCTGCTGCTCGATTATACTCTCAACCTTGTGGCCGATTGCTTCAACCTGCGCGCGCTCCGTCACGAGCTACCGCCAGAGTTTGCCGATGTCTACGATGCCGCAGCTTATCGCAAGTCGCAGGAGTACACCCGGGTACAGACCCGTTTTGGTATACTGACGTCGACGTGTATGCTCGCTGTGACGTTGGGTTTCTGGTTTGCTGGCGGTTTTCAGGCGCTCGATGTGTGGGTACGGAGCTGGCACCTGGGACTCATCTGGACGGGCCTGGCGTATATTGGCCTGTTAGTCTTGGGGAGAGGGTTGCTTTCCCTTCCTTTTACGCTCTACGACACGTTTGTCATCGAAGCCCGCTTTGGGTTTAACAAAACCACGCTGACCACCTTCCTAACCGACTTGCTCAAGGGCCTGGGCCTCGCGGTCGTGCTTGGTGGGCCACTCCTGGCTGGCGTCATGGCCTTCCTGGCCTATGCGGGTCCTTATGCATGGGTATACTGCTGGCTGGCGCTGACCGTCTTCACCCTGGGTCTGCAATGGCTTGCCCCGACCTGGATTATGCCACTGTTTAATACATTTACCCCCTTAGAGCTCGGTGCGTTGAAAGATGCCATCTTGACGTATGCCCGCACCGTCAATTTCGCTGTGGAGGATGTGTTTGTAATCGACGGTTCACGGCGTTCCGGCAAGTCCAATGCCTTTTTTACTGGCTTTGGGAAGCACAAGCGTATCGCGCTCTTTGATACACTCATCGCCAGCCATACGGTGTCCGAACTGGTGGCAGTGCTGGCGCATGAGATTGGCCATTATAAAATGAAGCACATCCTGCGCAGCACGGTGCTCAGTATTTTACACATGGGTGTGATGTTTTTCTTGCTCTCGGTGTTCCTGCACCACGAGGGCCTGTTCCAGGCGTTCTTTGTGCAACAGCCCTCGGTGTATGCCGGGCTTGTGTTCTTCGGGATGCTCTATACCCCGATCGAATTGGTGCTCTCCATTGGGATGCAGATAGTGTCGCGTCGCCATGAATATGAAGCGGATCGGTTTGCGGTAGACACGTTCGAGGAACCTACTGCCCTGGCCCAGGCCCTCAAGAAATTGTCCGTGCACAACCTCGCCAACCTCACCCCGCATCCATTCTACGTCTTTTTACACTACTCACATCCCCCGATGTTGCAGCGCTTACGGGCTATCCAGAGTGCCGCAATGCAGCGAACACAATGAGCCTAACGCATCCCGCCAAACTGGCGGGGCAATTGCAGTACGCCGTACTAGGGTAAGTCGAGACGCACCACGGCGGCGGCATTCGCGATAATGGTTTTATCGACGCCGTTATCGGACAGAATTTCAAGGCCGCCGTGGACCACTTTCACTTCGCCAGTCCCGTGCGGTAAGATGGCCAGGACCTGCGCCGTATCAACCGCCTCTGGCTTTGGTACGCCGATAATCACCTCGACGCGCATCGAATCCACGTCCATCCCCAGGGCACGTGTGACACTCAGCGAGTTGTGCCATAGCGCGTCTCGTAGGGCGCGTACGGCCGCTTTGGTATAATCGCCACCACGGATATCGGTCCCCATGCCCATCTCGGTAACAACCCGTTTCCACGCCATGCCTCGACTCTCCTTATGCCTGCGTCATGTTTACTGCTCGGCGGTTTTCCTCACTGTGATCGATACGGGTGGCGCACTGCGTAAGGTCTGATACACGACGCAGTAGCGCTCGGTCAGTTTCAACACCTGTTCCAACTGTGCTGGGGTGGCATCGGTCTTAACATCGAAATGCAAACGGATATCGGCAAAGCCCACCGGCGCCTCTCGACTCACGCCCAGCGTACCACGAAAATCGAGATCCCCTTCCGCCGTCACTGTCCCACCATACACAGGCACACCGAGAGCCGTGGCCACCGCTCTGAGCGTGACGCCAGCACAGGCGACCAGCGCTTGCAGCAGCATATCGCCGGAGCACGCCGCCAGGCCGTCCCCACCCGTGGCAGGGTGGAGGCCAGCTTGCACGAGTGCCTTGCCAGTTTCGACCGAACAGGTGATGCCCTCATCGAGATTACCGCGGGCCGACAGGGTAATCATGGCTGCCTGTGGCTGTTCGCGGTAGCGTTGCTTCAGCGGGGCTTGCAATGCACGCAGTTCTTCAGCTTGCATGTCGTGTCCTTGTTGCGTCGCGAAACGTTGATAGCTGACGGCTGACCGCTTACACACGTCCGCTACCAGTATAGCATGTCATCTCTAGCAAAGTGGCGAGAGCAATCGTCTATGATACGCGCACGCTAGGCGTGTGGCTCAGACCTACGGTATAATCGCATGCGACGTAGAAGCCTGGTGCAGGATCAAGGAACCTCTTTAGCAATCAGATGAAGGGCGTATAGCTCCTTCTCCCTTGGGAGAGGGCGGGTGGTGAGAGCTCCGTAGGTCGTGGAACCAAGCCCCTCACCCTCTCCCGGTGAGAGAGGGGACATGGCAGCAGGTCCAAATCCGCAAAGGTCGCTTGAGCTGCACTAGGCTGCCTAGCAATGCTGCCGCACGTGGGATATGAGAGGGTGTCGGGCACAAGGAGCACAAGACGTGAGAGACAAGGCGAGCTATCTGTCAGAGACATCGCCGTCCGTTCTAGTGCCGTCACTGTTGTTTGCGGATCTCGATGGCGCGACCATCGCCCTGATCGTGGCACAGCTGACAGAAGAGGTCTGGCCGGCGGGTCATATCGTCATCGAGGAGTATGCGTCGGGTGATACGCTCTACATTATTGTAGATGGTCAGGTGCAAATCAGTAGGACACTCCAGAATGGCGAGCAGCGGGTGATACGGGAGATGGGGCCAGGAGAATTTTTTGGCGAGATGGCGCTGCTCGAGGACAAGCCGCGCTCGGCACGCGTCTCGACGGTGACGCCAACGACATTCCTGGCTGTGACCCGCCAGCGTTTCAATACCCTCATCGAGCAGCACCCGGCGGTGGCGATCAATTTTCTCAAGGCTATCAGTGCGCAGTTGCGTCAGCAGTACCGGGAGCAAGCCGTCCTCCTGGAGGAAAAGCAGACGCTTATCGAAGCCCTCGCCGCCAAAAATGCTGCGCTGGAGCAGGCCATGGCCGAACTGCGGGCCGCCCTGGTCACCGTCGCCGAGCACGAACGTGTCAAACGCGATTTGGAAATTGCCCATGAGATCCAGCGACAGATGCTTCCCGCCACGTTTCCACAGACTTCGGGCTTGCGCTTGCATGCGACGACAGTGCCAGCGACGTGGGTCGGGGGAGATTTGTATGATGCCATACGCCTCGAGGCGGACCGGGTGGGGTTGCTCCTTGGGGACGTGTCCGGGAAAGGCATCCCAGCAGCGCTGCAGATGGCCAGGCTCATGGGCGAGTTTCGTGCCTGTGTGAGCCATTGTGCCGATCCCCAGAGCGTCATGCAGGTGCTCAACGGTCTGCTCTGTCAGCGCAATCTGCGCTTCGGTTCGTTTGTCACCGTGCAGTATGTGGTGCTGGACGTGCGGCAGCGCCACATGCAATTCATCTGTGCCGGGCATCCCCCGATTTTGCTCCGTCATGCCGATGGGCGGATTGAGCATCTAGGCACAGCGCCGAACATTCCCCTCGGCGTTGAGGAGACGTTTGCCTATCACCAGGAAGAGCGTCAGCTTATGGCAGGAGATACACTTCTGCTCTATTCCGACGGCACGTACGAACGCCAAGACAGCCAGGGGGTACAGCTTGGGCTACCCCACCTGGCACGTCTCTTTGCCGCTGCACCCAGCTATCCTGAGGCAGTCGTGCATGCCATACAAGTGGCTCTCAACGCTTTTAGTGATGTGGGAGGGGCCAAGGATGACACAACGTTGCTCTGCGCCCAGGTACTCTAAATCCTCCTGGCGCCTTTGAGGTACAGGGAATGTTTATGTCGGCGTCGTTTCCCAGGCCACGGCACCGGTCGTGTCAGCGTGTAAGAGCCTGGTGCTGCAGGTGACTCCATGCTGCGCGAAAGCCTTGCGGAGGGCATGGGCAACAGCGTTTGGAGCCGTCTCGGCGATGGCCAGGAGTGTGGGGCCAGCCCCACTAAGGGCCACGCCACAGGCGCCGGCGGCATAGCCAGCAGCGATGGCCGCTGTCATGCCCGGGATAAGTGCGGCCCGATAGGGTTGATGCAGACGGTCATCCATGGCTGTGGCAAGCAGCGCATACTGCCGACTGTACAGGGCATGCACGAACAGTGCCGTGCGACTACAGTTAAAGATGGCATTGGCCCGATCCACCTGGGCTGGCAAGACAGCGCGCGCCTGGGCAGTGGAAAGCTCGAAGTTAGGTATCGCGACGACCAGGGTGAGGTCGTTGGGAAAGGGCAGCGTCACATAGCGGTGTTGTGCCTCCACAGTGTATGAGAGGGTAAGGCCGCCTATGAGGGCTGGAGTCACATTATCCGGGTGGCCTTCAAGGGCTACGGCCATACTCAGGAGTGTCGCCCTCTCCACCGTGTGCCCTGTGAGCTGGTTGGCAGCCAGCAGGCCGCCTACAATCGCCGAGGAGCTGCTGCCCAGGCCGCGCGCCAGGGGGATGTGCATGCTCAGAGACAGGTGCAGCCCCGGTGGGGTCACGCCCACGCGTGTAAAGAGTGCGCGTGCGGCCCGAAACACCAGGTTGCGCTCATCGCTGGGCAAGCGCGCCCCTGGTGGCAGGCTCACGCGCCAGCCAGGATTAGACGTGATGGTCATGGTAAAGACGTTATATAATTGCAGCGCCAGACCAAGAATGTCAAAACCGCTACCCAAATTAGCGGTGGTGGCTGGTACACGGACGTGCACCTGGCGTGGGGCGGTGTGCATGGCGATGTTCTCCTCGCAACTAGGATGGCATTATGCGTGAGGAGGGTGTGAGTGTAGCGTACCACACAGCGATGAGCAAGGGTGGGGGGCAGGGACGGCTGCGCCCGGTCGGCTTCCAGGGCCTACGGTATGTGCAGTTTCCGTTTTTGCTCTTGCGGCGCTCATTTTGGGCCCTCGTCCTGGCGCTCAACTGGTGGGATATCATCGATGAGCAGGTGCTCCTCGGCGGAGCCTTGATGTTCGATGATCTCGAACGGCTGCGACAGCTAGGGGTAGGAGCGGTCGTCAACTTGTGTGCCGAGCGCCCAGACAATCCATACCGCCTCAGGAGGGCACAGATGGAGTATCTCTGGCTGCCCGTAACCGATACCCATGCCCCGACGGTTGACCAGATCTTGCAGGGGCTGGCCTGGCTCGAGCAGCGCGTCCAGACCGGGCGCAAGGTGTACATTCACTGTGCTGCTGGTATGGGACGCTCCGTCACCCTGCTGGTCTGCTGGTATCTCTACACCGGGAGCATGAACATATCGCAGGTGTTAGCGTTCGTCAAAAGGCGTCGTCCCCAGACCTCCCTCACGCGTCGGCAGGTCCGGCGTATCCAGGAGATTGCCATACTGCTGATGCAAACCGCTGGCAAACTGCCTGTTCAGGCGTTGCACTAACGTGCTGAAGGAAGAGACCCAATGCCTACCAGTACCAGTGAGAAGCGTGTCTTTTGGTTCGACGATCACAAGACCCCGAATGTTGCCGATGTGCTTGCACACGCAGCTGATTTCGTCGTCCACCGTCTGGCCTTCAATGCTCCAGAGGCTGCCAACTGGGCGGTCATGGCACATTGCCATGCCTATTGCATCACCTCTGCACGGGACGAGGTGCCAGATCAGTATAAAGGCACGGCAGAACTCATTGCGCGCTGTCCAGCGTTGTTGGTGATATCCACCTCGGGAGCCGGTTATGATCCCGTGGATGTGGTGGCGTGTACGGCCGCTGGGGTCCTCGTCGTCAATCAGTCGGGGGCCAATGCTGAGGCAGTGGCCGAGCATACGGTTGCCATGATGCTCACACTGACAAAGAACATCATGCAGACGGACCACTCCCTCCGCAAGGAGCGGGGTGTTGATCGCGAGAGGTTTAAGGGTAGGAACGCGCAGGGGCGCACCGTGGGGATCATCGGTCTGGGTAATGTGGGCCGGCAGGTAGCGCGGATCTGCAGCAAGGGGCTCGACATGCGCGTACTGGCCTATGATCCCTATCTCACGGCGGCTGAGTTTCAGGAGCGCGGGGCGACCCAGGTCGATCTCGATACGCTCCTGGCACAGAGCGATTTCGTCACGGTCCACTGTCCATATAATGTCGAGACTAAGGGTATGATTGGCCAGCGCGAACTGGCATTGATGCCACGGGATGCCTTCCTCATCACCACAGCCCGTGGTGGGATCGTTGAGGAGGGGGCGTTGGCCGCAGCCCTGGAGACCAAGCAGATTGCCGGGGCTGGGGTCGATGTCTGGAATGTCGAGCCACCCCCGCTGGAGCACCCACTCTTGACATTCGACAATGTGATTGCTACCTATCACACCGCCGGAGTCACGGTGGATTCCCGTCATCTCATGGCACAGTGGAACGCCGAGCAGTTGGTGCACATTTTCCAGGGCAGACGCCCACCGCGCCTGGTCAATCCCGAGGCGTGGGAGGGCTTCGCGCAGCGCTTTACGCAGGCGTTCGGATTCCGACCGGCCTCCTGAGTTGCCTGCCAGTGCAAGGAACTCTGATGTTGCCCGATACCGTGCAGGAAATCCTCACAACCCTGCGCGACCTCGAACAACAGGAGACACTGCTGCTCGAGGCCAACTTTGTGGAGCGCGTCTATGCCCTTGATGTGCTGAGCTTCCGGGTGCTCGAGCACATTGAGAACGTGCAGTATGTCCATGGGTATCATGCATACCTGGCGCGCCTGTACCACCGTGCCGAACGTCTCTGGCAGCGTTTAGAGAGCGTGAACGCCCAGCTCTTTCGCCGTCTCCGGGAACAGCTCATTACCGCGCCTGACACGCGGGCAACACTGTACCACCTGCGTGAGACCTATGTCGGCCATGGCGAGCACCAACTTACCTGGGAAGACCTTGACGCCGACTACCTGGATATATTCATCAATGGCGTCCTGGGTATTGCCAGCCCTCCGGAAGAAACCAAACCCCTAGAATCAGGTATGATCGCCTATCACCCCACGCCAACGCGTGTTATCTTCGCCCTCATTGCGCATGCGCACCTCAGTGCACACGATGTGTTCTACGATCTGGGCTCTGGCCTGGGGCGTGTGGCGCTCCTGGTAGGCTTACTGACCGATGCACAGGCCAGGGGCATCGAGTTTGAACCCGCCTACTGTACCTACGCCCAGGAGCGGGCACACAGCCTCAACCTCTCCCGCGTGACCTTCCACAATGTCGATGCCCGCGAGGCCGATTACACGGATGGGACGTTTTTCTTCCTGTATACTCCCTTTACCGGCCGCATCTTACAGGCCGTGTTAGCACGCCTCGAAACAGAGGCCCACACCCGCCCCATCACTATTGCCGCGTATGGCGCCTGTACCCGTGATGTCGCACAGCAGACATGGCTCCAACCTACAGTGCAGCAGGCGTTTGAGTACGACACGTTAGCTCTCTTCACCAACGCTCTTTCCTCTCCCTCTGGAAGAGGCTGAGACTCTTCTAGAACGACCGTTAAGTGATGTCCAAGATCTGGACCCAGAAAAACGTTAAAAGCCTTTCTCTGCATCCTTTTTCTCTCTTCTACATCTAAAGCAACAGGAGTTCCCAAGATCTCCTCATTCGCTCTACAAAGAGCCCAAAAAGCTTAATTTCCGGGGGTGCTCTAAGAGCCAGGTGGAGAGGCATTTTCGCTAGTCGGGTCAAGTTGTTATCCTCTAGCCATATGGGCTCAATCTTGATAGAGGATAACACCCCATGAGAATGCAGCTGAGTTCACAGGCCGCGGAGTGCGTTGGCACAAATGAACTGGTCGTCATCACAGAGCGAGTCGATGATGTGGCGTTCCTCATCGGTCAGATGGTCAAGATGGGCTTGCCGGAGGTCTTGGACCGGCATATCCCTCGCCATTGGAGGCAACGAGGGATAAGTTGGGGGTGGACGGCAGTAATTTGGCTGGCGTATATCGTCACGGAAGGCGACCACCGGAAAGTGTCGGTGGAAACATACCTCAAAGGCATGAAACACACCCTGAGCCGCCTGACCGCTCAGGTCATCGAGCCACTGGATTTTAGTGACGACCGGTTGAGTCATCTGCTGAAACACTTGAGCAAGCCTGCCTATTGGCACCAAATCGAACGTGACTTGAATGAACGCAGCATAGAGATTTACAACTTGTCTCAGGACGTGATCCGCTGTGATGCCACCACGGTGTCGGGTGATCACGAGGTCACAGAGGAGGGCCTATTGCAGTTTGGCCATAGTAAAGATGATCCGACGCGGCCCCAGATCAAAGTGATGATGGGGGCGCTGGACCCCTTGGGGATGCCACTGGCGACGGATGTCTTGTCGGGTGAACGAGCCGATGATGGCTTATACATCCCGCTCATGGAGCGGATCCGGACCGGCTTGCAGACCACCGGTCTTTTGTTTGTCGGCGATTGTAAGATGAGCGCGTTGGAAACCCGCGCTTATCTGGCGAGGCACCAGGACTGGTACTTGTCGCCGTTGCCCTTGACCGGAGCGACGGCGGAGGCCATGGACGCCTGGATCACCGCGGGGGTAGCGAAAGGCAAGGCAGGCGAGTTAGAACGGATATGGCGTACCAATGACCGTGGTCAAGAGGTGCTTGCGGCCGAGGGCTATGAGTTTGAGCGGACCTGTGGTGCGCCGGTCGGCGACGCGGCATGGAGCGAACGGGTGTTGGTGCTTCGTTCCCCTATGCATGCCCACCAACAGGCAGCGGGGTTGGAAAAACGTCTGAGCCATGCAGAGGCAACCCTTGTGGCCCTGACGCCCCCTAGAGGGCGGGGGCAACGTCAAATCACCGACGAAGCGACGCTCTTGGCGGCGATTGACGGCGTGCTCACAGCGCATCGGGTGGACGGGTTGCTGAGCGTGACATGGGAAAAGCAGGTGGAGCAGAAAACCCAATACGTGGGCCGGGGGCGCGGCTCTGTGAGCCGTGAGAAGCGGGTGATCCAGAAAACCCGCTACCACATCACCCATATCGCTCGCCAAGAAGACCAAATCGCCGATCTTCGCCACCGTTTTGGCTGGAAGGCCTTTGTCACCAATGCGGGGCTAAAGCGGCTCTCTTTGCAGGATGCGGTGTTGTGCTATCGCCACGAATACCGCGTTGAACGCATCTTCAACCGCCTCAAGAGTCGCGTCCATATCGCGCCGCTATTTGTCAAGCTCAACGAGCAAATTGAGGGCCTCACGTACCTGTTGACGCTCGGTGTCCGGGTGTTAACGGTCACGGAGTTGGTCCTGCGCCGGTCTCTGGAGACAGATCAGGCCAGGCTCCCCGGTTTGCACCCAGAGAACAAGCACAAGATGACCGATAAGCCAACGGCTGAGCGGATCCTGAAAGCGTTTTCGGGCATTTCGCTGACGATCATTAAGAACGCCACTGGAGAGGAAATCCTGCGTCGGCTGACATCCCTATCAGGGTTACAGGAAGATATCTTGCAAAGGCTGGGATTGGGTGCTGCTCTCTACAGACAGCTTGAAATTCAGCAAATGGTACATTGATAGGGCGAATGGGGAGTTACATATCATGAGATCTTTAATCCGGACGTCACTGAAGTCGAGGCGTTAAAGCAGCGCTATCGCGCCGGACGGGTAGGTGACGTGGAAGTCAAGCAGCGACTCCACCAGGCCCTCAACGCCTTTTTAGAGCCTATCCGCGCTCG
>Ga0081538_10000603_pt1 | contig 39795 bp, 37 predicted proteins | sample TabmetS5T2R1_FD_71022 | JGI IMG/M metagenome (GOLD analysis project Ga0081538, IMG submission 71022) | Tabebuia heterophylla rhizosphere microbial communities from the University of Puerto Rico - S5T2R1 | ecosystem: Host-associated > Plants > Roots > Rhizosphere ... | reverse complement strand
ACGATGCCCAGTGGCTCGACGGCGAGTCGGCGCAGGCGCTGGCGTTCGCGGCCCGGCGCCTGGTGGCGGAGTCGGTCGCCGTAGTCGCCGCGGTGCGCGAGCCCGCCGACGACGAGAGGCTGGCCGGGTTCGAGCAGCTGCGGGTCGAGGGCCTCGCGGACGCCGATGCGCGGGCGCTGCTCGCGTCGGCGCTGCACGTGCCCATCGACGAGCGCGTCCGGGACCGGATCCTTGCCGAGACGCGCGGGAACCCACTGGCCCTGCTGGAGCTCCCGCGCGGCATGACGCCGGCCGAGCTCGCGGGCGGGTTCGCGCTGCACGAGGCGATGCCGCTCGCCGGCCGGATCGAGCACGGCTTCGTCCGCCGGCTCGAGTCGCTCCCGGCGGAGTCGCGGCGGCTGCTGCTGGCGGCGGCCGTGGAACCGGTCGGCGACGCTCCGCTGCTCTGGCGCGCGGCGGAACGGCTTGGGTTGGCGCCCGAGGCGGCCGCCGCGGCCGAGGCCGCGGGGCTGATCGAGTTCGGCGCGCGGGTGCGATTCCGGCATCCGCTGGTGCGCTCGGCGGCCTGTCGGGCGGCGGATCCGGACGAACTGCGTGAGGTGCATCGCGTGCTGGCCGAGGTGACCGATCCGGAAGTCGATCCGGACCGCCGCGCCTGGCATCGTGCTCACGCCGCCGTGGGACCCGACGAGGCGGTGGCGGCCGAGCTCGAACGCTCGGCCGAGCGGGCCCAGGCCCGCGGCGGGCTCGCGGCGGCGGCCGCTTTTCTCCAGCGAGCCACCGAGTTGACCCCCGACCCTGAGCGCCGCGGCGCACGGGCGCTGGCGGCCGCGTCGGCGACGTTGGACGCCGGAGCGCCCGATGCCGCGCGGGAGCTGCTCGCGGCCGCCGAGCTGACGCCGCTCGACGAGCTGCAGCAAGCGCGGCGGGAGCGCATTCAATCCGCGTTGGCCTTCCAGCGGCGCAGAGGCGACGCGCTGCCGTTGATGCTGACCGCGGCGCGCCGGCTGGAGCCGCTCGACGCCGATTGGGCCCGCGAGTCGTACGTCGACGCGCTCGGAGCCGCGATCTTCGCCGGCCGGCTCAGCTCCGACGAGGAGCTGCGGGAGGCGGCCGCGGCCGCCCGCGCGGCGCCGCCGGGCCCCGACCCGCCGCGCCCGGTCGACCTGCTCCTCGACGGCTTGGCGATCCGGTACACCGACGGCTACGCGGCGAGCGTGCCGCTGCTCAGGCGCGCACTGGACGCGTTCGTGCGCGATCGGCACCGGACCCGCGGGGGCCGGCGCTGGCTCTGGTTGGGATGGCCCGTCGCCAATGAGGTGTGGGACGACGGGGCCTGGCATGCGCTGACCACTTGGGCAGTTCAGGTCACGCGCGACGAGGGCGAGCTCACCCTCCTTCCGAGCACGCTCCTCTACCGCGCAGGCGTCCACGTCTTCGCCGGGGAGTTCGCCACCGCGTCGGGGCTGATCGAGGAGGCCACGGCGATCAGCCGGACGATCGGCGTTACCCCACACACGCAGGTCGCGCCCGTGCTCGCGGCATGGCGAGGCGATGAGGCGCGAGCGTCGGAGCTGATCGAGTCCGCCGTCGCCGCCGCGACCACGCGTGGCGAGGGCCGGGCGATCACGCTGGCCGAATGCGCGCGGGCGACGCTGTACAACGGCCTCGGTCGCTACGAGGAGGCGCTCGTCGCCGCCGAGCGGGCTTGTGAACATGAGGACCTCGGTCTGGTGGGCTGGTCCCTCACCGAGCTCATCGAGGCGGCTTCCCGCTGCGGCAGGCGCGACGTCGCAGCCGGCGCGCTGCAGCGACTGGAGGAGCAGACCGGGGCGGCCGGCACGAATTTTGCGCTCGGGATGCGTGCCGTGTCGCGCGCGCTGGTGAGCGACGACGCGGAGGCGCTGTACCGCGAGGCGCTGGAGCGGCTGGGCGGCGTCGTTCTGGCCACGATGCTCGGGCGTGCCGAGCTTCTCTATGGCGAGTGGCTGCGCCGCGAGGGCCGGCGAGTGGATGCCCGGGCGCAGCTGCGCGCCGCCTACGAGCGCTTCAGCGACATGGGAGCCGAGGGGTTCGCCGAGCGCGCCCGCCGGGAGCTGGCCGCCACCGGGGAGACCGCGCGCAAGCGGAGCGTCGAGACGCGCGACGAGCTCACCGCGCAGGAGGCGCAGATCGCCCGGCTCGCGGCCGACGGCCTCTCGAACGCCGAGATCGGCGCCCAGCTGTTCATCAGCCACCGCACCGTCGAGTGGCATCTGAAGAAGGTCTTCGCGAAGCTCGACATCAAGTCGCGCAAGCAGATCGGCAGGGCGCTGTCGGCGGGCGGCCGGGCCGCCTGATCGGCCACAGCCTGGTCGGTGAGACCCGGGCGCGGGCCAGGGTTCGCCAGGGGCGCGACGAATCGCGCGAGGCGCGACGGTGCAGGCGTGTTCACTACCGAATCCCTGCTCACCGCCCCGAACCGCACGGTCGAGGCCGCCAACGGCGTGACCTACGCCTACAGGCGTCTCGGCGCCGCCGAGGCCGGCACCCCGCCGCTCGTTCTGCTGCAGCACTTCCGCGGCAACCTCGACAACTGGGACCCCGCCCTCGTCGACGCGTTGGCTGCCGGGCGCGAGGTGATCCTGTTCGACAACGCCGGCGTCGGCGGATCGACCGGCACGACGCCGCGCACGGCCACCGCGATGGCGCACGACGCGCTGCGGTTCCTCGAGGCGCTCGAGCTGCGGGAGGTGGACATGCTCGGCTTCTCGCTCGGCGGCTTCGTGGCGCAGGAGCTCGTGCTCATCCGGCCGCGGCTCGTCCGCCGCCTCGTGCTCGCGGGCACCGGGCCCCAGGGCGGCGAGGACATGCACGGGTTCGCCGACGACGTCTACGTCCCGGCCACCCGCGACGAGCCCGGCGCCGAGGACCTTCTGGCGCTGTTCTTCGCGCGCAGCGAGACGAGCGTCGCCGCCGGCCGGGAGTTCGTCGAGCGCATCTTCGCCCGGAACGAGGACCGCGACGCGGACACCACGCTCGCGACACGCGACGCGCAGCTGGACGCGATCCATACCTGGGGCATCCCGGACCCGAGCAAGCTCAACCGGCTGGCCGGCATCACCCTGCCCGTGCTGGTCGCGAACGGCGACGACGACCGCATGGTGCCGACTCGCAACAGCCGGCTGCTCGCCGACCGGCTGCCCGACGCGCGGCTACGGATCTACCCGGACGCGGGGCACGGCTTCCTCTTCCAGTACCCGGCCGAGTTCTCGGCCGAAGTCGAGGCATTTCTGTCGGCCAACCAACAAGCCCGATCGGAGCTCAGGTGAGTCCGCGCTTGCTGTTTCTCATGAGCGCGCATAACCCGCTCACGAGCGAGCGCGACCGGATCGACGCCCGGCTTGCTGCCGCTCGACTCCATCCGCGGGCTGGGCGTGCGATGGCGTGAATGACTCGACGACCGCGAGCAGCGAGCGCTTGAAGTCGTCGTAGGTCCCGCTTCCGAGCGCCGCCGCCTGGCGGCGCTCGATGTCGAGGATGATGTCGTCCGAAAGGCGCATGACCTCGCGCCCGCGCTCGGTGGGGACGACGAGCTTGGCCCGGCGATCCGTGCGTTCGGGTCGGCGCTCGACGTAGCCCAGTTCTTCGAGCTCGTCGACGATGCGCCCGATGATCTGCTTGTGCCGCCCGGAGCGGCGCGCGAGCTCGGTGGCGCGTGTGCCCTCTTGGTCGAGATGTGCGATCACGGCGCCGTGGAGCCGTGTCAGCTGCCCGTGACCGGCGTCCTCGAGCCGGTCGTAGAGCTCGTCTTGGATCGCGAACAGGAGGCGCGCGGCCAGGATCCCGAGCCCTGACTCGCGGTCCGCCCACTCGCTGGCGTCGGAGGGGTCCACATTCGGCATCGTACTGCTTTGGTACAGTCACAAATCATGACGATCATAGATAGTGACGACGCCGTCGCCCTGCTGCGGAGCGTCTTCGACCCGCTCGAGCGCGGCGAGTCCGACGACTTCCAGCCCTTCTACGACCTCCTCGCCGACGACGTCGAGCACACGCTCCCGGCTGGAGTGCTGCGCGGCAAGCACGCCGTCGTCGACTACTTCGAGACCGGGCTGTGGACGGTCGAGACCAGGCCGTTCGAGAGGCCGCTCGAGTACTACGGCGGCGGTGACCGGGTCGTGATCCTCGGCGACGAGTCCTTCAGGGTCAAGGAGACCGGCGTCACGCACCGAGCGGATTGGGCGTGGGTGGTCGACATGCGCGACGGGCTCATCACGCGGATCGCCGAGATCCAGCACCTGTCGCCGGGCGTCGCCGAGCCGGTCCGGTCGATCGTCTCGGAGGCGCGGTCAAGGCAGACGCGGGCGGCCTCCGAGCCCGACTCCGACGACGCCGTCACCCTGATCCGGAGCATCTACGACCAGCAGGAGCGCGGCGAGCCCGAGGGCTTCCAGCGCTTCCGGGACGCGCTCGCCGAGGAGGTCGTGTTCACGACACCGGTCGGCCAGGTCCGCGGCAAGCAGGCGGTGCTCGGCTACTTCGCGAACGCGGCCGCGCTCCTCGAGTTCGACATCTTCGTCCGGCCGCTCGAGTACTACGGAAACGGCAAGCGCGTCGTCCAGGTCGGCGGGGAGACCTTCCGCGTCAAGGCGACCGGCGCGACCCACCAGTCCGACTGGGCCTGGGTCTTCGACGTCGAGGATGGCCGCATCACCGGCATCCTCGCCATCCAAGACCTCGCCGGCGTCGCGGACGAGGTCGCGGAGGCCCTGAACAAGGCGCAGTAGGCGGAGCCCCTCGCCCGGCGTTTGGCATCCCGCGATCCGGGGAGTACGTGCCGTTGGAGAGCGCGGAGCTCTCCGAACAATCCAACGGGAGAGGGGCAGATGCACAGGTCCGTCTGGTTCAGAGCGTTCGTCGCCGTCGCCGTGCTCCTACTCGCGTTACCGGCGGCCGCAACTGCCCGATCGCAGGAAAAGGCGACCGGCTCGATCAAGCAGGTAGGTCACGATCCACTCTTGAACCGCGGGATGAACGCGGCGCTCGCAGTTCATGGCGACTACGCCTACATCGGGAGCCGCACCGACGGCAGCCACGCCGGCCAACCTCAGGGCGGCATCATGGTCGTCGACATCTCGCGCCCGAGGCGTCCGGAGCTCCTGACCGAGACGCCCATCGACGCCAAGCCGGGCGAGTCGTCGCGGGAGCTGCGCGTCTGGAGGTCGCAGGACATCCTGATCGTCCTCAACACCAACTGCGGCGCCGGTCCCACCTTGCATCACTGCAGCCTCACCGAGCCGGAGGCCAGGAACGTCCGCTTCTACGACATCTCGGGAGAGAACGCGGAGCGTCCGCGGCTGATCACCCAGATGGACGAACACACACACGAGTTCTTCCTGTGGGAGGACCCGAACAACCCCGAGCGGGCCCTGATGTTCGGCGGCAACGCCGGCTCGCGCTGCGGGGAGCACCCGACGCCCAGCTGCCCGTTCTCGGTCTGGGACATCTCGCCGGTGGCCGAGGGAGGCGACCCGGTGACGCTCTACAGCGACGTGCACGGCTACACGCGCATTCCGCCCGAGGGCGATCCGCTGATCAAGCCGGCCGGAGGGCTGCATTCGCTCTCGGTCAGCAACGACGGCACCAGGACGTTCTACGCGCTGCTGACGGGGGGTTTCGCCGTCGTCGACACGTCCGACTTCGCAAACGGCACGCCGAACCCGCAACCGCGGCCGATCACGTTCAACGAGACCCGGCCGACCTGGGCCGGACCCGGTGCACACAGCGCCATCAAGCTCTGGAACCGCGACTGGGCGTGGGTGTCGGATGAGGTCTACGGCACCGCGACCGCGCCGGGCCACGGCTGCCCGTGGGGCTGGGCGCGGATGATCGACATCACCGATCCGACCAAGCCGACGGTGGAGGCGGCCTACCGCATCGAGGAGAACGATCCGGACTCCTGCGCTGAGTGGAACCCGCCGCGGACGTCGTACTCGGCGCACAACCCGACGCTCACGCCGAACATCGCGTTCAGCACGTGGCACTCGGGCGGCCTGCAGGCCGTCGGCATCGCGAAGCCGTGGCAGCCGTTCCGGCTCGCGGAGTTCTTCCCGAGGCCGCTGCGTTCCGTGCTGCTCGAGGACCCGCGGCTCTCGTCCGACCCAGACACGGGTCGCCACGAGAAGGTCGTGATGTGGAGCTACCCGGTCATCCAAGACGGACTGATCTACGTCACCGACATCCGCAACGGGTTCTACGTGCTGCGGTACAAGGGCGCGTTCAGCCGCGAGGTGCGGAGGATCGACTTCCTCGAGGGCAACTCGAACCAGGGCGACGCGCTCTGCTTCGAGCCGGTGGGTGAGGCTCCGGCCTCCTGCGACTGACGACGCTCGGCCACCGGGGTGGCCGGCGGGCGCGGCCGCGTATGCTCGGCCGCGCCGCCGGCCATGACAGTCGCGACCACCAGGCCCGTCTCGGAGATTCCCGGCCCGCGCATGCCCGGGCTGGTCCAGACGCTCCTGGGGGTCAGACGCCCGCTCGAGGCCAGGCTGTCGATGCGGGACCGCTACGGCAGGGTGTTCCGCACGAACGACGCCATCGCCGGCCAGCTCGTCCACGTCGCGGACCCCGGGCTGATCGAGCAGATCTTCAAGTGGAAGCCCGCGCAGTACAACGTCAGCGAGCCGCGCCAGGTGATGGAGCCGGTGGCGGGGGCGTCGTCGATCCTCCTGCTCGACGGGCGCGAGCACATGCGGATGCGCAAGCTGATGCTGCCGCCCTTCCACGGCGAGGCGATCGCGCACTACGCCGGGGTCATCGGGCAGATCACCGGGCGCGAGATCGACGGATGGGGCCCGGGCCAGACCATCCGCACGCGCTCGGTCGCGCAGCGGATCACGATGGAGGTGATCATCCGCGCGGTCTTCGGGATCACCGACCCGGACCGGATCGCCCAGCTGCAGCGGGTCCTCCCGCGCCTCTCCGCACCAAACCCCCTGCTGGTCCTCGTTCAGAAGGACCTCGGCTCCCGCAGCCCCTGGGGGCGCTTCGTCCGGCTCCGCGAGCACGTGGACGGCCTGCTCTACGAGGAGATCGAGCGTCGCCGCAGCGATCCGGAGCGCGAGTCCCGCCGTGACATCCTGACCCTGCTGCTGTCTGCCCGTGGAGAGGACGGCCGGCCGCTCACCGACCGCGAGCTGCGCGACGAGCTCGTCACCATCCTCCTCGCCGGCCACGAGACGACGGCCACGTCGATCGGCTGGGCCTTCGAGCGGCTCCTGCGCACACCCGCGGCGCTGGAGCGGCTGACGGCCGAGGTCCAGGCGGGCGAGTCGACGGAATATCTCGACGCCGTCATCAAGGAGACGCTCAGGGTCCGCCCGGTCGTGCCGGAGGTCTTCCGGGCGACGACTGAGCCCACCCGGCTCGGCGACTACATGTTCGAGCCCGGCACCCATCTGGCCGCCTCGATCCTGCTCGTGCAGTCCGACCCCGAGCTGTACCCGCCGGACCCGCAGACCTTCCGCCCCGAGCGCTTCCTCGAGGGCGCCCCCGATCCGTACACCTGGATTCCGTTCGGCGGCGGCGTGCGCCGCTGCCTGGGGGCGGCGTTCGCGACGCTCGAGATGACGGTCGTGATCCGGACGATCCTGTCCAGAGCCCGGCTGCGCGCCCGGCGCCCGGCTGCCGAGAAGGCACGCTTCAGGGGCGTCACGCTACTGCCCAGCCGCGGCGGTGAGGCGGTCGTCGAGCGGCTCTCGTGATCCGCGCCGTCGCCGTGGTCTCACTCTGTGTGGCGCTCGCCTCGTGCGGCGGCTCCGGCGACGCCGCGCCCACATCGCCCCCGCATTCACCGGACGCGGGCATTCCGGAGGGCCACGCCGCCGCCGACGCTCGGGCGCGACGTTGTCGCGACGCGCATCCCCCGCACTCGCGCGAGTGGCGCCGCTGCGGCTGGTTCGCCCGCTAGCGCACCTCCAAGCCTTAACGTTGCCCGCCATGCGAGCGCCGATCCAGCTGGACCTCCATCTGCCGAACTTCAACTATCCCGGGGTAGGGCCCGAGGACGTCTTCGACAAGCTCGTCGACATCGCCACGACGGCGGAGCGTTCGGGCTTCAGCTCCGTGACGGTGATGGACCACTACCACCAGATCCGGGTCGTCGGTCCGCCGCACAACTGGATGTTCGAGGGCAACACGATGCTCGCGGGCATAGCCGCGCGGACGGAGACGATCGCCCTCGGCCTGCTCGTCGGCGGCGTCACCTACCGCAACCCCGCGCAGCACGCCAAGATCACCACCACACTCGACGTCATTTCCCGCGGCCGTGCCTTCCACGGCATCGGGGCCGCCTGGTTCGAGGGCGAGTGCGAGGCGTACGGGTACGACTTCCCGCCGCTGAAGGAGCGCTTCGAGCGGCTCGAGGACCACCTGCGGATCGCCCGCGCGATGTTCACCCAGGAGGACGCGACGGTCGCCGGCGATCACCACTCCGTCAACGGCGCCCTCAACAACCCCAAGCCGCTGCGCGGCGACATCCCGATCGTCATCGGGGGCAGCGGCGAGCGAAAGACGCTGCGGATGGTCGCCCAGTACGGCGACGGCTGCAACATCTTCGGCGACCCCGCCCGGGCGCGGCACCTGCTGGACGTCCTGCGGGGCCACTGCGACAGGCTTGGGCGCGACCCTGAGGAGATCACGAAGACGTCGATGGCGGTGATCGCGATCGCGGAGACGGAGGACGCCGTGAAGGCCAAGCTGGACGCGATGCGATCTGCCGGGATCCCCGAGGAGCGCATCGCGGGTGCGGCCGCCGGAACGCCGGAGCAGATCCTCGAGCGGGCGCACGCATTCCGCGAGGTGGGAATCGAGGGACTCACCTTCTCCCTGCCGGACGTGCACGACCTGGAGGCGGTTGCGCTGGCCGGCGAGACGCTGGCTCCGGTGTTCAACCCGCGATGACGCTGCTGGCCGAGGTCGTCACCGCCTCTGGGCAGGTCACCGAGACGAGCTCGCGCTCCAGCAAGGCCGCCATCATCGCCGAGCTGCTCGGCCGGCTCGAGCCGGGCGAGGTCGGGATCGCGGTCGGCTTCCTGGCGGGCGCGCCCCGCCAGGGCCGGGTCGGCATCGGCTACGCCACGATCTACGGCATAGAGTGCCCGCCCGCGACCGAGCCCTCGCTCACGATCGAGGAGCTCGACGGAGCCGTCGACGAGGTGCAGGCGAGCACCGGGAGTGGATCGGCGGCCCGCCGCAGGACGATCCTCACCGATGTGCTCCGGCGGGCGACCGAGGCGGAGGCCGACTTCGTCAAGCGCCTCTTCACGGGCGGGCTGAGGCAGGGTGCTCTCGCGGGGTTGATGGTCGACGCGGTCGCCAAGGCGTCCGGGGTGCCCGGCGCGATCGCGCGCCGGGCGCTGATGCTGTCCGGCGATCTGTCGCGTACCGCCGAGGTCGCCATGGCGGAGGGTGAGGCCGGGCTCCGCGAGATCGGCTTCGAGCTGTTCCGGCCGATCTTCCCGATGCTCGCCTCGACGGCCGCGGACGTGTCCGAGGCGGTGGCCAGCTTCGAGCGCTCATCGGTCGAGTGGAAGCTCGACGGGATCCGGATCCAGGTCCATCGCCGCGGCGACGACGTTCGCATCTACACCCGCAACCTCAACGACACCACCCACACGCTCCCCGGCATCGTCGAGGCGGTGCGGGGGCTCCCACTGACGCAGGCGGTCCTCGACGGCGAGGCGCTCTGGATGCTCGAGGAGGGACCGGCGGCGTTCCAGGACACAGTGTCGCGGATGGACGCCGAGGCTCAGCCCGAGGGAATCGTGACCTTCCTGTTCGACCTCCTCCACATCGATGGCGAGGATCTGCTCGACACGCCGCTCGAGGAGCGCGCCACGCGGCTGGAGTCGATCGCGCCGCAGCTCAAGATCCCGAGCGTGTTCACGTCGGACCCGGTCGCCGCCCAGCGTGTGCTCGACGACGCGCTGCGAGAGGGCCACGAGGGCGTCGTGGTCAAGGACGCCGCCTCGCTGTACATCGCGGGCCGCCGCGGCAAGGCGTGGCGCAAGGTGAAGCCGGTGCGGACCTACGACCTCGTCGTGCTCGGCGCGGAGTGGGGGCACGGCCGCCGTGAGGGCTGGCTGTCGAACCTGCACCTCGGCGCCCGCGACCCGCGCACAGGGGAGCTCCTGATGGTCGGGAAGACCTTCAAGGGCATGACCGACGCGCTACTCGAATGGCAGACGGAGGAGCTGCTCGCGCGCGAGACCGAGCGAAAGGGGATCGCGGTGCTGGTGCGGCCCGAGCTCGTGGTCGAGATCGCCCTGGACGGCGTGCAGTCCTCCACCCGGTACCCGGGCGGATTGGCGCTGCGCTTCGCACGCGTCAAGCGCTACCGGCCCGACAAGAGCGCCGCGGAGGCCGACACGATCGACGACCTGCGCGAGCTGCTCCGCTAGGAGTGGTCGCGTGGACTTCTCGTCACGCACGCTCGCCGCAACTTGGGGTCGTCTTCGCGCTCGATTCGGCGCGCGAGTCGAGCCCTGGTGGGAACGGCTTCCCGCGGTCCTCGGCGAGCTGGTGATGAAAGCGGACATCGTCGTCTCCCCGTGCGGTGCATCGATGGTAACTTCGCCCGAGCAGCCAACCCGTCGTTCATCTGCATGCCGCTCAGACTGCTCGGTGAAGTCGTCGCTCGCGGGTCGCGCTCCGTGGTGCATGCCTATGGCCGCGGGGCGGTCGTCAAGGTGCCGAAGCCGGAGACGCCCGCCGCCTGGATCCGGTCAGAGGCGGAGTACGTCGAAGCGGTTCGCGCTGTCGGCGCACCGGCGCCCGCGCTGCTCGGCATGGAGGAGATCTTCGGCCGCCCAGCGAGCGTCTGGGAGCGCGTAGAGGGGCTGTCGCTATGGCAGCAGGTGGTCGACCGGCCGGACCGTAGCGCCGAGATCGGCCGTACGTTGGCGGACGTGCAGCTGGCGCTCTTCGAGCTCGTCCCGCCAGTGACGCTGCCGGACCAGCGCGACCGACTGGTCAGCAAGATCCGCCTGTCGGCGGCGAACGTGGACCCCTCACTGAGTGCGGCGCTCGAGCTGCTTCCGCCGCGCGCGGGCAACCCGCGCCTGTGCCACGGCGACCTGCATCCCAGCAACGTGCTCATGAGCGCGGAGGGACCGATGATCGTCGACTGGTTCGACGCGTCGCGCGGGGACCGGGTGGCCGATATCGCGCGCTCCTCGCTTACGCTGCTCGGCGACGGGGCGGCAACGCCACCCCACCTGCCCGGATCCGACCGCCGGACGCTCGACGTGCTCACCAGCGCGTACCTTTCCCGGCTCCACCAGTCGCTCGACATGGCACCCGGACTGCTCTCGGTCTGGCAGGCCGTCAACGCCGTGGCCCGCCTGGCTGAAGGGGTTGCGCCCGACCCGCTGCTCGAGGTCTGGCGACGGTTCGAGTGGACGGCGGCGAGCGGGGCGGGGGCTCAGGCCGCCGCCGGCTGAACGGCCGCGCGCAGGTCCTCGAAAACGCTCGGAGCGGCGGCTATTGCCAGATCGTCGTTCTCGGGACACGGCATCTCGATGCGGGCCCCGGCCTCTCCGGCGATCAGCGCGCCGGCCGCGCGGTCCCAGATCTCGGTGTCGCGCTGGAAGTATCCGTCGACGCGCCCGCACGCGACCCAGCACAGCTCGAGCGCCGTGGAGCCGAAGCAGCGCAGATCGCGCGCGCGGGAGAGGAGCCGGTGGGCGACCTCGCCTTGGATGTCGCGCAGCTCGGCGCGATACGAGAAGCCCGTCGTGACGAGCGCTTGCGGCAGCGACGAGCAGGACGAGACCGCGATTGGCCGGCCGTCGCACCGTGCCCCGCCGCCGCGGTGAGCCGAGAAGCACTCGTCGCGGAGAACGTCCACGACGGCGCCGGCAACCACGTCCCCGTCGATGGCGGCGGCGATGCTGACCGCGAACAGGGGAACGCCGTACAGGAAGTTGATCGTCCCGTCGAGCGGGTCGATCACCCACTGCAGGCGTGCGCCCGGCGCCGTGGTGCCGCCTTCCTCTCCGAGGATCCCGGCCGCGGGCGTTTCCTCGAGCAGCAGCCGTCTCACGCGATCCTCGGCGCGCAGGTCGGTCTGGGTGACCACGTCAGTCGGCGACGACTTGCGCCCGATGGGGCGGGGTTGTCCGTACGCGGCCGTGACGATCTCGGCCGCGGCTCGTGCGGCCGAGGCGGCCACCCGTTCGAGCTCTGAGGGCGAGGGCGGCTCGCCCCGATCAGACACGGTGGACCGCGATGCCGTGGCTCGATACGGCGGCGGCCGCCTCGGGGTCGGTGCCCGAGTCGGTAACGAGCACGTCGATCTCGTCGAACGCGGCGAAGCTGAACATCTGCACGTTGCCGAACTTGGACCCGTCGACGAGCGCGACAACGCGCCGCGCGCGTTCGATCATCGCGCGCTTGATCGTGTGCTCCTCGCGGTACGGGGTGGTGAGGCCGTGCTGGAACGACAGCCCGTCGCAGCTGATGAAAAGCACGTCGATCGCCATGTGCTGAAGCTCCGCGCGAGCGGTGTCGTCCACCATGGCGAGGGTGTTGGTGCGCACCGCGCCGCCCAGGACGGTGAGCTGACGGATGCCGCGCCGGCTCAGCGTGAGAGCCGTCATCAGCGCGTTGGTCACCACGTGCACCTCGCGTTCGACCGGGAACACCTCGGCGAGGCGCTGCGTCGTCGAGCCGGAGTCGATGATCACCGACCCCCGCTCGGGGACCTCCTCGACCGCCTTCGTCGCGATCCGGAGCTTCTCCTCGGCGTTCACGACGTCGCGGGCGGCGAGCATCGGCTCGTGGTTGATCCGCTCGACGGGAACGGCGCCGCCATGGACGCGGCGGAGGAGGTTCCGGGCCTGCATGTCGGACAGGTCGCGCCGGATCGTCTCCGTGGTCACCCCGTAGCGGCGCGCGAGGTCCGCGACGTCAACCGATCCCTGGCTCAGCGCGAGCATGTAGATCGCGTGTTGGCGATCGTGCTGCAGCCGAGGCAGCGCAGCGCTCTCGTCAGTCGCCATCGCTGCTCGCTTGCATCGCGGCGATCGGCCCGTCGGCGGCGATCTTCTCGTAGGCGCCTACGAAGGCCGCGCGGAAGCTGGCGGACTCGCGCAGCGTCGCAGGGAAGACGGCTTCGTAGGACAGGAACGCGCCCGGGTCGTCGGCGGCCTCTCGGGCGTATCGCCGCGCCTCCCCGGCAGCGGCGTCGAACGCCTGCTCCTCCGGATTGACGACGGCGAGGTAGCGGGCCCAGCCGGCCAGCCCCGTGGCCGCACGCTCGATCGAGCCGCCGCGCTCCAGCTGCCACTCGATCGTCGGCATCAGGAAGGTCGGGAACTTCGCGCTCCCGTCGATGCACAGCCGGGCGATCTGGTCACGCACCCCGGCGTTCGTGAACCGCTCCAGCACGGAAGCAGCGTAGTCCTCGCGGGGATGCCCGGGGATCTCGACCAGGCTCGGCAGCGCCTCGCGCCGGATGAGGCCCGCGACGAACTCACGAATGGCGCCGACCGCCATCGCCTCGTGGACGTAGGTGATGCCCGCCAGCGCCGACAGGTACGCCATGCACGAGTGACCCGCGTTGAGCATCCTGAGCTTGTACTGCTCCCAGTCGTCGATGCGGTTGGTGAACAGCGCGCCGGCGTCCTCCCACGGCGGCCGCTCGGTCGCGAAGTCGTCCTCCATCACCCACTGCCTGAAGCTCTCGGAGACGACCGGCCAGCCGTCGACGATGCCCGCGCTGTCCCGCAGCCAGTCGCGGTCCTCCCGTGACGTGGCAGGGGTGATCCGGTCGACCATCGAGTTGGGGAACGTGCAGTGGCGCTCCACCCAGGCGGCCAACGCCGGGTCGAGCCGGCCGGCCGCGGACAGGGTGGCCTGCCGAGCCGCGTCTCCGTTGCGGGGCACGTTGTCGCAGCTCAGGATCGTGAGGCGGCCGGAGCTCCTGTCGCGCCTGGCGGCGAGCCCGGCCGCGATGCGGTCGAAGGTGGTGCGCTCGCCCTCCGTCGCCGGCAGCTCGGCGTAGCCCGACTCGGTGATGGTCAGCGAGAGGATCGTCGTGGACGGCGCGGAGATCAGCGCGACGGCGGCGTGGTCGTGGCCGGCGGGGGCATGGACGAACTCAGTGATCGACCCGATGACCCGGGCGGAGGGCTCGCCGCCGTTCTTCTCGATCAGGGTGTACAGGCAGTCCTGGCTCCGGAGGGCGCTGGCCATTTCGGCGTCGCGCGCGAGGAGCCCCAGGCCGACGATCCCCATGCCGCTCCCGCGCGACGCCAGCTCGTGGACGTACACCGCCAGGTGGGCGCGGTGAAAGCCGCCGACCCCCACGTGCACGATCGCGGGCCGCAGCCGCCCTCGGTCGTAGGTCGGCACCGGGACCCCGCTGCGAGCGATCTCGGCCAGTCGGGCCTGACCCAGGCGGATAGGTGTTGGCCGGCCCACGTCGCCGCCCACTATAAGCAAAGGAGAGACAAAGCACCAGAGTTGCGTTTGTACGCAATATTCCGACGATACGGCTTGACATCCAACACGATCCAACGATATAAGGTGTTCGACCCGAGGAGGAAGAGACCATGAGAGCTACCGCTCGCGCCTCGTTGATCGCAATGCTGCTGGCCGGGCTGGTGCTGGCGGGGTGTGGTGGCGACGACGACGGCGCGTCGGGCGACAGGTCGATCAACGTCGCGATCGTCGACAACCCGCAGATGAACGACATCGCGGACCTCACGCCGGAGCTGTTCACCAAGAGGACCGGCATCAAGGTGAACTACACGGTCCTCGACGAGGGGACGCTCCGTCAGGTGACCACCCGCGACGTCGCGGCCGGCGGGCAGCAGTTCGACGTGGTCATGATCGGCCCGTTCGAGGCCCCGCAGTTCGGCAGGGACGGCCAGCTCACGGACCTGAACCGCTTCGCCTCCTCGGACCAGTCGTACCAGCTCGACGACATAATCCCGAGCGTGCGCAACGCCCTGTCGTACGACGGGAAGATGTACGCAGCGCCGTTTTACGCCGAGTCCTCGTTCCTCATGTACCGCAAGGATGTCCTGGACAAGGCGGGCATCACGATGCCGCAGCAGCCGACCTGGGACCAGGTGGCCGACATAGCGCGGACGGTCGACAGCCCGGACATGGCCGGCATCTGCCTGCGCGGAAAGCCCGGGTGGGGCGACCTTGGCGCGTCGTTCACCACCGTGCTGAACACCTTCGGCGGGACCTGGTGGTCGGCGAATTCGGACGGCTCCGTCGGCGAGGCGATGGTCGATCAGCCCGAGTTCAGGGAGGCGCTCCAGTTCTACGTCGATCTCGTCAAGGACGCCGGCGAGAAGGACGCCGCAAGCTCGAGCTTCAACGAGTGCCTCACGCAGTACAAGGACGGCCAGGTCGCCATGTGGTACGACGCCACCGTCGCGGCCGGCCTGCTCGAGGCGGACGACAGCGCCGTGAAGGGCAAGAACGGCTACGCGCCGGCGCCGGTCAAGGAGACGGATGCCTCCGGCTGGCTGTGGTCGTGGGCGCTGGCGCTGCCAGTGACCTCGAGCAAGGCGGACCTCGGCTGGGAGTACATCTCGTTCGCCACCGGACCTCGCTATCTCAAGCAGGCCGGCGAGCGCATCCCCGGCGGCTGGGCCGCGATCCCGCCGGGCACGCGCGAGTCCACCTACGAGATCCCCGAGTACAAGGAAGCCGCCGCCGCCTTCGCCGAGCCGACACTCGCATCGATCGCGGCCGCGCCGATCGACAACCCGGGAACGACGCAGCGACCGGGCGTTCCCGGCGTGCAGTACGTCGGCATCCCCGAGTTCCAGGACGTCGGCAACCAGTGCACGGAGCAGTTCTCGGCAGTGATCGCAGGGCGGTCGTCTGTCGACTCGGCGCTCGAGAACTGCCAGAACGTCGCATCCCAGGTCGGGGGGTGACCTGAGTCAGGCCGGCACGGGGGTATTGCCGCGGCGCGCGGGTCGCGAACTCCGCCTGAGCGACTCGTGGCGCCGCCGGCTGCCGCTGCTGCCCGCACTGCTCTTCCTCATCCTGCTGACGCAGGTCCCGTTCGCGCTCAGCGTCTATTACAGCCTGACGGACTGGACGGTCGTGCCGCCCGGGCCGCGCGAGTTCGTCGGGCTCGACAACTACCGCGAGCTGCTTCGCGACGACTTCTTCCGCGACGCGATCGTGACGAGCATCCAGCTCACGGTGTTCCCGGTGGTCGCGGCGCTGGTGCTCGGGACCGCGTTCGCACTGCTGCTCGACCGCAAGTTCTTCGGTCGCGGTGTCGTGCGCACGATGTTGATCACCCCATTCCTGCTCGTGCCCGTGGTGATCGGCCTTGTCTGGAAGAACCAGATGTTCCACGGCCTCTACGGCGTCATCAACTGGGTGATCGAAAAGCTCGGAGGCGCGCCGGTCGAGTTCGTCTCTGAGCACCCAACCCTGTCGATCATCATCACGCTGATCTGGCAGTGGACGCCGTTCATGATGCTCATCATCCTGGCCGGCCTCCAGAGCCAGCCCTCGGACGTTCTCGAGGCCGCGAAGGTGGATGGTGCCGGGCCGTTCGCGATCTTCCGGCAGCTCACGCTCGGCCACCTCCGCCCCTACATGGAGCTGGGCGTCCTGCTCGGTGCCATCTACCTCATCCAGGTCTACGACCAGATCGCCGTGATCACCGGCGGCGGTCCCGGCTCGACGAACGTCCCGTATTACGTCTTCCAGCGCTCCATCGGGGGCGGCTGGCAGTTCGGCCTGGCATCGGCGTACAGCATCGTCGTCGTCATCGCTTCGATCGTCATCGCGACCTTCGCGCTCAGGGTCCTGTCCAGGCTGCTGAAGGGGGAGGCTGCCGCATGAGCGGCGACGATGCCACCCCCGCCGTCGGCGAGCGCCGCTGGGTCAACCTGGCGCTCGGAATCCTGGCCTGGAGCACGGCGCTGATCTTCTTCTTCCCCGTGCTCTGGATGGTGCTCAACTCGTTCAAAACCGAGGAAGAGGCCAACGCGAGCCCCAACCTCAACTTCGAGCCGACGCTCGACCGCTACCGCGAGGTCACCGAGAGCGCCGGGGGCCTGCTCTCGTTCGGCGAGGCGTTCATGAATTCGGCGGTCGTAGTGCTCGTCTCGACGCTCATCGTGCTCGCGCTCGCGATACCGGCGGCCTACGCCCTGGCCGTCAAGCCGGTCGTGAAGTGGCGCGACGTCCTGTTCTTCTTCATCTCGACCAAGTTCCTGCCGGTCGTGGCGTCGATCCTCCCGATATGGATACTCGCGCGTGACCTAGAGCTGCTGAACACGCGGCTGGTGCTGATCGTGCTCTACACCGCGATCAACCTGCCTCTCGCCGTCTGGATGCTGCGCTCGTTCTTCGCCGAGATCCCGCGCGAGCTGATCGAGGCCGCCGAGATCGACGGCGCGAGGCTCAGGGGGCAGCTCACGTCGGTGATCCTCCCGCTGGCCGCGCCCGGTATCGCCGCGACGGCGCTGCTGTGCGTCATCTTCGCGTGGAACGAGTTCTTCTATGCCGTCCAGCTGAACCCGGTAGACGGCTCGACCGTCCCGGTCTGGGTGACAACCAACATAAGCACCCGAGGTGAGTTCCTGGCCCAGCTGTCGGCGGCGTCGGTGCTGGCCTGCATCCCCGTGGTGCTGGCCGGATGGATCGCGCAGAAGCGGATGATCCGCGGGCTGGCGATGGGTGCGATCAAATGAGGGAGCTGCGATGACGGCTGTCAGGTATGTCGAGGCGACGCGAACCTATCCGGGAGGGGAGACCCCGGCGGTGGACAGCCTCAGCCTCGACATCGCCGACGGTGAGCTGCTGGTCCTGGTCGGCCCGTCGGGGTCGGGGAAGTCGACCGCGCTGCGCATGCTCGCGGGGCTCGAGCCGCTCGATGCGGGCGCTATCCACATCGGCGACCGGGACGTGACGAGCGTACGCCCGCGCGACCGTGACATCGCGATGGTCTTCCAGAACTACGCGCTGTATCCGCAGCTCAGCGTGGCCGAGAACATGGGTTTCGCGCTCAAGCAGCATGGCGTGCCGAAGGATGAGCGCACGGCGCGCGTGCGCGAGACGGCCAGGATTCTCGACCTCGAGCCGTTCCTCGACCGGAAGCCCAAGCAGCTGTCGGGCGGGCAGCGCCAGCGCGTGGCGATGGGGCGGGCGATCGTCAGGCAGCCGGCGGTCTACCTGATGGACGAGCCGCTCTCGAACCTCGACGCGAAGCTCCGTGTGCAGACCCGGACCGAGGTGGTCGAGCTGCAGGCGCGCCTTGGCGTGACCACCGTCTACGTCACGCACGACCAGGTCGAGGCCATGACAATGGGCCATCGCGTCGCGGTGCTGAAGGATGGGATCCTCCAGCAGTGCGACGCCCCGAGCACGCTGTACCACCAGCCCGTCAATCTGTTCGTGGCCGGATTCATCGGCTCGCCGGCGATGAACCTCGTGGAGATCGGCGAGGCCCACCCGGCAAGGATCGGCGAGACTGAGATCGTGCTCGACCGGGCGGCGGCGGACGGGGCCGGCAGGCTGACGGTCGGGTTCCGGCCCGAGGCGCTGCACCTCGGCGACGGACCCCTGCCGGCGCGCATACGCGCCGTGGAGGACCTTGGTTCCGAGATGTTCGTCCACGTCGCCGTGGAGCACCAGGGCGACACCGTTCAGCTCATAGCGAAAACGTCGCCGCCGTTCGGGGGCTCGGCAGGGGACCGGGTGGGCCTCCAGATCGCCGGGACGATGCACCTCTTCGGTGAGGACGGTTCGCGCGTCGCGTCGGGTCCGGCGAGCCTGAGCTCGGCGGGGGCCGTCAGCCGCTCGTGACGTGAGCCCGCTCCTCACCGTGATCGGCGAGGCGCTCGTCGACCTGGTAGCCGACGCCGTGACCGGCGAGCAGCGCGCCATCCCGGGCGGCAGCCCGTTCAACGTCGCGGTCGGCCTGGCGCGGCTCGGCAATCGCACCTCGCTCATGGCCCGGTTCGCGGACGACCGCTACGGGCGCCTGCTGCGGGACGCCGCCGCTGGCGAGGGCATCGACCTCGGCGCTGCCCCGCACGCCGCCGAGCGCGCCAGCGTTGCGACCGCGTCGTTCGACGCCGATGCGCGCGCCACGTACGACTTCGACATCGAGGGGACGGCGGACTGGCAGTGGACCGCCGCCGAGCTGGGCGAGCTCCCGCCGGCCACCGAGCTGCTCCACTTCGGCTCGCTCGCTTCGTGGACACCTCCGTGCGCTGGGCGCATAGCCGACCTGGTGAGCGATCTACGCGCGCGTGGCGGGGTGGCCATCAGCTACGACCCCAACGTGCGGCCTGCTGTGCTCGAAGCGCGCGAGCGCGGTGTCGAGCGCGTGGAGCGCAGCGTGGCCCTCGCTCATGTCGTCAAGGCGAGCGGCGACGACATCGAGTGGCTGTACTCCGGCCTCGCCGTGGAAGAGGTAGCCGCGCGGTGGGGCGGGCTCGGCGCCGAGCTCGTGGTCGTGACGCACGGCGCCGACGGGGCGAGCGCCTACCGCCGTGACCGCGCGCCTCTACACCGGCCCGGGCTCCCGGTGAAGGTCGTCGACACCATCGGGGCGGGCGACGCCTTCACCTCGGGCCTGCTGACCGGCTTCGTGCGGCGCGATCTCTATCGAGCCGAGTGCTTCGACGAGATCCCGGACGGCACGCTGAGCGAAATCGTCGACGAGGCCGTGCTGGTCGCGTCGATCACCTGCGAGCGCGCGGGAGCGGACCCCCCTCGGCTCGAAGAGTTGCCGGCGCGGCGGCAGCTGACGTAGCGCCCGCGCTACTCGGGTGGGTCCCGCCGCGGGGCCAGCGTCTCGAGAGCGTGCTGCACGTCCCCATAGAGCCGCACTCTCACGGCACGGCCGTCGCGGTATTCGGCGATCTGGGCGAAGCGGCGGGAGGCGACCGGTGCGCCGCTGCCGGCGCCCTTGCCGTGCGCCCGGGTGATGGCCAGCACCCGGTCCTCGTCCACGCAGTGGCACTCCTCGATCTCGAGGGCCATGCCGCTGATCGACTCCTCCCAGGTCTCCCAGAATCTCCTCACGCCCTCGTGTCCGTGGTAGGTGTCGGCGTCGGGGACGACGCTCCTGTGCACGCTCCACTCGATCTCGGGGTCAAAGCCTTCGAGCGCGGCCTCGTAGTCGCCGCGGCTGTACGCCTCCATCCCGCTCCGGAAGAGCGCGGCCGGATCGTCTTCCGCCATGTCGCCAGTATCGCGCGCTCCCTCGCCGGCGCGCTACGCCGGAGAGAGCGCGGCGAGCGCCTGCTCGCGACTGGCGTACTCCTCCATTCCCATCGCGGTCCCGCCGCGAAGGCGCCACACCTGGCAGAAGCGGCTGTCGAGCCGCAGGCCGCTGGCGCGGCCGCGGCCGTGCCCGCGCACCACTGCCACCACGCGGTCGGCGACCTCCGTGGGATGCTCCTCGAGCTCGAGCTGCAGCTCCTCGAAGGTGCCGAGCCAGTCCTCGACGTATCCCCTCACCTGCTCGTGGCCGCGGTAGACCCGGGCAATCGGGCTGGCCTCGAGCGGCGTCCACTCGAAGTCGGGATCCATGCGGGCAAGCATCCCGTCGACGTCGCCCCGGTTCAGCGAGGCGATGATCCCGCGCACCAGCTTCACAGGAGCTCCGCGATCCGTGCGGCCGCGATGCCGGCGCCGCCGGTCTCGACCGGCCGGTAGTCCACCTCGCGGCCGATCTCCTCGGCGATCGCCCGGGCGATCGTCTCGGGGTCGGCGGTCTCGAAGTCCATGCGGCGGCCGGCGCCGTAGCGCTCGAGCCGGTGGCGGACATGGGTGTTCTGCTCGAAGTGGTGGCGCAGCGGGAAGTAGAGGAAGGGGCGGCTGTTGGCGGTCAGCTCCATCGAGGTGGTGAGACCGCCCTGCACCACGGCCAGGTCGCAGGCCGCCAGGTGGCGGTAGAGGTCGGGGACGAAGGCGCGGATCTCGAGCCCGTCGTGCCGCGGCAGCGAGGCCGGGTCGATGCGCGGTCCCGCGACGACGATCATGCGCAGCTCGGGAACGCTCCGCTTGGCCTCGGGGAAGGCGGCGATGACACGCTCGAGGAGCGAGCGGCCCACTCCCGAGCCGCCGACGGTCACGATGCAGACCTGCTCCGCCGGCGCGTAGCCGAGCTCCGCGCGCAGGCGCTCGCGGTCGCCCAGCTCATCCGGATCGAAGCCGGTGACGTAGCCGGCGAAGTCGAAGTGCTCTCCGGTCCAATCGGCGATCGCCGGTAGGTCGGGGCCAAAGGTGTCCGGCACGACGTCCTCGGGGTTGCCCACGAAGATCGCCCGGTCGCGCACACGCGGGTAGCGAGCGATGTGCTCGATCATCTCGGCGTTGTAGTCGGCGGTCAGGAATGCCTCGTGCTCGCCGCCGTCGGGCATCGGGATCCAGCCCACGAAGTCCGTCAGCCACACGTACGCGGCGCGCTTCTGCTCGGGGTTCTCGTGCAGGTAGTAGTCGATCTCCCAGCCCTCGTCCGCGATCCAGAGGTCGTAGTCGCGCTCGCCGACGAGGTCGTGGAAGACCATGTAGTTCGCGACGAGGATCTCGTCCATGCGCCGCCAGGCCTGGAAGCAGTGCAGGTCGTGCTCGGCCGACTCGGACTCGATGTGGACCGACTCGTTCGCCAGCGTCGCACTGGCGGGGTGGACGGTCTCACCGGCGGCGTCGAGGGCAGCGGTCACGGGGTGCTGGGCGAGCCACTCGATCTCGAGGTCGGGGTGGAGGCGGCGTAGCTCGCGGGCGATCGCGATGTCGCGCCGGGCGTGGCCGAGCCCGATCGGCGAGGAGACGTACAGCGCGCGCTTCGAGCGGCGGCGCCCGCGCGTCCAGCGCGCCGGCGCGGGCGGCGGCGCGGCGAAGTCGCGCAGGAGGAGGTTGACCCGCACGGGATCGCGCGCGTGCGGGCAGTGCCCGGAGCCCTCCATCGGGACGAAGGTCCCGTCGGTCACGGTCGCTAGCTCCTCGCCGGCGACGCAAGGCCGGACCGCGTCGTCGGTGCCGTGGATGACGAGCACGGGACACGTGACGCGGCGGCACAGGTCCGCGAACGCCTCGCGGTCGTGCATCTGGCGGCCCTGGACGGTCAGCGCCAGCGTCTCGGGCGAGGTGTCGAGCCCCCAGCCCACGCAGTCCTCGAACTGCTTGGTCGAGTGCGGCTCGGTGAAGACCTTGCCGAAGAAGAACTCAAGGAAGTCGCGGTAGTTCTCGAGCCAGTAGTGGCGGTTGTACTTGCCCCAGCCCTCGTAGGACTCCAGCGGCTCGTCGAACGGCAGGGTCGTACGCGCGAGGTGCTGGGCGAACGGCGTGGCGGGGGCGATGTACACGATGCCCTCCACGCGCTCCGGGTGCTCGGCGGCGAGCACGGTGCCCCAGAGGGCGCCGGCGGACAGCGCCACGAGGACGGCGCGCTCGGTGCCGGTTGCGTCCATGACGGCAAGGGTGTCGGCCACGACCTCCCGCTCGGAGTAGGCCTCGGCCGTGTCCGGTCGGTCCGAGCGGCCGTTGCCGCGCCCGTCGAACGTGACCACACGCGCATGGCGGGCGAGGTACGGGATCTGCGCCTTCCAGTGACGCGAGTGGATGATCGACCAGGTGGGCAGCAGCAGGATCGTCGGCTCGCCGGTGCCGTAGACCTCGTAGAACAGCCGCACCCCGTCGCGCTCGACGTAGCCCTCCTCGTCCGGGTAGCGGGCGCGGGTCTGCTCGCGCGCGGGGGCGGGCGCCTGGATGGTGGTCATCGCGATTCCTTCCTCTGCAGCCAGTCGTCGATCCACTGGAGCAGGTCCGCCTGGCCGGTCTCGATGCCCGACAGGCGCTCGAAGATGATGCCCTCGTTGAACGTGATCACGAGCGAGACCAGCGCCTCGAGCGGCATGGGTATTCCGTAGCGCTCGCGCGGCTCGGCAAGGGCCTCGCTGAGCACTGCGCGCCACTCGCGGTTCACGTGCGCGACGCGCACGCGCAGCTCGGGGCGGTTCCACGCCAGCGCCTGCAGCTCGTACCAGACCTTCTGGTACTCGCGGTCCGCGTCGAGGTAGCGCATCGCGGTGCGCCACTTCTCGGCGAACGGCACGTCGGGCGCCTCGTACATGGCGCGCTGGCGCGCGATCATCCGCTCGGTGAACCGCTCGAGCACCCGCGCGAGCAGGTTCTCCATCGAGCCGAAGTAGTAGTGGACGAGGCCGTGATTCGCGTCGGCCTCCTCCGCGAGTGCGCGCGTGGTGATCCCCGCGTATCCGACGCTGACCAGCAGCCGCTCGGCGGCGTCGAGAAACGCCTCCTCTGTCTGCTGGCGGGCTGTCAGGACCGGGGCCATCGATCTCTTTGACAAGCGTCTTAGTCATTTGACCAAACACCGGCGGATATGTCAAGCGGCCTCGGTTGAAGCGATCAGCGGGACCGCGAGCGGGCCACCGCGATGAGGTCGCTCAGCACGCCCTGCCCGGCGAGCTCGAGCCCTGCGCCGGGGCCGGCGATCGTGATCTCCCCGACGGGGCTGGCACGGCAGATCACGGCGTTCGTCGTTCCCTCGACGTTTGCCAGCGGGTCGTCGCCACGAAGGGCGAGGGGCTCCACCCGAGCATCGACCTCCCCGGCGCCGTCCGGCTCCGAGAATCTGAGCGTCGCCACCTGCCGGATCCTTCCGCCCGCCGCCACCGCCTCGTCCACCTCGGCACGCCCTATCGCGCTGATCCCGCGGCGGACGACCTGGTCCGGCCGCAACTGCCTGCCGAAGAGGAGCCCGGCCAGGATCATCACCTTGGCCTGGGCGTCGTAGCCCTCCACGTCCGCCTCGATTCCGCGCTCGGCGAGTCCCGCCTCCTGCGCCTCCGCCAGCGCCTCCTCGTACGAGCGGCCGCCCGCCATGGCCGACAGGATGAAGTTGGCGGTGGCGTTCACGATGCCGCGCAGCTCGATCGGGATGGTCCCCGCCAGCCCCTCGACCAGCGGGCCGAGGAGCGGCGTCCCGGACATGACCGTCGACTCGGCGCGCAGGACGGCTCCCCGGCTGCGTGCCAGCCGGGCCAGCTCCACGCCGTGCAGGGCCACGGGCCACTTGTTCGAGGTGACGACCGGGATCCCGCGCCCGAGCGCCTCCCGCATGTGAGACAGGCCCGGCTCACCGTCGCCGGCCGGACTCGCCGTCACCTCCACGAGCACGTCGGCGTCGGTGCCGGCCAGCCCGTCGAGGGCGCTCGAGTAGTGGCGGACGGCGTGCTGCTCGGCGATCGATCGCCCGTTCGCGATCGGTTCGAGGACGGAGGCGAGGTCGAGTCCCTCCTCGTCGTAGACGAACCCGTCGCGTGCGTTTGCCACTCCGACGACGGTGACCGCCACGCCGTGTCGGTCCGCGAGCCTCCCCGCGTTCGAGTGCAGGAAGCGCAGCAGCCACTGGCCCACGGTGCCGAGGCCGACGACCCAGGCCCGCACCGCTGTCGTGGAGACGGCCACGACCGCGACCCTACCCCGCGAGTAACCCACGCGGGTTCGGGTATGCCGCCGCAATGGTGCAGATCCGGATCCCCTCAGACACGGTCAGCAGCGCCGGGCGAGCCGCGCACGACGCGGGCATCGCGGCGCTCCTCGGCGGGAACCTCTACGGGCGGATCGCCCTCCACCCGGCGCTGTCGGAGGTGGGCGAGAAGAGCGAGCGCGGCAAGGTGATGAACCGGGCCTGGCGGCGCTACGGCTGGATCAACTCGGCCGCGCTGCTGGCGGTGGTGGGCGGCTGGGCCGGCGCGCGCGTGAACGAGGCGCGCCCGCGCGATCTCTCCCGGCGCGAGCGGGCACTCGCCACGGGCAAGGACGCGGCGGTCGCCGCCGTGGCGGTCACGGGCATCGCCACGGCTATCACCGGCATCCGCTTCTCCCGCACGGCGCCCGAGGGCGCGGTGCCGCTCGAGGACGGGAACACGCCCGCGCCCGAGACGCCCGACCGGGCGGCCCGCCTCAAGCGGCGGGTGAACAGGCTGAGTACGGCAAACGCCGTGGCCGAGCTGGCGCTGGTGGGCATCAACGCGGCGCTCGGGCAGGCGAACTTCCGGCGGCCGCCTGCGCGGCGGCTTCTGCGCCGCCGCTACTGAGCGGGGCGGAGGACCCCTCGCCGTGCCAATCATCGGCGTCCACTGCTCGCACGAGCAGATTGCCCCGAGCCGGCTGCTCGCGCACGTGCGCGATGCCGACGCGGCCGGGTTCCAGGCCGCCATGTCGTCGGATCACTTCTCGCCCTGGAGCGAGCGGCAGGGCGAGTCGGGTTTCGCGTGGTCGTTTCTCGGCGCGGCGCTCGCGTCCACCTCGCTCCCGTTCGGCGTGGTCAACGCGCCCGGCCAGCGCTACCACCCCGCGATCGTCGCCCAGGCCGCCGCGACGCTGTGCGAGATGTTCCCTGGACGACTCTGGGTCGCGCTCGGCACGGGCGAGGCCTCGAACGAACACGTCACCGGCGCGCCGTGGCCGTCAAAGGCGACGCGAAGCGCGCGCCTGCGCGAGTGCGTCGACGTGATGCGGGCCCTGTTCGCGGGCGAGATCGTGGACCACGACGGTCTCGTGCGGGTCGACCGCGCCCGCCTCTGGACGCTGCCGCAGGAGGCGCCCAGCCTGGTCGGCGCCGCCGTCAGCGAGGAGACCGCGCGGTGGTGCGGCGAGTGGGCGGACGGGCTCGTGACCATCAACCAGCCGCGCGAGAAGCTAGAGCGGATCGTCGCCGCCTTTCGAGAGGGTGGCGGCGAGGGCCGCCCGGTGCACCTCCAGGTCCATCTGAGCTGGGCCGAGGACGAGGACGAGGCGCTTCGCATCGCGCACGACCAGTGGCGCACCAACGTGTTCAGCCCGCCGCTCTGCTGGGACCTCGAGACCGTCGAGCAGTTCGACCTCGCCGCCGAGTACGTGCGGCCGGAGGACGTGGCCCGCAGCGTGCTGGTCTCCGCCGACCCAGCCCGCCACGTCGCCTGGCTGCGCGACCTCGCCGAGCTCGGCTTCGAGCAGATCCATCTGCACCACGTGGGCCGGGACCTGGGCCCGTTCATCGACGCGTTCGGCCGGCGCGTCCTGCCCGAGCTGAGCGCGTGAGGCGCAAGGCCACGAGCGACGTCTGGTGGAAGAACGCGGTCCTGTACTGCCTCGACGTGGAGACCTTCCTTGATGCCGACGGCGACGGCAGCGGCGACCTGCGCGGCCTCGTCGACCGCCTCGACTACCTCGCCGGGCTCGGGATCAGCTGCCTCTGGCTGATGCCGTTCATGCCCTCGCGTCAGCGCGACGACGGCTACGACATAACCGACTTCTACGGGGTCGACTCGCGGCTCGGCACGCACGGCGACCTGGTCGAGGTCATCCGCACCGCGCGCGACCGCGGCATCCGGGTGATCGCCGACCTCGTCGTGAACCACACCTCCGACCACCACCCGTGGTTCGAGGACGCCCGGCGCGGACCCGACTCGCCCTTCCACGAGTTCTACGTCTGGAGCGACGAGAAGCCCGACGAGAAGCCGGGCGACGTGGTCTTCCCCGATCGCGAGAACTCGAACTGGGCCTTCGACGAGCGGGCGGGGCGCTGGTACCTCCACCGCTTCTACTCGCACCAGCCCGACCTCGACGTGTCGAACCCCGAGGTGCGCGACGAGATCGCGCAGGTGGCGGGCTTCTGGCTCGAGCAGGGGCTGAGCGGCTTCCGGGTCGACGCCGTGCCGTTCCTGATCGAGCCGGTCGGCCTCCCGCCGGAGAAGCGCGGCGACCCCCACGAGCTGCTGCGCGACCTGCGCCGCTTCCTGGGCCGGCGAAGCGGGGAGGCCGTGTTGCTCGGCGAGGTCAACTTGGCGCCCGAGCAGCAACGCGAGTTCTTCGGCGACGAGGACGGCGACGAGCTTCAGATGGTGTTCTCCTTCACGGTCAACCAGGCCATGTACCTGGCCCTGGCCCGTGAGGAGGCCGCGCCGCTCGCCCGCGCGCTGGAGCAGCTGCCCGACATCCCCGAGGACTGCCAGTGGGCGAACTTCGTGCGAAACCACGACGAGCTGACGCTCGACAAGCTGTCGGACGACGAGCGCCAGGAGGTGTTCGCCGCCTTCGGGCCGGAGGAGGAGCTGCAGCTCTACGGCCGCGGCCTGAGACGGCGGCTGCCGACGATGCTGGGCGGCGACCAGCGCCGCATCCGCATGGTCTACTCGCTCGCCTTCTCGCTGCCGGGCACCCCGGTGCTGTTCTACGGCGAGGAGATCGGGATGGCCGAGAACCTCGCCATCGACGGCCGCTACAGCGTGCGGGCGCCGATGCAGTGGGCCGCCGAGCCGGCCGGCGGCTTCACCACTTCGCCCGAGCCCTGCCGGCCGGTCGTCGAGGACGGGTCCTTCGGCTTCCGGGAGGTCAACGTGGCCCGCCAGCGGCGCGACCCGGACTCCCTCCTCAACTGGATGGAGCGGCTGATCCGGCGCCGGCGCGAGTGTCCCGAGCTGGGCTGGGGGAGCTGGCGCCTGCTCGACGCGGGCGACGCCGCCGTCTTCGCGCACGCCGCCGAATGGGACGACTCCACCGTGGTGGCGATGCACAACCTGGCCGGCCGAGAGGCGCGGGTGCGGCTCGAGCCGGGCGGAGAGGGCACCCTGGTCGACCTCTTCGAGGACGAGGAGCATGAGCTCCGCGACGGGGCGGTCACGCTCGAGGCCCGCCCGTATGACGCCCGCTGGTTCCGGGTGCGCCGGCCCGGGCAGCGGGTGGCACCATAGACGCGATCGGAGGAGAGAGATGAACGTCACCATCATCGGCACCGGCAACATGGCGCGGGCGATCGGCGGGCGGCTGCTCGCCGGCGGACACGAGGTCACCGTGCTCGGCAAGGAGCGCGAGGCGGCGGAGGAGGTGGTGCGCGACCTGGGCGGGGAGGGCTCGGCGCAGGCCGGCCGCTTTGGCGATCCGATCGCGGACGACGTGGTCGTGCTGGCCGTCTACTACCCCGACGCCACGGCCGCCGTCGAGCAGTACGCGGACTCCCTGGGGGGCAAGGTGGTCGTCGACATCACGAACCCCGTCAACGAGACCTTCGACGACCTCGTCACCCCGCCCGACAGCTCGGCCGCCGAGGAGCTCGCGGCCCGCGCGGGAGGGGCCCGCGTGGTGAAGGCCTTCAACACGACCTTCGCGAACACGCTGAACGCGGGCGAGGTGGCCGGTCAGCAGCTCGACGTCTTCCTGGCGGCCGACGACGAGGATGCGAAGGCCACCCTCGCCTCGCTGATCGAGGACGGAGGCATGCGGCCGGTCGACGTCGGACCGCTCCGGCGCGCCCGCCAGCTGGAGGCCGCCGGCCTCCTCCACATGTCGGTGCAGGGCACCCTGGGCACGGGCTTCGGGAGCGCGCTGAAGATCGTGGCCTGACGTCCTAGACCGCGTCATCACGTCGCCGCAGGCACCACGCACAGCTCCGGGCGGTCGGCCCGGTCCAGGCTCCGCTTCAGCGACAGGAAGGCGAGCCCGCCGATCGTCAGCGGCAGCCAGAACAGGATGAGGCGGTAGGCGAAGACGGCCGCGGCGGTCTGGTCTGCCGGCGCGCCGAACACGATCAGCGTTCCGATCAGGCCGCCGTCGATGCCGCCCACGCCGCCCGGAAGCGGCAGCAGCCCGCCCAGCTGGCCGATCAGGTAGCCCATCAGGATCACCGACAGCTCCGGGCTCGAGCCGAAGGCGTTGAACGCGGCCCAGAGGACCGCGTTGTCCCATGCCCAGTAGCCGATGGCGCCGACGATCAGCAGCGGGTCGCGCGCTCGGATCAGCGCGATCGCCTCGGTCGTGCCCACCACGAGCGCTCGGCGCGCGGCGGCCACGCCGCGGCGCACGCGCCCGGCGTCGTCGGGCGGGGCGGGCCCAGGTCCGAGGCGCGGCACGAGCACGATGACCCCGATCAGCAGGACCGAGAGCGCGGCGGGCAGGGCGGTCAGCCACAGCGACAGGTCGGGTCCGAGCAGGCCCACGGCCAGCAGCGTCCCGAGGACCGCCACGGCCACGAAGTTGACCGAGCTCTTGATCAGGAAGAACGCCACCGACCTGCGCGCGATCCGCTCGCCCGACATGCCCCCCTCGTGCAGGATCCACGCGCCGAGCGCGAGTCCCGCGGCCCCGCTCGCCGGCACGATCGACCCCACGGCCAGCGACGCCCAGCTGATCTCCCAGCTCGTGCGCCACGGCATGTGGTTGCAGAAGATCGGCCGGAACATGAGCACGTAGGAGGTGCAGGAGAGCGCCTCGAAGACCACGGCGAGGCCGAGCCAGAGCGGATCGCCGCCGCTGAGCCGGTCCCGCACCGAGCCCAGCCCCGGCGCGAGCAGCACCACGAGCCCCAGCACCACGAGCATCAGGACCACGGGCACGGCCCGGCGAAACAGCCGGCGCGGCTGGAACTCCTCTGGCATGTCGATCGCCTCGGGAGGCTCGATCGGCCGGGCCCTCAGGGGTCTGCTCTCGCCGCTGCTCACCACAGTCAGCCTCGCAGAAGGTGGCCTAACGCTCTCGTAACAGGGAACCGCCGCCCGGCTCGCTACCTTGTCGCGCCGTGTCCGCGCTCGCCTCATTCGTCTCCGGCCGCCGTACCAAGTTCGTGGTCCTCGCCCTGTGGCTCGTCGCGGCCTTCGCGATGGGATCGGTCGGGTCCAAGCTCGCCGACGCCACCACCGACGAGACGGCGGACTTCCTGCCAGACGACGCGGAGTCGACCGAGGTCCAGGAGCTGCTCAAGGAGCGCTTCCCGGGCGGCGAGACGACGATCGGGCTGATCGTCTACAAGCGCGAGGGCGGGCTGACGGAGGCGGACCGGCAGCGCATCGCGGAGGACGCCCGCAAGGTCGACGACGCGATCCCGGTCACCCAGCCGGCGCAGGTGCCATTCCAGCCGAATGCGCCGCCGGGACTCGTGTCCGAGAACGGCGACGCCGCCTACACGATCGTCACCGTCCCGCTCGACTTCGACAGAGTCGCCGACTGGGGCGAGGAGTCCCGCGAGCTGATCGGCGGGAGCCGCGACGGGCTCGACGTCTACGTCACTGGCGATCTCGGCCTGTGGGTGGACTTCGAGGAGGTGTTCGGCGAGCTCGACGCCAAGCTGCTGTTCGCCACGGTCCTGCTCGTGCTGATCCTGCTGGGCGCCATCTACCGGGCGCCGTTGATCGCAGTGATCCCAATCTTCGTCGTGGGGATCGCCTATCTGCTCGCCACCGGCTTCATCTACCTGTACGCCGAGGCGGGCAACACGGTCAACTCGAACTCGACGGGCATCCTCGTCGTGCTCATGTTCGGCGTGGGCACCGACTACTGCCTGCTGCTCGTCAGCCGCTACCGGGAGGAGCTGCACCGGATCGAGGACAAGCACGAGGCGATGGCCCGCGCGCTACGGCGCGCCGGCCCCGCCGTGCTCGCGAGCGGCTGCACGGTCGTGGCGGCGATGCTCGTGCTGCTGCTGGCCGACACGGGATCGACCAACGCCCTTGGCCCGGTGTCGGCGATCGGCGTGGCCGCCGCCCTGCTCGCGGGCCTCACCCTGCTGCCCGCGCTGCTCACGATCGTCGGGCGGCGTGGGTTCTGGCCGCGCAGGTCGGCCGTGGCCTTCCGTCCAGAGGTGGAGTTCGCGCGGCGCGAGGGGATCTGGCGCCGCGTCGGCGACCGCGTGCTGAGGCGCCCGGGCCTCGCCCTCCTGGCCACGACCGCGCTGTTCGGGGTGTTCGCGCTCGGTCTCCTCTCCTACAAGGAGGACTATTCGATCAACGGGTTCTTCAAGAAGGACGTCGAGAGCGTCGAGGGCTTCGACGTGCTGGGCGAGTCGTTCCCGCAGGGCGCATCGTCGCCCACGTCGGTCCTGGTGCTCCGAGACGGCGGGGCCGCCACGGACGCGGACCTCGCCGAGGTGCGGCAGCGGCTCGAAGGCGTGGACGGCGTCGCAACGGTGGGCGAGCCGCAGCGCTCCGAGGACGACGCGATCGGGAAGGTCGACGTGACCTTCGAGGACGACCCGCTCTCGGAGGCCGCGCTCGCGCGCGTGGACACGATGCGCGAGGCGGTCAGCGACCTCCCCGGGGGCGCCACCGCGCTGATCGGAGCGGGCAGTGCGGTTCAGCAGGACTTCAACGAGGCCGCCTCGCGAGACATGCGCGTGATCGTGCCCGTCACCCTCCTCGTGATCACGATCATCCTGGGGATCCTGCTACAGGCGATCGTGGCGCCGCTGGTGCTGATCGCGACGGTCCTCGCGTCGTTCTTCGGCACGCTCGGGCTCTCGATCTTCTTCTTCATCGAGGTGCAGGGCACCGACGGCGTCGACGCGTCGCTGCCCACCTTCGCCTTCATCTTCCTGGTGGCGCTGGGGGTGGACTACACGATCTTCCTGATGAGCCGCGTGCGCGAGGAGGCGGCCGTCCATGGCACGCGGGAGGGGGTGCTCCTCGCCCTGTCGGCTACCGGCCCGGTGATCACGAGCGCGGGCCTGATCCTGGCGGGCACCTTCTCCGTGCTGATGACGCTTCCCATCACGTTCACCTTCAACATCGGCTTCATGGTGGCCGTCGGCATCCTGCTCGACACCTTCATCGTGCGCACGATCATGGTGCCGGCCGCCGTCGAGCTGCTGGGCGACCGCGTCTGGTGGCCGTCCACCGCGCGTGGCGGCGGCCACGCGCTGCGCGAGCACATCGAGCCCGAGGAGACCGGGGTTCCGGAGGCCGCCCGGGGCTGACGGGCCGCCCTGGGACCGGCAGTCGTCAGGCCGCCAGCGCCTGGGCGTCCGCCAGCAGCTCGCGCCGCAGCAGCCCGACCTCGCGCGGGCGGTTCGCCACGAGCGCGCCGACCAGCCGGCCGTCCCGGTCGAGGAAGCGGGCGCAGAAGGAGTCCTCGTCGCCCTCGATGTCCGTCGACTCCCAGCCGTGCGGGTGCCCGACGTGCTGGAGCCGCAGGCCGAACTGGTCTGACCAGAAGTAGGGCACGTCGTCGTAGGGGCGCGAACGGCCGAGGATCGCGTGGGCCACGGCGGCGGCCTGCCCGGCGGCGGACGTCCAGTGCTCCACGCGGACGCCGGCGCCGAGCGACGGCCGCCAGGCGCGCGCCATGTCGCCGCAGGCGAACACGCCCGGATGGGCGGTGCGCCCGCAGGCGTCGGTGTCGATGCCGCCGGGATCGCCGCCGAGCAGCTCGGAGGCGGGCGCGGCGCCGATGGCGATCAGCGCCGTGTCGCAGTCGACGACCGAGCCGTCGGCCAGCTCGAGGGCGCTGAGCCGGCCGTCGGCCGACGTCCGCATCCCGCTCAGGCCGGTGCCCATGCGGAGGTCCACGCCGTGGGCGCGGTAGCGCTCGGCGAGCAGCCGGCCGGTCTCCTCCCCGAGCACGCGGGCGAGCGGCACCGGGGTGAGGTCGATCAGCGTCACGTCCACGCCCAGCGAACGCGCCGTGGAGGCCACCTCGGCGCCCACGAAGCCGGCGCCCACGATCGCCAGCCGGCCCGTGGCGGCCAGCTCGCTGCGCAGGCGCTCCGCGTCGGCGGCCGTCCTGAGCGTCAGCACGCCCTGCGGGGTGGGGCCGGGAAGCGTCCGCGCCCGCGCCCCGGTGGCGATCACGAGCGCGCCGGCCGCCGGCCCGCCTTCGTACGTTCGCCGGTGCAGGTCGAGCCGCTCGACCCGGCGGCCAAGCACCAGCTCGATCTCGCGCTCGTCCCAGTAGGCCGGCGGACGCAGCTCGATCCGCTCGCGCTCGCCCGCGAGGTACTCCTTCGACAGCGCGGGCCGCTCGTAGGGCGGGCGCTCCTCCTCGCCGACGAGCACGATGCGTCCGTCGAAGCCCTCCGACCTCAGCGTCTCCGCGCAGCGCGACCCCGCCAGGCCGGCGCCGACGATCACCACCGGGCGCGCGCTCATGCGGCCTGCTCCCCGGTGCCCTCGTCGTAGACCGCGATGGCGCCCATCGGGCAGGAGGCCGCGGCATCGAGCACGCCCGGGTCGTCGGTCGTGCCCTGGCGGGTCTGCGCCACGCCGTCGGGGCCGATGTCGAACAGGTCCGGCGCCATCTCGGCGCAGGTGCCGAAGCCGCTGCACAGGCTCCGGTCGATCACGATGCGGTGGGTGCTCATGATGCTCCTTCGTTTGTGGCCGGCCGCGGACGCGGCCTGCTCGGTTGACTGGGCGCCGGCCGCCGCTTCGGGGCCGGCGGTGGGACGAGCGCCCGCCAAGCGGTGGCCGCGACCACCGCGCCGACGGCGCCGACGTACATGGCGAGCGCCCACGGGGCGCCCGAGTCCGTGCCTGCCATGAGGCCGTGGGCCGTGGCGCCCGCGAAGGCGCCGTAAGTGGTCCAGTGGAGCCGCCGCCAGTTGCGCATGCCGATGCGCTTGCGCAGTCCGAAGGACAGGTAGACGAGCAGCATCAGCTCGCCGGCGATCACGCCCAGGCCGGTCCAGAACGGGCGGTACGGCGCGCTGCCGGGCACGAGGAGTGCGAGCGGCCCGATCTCGACCGTGTGGTCGAGCACCAGCGCGAGGCCGTGCGCCGCGAGCGCGGTGATCGACAGGACAGCGAGTGTGCGGTGGATGTCCACGGCCTGGGCGGGCTTGATCGCCGTACCGAAGGGCCTCGCCTTGACGAGCAGCCCCGCGAGCACGGAAGCCGTCAACAGCACGTAGGCGACGATGCCGGTCGCGCGCGCGAGCAGCCAGAAGGTGGGGTCGGCCTTCATGCGAGGCCTCCCACGAGCCGGGGCGTGCCGTCCGCACGGACGATCACCGCCGGAGTCCCGAGCAGCTCGGCCTCGTGCTCCGCGTGGTCACCGGCGAGGAAGACCGCCTTCGCGGCCACCTCGGCCTCGGTGGCGGTAGGCGCGGCGACCGTCACCGTCAGCGGACCGTCCGCGGCGGGGCGGCAGGTGGCCGGGTCGATCAGGTGGTGCCGCTCCTCGCCTCCGCGGCGCCAGCGGCGCCGGTCGCGGCCCGATGTGGCGAGTCCGCCGCCCGTCAGCGCCAGCGTGAGCCGCCCGTGAGGGACGGGGACGGCCACGGGCCAGGGGCCGCCGGCGCGCGCTCCCGCCACCGAGAGGTCGCCGCCCGCGTTGACGAGGCACGGGCCGAGCGCGGCGAGCATCTCCGCGCAGCGGTCGGCGGCGTAGCCCTTGACGATGCCGCCCAGGTCGAGCCGCACGCCCTCGCCGAGCCGGATCCGGCGGCCCTGGACGCACACGTCGCGGGGTGCGCGCGGGTCGGGAGCAGGGACGTCGGCGGCGTGCACCTCCAGCTCTGCGAAGGTGCGGTCGTAGCCCGCCGCGACGACCGCGTCGTGCATCGTCGGATCGAAGCGCCCTGCGGTGCGCTCGCGGGCGGCGAGCGCGAGCTCCACGACCGCGCGGAGATCCGCGCCGGCGTCGATCGAGCCGGCCTCGTTGAGGCGGGACAGCTCCGAGTCGCCCCGGAAGCGCGAGAAGATGCGCTCGAGCCGCTCGAACTCCGCGCGCACGCGCGCGAGGGCGGCCCGCGCGGCTCCCGAGACCGGGGCCTCGAGAAGGGCCTCCATTTCCGTGCCCATCGCGGCGAAGGCGAGCCGCTGGAGGGGCAGGGCCTCCATCACGAGCTCCCGGTGGACGTCACGGGGGGCGCCGCCGTCACGGCCACCGGCGGGGGCGCCGCCGCGGCAGGAGCCGGGGTGGCAGGCGCCGCGCCCGACGTGGCCGGAGCCGCGGGCACGGCGGCCGCCTCCGCTGCCGCGATCTCCTTGCGCCGGCGTGCCAGCCGCCGCCGGTAGACCGCGAAGCGGCGCTCCACCATGCGGTTCACCCGGCGCGACTCGCGCATGAGCTTCTGTTCGCGCCGCTCCAAGGCGGCCATGCGGGGATCCGTCTCGCCCGCTTCGGCCCACGGCCGCGCGGCCACGACCGCCCAGACGAGGAAGAACACGAGCAGCGCGGCGGCGCCCGCGTAGAGACGCGCGGCGTGATCAGTCATCGAACCGGTCCTCCAGCGCGTCCTCGCGCTCGTCCGCCAAGTCCTCGGCGGCGTCCGCACGCTCGTCGGCCAGGTCCTCCAGCTCGTCGGCGCGGTCCTCCAGCATGTCCTCGTAGTCGTCGCTGCCGTGCCCCGAGGAGACCGGCACGCTCGCGGCCGGGGCCGGGACCGGCGGGGCCGGGGCGGGGGCCGGCGCGCTCGTGGTTGCGGGCGCACCCGACGCCGCCGTGGCCGAGGCGGGAGTTGCATCCGGCACCTTCGGCAGCTTCGGCGGGCGCCGCTTGGCGGCGCGCCGAAGCTTTGCCTCCTGGCGGTCGAGCCGCATGTCGGCCTTGGCGATCTCCTTGTCGGAGGCCGACTTGGCCTCGGCGCCGAGGCTGGCGGTTTGGAGCATCGCCAACGTGCCCGCCACGGCGGCTGCGCCGAGGACGACCGCGATCAAGAATCCGTGTGTGCGCTTCACCTGAAAGCCTCCCAGTCGGATGGCGAGGCAAGGTAGGGGGGCGCTTGCAAGGCGCTGGTACAGCGCCGGTAAGGGATTGGTGAGGGTTCGCTAGCCGCCCAGCTTGGAGTGCAGATCTCCCCCGCTGAGACCCCGGGTCACCTGCAGCCGCCCCAGCGGCTGCTCCGCGTCGGGACGGGCGAAGAAGCTCCGGTCCTGCGTGAAGATCACGCGATACCGGTCACGCAGCCATGCGAGCAGCTCGACCGGGATCCGCTCGTCGTTCGTGCCGTCCTGGCCGTAGTTGCCGTACGGCGGTGCGAACCCGAGCGGCCGGTAGGCCGAGATCTCAGCGGCGAGCCGCTCCCCGCCCCAGGCGATGTCGGAGAAGACCCTGTCGCGCCAATCCTCGAGCGACTCGCCCGACTCGCGGTAAGCGTAGAACGGCCCGAACTCGTCCGGCGCGTACTCGATCTGCCGGTGCCCGTCGCCGGAGTGGAGCTGAAGGTCCCACCGGCCGCTCTCGTGCACGGTCTCGAGCTCGGCCCAGGTCAGGTACTCCGGGTCACCGTCCTCCACCCGCCCGACATCGACGAACATGACCGCATTGAAGCCGAGCTTCTCGAGGATCCCGTCGCCGCCGGTCCAGGAGTCGGCGCGCGCATCGTCGAAGGTCAACAGCAGCGGGCGGGATGGGAGGTCGACCTGCTCGCCCGCCACGAAGCGCACGAGCTGCTCCAACGTGATCGTCTGGTAGCCCGCGTGGTCGAGCAGCGTCATCTGCTTCGCGAACTCCTGCGGGTCGAGCCCATACTCCGCGTCCGTCTCGTTGGCGAACCCGCTGACCGGGGCGATGCCGTGGTAGAGGAGCACCGGCACCTTGGAGCGGTCGGGTGGCGCGGGTGCCCAAACGTCCCGGTCCTCGGGGGTCAGCGTCACGCTCGGCGCCGGCGCAGGCGTTCGCTCGGCGGGCTCCTCCGCCGCATCTCCGCAGCCGCCGAGTGCTGCCGAGCACAGGCAAATCGCGACGGCGAGACGCCAGAGCCGGGCCGTTGGCCGTCGCGGCGTCAAACGCCGGATTCGACGTCCGAACGCGCTCGCGGGATATCCCACGTGACGTGCCGCTTGGACGGACCGCGCAGCAGGCCCACCGTTTCGCATCGGAGCGCCGCGGCCGCCGAGATCGTCCAGTAGGCGATCGGATACAGCGGTCCGATCACGAACGCGATGGCCGCCCGGCGGTCGTAGGGGAAGTCGATCCGCAACGCGAACGCGAGCTGCATCGTGGCGATGACGGAGATGGCGATCCCCCAGGCGAGGCTGAAGCCGAAGATGCCCACTCCCGCGCCCGTCAGCAGGGCCAGCCCCGACGCGATCAGGGACAGCGCGAGCGCCATGACCCAGAGCAGGGAGGCGCTGCTCTCGATCGCGAGCAGCCAGAGCCGGCGGTTGCGCCACCGCATGACCGTGCCGAAGTGGCGTCTCAGCACCTCGCCCTGTCCGAGTGCCCAGCGCTTTCGCTGCGCCCAGAGCGCGTGCAGCGTCGAGGGCACCTGCATCCCGACCAGGGCGCGAGGCTCGTACGCGGTATGCCACCCCGCGAGCAACAGCCGCCAGGTCAGGTCGATGTCCTCGGTCGCTATGCGCCGGTCGTATCCTCCGGCCTCCAGCACTGCCTCCCGGCGGAACAGGCCGAGCACGCCCGCCACCGTGCCGACGCATCCCGACACCGACTGCGTCCGGCGGATGAGTCCGATGATGGAGGCCGCCTCCATCACCTGCATCGCCTCCAGGAGGGTGCCCCTGTTGGTCACGTGCGGGCCGCCCGCCACGGCGCCGATCCGGTGGGCCTGCGCCATCCGGCTGACGAGCAGCTTGAGCGCGTGCGGATGGAGATGGGTGTCGGCGTCCGTGGTGGCGACGAGGTCGTGCCCGGCGCGACGGAGGCCCAGGTTGAGCCGCTCCGCCTTGCCGACGTTCGCCTCGTCGCGAACCACTTCGAACCGGGCGTCTCCGCCACCGGCCTCCGTGGCCACCTCGGCCGTTCGGTCCGTAGAGCCGTCGTCCAGGACGAGCAGCTCCAGCTCGGGATAGTCGGCCGCAAGAGCCGCGCGGACGCAGGTCGCGATCACCGGCTCCTCGTTGTACGCGGGGATCAGCAAAGTCACGCCCGGCCAGCCGCCGGGAGGCGGCTCGACTTCGTCGCGTTCGTCGAGGATGCGGAACAGCAGTCCGCCGGCGACCCAAACGGCCGCGCTCGCGATCGGGTACACGAAGATGAACGCGAGCAGGACGTCCGCGACCGAGCCCACGCTCACCACTCCCGCTCGCGACGGACACGGAACGCGTACTGCGGTGCGAGGCAGGCCAGCCCGAGGACGAGGGCAATCAGGGCGATGAGCAGTCCGATCTCGACCACGTTCCGCTCACGCAGGACAAACGCCAGGACAACGAGCGCCACGAGCCACACGAGCGGCCCCAGCAGCAAACCGGCCGTCACCCTGCGTCGCGGTGCGGGGTGCAGGGGCTCGAAGACCTCGGCGCTGCGCGGGGCTGTGTCGCGGCCGGACGTGGTTCCGATCCTCTCGGGCCGGGCGCGCCGATCTTCGCAGCGTCCGGCTCTCTGGCGGCCGCGCACCTCTGGGCACATAGGATCGGGGCCTGAAGCTCCAACAGACCTGTGCAGCCGAGGCGGAGGCCGGCATCGATCATCATCCACGGCGTGAGCTCACTGCGCCCGACCCTCACCGTCGTCGGCAGGCGGCTCGAGCCCGAGCATCATCGGCTGCGCGACTTCCTGACGCGGGTCGCCCAGCCGTTCGAGTGGATCGAGGCCGGGACGCCCGAGGCGAGCGAGGCGCTCCTCGCCCGGGAGCTCGCGGAGGCGGAGCTCCCGGTCGTCATCGACCGGGACGAGAGCGTGACCGGGGCGACCGTCGAGCGGCTCGTGGAGGAGTGGCGGCTGACCGATCCCCCGTCCAAGGCGAGCTACGACCTCGCGGTGGTCGGCGCCGGGCCCGCCGGCCTCGCCGCGGCCGTCTACGCAGCCTCGGACGGCGTCTCGACACTCGTGATCGAGGATGACGTGCCGGGCGGGCAGGCATCGCACACCTCCCTGATCGAGAACTTCTTCGGCTTCCCGGGCGGCATCGGCGGCGCCGAGCTGGCACGGCTCGCCGGGCGACAGGCGGAGGGCTTCGGCGCGGAGCTCGTCTTCCTGCGCGCCTTGACCGGCAGCGAGCTGCGCGACGGCAGCTTCCTGCTCCGGCTCGAGGGCGGCTACGAGATCGAGGCCCGCGTCGTGATCGCCGCGCCCGGCATGGTCTGGCGCCGGCTCGAGGTCGACGGGGTGGAGGACCTGGTGGAGCGCGGGGTCTACTACGGCGCCGGCCGCAGCGAGGCGGCGCAGTGCGGCGGCGAGGACGTGGCCGTCGTCGGAGCGGGGAACTCGGCGGGCCAGGCGGTGATGCACCTCGCGGATGCCGGCGCCCGGGTCGCGATGCTCGTGCGCGGCGACTCGCTCGGCAAGTCGATGTCCCAGTACCTGGTCGGCCGCATCGAGGCTCACCCGCTCGTGGAAGTGCGCCTGGGGACGGTCGTGGACTCGGTCGAGGCGGAGGGCGGCATGCTGTCCGCCGTGACCGTCCGCGGCCCCGGCGGATCGACGGAGCGGCTGCCGATTCGCACGCTCTTTCTGTGCTTGGGCGGCAAGCCTCGTACGCGCTGGGCAGCGGCCGCGGGCGTCGCGACGGATGAAAAGGGCTTTGTCCTCACGGGCCCCGACCTGCTGGAGGCCGGCCGGCGCCCGGCCGGCTGGCCGCTCCCGCGCGACCCGCTGGCGCTCGAGACGTCCGCCCCCGGCCTGTTCGTCGCGGGCGATGCCCGTCACGGCTCCACAAAACGAGTGGCCGGTGCGGTTGGAGAGGGCGCGATGGCCGCGGCGCTGGTGCACCGCAGGCTCGATGAGCTGAGCGGCCTGCAGCCCTGAGCGAGTGCCCTACCGCGCGGCCCCGGGCAGCCGGCTCGGGCGCTCCGCCGAGGCCAGGAGCTGGTGCACCTGCTCGATCACGACGGAACCCTCGCCCACGGCGGAGGCCACTCGCTTGGTCGAGCCGTGGCGGGCGTCGCCCACCGCGAAGACGCCGGGCATGCTCGTCTCGAGCATGAGCTGGCCGCGCTCGAGCTGCCACTCGCCTTCCGGGAGGTCGGAGCCCGTTAGGAGGTAGCCGCGCTCGTCGCGGCAGATCGTCTCGGGGAGCCACTCGGTGTGCGGCTGGGCGCCGATCATCAGGAACAGGGCCGCCGCCGGCACGGTCTCCACTCGGCCGCTGCGGCAGTCGCGCAGCTCGACCGACTCCAGCGCGCCCTCCCC
>Ga0081538_10000602_pt1 | contig 39838 bp, 34 predicted proteins | sample TabmetS5T2R1_FD_71022 | JGI IMG/M metagenome (GOLD analysis project Ga0081538, IMG submission 71022) | Tabebuia heterophylla rhizosphere microbial communities from the University of Puerto Rico - S5T2R1 | ecosystem: Host-associated > Plants > Roots > Rhizosphere ... | reverse complement strand
CTCGCCCGCGCCGCATGACCAAGGGGCCTTGCCAGCCCCGCTCCGCCCCATAAGCCCAGCAAGCCCCACGGTAGACACCGCGATTAACCCCACGCGCCACGCGCCAAACCGCGAAAGTCCACTGGACAGATCCTCCAGTTTTAGTTCATGGCGTCGCCGTATGAGCACACGGCGCACCTGGGCGACGGCTTTTTCCGGGTGATGCAAGATCGCGTGCGCGGATATCTCAATCACGACCCAACCCAGCTCTAGCACCGCATTGGTCCGGTCGTCGTCGCGCATCTGTTGCCGAGGCGTCGCATGGAACGCATAGCCGTTGACCTCGACATCGACCCGTTCTCGCAGATATGCCATATCGAGCACGGCGACCGTGCGCCCGCTGTCGTCGAGCAGCGGGTAGAGCGTCTGATCTGGAGGAATACCTGCAGCAGCGAGATATTGGTAGCAAATACGCTCGGCGACCGAGTCGCTGGGCCGTTTCTCCAACGCCTCGAGGGCCGCGCGAAGGCGACCACTCCCGCGGAAGCGTCCCATCCGCTCGGAGAACACGCGTAGTGCGTTCAGCGACGTAAGGCGGCGCTGGGCTGCGGTCGCGATGAGTTCGATCAGCTCGTCGAGTTCCGTTTCCACAGCAGCAAGGTCGCAGATCGTCCTCGCTATGGTCGTGGTCGGAATGCCTTGAGAGACCGACTCGTCGGAACGCCGCAGGTTGGCTGACCGCCAGACAACGCAGCCGTGCGGGACGATGACCCGCCGGTCCGCTGAAACGACGATGTCGATCGGCCGGGGCGCCTTCGCGATCAGCCCCCACATGTGGCCGGCCGCGCGCCTTGACAGGAGCGCGCGTGGCGCTAGCGACAAGACGCCAGCCGCGGCATCGCGTTCCCATGTCCGCGGCATCCCTGGCAGCGCTAAGACCCGAGGCTGAACTAAGTCCCATCCCCGCCGCCTCGCCTGGTCGTAGAGCGTGCTGCGGGGAATGCCAGCTGCGACCCCTTGGCGAATGTGCAACAGACCATGCTGCTGAGCGGCGAGACTGGCTGCAACATCCCATTTATCCATATCACCAGGCTGTCGAGTGGTGCTCCACCCGGTAGAGGCAAACTCCAATCTGTGGATAAAACAAAGTGATGATTTGCCCGGATAGTCGGACAGATCCTCCACTATGGATCGCCCGGGGTCAGAACTGGAAGTAGATGAAGGGCGCCACGCCCTGGGGGCCGAGCGTGTCGATCGCGAACAGGGCGACCGCGAGCGTCGCGGCCTGCGGCAGCGGCCCAAGCCGTGAGAACGACGCTTGGAGCTGCAACCCCACATCACGCGGGGTGAACTGCGCTGCGAGCGATCCCGCGATGAGCGCCGCGAGCGCGGGGGTCACGAGCTGGGCTTGGTCCCACCCGATGCCGAGGCGTCCGAGCATCGCGCCGGCCGCGCTGAACGACTCGGCCCGGAAGAACACCCATGCCAGGCAGACGACGTGGAACGTGACCAGCCACCTGAGCAGCGGGCTCCGTGCGCTCCCTCCCCGCTGGCGGGCGCTGCCGCGCCCGCCCTCGCCCCGCAGCGCGCTGAGGCGCCGCTCGATCGCGAGCACCGCCCCGTGGATGGCGCCCCAGACGACGAACGTCCACGCCGCGCCGTGCCACAACCCGCCGAGGAGCATGGTGACCAGCAGGTTGCGGGTCGTCTTGGCCTCAGACCCGCGCGAGCCGCCGAGGGGGATGTAGAGGTAATCGCGCAGCCAGCTTGACAGGGTGATGTGCCAGCGGCGCCAGAACTCCTGGAGCGACACGGCGGTGTACGGGCGGTCGAAGTTCTGCGGGAACTGGAAGCCCAGCAGCAGGGCGCAGCCGATCGCGATGTCGGTGTAGCCGCTGAAGTCCGCGTAGATCTGCACCGCGTACCCATAGATCGCGGCCAGGACATCGGGCGCGGAGTAGAGCCCCGGGTTCGCGAACACCGGGTCGACGAGCCGCGTGGCGAGCAGGTTCGCGATGACAACCTTCTTGAACAGCCCGGCGGTGATCAGCCAGAACGCCCGGCTCCCGTCGACCCGCCGGGGATCGCGGGGGTGGCGCAGCTGCGGCAGGAAGTCCTTCGCGCGGACAATCGGGCCGGCGACGAGGTGCGGGAAGAACGCGAGGTACAGCGTGAAGTCCTGCAGCGTCGCCGGCCGCAGCACGCCCCGGTAGACGTCGATCACGTAGCTCAGGGCGTGGAACGTGAAAAACGAGATCCCGACCGGCAGCACGACCTGCAGCAACGGGAGGTCGACGTGGACGCCGACTCCTGCCAGGGCGCTCGCGACCGACGTGACGAGGAAGCCGTAGTACTTGAACCAAGCAAGTGCGCCGAGGTTGGCGGTGATCGCCGCGGCGAGCGCCAGCCGCCTCGCGCCGGGGGAGCGGAGCCGGGAGATCATGATCGCGGCGATGTGGTTGGCGACCGCCGAGCAGCCCAGCAGCCAGAGGAAACGCCAGTCCCACCAGCCGTAGAACACCGCGCTCGCAGCGAGCATGAGGCAGCGCCACCATCCCCGGCGGCGCATGAGAAGCCAGCTCGCGGTGAGGACGACGACGAAGAAGATCGCGAAGTCGATTGTGGGGAATAGCACCCGGTCCACCTCCGGCGGCTCGTAGCCTGATGCTAGAAGCCAGCGGTGTCCAACCCGTGGAGGCGTAGCATCACCAGAGGGGTTGGTGATTGGCAGAGGGGGCAGGAGTGATCGTCGCAACAAGGGCCGAGCAGCGTCGTCTCTTGGAGTTGCAACAGGTCGACACTGACATCAGGCGTCTCCGGCACCGCCGCGCGAACTTGCCGGAGCAGCAGGCGCTCGACGACCGCGCCGACCTCCACGGCCGCGTACGCGCCGAGCTGAGCGCGGCCCGTGAGCGCCTCGACCGCCTCGAGCGCGGCCAGCGCCGGCATGAGCGTGAGCTGGACACCGTCGAGCGGCGGTACGCGTCCGAGGCGCAACGGAAGTACTCAGGCGTGATCACGTCGCAGAAGGAGCTTGAGGCGTTGGATGCTGAGCTGTCCTCGCTCCTCTCCCGCAAGAGTGACCTGGAGGACATGCTGCTCGAGATCATGGAGCAGCAGGAGGAGACCGAGTCGCTGATCGCCGCCCTCATCGAGCGCGAGGCTGAGCTGGCCCTCCAGGTCACGGCCGCGACCGCCGCCCGAGATGAGGCCGCCGCGGGGATCGATGAGGAGCTGGGCAAGCGCGCGGCCGAGCGCGAGGTGATCGCTGCTGATCTGCCCTTGTCGGTGCTCAAGCTCTACGACGACATCCGGGCGCGCAAAGGCGATGTCGGGGTGGCCGAGCTGCAGGGCCGGACCTGCGCCGGCTGCCGGCTTGAGCTCACGATGACCGAGCTGACGGATGTCCGCGACCAGGTCGACCGCGGCCTCGCCCGTTGTGAGCAATGTGGTCGCATCCTCGTCATCCCCTGACCAACCCAGCGTGAGCAACGGCCTCCAAACCGGAGCGCCGCCTGCTCCGAACTGCGCCTACATGGCGTCGCCGACTCCCCTCCGAGAGCCCTTCCAGAAGGCCTGAGCCCAAAACCAATCCGCCTGGGCCAGTGCGCCGAACAACCTGCGATCGTTGTAGTAGGCCTACTGCAGGTAGGCCCATGAGAAGGGACATCTATGCGAATCTGGAAGCCCCTGCGGCTCGCCGCGCTCCTTGCCGTCCTCGCGCTGATGCTCGCCGCCTGTGGCGGCGGGGCAGAGCAGAGCCAGCCCGCAGCCGAGGCCGAGGGCGGTGCCGGCACCGAAGCGGCCGCGGGCGCGGGAGCAACCGCGATCGACACGACGTGCCAGGTCACGCTCCCCGCCGAGGGCGAGGGCAGCGCACAGGGCATGACCGACGATCCGGTCGCCACCGCAGCCTCGAATAACCCGGCCCTGTCCACGCTCGTCTCAGCCGTCAAGGAGGCTGGCCTCGTCGACACACTGAACAGCCTGCAGGGGGCGACGGTGTTCGCGCCGAGCAACGCTGCCTTTGAGAAGATCCCTCCGGAGACCCTGAGCGCCGTGCTCGCGGACAAGGAGAAGTTGACTTCAATCTTGACGCTGCATGTCGTGCCCAACGAGAAGCTTGACGCTCAGGCGCTCGCCAACAAGGGCAGCGCGCCGACCGTCAATGGCCAGGAGATCACCTTCGCGGCCGAGGACGGCAGCTTGGTCGTGAACGGCCAGGCGACGGGCATCTGCCCCAACGTGCGGACGGCAAACGCCACCGTGCACATCATCGACACGGTACTGATGCCGCAGGCCTAACCCTCAGCGCCGACGCGACGGGGCCCGCCACTGCGCTCGGCGCGGTTGGCGGGCTTCCTTGCGTTCTCCGGCGTGATGGCCGTGGCGCGCTCAGTGAGCAGGCGGTGCCCATGTCCATGCTGATCGCGGTCAGCTGTTTGAGTTCGGTCAGGGGTGAGTTCGGCAAAGGAGCAGTCTAGGGTGGCAGTGTCTTTGCCCTTGTCGGTCCACATGGCCTGCCGGTGGTGTGGACAACCACCACGGTTAGGTAGTTGTGGTGTTTCTTCTACGAGATCTCGTCCACGATACGGGCCTGCTCGAACGTCACCGCGGTGACCCACACGCCGGGCAGGCGCGAAAGCTTGTTGAACCAGTCATCAAAGAAAAGAGAGGAGGACACCGACGTGCCTGGCAGGAAGGATGAGACGCGGAGTGTCAGTGAAAGCGAGAACCCTGCAATCCCCTCCCCGACCCCCGCGCTGACTCGTCGGCCCAGGACGAACCAGGACTGGTGGCCGAATCAGCTGAACTTGCAGGTTCTCCACGAGCACTCGCCCCGGTCGAACCCAATGGGTGAGAGCTTCAACTACGCAGAGGAGTTCAAGACCCTCGACGTCAATGCGCTGAAGCGGGACATTTTCGAGGTGATGACGACGTCGCAGGACTGGTGGCCTGCCGACTACGGCCACTACGGGCCGCTCTTCATCCGGATGAGTTGGCATGCCGCAGGCACGTACCGCATCGCCGACGGCCGGGGCGGTGGCGGCAGCGGCGCTCAGCGCTTCGCCCCCCTCAACAGCTGGCCTGACAACGCGAGCCTCGACAAGGCGCGCCGGCTGCTCTGGCCGGTCAAGCAGAAGTACGGCCGCAAGATCTCCTGGGCCGATCTGATCATCTTCGCCGGCAACTGCGCCTATGAGTCGATGGGGTTCAAGACGTTCGGCTTTGGCTTCGGGCGCGAGGACATCTGGGAGCCAGAGGAAATCTTTTGGGGCCCTGAGGACATGTGGCTTGGAGATGAGCGCTACAGCGGCGATAGGGAACTCGCCGGTCCTTTCGCCGCCGTGCAGATGGGCCTGATCTACGTGAATCCGGAGGGGCCCAACGGCAACCCGGATCCGCTGGCCGCCGCCAGGGACATCCGAGAGACCTTCGGTCGTATGGCGATGAACGACGAGGAGACGGTTGCGCTCATCGTCGGCGGCCACACGGTCGGCAAGTGCCATGGCGCTGTCGATCCCCAGTACATCGGTCCCGAACCCGAGGCTGCCCCCCTTGAGGAGCAAGGTCTCGGCTGGAAGAACACCTCCGGCGGCGGTAAGGGCGCCGACACGCTCACCAGCGGGCTGGAGGGCGCATGGACCAACGAGCCAACGAAGTGGGACAGCGGGTACCTCGACAACCTGTTCAAGTACGACTGGGAGCTGACGACGAGCCCCGCCGGTGCGAAGCAGTGGACTCCCAAGGATCCCTCCGCCAAGGGCACTGTGCCCGATGCTCATGATCCGTCAAAGCGGCACGCCCCGATGATGCTGACGACGGACCTCGCGCTGAGGATGGATCCGATCTACGGGCCGATCGCGAAGCGCTTCCACGAAAATCCGGACCAGCTCGCAGAAGCGTTCGCCAAGGCGTGGTACAAGCTGTTGCACCGCGACATGGGACCCGTCTCGCGCTACCTCGGCCCATGGGTTCCCCAGGCGCAGCTGTGGCAGGACCCCGTCCCCGCCGTCGATCACGAACTGATCGGGGACGAGGACATCGTGGCCCTCAAGGGCAAGATCCTCGCATCGGGACTGTCCATCTCCCAGCTGGTCTCCACCGCGTGGGCGGCGGCGGCCAGCTTCCGCGGCACCGACAAGCGGGGTGGGGCCAACGGGGGGCGGATCCGCCTTGCGCCGCAAAGGAACTGGGAGGTCAACGAGCCGACCCAACTGACCAAGGTGCTGCTGAGCCTCGAGCAGATCCAGCAGGACTTCAACAACTCGCAGATCCAGGAGGACTTCGACAACCCACAGCCCAGCGGGAAGATGGTCTCGCTGGCTGACCTGATCGTCCTGGGTGGGTGCGCGGCCGTCGAGCAGGCGGCGAAGAGCGCCGGGCACGACGTCACGGTCCCGTTCGCGCCGGGGCGCACGGACGCCTCGTACGAGCAGACCGACATGGACTCGTTCGCCGTGCTCGAACCGGTCGCCGACGGATTCCGCAACTACCTCCGAGGCGGCGAGAAGTTGTCGCCGGAGACCCTGCTGGTGGACCGGGCCTACATGCTCACGCTGAGCGCTCCCGAGATGGCGGTTCTCATCGGCGGCATGCGAGTCCTGAATGCCAACTTCGGGCTGTCCAAACACGGCGTTTTCACCGACCGTCCCGAGACGCTGACCAACGACTTCTTCGTGAACCTGCTCGACATGAGCACGGAGTGGAAGCCATCCGCCTCAGCCGAGAACGTGTACGAGGGCCGCGATCGCGCCACGGGCGAGGTCAAGTGGACCGCCACGGCCGTCGACCTCGTCTTCGGCTCGAACTCCCAGCTCCGAGCCATCTCGGAAATCTACGCATGCGACGACTCGGAGGAGAAGTTCGTGCGTGACTTCGCGGCTGCATGGGACAAGGTCATGAGCCTCGATCGCTTCGACCTCGCCTGATCGACGTCCCCGGTCTGGTGACCGGTCACGTTGAACCGGTCACCAGACCACCACTGCCGGCGCAAAACGCCATGAAGCGCTTACATGGCGCTGGGGGAGCACCGGCACCATTTACGGGTCTTCGGATGCAGCCGGCGCTGACCTCTCACGGCAGGCGCTCCGTGTATCGGCGGCTTGGAGCACGAAGTAGAAGCCGATCCACACTGCCGCAAGGGCTGCGATCCAGCGGCCAGCCCCGCCAGGGATGCCGACCACCGCGGCGATGACCGCCCCGAAGAGCGCAACGCACAGGGCTCCGAAGGCCCACCCTTGCATGCCCAGCTTGGCGGTATGGCGTTTGTGTACCACGACCTCATCCGCGCGCCGCTGCCAGGACCGCCACAATGCTCGCAGCCCTACGTACGCGAGGAGCACGGCAGCGGCCAGCGTCATCCCGCCGATTGCTGCGGGATCTTCGCGAATCATGACGACCCACTGCTCGTACCAGGCGAGGTCCGGCGGCTGCTGTCCCACGGCTTCACCGCCAGCTGCCAGCTGCCCGCTACACGCGTGTTGCATCCCGTCTGGCAAGAGGGCTGCTCCTGCGCATGCCGCCAGGACACTGCGGCCGAGGTTTACGCGAGCGCCAGGCGCGGTGACCAGCGCGAGCGCCGCGAGCACCGCCGCGGCGGTGCGTGCGAAGGCAAGCCAGCGGACCCGGTTGCGCCGCTGGCACCATGCCGGCATGGCCTCCTCAGCGGACTGGCCGGGCACTGGGATGATCTTGACTATCTGCTCTTTTTGGGCGGATGCGCACCTCCCCCAGTACCCGCAGTCGTCGGCGTCAAAGAGCTCGCCGGCCAGCAACGGCCAGAACTGGTCATAGTTGCGGGCGTAGGCGGAGTGGTCCCGTAGTAATGAAGCCGTGTTGTACAGCTTGCGCGTGCAGGGCAGCGTCGTGCCATTGATTTTTTTTGGTTCTTCGGCCCAGTCCACCAGCGGGCCGTTCGGTACCGGGTCAGCGGTGGCCCAGTAGTCGACCCATCGGAACGAGCTATGGAAACCTTTCGGCAAATCAAACGCTCCGCTCTTCTTAAAGGTTTTAAAGGTACTCCATAGCCCCACCGTCAGCAGCCCCGCGCCCGCGAGGAGCACCAGCCCCACGACAGCCCACTGCGGCGCCGCTGGCCAGTTCATCAGCGACTGCAGGTTGAGCGGCAGCCACGGTGCGCCTTTGTCGCTGAACACCGCGACTCCCATCGCGGTGGTCATGAGCAACAGGCCCCATACCGGGGCCAGGGTGACGCCACGCTGCACGCCGTAGAGCAGGTCGCGCAGCCGTGTGAGCTTCCAGATCCCGGACCCGACGGTCGCGAGCAGCCGGACCTTACCTGCCGTGGCCTTGTCCGCAGCTGGTCCTGACGCGAGTTCTTTTAACACGTCGTGGGCGAGCGCAGCGCCCTGCGAGTGGGCGACGACCGCGACCCTGTCGCACTTGCCCGCGAGGGATTTCACATCCTTGCGGACCTTGCTGCGCATGCGGTCGTATTGCAGCGGGTCTTGCACGAGCAAGTAGCTGTCCCCGAGCGATGCGGCTACCGCTCTGGCGAAACGCTCGGTGCGGGCGCGCCAGCCTGGCAGTGGCAATCGCAGCGCCAGCAACACGAGCCACACGGCGATGACCAGCATGGTCGCCAGGGGCATCATCGCCGCCAGCAGCAGCAGGGACACGAGCGCGCGCAGGAGTCGACTCAGTTGCTCATACCACGGCTCATGGGCCAGTGCCCCGCGGGTCAGTTGCTTAAAGCGGTACCGGGTGTGCGGCCAGACCTGCGCGATCGCGAGCCATGGCGCGACCCGGGCGAGCCAGCTTCCAAGCTCGCCGATCCGCGGGGCGCTGATCAGCTGCGCCCACCACGACTCGGCGAGCAGCCAGGTGCGGTCCTCGCCGGGGGTGCTGACTCGTAACTCGGTGTGCTCGTCAGGGGCCTTATACAGCCCTACCTTTGCCCTCCGGCCGCCGAGCCAGCCGCGCAGCCAGCGGGTTAACGCGCTGCCCCAGGTGCCCAACGTGGCGCCCTGCTGCTGATCGCCGATGCCGTGCACGAACAAGATTCCCAGCGGATAGCTGCCTGGCGTCGCTGCCTTACCGGCTGCTCCCGCATTAATCTGCCCGCCAGTTGATTGCTTCTCATCCATATGCGTCATCCGCCTTCCGACCGTCCCACAACGCGTAGGGATGTAGTGATGATACTCTCTTATCCAAAGGCGCCGAAAATTGTGTCATAGATTGAGAGATTTCAGCGCGCACCATTGATACGTCGCCTGTGAGATGGCTCCAAGTAGCACGATCGGGCTAGTCACAGCGCTCTATGCAGCCTAGAGCAGGCACCATAGGAAGCTTTGCGGCTATCGTGTGTGAGATCACGCAGGCAGATCGCTGGCCGCAGGAGGAGCGATTGGTCGAGGAGCCTGATCCGCAAGACCTCTTGATCGTCAATGGCGTTCGGCCCGACGGCCACTATCTGGTGCAATCCGTCAGCGCTGAGGCCTTTGCCCGTGGCATGGCGGATCTCCCGCCGGATCCGGCGCGTGAGGAGGCAGAGAGATCTCGCTACCTCGCCCTAGAAGACGGCGTGATGAAGGTCATCGCTGGCGTCGACGACACCAAGCTGCCGGAGGCGGGATGGGGAGTCGTGTTCTCCGGGAGGGAAGAGCATCAGGCCGAGGTGGCCACGATCCGCGAGCGGCTCCAGCCGCTGTTGGATCTGCGCAAAGCGCAGGCCGGTGACCTGTACGCCGAGTACACCGGGCGGGACGGGTACCGCGACGAGTCCGGCGTGACGTGGCTTTCCCGCCACGGCGTTGGCAGCGGCAGCGCGGATCCGGAGCAGATGCCGTTCTACCTGCTCCTCGTCGGCGGCCCGGAGCACATTCCGTTCGAGTTCGGGCACCGCATCGATCTCCAGCGCGCCGTCGGCCTGCTCGCTTTTGACGACGTGGCGGACTACCGCCGGTACGCCGACGCGGTCGTCGCGGCCGAAACCGGGGGCGCTGCGGCCACCAAGCGACTCGAGCTGTTCGGGCCGCGCAACAGGGGCGACCGGGCCACCTCGCTCAGCAGCAGCCGGCTGATCGCGCCGCTGGCGGACAAGCTGTCACGCGCGATTGGATGGACGGTTGGCCTCACCGCCGACGGCGAGGCCACCAAGTCCCGGCTCGGCCAGCTCGTCAACGACGACACGCCCGCGCTGTTGATGACGGCGAGCCACGGCCTCGGCCTGGACGCCGGCGACAGCCAGCAGCGCGCGCGCCAGGGCGCGCTCATCTGCGCTGACTGGCCGGGCGTTGGCGAGGCGGTCGCCGGCGGTCACGCCTTCGCCGCCACGGACGTCAGCGCTGGCGCGGCGCTGGCCGGCCGGATGGCGGTGCTGTTCGCGTGCTACGGGGGCGGGACCCCAGCGCTCGACGACTTCGCCCACCGGGTCGACCCCGCGGCGCCCGAGCGGATCGCTGACCGCCCGTTTGTCGCCGCCCTCGCGCAGAGGCTGCTTGCCGGGGGGATGCTCGCGGTCATCGCGCACGTCGACCGCGCCTGGAGCTACTCGTTCAACTGGCCGCGCGCTGGGTCGCAGACGCAGGTGTTCCAGAGCATGCTGCGCCAGCTGATGAACGGCGCCCCAGTCGGTGTCGCGTTCGACGACTTCAACGTCCGCACCGGGGAGCTCGCCGTCGACCACGCCGACTTGCTCGCCAGGGTGGTGTCCGGGCAGATCGACTCCTACGCGCCGTACGCGGGCGCCTGGACCGCGGCGACGGATGCCCGTAACTACGTGGTGCTGGGCGATCCGGCGGCGCGCCTGAACGTGTGACCCAGCCATCGAGACACAAAGGAGCGACCGATGCCTGTAGAGCGAGTCGAGGGCACGGACGTCGTGTACCACCTCATCGCCTTTGACGCGAACGGCAAGGAGCGGTCCGACGACCCGGACGGGGTCATGTCAGATCTGATCGCGGGCAAGCTGGCTGATGGTGGCGTGACTGATGTCTTCATCATGAGCCACGGGTGGCGTGGCGACATCCCGTCCGCCAAGCGCCAGTACCGGCGCTGGATCAAGGCTATGGCCGGCCAAACAGCGGATCGTCAACGGATCCGCGAGCACCGGCCAGGGTTCAAGGCTCTGCTGGTCGGCTTCCACTGGCCGAGCGAGCCCTTCGGCGAAGAGGATTTCGAGGACGCCGCAGCCTTCGCGTTGCTGCTCGACGCTGAGACGCCCCCTCCCGGCATCGACGCGATGGTCGACAAGTGGGCCGCACGGCTCGGGGGCGGTGATCAGGCGAGGGATGCGCTGCGCACCATCATCGAGGCGGCGGCCGAGGACCCGGTCCCCCCAAGCCTGCCCGACCATGTCCGCGAGGCCTACCTGCAGCTCGACCGCGCGATCGGCCTCGGCGCGGCGGGCGTCGGCGGCGCGCCCGACGAGGATCGCGAGCCGTTTGATCCCGACGCCGCCTACGAGGCGTCCTTCGACGACGCCACCGATTTTGGCCTGGGCTCGATGCTCGGCAACCTGCTCACACCGCTGAAGCAGCTGTCGTTCTGGGCGATGAAAGCCCGGGGGCGCTCCATCGGCGAGGGCGGGGGCCACGCGTTTCTCACCCGCTTGCTCAAGGTCCCTGGCGCCGAGCGTGTCCGCTTCCACCTGATGGGCCACAGCTTCGGCTGCATTGTCGTCACGGCGATGGTCTCTGGCCCTGCCGGCCGCGGCCCGGTCCGGCCTGTGAGCTCCGTCGCGCTGGTCCAAGGCGCCCTGTCGCTATGGTCGTACTGCAACGACATCCCGCTCGCGAGGGGAACGCCCGGCTACTTCACCCGCTTCGCCTCACGGCCTGACGTCGCCGGCCCAGTGCTGGTCACCACGACGATCCACGACCTCTCGCTGAGCTTTTGGTATCCAAAGGCCGCGGGGGTCCGCGACCAGATCGATTTCGACCCGCAGCGCCTGCCCCAGTACGGCGCGCTGGGCATCTTCGGCCTTCGTGGGCCAGGCCCGGAGGTGACCGCGCTCGACGTGGAGCCGCCCACCCACGAGTACGGGCTCCAGCCGGGCAAGATCTACAACGTCAAGGCCGACCGCGTCATGAGGACCGGTGACCGTTTCAGCGGCGCCCACAGCGACATCGCGCACCCGGAGATCGCTCACCTCGTGTGGGAGGCGGTGCGATCAGCGCCGTGATCGCCAGGCGCGCCGCCGCGGCTTGTGTGGTACCGCCAGCAGGTGCCGCCGCCATCTGGGTCGTCGCAGATGTGCAGCGTCGCTGGCGCGTAGACGGTGAGCACCAAGCCGAGCGGGTTGAAGCGCCGCAGCAGATCCCGGCGCAGGTCCATGAACGCCTCGCCCGCTGACTGGCCCGCGATTATCGCCGCCACGAGCGCGCGCCCGCACTCGCGCCCCAACCGGACGCCGATGGTGATCTCTGACCCGATCACCCCGGCGGCGTTGACGCGCCGGAGCTTCCCGAATAACCCGTGCGCCAGCTCGGGCCGCATCGCCGCCGACTCGCACGCGATGAGGAGCACCAACGGTTGCGCATTCTCACCGACCGCCCAGTGAACGCGCTGGCGGTTGATGCTGGCGGCGCTGATCGTGTTCTGCGGATCGTGCTGGGGGCCGACCTGCAGCGCGAACCCGTCCGCGCTCTCCACGCCATGGCAGTAGAAATAGAAGAGATGGTGGCCCCGCTCGTGATAGAGCAGCTCCATCACGTCAGGGCGATCGCTTCTCCACTCAAGCTCCACGTCGCCGTGCGCCGCGTCCTTCAGCGCCTCGATCTCTGCCTCATGCTCGGAGAGGCCCAAGAACGGGAACACCCCAGCGCCGATGCGAACCGGGGTCCCGGCGGGCTTGCGGATCATGCTTGTCTGGCTGAACAGCGCGCCGCGTAACTCCTCCGGCACCTGGTTCTCGCCAGTTGGCTGCACCTCCTGCAACGGCTGCTCGATTTGATGCCGGAACCCCCAGAAGCCGAAAGGGCACACGGTGATGTCAGCCTCGGCGGACCGCAACGGGCAGTCGGCTTGGGCATGGCAGGCTGCCGGGTCGTCGAGCAGGTCAGCGGTCTGGACGAGCTGCCCGCTCTCCCACCGGTTGGCGAGCACCTGCTGCTTGAAGATCCCGCAGAGCTTCAGCTCTTGGTCGCGGCCGATATCCAGGTACTTGTCGTACAGCCCTGCCCACGGAAGCGTCCACTTGGCGTCGCAGCGCGCGATCGACACGATGCTCGGCCTGCCCCCGCCCATGGTGACGAGGGCGGCCACGAATGCGTTGAGCCGATCAAGCGCCAGGTTCTCGGCGGACTCGAACAAGTAGTCATAGGTGACATACCCCGCTCTTGCCAGGTCGACCAGCGCGGCCTCTCCAAACGCCACCACCTCCTCATGGACGACGCGGTCTTGCCTCGGGTAGCGGTAGCTGCCGATGCCATGCACCGCCTGCATGCGGTCGCGCAGGTCCCGGACGCGCTCCGTCAGGTCGAGGTTGTCGAACGTGCGCATCTGCCCGCTGAGCAGCGGTGTCCGGCCCTGCGCATCTTGCGAGAACACCCCGATCCAGTGCGTGCCGTCCGGCCCCTCATTCGAGAAGATCGTGAACACCGGTGCCGGCAGCTCCTCGAGCAGCTGGAAATCGGTGCTCGCCACCCAATCCAGCTGCGGGCGGATCGTGGGGAGGGCCGTCGCGGGCGCCGGCTCGGCGCTGGCGTAGGCTCGCGCCGACACTGACTGCACCAGCGCGTTGTGGTAGTAGACCGCGACCCGGAGCCCGCACCAGCCCTCGCGCTGGGGGGAGAGCTCGAAGGTGACCGGTTGCGAGGCCCCGACGCGGGGCAGGCGCAGCACGCGGACGTTGTCGACCACGCGGAACTGGTCCGGCGGCGCGAACACCACCACGTGCAGATCGACGGCGTCGCGTTGCCTGAACGCCTCTACGAGCAACGACTCGTCGAACCTTACGCTGACATGCGCATCGTCGGCGGACAGCTCGACCGCCACCTCGAGGAGGTAGCGCGCCCTGGGCCGCAGCGCCACATCCGAGGGCACGCGACTCCCCGACGCGCCGTCGCGGAACGTCACATTGAGCTGCCGGGATCCTGGGGGTGACGCCTCCACATCGGCGATCACCGCCGCATCCTCTCGGCCCTGCTCCCGTACCTCCCCGGCGACGCGTGTGATCTCGTGGAAGTCATGCACCTCCACGCCGAACGACAGGTCGTTCAAGTCATCGATCCGGTCACTGAACCTCTCGGCGGCCATCTCCCGCGCGGCGTTGTCCAGCCTGCGGTGCACGTCAGCGCCGGCCCGCAGGGAGCGCAGATTGGGCCGCGCGGCCGGAGGTGCAAGGGTGATCTCGGCGGCGAACGTGGACGGCGGAGTCACCGCGACCTCAGCGGCGATCCGCGGCAGCGACAGCGCCACCTCACCGCCCGGCCGGGTGAACAGCCGCACGGCATCGAGCAAAGAGGAGTGAAAGGCCCACGAGGGGTCTATCCCCCGCAGTCCCGCCAAGACGCAGTACTCGAGGGGCCAGTTGTGGAAGAGCTGGCGGTAGAAGAGCGCGAAGAACCGCGCCGCCAGGGGCTGATCGATGGCGGCGGCGACGACCGCCCATGCCCCAGCGGAGAGCGCCGCGCCAATCCCATCCACGGGTGAGCGCTCTTGCGTGACGTGGATGACCACGACGCGGGGGCTGGTGACTCCCTCCATCATGCGGGCCGCTGCGCCGCCCTCGCCCACCACCAGATGCCACAGATCGGCCTCCTCGATGGCCGCGCCCCATCGGATGCGGTCGCCCACGGCGGCTGCCCGCACGGAGTCGTCGAAGAGGCTGCCCAGCGGAGGGGGCGGCAACGGCGGGGCGGCGCTGACGGCGATATCGATCGACGGGCCCAGCAGCCGCTCGTTCCGACCCGTCTCTGGCCAGGCCTCGCGCACGACCGGGACACGGTCCAGGTCCATGGGTGAGAGGAGGTCCTCCCACGGCAGCCGCGCCCAGGGGAGCGGCATCTGGACGACGATCCTCCCGAGGGTGTCTGGGAGGGCGCCCCACTCGTCCACGAGCGTGGCGTTGCGGGCAACGGCCGTGTACAGCCCCGAGTCGCGCACGCCCATCACACCGGCCGGCGGCGCGCCAGGCCGCCACCGCTGTAGGTCGGCGAGAGGGATACGGAGCGTCGCGGCCCGGACCACCTCTCGCGCGCTCACGACCTCAAGCACCCCGTTGCGGACGGTGTAGCGGGGTGGGTGGCACTCCACGTTGATCAGCTCGAGCGAGAGGTCGACCTGGTCATCGCTGGCGCCGGTCTGCCGCACCCGCAGCTCGCGCAGGTGGCTCATCTGACAGCCTCCTTCCATGACAGTCTGTCACCACAGCGCCGGCCGATCCGGTAGGCGAGCGCATCACCGATGGCAGGGCGTGCGCCTGCTGGAGTATGGGCGCGGGCGGCGCGTAGGGGCTGGCGGAGCGGTCGCTGAGCGGCGACGCTGTCAGGTATGACCCTCCCAGCCTTCCTGCACCCGTTCGCCCGGCCCGCCAGCGAGCGGTTCATCACGATCACGTCCGGTGAGGGCGCGATCGTGACTGACGACCGAGGCCGGCGCTACGTCGACGCGATGGCGAGCTTGTGGTACTGCGCGGTCGGGCACGGTCGCGCGGAGATCGCCGACGCGGTCGCCGCGCAGCTCCGCCGGCTCGACGCGTTCCATACGTTCGACATGTTCACGAACGAGCCAACCGAACAGCTCTGCGCGCTGCTCGCCGAGATCGCGCCCCTCCCACACGCGCGGGTGTTCCTCACCTGCAGCGGCTCGGAGGCGGTCGACAGCGCGCTCAAGCTCGCCCGGCTCGCGCATCACCTCGCTGGGCGGCCGGAGCGGCGGCTTGTCGTCAGCCGCAAGCCGTCCTACCACGGAGTGACCTACGGCGGGGTGGCGCTCACTGGGCTGCCGGCGAACCAGGAGGGCTTCGGCCCGTTGGTCGGCGGGGTCGTCCAGGTCCCCAAGGACGACGTCAGCGCAGTTGAGCAGGTATTCGCCGAGCGTGGCGAGCAGGTCGCCGCGGTCATCGCCGAGCCGGTGATCGGCGCGGCTGGCGTGTACCCCGCGGCTGGCGGCTACCTGCCGGCACTGCGCAGGCTGTGCGACGAGCACAGCGCGTTCTTGATCCTCGACGAGGTCGTCACCGGGTTCGGGCGGCTCGGGACCTGGTGGGGCGCGCAGCACTACGGGGTCACCCCTGACCTCGTGACGTTCGCGAAGGCGGTCACGTCTGGGTATCTCCCGCTCGGCGGGGTGCTTCTCGGGCCGGCCGTCCGCGGCCCGTTGGAGGCTGACGCCCAATTCGTCCTCCGCCATGGCCACACCTACAGCGGGCACCCGGCGTCGTGCGCGGCCGGGCTCGCCGCGCTCGGCATCCTCCGGCGCGAGGGGCTGATCCACCGCGCGCCCAAAGTGGGGGAGCGGCTCTCGGCTGGCCTCCAGGCGGTCGCCGATGGGAGTGACACGATCGTCGAGGTCCGCGGCGAGGGCGCAGTGTGGGCGGTAGGGCTCGCGCCGGGTGTCCCCGCGCCGGTGATCCGCGACGCAATGCTCGACCATGGCGTGATCGTCCGGCCGATCGGCGAGCAGACACTCGCATTTTGCCCCCCGCTCGTCATCGAGGATGATGACCTTGACCGTTGCGCTGGGGCGCTCGAGCGGGCGCTTGCGACCTACTCCGGCGCCCACCAGTAGCTGGGGATGCGCAGATCATCGCGGAAAAGGAGCCGGGCCGGCGGTTGGCGGGGGGACACCGAGCTCGCCGGCCCGGGCAGTCTGGAGGCCGGATCCCTGGGGGAGGCCATCCGGGATCCGGCACCCAGCCCACCGCTTGTGGCGGTGGGTGACGGGCCGCGCCTAGGGGGGAAGTCGGCGCGCCCGCCCTGCAATCTGTAACGCGTTTTGGCCATACAGTGTTCCCCACCTGCAAGTTTGGCTAAACCTCGGCTACGATACGCCCTTGGGGAGCTGGCCAGGCGGTCGCGGTGAAGCGAAGGCTTTGTCGAGGAAAGTCCGGACTCCGCAGGGCAGGACGCTGGGTAACGCCCAGGCGTGGTGACGCGCGGAACAGTGCAACAGAAAGCAGACCGCCGGGGTGGATGCAGAGCATCCAGGCCCGGCAAGGGTGAAACGGTGCGGTAAGAGCGCACCGGCGCCGGCGGTGACGTCGGCGGCCAGGCAAACCCCGTCCGGAGCAAGGCCAAGCAGGTGCGTTGAGGTGGCCCGCTGAGCACCAGGTAGGCCGCACGAGGCTGGCGGAGACGCCGGCCCCAGATGGATGACCGCCGCCCGGCCGAGGCCGGGCACAGAATCCGGCTTATCGGCCGGCTCCCCTCCCCCTCATCCCCCGCCAGCGCCTCACTCGGTGGGCTGGGCGAGGTCTCCCACCTCTGCGACGGCCTCTATGCCCAACCGATCCCGGATGAGCTGCTCCAGCTGGTTGATGCGAGCGACGTCGCGCACCTGCCGGCGCCGCAGGCGCTCCAGCTCGACCACTGCGAGCCCGGCCAGATCAGGCCCCTCGCCCTGAAATGCGGGGCATGCCGCCCGGTAGTCGCACCAGCCGCAGAGGCGGGAGGGGGAGGGCTCGAACAGGCCGGCGCGGATGCGGGCCGTGACGTCCCGGATCGTACGCAGCGCCGCCTCAGTGTCGATCTCTGATCGGGGCACGCTGACCCGCACGCCGGACACCACAAAGTCGAGCGCTACCCACTCGGGCTCTAGGCCCCATAGCTCCACAGCCGCGAGCGTGTAGATCGCGAGCTGGAGGCTCCCCGCCACGTCCTTGCGGGTCTTTGCCCGCCGGTTCGTCTTCCAATCGACGATGCCGATTCCCCCCGACTCTGTCCGCGCGACGTGGTCGATCGACCCGCATACCTGGACATCGTCACCGAGGTCCAGGTTGAACCACGCCTCGCTCGCCACGGCGGGGGAGTACGTCAACGCGTAGCGAGCGTGGTGGCGGCGCAGCACGTCTTGCGCGTGCCGGTACCACTTCAGCTTCTCCTCGCGGGCCATCCCCTCGAAGCCGGTGTCGTCCCAGCGGTCATACAGCGCCTGGAGCAGCGCATCGACCGGCGGGGGCTCAGGCAGCTTCTGGCCCCACCAGTATTCGAGCGCCGCGTGGATCGATGAGCCCCACGACAGCTGCGGGCTCGGCTCGGATGGCAGCTTCTCGACGTAGGCGAACTGGAACTTCAACGGGCACAGCTGGTACGTGTCGATCTTGGAGAACGACAGGCGGAGCGCGAGGGGATCCACGGTGGGAATGGTCGCCGTCTTGGTCATGGCAGGCAGGGTACCGAAGGAGCGGGATGGGCCAAAGCATGCGCGCCCGCCTGTGGACAGGCGCTGCACGCCTTGCATGGCGGGTTCGGTCAGGCGCGCTCGTCAGAGGTTGGGAGGCGGTAGGCCTGGCGGAGCCGTTGCTCCCACTCCAAGGTCTCGTCGCCCGCCAAGGGCAGGCCGGGCTGATCCGCGGCCGGGCGCCCTGCGGGTTGCGGCCTCGGTGCCGGGGGCTTGGGGGATGCCGGGCGCCTGGTAGGAGGCGGGGGGCCTGGCGGGCGGCGAGCGCCCAGCCGCGCGCCATCGCCATGATGGTGGTGGCCGGCATGGGCATCGCGGCCCGCCACGGCGGACACGGGCTGCGCCACCGCGAGGGCGGCCGCCATCGCGGTCGTAAGCGGCACCGCCGCGATCAGGCCGATCGAGCCGACCAGCGCCCGCACGATCTCGATGGCCACAGTCTCGGAGGTCACCAGCACCCCCATCGAGTCGATGCTGGTCGAGAACACGATGAGCAGCGGGAGCGACGCGCCGGCGTAGGCCAAGAACAGCGTGTTGACCGTGGCGGCGATGTGGTCATGGCCGACGCTCAAGGCGCTGCGCACCAGGTCGGCGAAGCCGGCAGCCGGATTGGCGCGGCGGAGCGCGAACACCGTCGATGACTGTGACATGGTCACATCGTCGAGCACGCCGAGCCCACCGATGATCATGCCGGCGAGCAGCAGGCCGCGCAGGCTGAGGCCGCCAACTTGGAGGTTCGCCATGCGCGCCTCCTCGCTGGCGAACCCGGTGATCGACGCGGCGGCAACGAATCCCGCGGCCAGCACCGCGGTCACCAGCAGCGCCGCCGTTGTCCCAACCACTGCGGCGGTGGTCTTCTGCGACCATCCGTGTGACAGGTACAGCGTGGCCACCATGATCAGCAGCGATCCCACCAGGGCGACCGCGACCGGGCTACGGCCGGCGAGGATGGCTGGGACGATGAACCCGATGATGACGACGAAGCTGAGCGCCAGGCCGAGCAGCGCTTGTGCCCCCTGGCGGCGGCCGAACGCGACCACCGCCCCGAGGAACACCACGAGCAGGACCGCCAGTGGCGCCTCGCGGCGAAAATCGCTGATGTAGTAGACGGTTGGCTGCCCCTCGGTCTCGGTGATCGCGAGCCGTACGCGTTGGCCAGCCTGGTACATGCTCCCAGTGTCATCCGAGGTCGGGAAGCTCACGAGCTGGCCGGTCTCGTCGATCCGCGCGGTGACGCGCACCTCGATCGCGCCAGGCAGGAGCTGGGCCGGGTCGTCACTGGCGGTTGGCTGGACCTCCATGAGGGTGGCATTGACCAGGCTGGAGCGCTGGACGTGGGGCTGGGTAGGGGCGGGCGGCGTGCCACCAGGCCACAGGATCGCGACGCCAGCCAGCGCGACCGCGGTGACCAGCCCGATGACCACGAGCAGGGCGCGGTGGATCGACGCCCCGGGCTGTGCGCCCGGCTGCGGTCTCAGCGGCCCATGCCAAGAGCTGCCGTATGGCATGCCGGACAGCCTTAGCCACTGGTGCCGCACGGTCAAATCTCGCCGGCGGGGCTATTTGACTTTCTGAAAGTGAAAATCGATACTGTGTGCTACCGAGTTGAGCGAGAGTTCGCGGCGCCTGCATCCGGCGCCGTCGAGTGGGGGAGGACCGCAGCATCGTGAAGATCGCATTTGTCGGCAAGGGTGGGAGCGGCAAGACCACGCTGGCCTCGCTGTTCGCGCGCTACCTGGCTGCCCGCGGGTTGCCTGTGCTCGCCATTGACGCCGACAGCAACCAGCATCTCGGCGTCGCCCTGGGGCTCAGCGAGGAGCAGGCCGCCAGCACGCCGACGCTCGGGGACCACCTGAACGACATCAAGGACTACCTGCGTGGGGACAACCCACGCATCCGCTCTGCGGCGGCCATGGTGAAGACGACCCCGCCCGGGGCCGGGTCCCGGCTGGTCAGCGTCGTCGACCCGAACCCGATCTATGACCAGCTGAGCCGATCCGTCGATGGGGTGCGCCTCCTTATGGCCGGCATGTTCACCGAGGGGGAGCTGGGCGTCGCCTGCTACCACTCGAAAGTCGGGGCGGTCGAGTTGCTGCTGAACCACATGGTCGACGGCCCCGCAGAGTACGTGGTAGTCGACATGACCGCTGGCGCTGACTCGTTCGCGTCGGGCATGTTCACCCGGTTCGACCGCACGTTTCTGGTCGCTGAGCCAACTCGCCAGTCGGTCAGCGTCTACCGGCAATACCGCTATTACGCCAGCGACTACGGCGTCGCCATCTCAGTGGTCGGCAACAAGGTGCACGGCCAAGACGACATCAGCTACCTCCGCGAGCATGTCGGTGACGACCTGCTGGTCTGCGTTGAGCACTCCGGCTTTGTGCGGGCAATGGAGCAGGGGCGGCCCCTCCCGCTTGACGCGTTGGAGGGAGCGAACCAGACCGCGCTTGAGCGTATGCGCGAGACCGTGGACGCCACAGCGAAGGACTGGCGCAAGTTCGGCCAGCAGATGGTGGAGTTTCACATCCGCAACGCCCTGGCATGGGGCAACGCGAAGGCTGGCGAGGACCTCACCGCGCAGATCGACCCAGACTTCGCCATCGGCCCTGACCTGCTGAAGGCGGCGGCAGGCCAGGCGCTAGCGTGAGCTGTTGAGGAGGACCGTTGAGGACGGACCGTGGAGAAAGGGACGGAAAATGTCGTTGAACGTCGGACCGCAGCTGCTCGAGCAAGCCGACCGGGGCGAGATCGATGAGGCGGAGTTCGTTGACTGTGTGCGCGCCTCGCTGCCCTACGCGTTCCAGATGATCAGCGGGCTGGTCGACGACCTGCAAGCCGGGGGCCAAGGTTTCACTGACAACCAGGTGCCCCCGCCTGACGAGCAGGCGCGCGGCCAGCTCCTGCGGGCGCTGGCCAGCGATGCCATCAGGGGAGCGCTCGAACGGCACTTCAATGTGAAGCTCGCGTTCCAGAACTGCCACCGAGTAGCGGTGTTCTCAGCCGCTGCCGCCCGCGGCGAGCAGTACCGCACGTTCATCTCACCGCGCGAGCAGATCCTGAACCAGCAGCCTGCCTTGCGCGACTGCTGAGCCCTAAGGTCACGGCCCGCACAGGTTGCGGCTGGCCGCCGGGGCGCACACCGTGAGGCTGGGGGCATTCCTGCTCGCAGGGCAGTTCCCCGGGCAGTCACAGGCGGAGGCGCTCTCGGCTGCGGTCGACTACGCGCTCGCCTGTGAGCGCGCGGGGTTCCACAGCGCCTGGATGGCAGAGCACCACTTCATCCCCTATGGCGTGTGCCCCTCGGCAATGACCTTCGCCGCGCATGTGCTCGGCCGGACGCGGCGGATCCAGGTCGGCACGGCGGTCGCCATCCTCAGCAACCGCCACCCCGTTGCCCTCGCCGAGGAGACCGCGCTGCTCGATCACCTCTCGGGAGGGCGCTTCCACCTCGGCGTCGGCCGCGGCGGCCCCTGGGTCGACCTCGAGGTCTTCGGCGCAGGCTTTGCCCGTTACGAGCGGGGCTTCGCCGAGACGCTCGATCTGCTCTTGCGCTGGCTTACCAGCGAGCGCGTGTCAGCGGCGGGCGAGTTCTTCAGCTTCCGCGAGGTGACGGTGGTCCCGCGCCCAGCTACCCGGCCACGGCCCCCGGTCACGGTCGCCGCCACCTCCCCGGCGACGGCGGAGCTCGCCGCCGCCCGTGGCTTGCCCTTGCTGCTCGGGATGCACATGGACGATGCGGAGAAGGCCGCGATGCTGGCCAGCTATGCCCAAGTGGCCGCTCAACGTGGCGACGATCCCGCCCAGACGCCCCACCTCGCCGCTGTCCTCGCGTATGTCGCTGACTCCAGAGCGGAGGCATTGGCCCATCTGCGCGCAGCGATGCCGCAGTGGCTGGAGCGAGGCGTCGGGAGCTATGTCTCGATCGACCCGGGGGGCCGGCGTTGCCGTGATCTTCATGCGTATGCCGAGCGCCTGCTGTCGATCCACCCGATCGGCACGGCTGAGCAGTGCGCTGAGCGGCTCGCAACCACCGCCGAGCGCACCGGGATCCGCCATTTCCTCCTCATGGTCGAGGGGGCCGGGAGCCGGCGTCGCACCCTGGGCAACATCGCGCGGCTGGGCGCCGAGGTCATCCCCCGCCTGGCCCTTGATACTGGCGTTCGCCGCTAGGCGATGCCGACCAGCAGCGCCTGGCCGATGATGTGGCCTTTGGCGGCGCGGCGCAGCTCGGCCCAGGTGACGCCCGGCGGGACGTTGACCAGCTCAATGTCCAGCGCGAAAAGGCGGAAGAAGTAGCGGTGCGGGCCGCGGTCCTCGTCCTCGGGCGGGAGCGGCCCGCTGTAGCCCGAGCGGTCGAACTCGTTCAGTCCCTGGACCAGCTCGACCGGCTCATCGACGATCGCGTCAGGTGGGATGCCCTCTGGCAGCTCGGTCACGTCAGGCGCGATCCCGTAGGTCACCCAGTGGGTGAGCACCCCCGCCTCCGCGTCAGGGTCGTCGCACACCAAGGCCAGCTCCTTGGTCCCCTCGGGCGTCCCCTCCCACCGCAGGGGAGGTGAGACGTCCTCACCGGCCGCAGTGTAGCGATACGGCAGCTTCCCATCGTGGTCGAATGCCGGGCTGGTCAGGCGGAAAGCCGCCATTGCCGTTGAGTCCCTCCTGGAAGCGCCCGATGATTCTGCATCACGGTCATGGCGAGTTGGCATTTTAGCGGGAAGGTTCGTTGGAGTGTGGGACAATCACGAAACTCATCTACGGTCTTGGCCATAGCTGGGTCCATTACGACAGGACATCAACGATCCGGTCAAGGCCGCGGGCGAGATCGTTATCAGAGAGTGCATACGAGAGACGGGCGCAGCCCGGCCCGCCAAAGCTTTCGCCCGGGACGATCGCGACTCGCGCTTTGGTGAGGAGCGCCGCGCACAATTCAAGCGAGGTGGTGACCGCAACGCCGTCGAGTTCGCGCCCGAGGAGGCCCTCCACCGACGGAAACGCGTAGAACGCGCCCTCGGGGAGCGGGCAGTCTACGCCTTCGATCGCCACGAGCCGCTCATACATGAGGCGGCGCCGGCGGTCATACGTCTCGCGCATCTCGACGACCACGTCGGGCGGCCCCTCCAGCGCGGCGATCGCGGCGGCCTGGGCGACATTGCACACGTTGGAGCAGAGGTGGCTCTGCATGCGGCTCATCGCCACCGCCAGCTCCTTTGGCGCGATCGACCAGCCCACCCGCCACCCGGTCATCGCGTAGGTCTTCGCCACACCGTTGATCACGACGCAGCGCTCGCGGAGCTGCGGCGTGACCGCGGGCATGCTCACGTGCCGGGCATCGCCGTAGACGAGGTGCTCGTAGATCTCGTCGGTGATCACCCAGATGCCCGTGTCGGCCGCCCAGCGGCCGATCGCCTCCACCTCCGCCGGTGGGTAGACCACGCCGGTCGGGTTGGAGGGGGAGACGAAGACCAGCGCTTTTGTCCGCGCGGTGCGGGCGGCGTCGAGCTGCTCGATCGACACGCGGAAGCCCGACGCCACAGTGGTCGGCAGCTCGACGGGGACGCCGCCGGCCAGGCGGATCTGATCGGGGTAGCTCACCCAGTAGGGGGCGGGGAGCAGGACCTCATCGCCAGGGTCGATGAGCGCCTGGAAGGTGTTGTAGAGCGCCTGCTTGCCGCCGTTGGTGACAAGCACTTGGTCGGGGTTGACGCCGAGCCCGGAGTCGCGCTCGGTCTTGAGGGCGATCGCCTCACGCAGCGCGGACAAGCCGGCGCTGGGGGAGTAGTGATGCGCCCACGGCTCGGCGCACGCGGCGTGGGCGGCCTCAACGATGTGCGGGGGGGTCGGGAAGTCGGGCTCGCCAGCGCCGAAGCTGATCACATCCTCGCCGGCCGCGCGGAGCGCTTTTGCCTTCGCGTCGATGGCGAGCGTGGCGGACTCGGCAACGTGCAGGACGCGCTGGGCGATCGTTCCGCTGGGGGCGGGGTGGTCGGCCATCTGTGGCGAGCCTAGCGCGCCGGCAGCAGGCCAAGGGCGCGTACATGATCGAGAAAGGCGCGGACCGGCTGACCGCCCAACCGTAAATAGCCCACCTCCTCCTGGAAGAGCCTTGCGAGCTGCTGCCACGAGGCCTCGCCCAGGCGCACGGGCGGGAGCGGCTTATGGTGCGGCAGCGCGTCCGCGAGCGCGTCAGGGTCACGCAACTGCCTCATGCGCGCTGAGACCTCGGCAGCCACCGGCGTGCCCGATACGGAGATGACCCCCACCGCGAGCTGCTTCGACAACCGCCGGGCGTGCGGGATGCCGGTATCAACCAGTGTGAGCAGCCGATCCGCGTGCTCGTGGCGAGACGCCACGTCGACCAGCGCGAGCACGTCCGGTGACTCGATGCGGACCGGCACCTCGATCGGCCCGCCGTCTGAGTGCGCGCGGAGGAGGGGCTCGCGGCTCCGCCCGGTCCACAGGGCGAGCCGGAGCGGGGGCCGCAGCCCGCCGCCAACCAGCGGCTCCAGCCGGTAGGCGAGGAAGTCCTGGTCGCGGTGCGTCTCCAGCGACTGGAAGACGTTCCAGACGAGCAGGTCGACGCTGCCCGGCTCCACCCGTGCGCGCTCGAACCGCTCAGCGCCCAGGGCAAGGCGCAGCTCGCCAGGCCAGAAGACGGGGTTGGCGCGGGTCTTGGTCCTGTGGCGCATCTGCCCCGCAGCATACGTCTACGCGAACGGGTCCTGGGCGTCGGCCGCCTCGATCTCCTCGCGGGTGATGCCGAGCAGGAAGAGGATCGCGTCGAGGTAGGGCACGGACAGCGCGGTGTCGGCGGCGCGGCACACGACTGGCTTCGCGTTGAACGCGATCCCCAGCCCCGCGCGGGCGAGCATGTCGAGGTCATTCGCGCCGTCGCCCACCGCGACCGTCTGGCTGAGCGGCACCCCTGTCGCGCTGGCGAAGCGCTCAAGCGCCGTAGCCTTCGCCGCGCGGTCGACGACCGGGCCGGTCAGGCGGCCGGTCAGGCGGCCGCCTGCGATCTCCAGCGTGTTCGCGTGCGCGTAGTCCAACCCCAGCCGCTCCCTCAGCGTGTCGGTCACCTGCGTGAACCCGCCGCTGACAATCGCGAGCACATACCCGAGCCGCTTGAGCGTCCGCAACGCGGTCCGCGCCCCAGGCGTGAGGACGAGCTGATCGCAGACCTCATCGACCGCGCGGGCGGGGAGGCCCTCCAGCAGCGCCACGCGCTGGCGGAGGGCCTGCTCGAAGTCGAGCTCGCCCGCCATTGCCTGCTCGGTAATTGCGGCCACTCGGTCGCCGCAGCCTGCGCGCTCGGCGAGCAGCTCGATCACCTCGCCGGTGATCAAGGTTGAGTCGACATCCATGCAGATCAGCCGCTTCGCCCGGCGGTAGAGCCCGGCGGGCTGCACCGCGACGTCGACGTGCTGGGCAGCGGCCTCAGCGGCGAGCTCCGCGCGGAGCGTGCCAGGGTCGCCGCCGGAGACGAGCAGCTCGAAGCTCATGATCGGGTATCGCGACAGCCGCGCGATCCGGTCGATGTTCCCCCCACACGCGGCGATCCGGCCAGTGACTGCGGCGATCGCTCCGGCGCGGAGCGGCTGCCCCAGCAACGTCACGTAGTGGCGCGCGTTGACGGCGCTCGGCCGCCAAGCGGCCATCGTCTTGAACTCGACCGCCACGCCAACATCCCTCGCCCGGCGCGCGAGGGCCTCACGGGCGGTCTCCTCCTCGCAGCCGAGCGAGCAGAGAATCCCGAGGGTCAGCCGGTCACGGATCGTGACCTGCTCCATGTCGATAATCCGGGCGCCCAACCGCGCGAGCACCTCGCAGAAGGCAGAGGTCAAACCCGGCCGGTCCCGGCCGGTCACCGTAATCAGCAGGGCGGTGGCGTCGTCCATAGCGATCTCACGCTATAGCCTCACAGGTCATGGAGGAGATCCCGAAGCCAGATGCGCTGCTCGCCGCGAGAGGGTCAGCTGAGGCCTTGTTCGGGCTCCTCCGGCAGTGGTTCGATGTCCCAGACCACATCATGCTCGACCTGCGGGCGGTCGACTCCGCGGTCGCCGAGCTTGGGGACCCCCAGCTGGTGATGGCGATGGCGATGCGCAAGCTCCAAGCCTTCCACCTCCTTACCACGCCAGGCGTCGAGACCACGACCGACGTGGTCTTGACCGTCATCCAGGACCTCCAGCGGGCGCTGCTCCAAGCCCCCAACATGCATTTGCGCAACGCCGCCGCCGAGACTGACTGGGACGCCGCGTTTGCCGCGCTCGAGCAAGCGGCGGACGCCGGCCCCGCCCAAGCCGACGACGAGATCGCGGCGTTCCGCCACCACCACGCGGTCCTTCACGAGGCCGCCCGCGCGGTCCTCCACGCGTCCAACGGCCAGATCTGCCGCCTGATCTGACGAGCCAGCCGTTTTCCACAGGGCCACGCCACGCGCCGCCCTCCAGGCAGGGAGCCGGTTACCCTGACGTCGATGGACAGGGCATCAGTCGACACGGCAGCCACGATTGTCTCCTGCTCGTGGCGGCGATCGGCCTCGCTCTGGTCGTTCTGCCCCTTCGTACGAATGTGGTGGCATTGCTCAAGGATGACCCCTTCTCGCCGGGACGGGAGACGGCAAGGACGACTGTCGAGGAGCTGACTGGAACGACCACGACCGTCATGGAGACCCCGGGCGACGCCGCACTGGTCGAGCAGGTCCTGGGTAGGGGAGGGCTCGTCCTCGTGCGCCTGGCCGTGGTAGCCGGGGCCGCGTTTCTCGCCGGTGCCGTGACCCAGCGGGTCCCGCTGGCGTCGTTCTCGATCAAGGTCGCGGGCGTGGAGATCCCCGCGCTCCCTGAGGTCGCCAAGCCAAGCGGGAAGGGGCTAGAGCAGGTGAGGAGTCAGATCGATGGTCTCTGGAAGGCGGTCGAGTATGTCGCCTCGGCCGGTGCGGGGCTGGCCGAGCGGGTCGACATGCTTGAGTTCCCTACCGACCATCCCCCCGGAGGAGGCGAGCATCCGCCGACGCCACCCAGTGCTGGAGGCTAGATTTGGGAGCAGCCATGTCCAGGGAACTCGGCTCTCGTGAATCCGATCTCGCGAAGGAGTTCGCCCGCATCGGGGAGTGGGCCAAGCGTCAGCGGAAAGAGTTCGATAAGGCCATGAAGCCGATCATTGAGCGACTTCACGACCTTGCTGAGCCAGCCGGGCGCACTGAATCCAAGCGGCGACTGCTGAAACGCAAGAAGTCCTAGTTCCCCGTCGATACCTCAGCTGTGCCTGCCAGCAGCGCGCAGAGGCGCTCGACGCCAATGTTGCCGCCCGAGAGGATCACCCCGACGCGCTTGCCGCTGCTGTCGAGCTTGCCCGTGAGGAGGGCGGCGAGGGCGCAGGCGCCGCTTGGCTCGGTCACGATCTTCAGCTGCTGAACGTGAACCTCATCGCGTCCAGGATCTCGCCGTCCGTGACGAGGACGATCTCGTCGACTAGCCGCCGGTTCGCCTCGAACGTGATCGCGCCGGGGGTTGTGGCCTGCTGGCCGTCGGCGATGGTGCGAGGGACGGGGATGGTGACGCGGCGGCCAGCCGCGAGCGACCGCTTTGTGTCGTCGCCCGTGGCCGGCTCGACGCCGACGACGCGGACCCGTGGCAGCAGCGCTTTCGCCGCTGTCGCCGACCCGGCGATCAGCCCGCCACCCCCGACCGGTACGAGCACGAGGTCAAGCTCGCCGGCGTCCTCGATAAGCTCTAACGCGCTGGTGCCTTGGCCGGCTATGACCAAGGGGTCGTCGTAGGGCGGCACGAGCGCGCAGCTATGGTCCGCGGCGAGCTGTGCGGCGATCGCTTCCCGGTCCTCGGTGTACCGGTCATAGGCCACGATGCGGGCACCGTGCCCACGGGCCGCGGCGAGCTTCGCCGCGGGGGCGTCGGTGGGCATCACGGTCGTCGCTGGGACGCCAAGCAGCCCCGCCGCGATCGCGACCGCCTGCGCGTGGTTGCCTGAGGAGTACGCCACGACGCCATGGGCGCGGGCAGTGGGGTCGAGCGTCGCGATCCGGTTATACGCCCCGCGGATCTTGAACGAGCCGCCGCGTTGGAGGCACTCCGCCTTCAGGTGCACCCGCCCGCCGGTGAGCCCGTCAAGCGTGGGTGATGCCAGCACTGGCGTCCGGTGCGCGATGCCCGCGAGCCGCCGGGCGGCGGCCGTGATATCGGCGAGCGTGATCGTGGGCGCTACGCGAGAGCACCTCCTATTGGCCGGGTAATGCGCGCATGCGCCGGCTCCGATGCGTTGATACCGTAGAAAACAACGTCACGGTAGTGTCTGCGCTGATGGGGCTGTTCGCTACCGCATCAGCCAGCTGGGGGTTTCCTCCCAGATAAGCTGATCACAGACTTGGGCGCCCCGGCCGCCTGGAGTAGCCACGGCCGGGGCGCCTTCCATCTCTCAGTAACGACCGGCGCGCACGGCACGTGAAACGCGTGAGGCTCGGTGCCGCTCCGACCCCGCCGCGAGAGTACCGTGTGTGGCACATGAACTTGGTCGACGTCCTTCTTCTCCTAGCGCTCATCGCTGTCGGGTTACGCGGATTCCAGCAAGGGGCGCTCTCGCAGGTGGCCTCGTTCGGTGGCGCGGCGGTGGGTCTCGTCGGGGGCGCGGTCTGGGCGCCGAGGCTCGCGAAGCTGGCGATTTCGCGGCCGGGGCTCGACTTTGCGCTCCTGACCTTGCTCATCCTCTTCGGGGTCGTGATGGCGTGCCAGGGGATCGGGACGGTGCTGGGCCTGCACTTGCGGGTGGGCGCTGAGCGGCTGGGGCTTGGTGAGGCGGACCGCGCCTTCGGGATCGGCGTGGGGCTCGCGGGTCTGGTCGTCATCGTGTGGCTGTTGGCGTCAGTGCTCGTGCACGGCCCCACGCCCGCGGTCGCGAGGGCGCTCCGCCAGTCACAGGTCGTGACCGCGATCGCGGACGCGTTGCCGCCGCCCCCTGACGTGCTCGGCCGCGTCTCGGTCTACCTGAACCACCAGGGCTTCCCGCAGGTATTCGCTGGCGTTGACAGTGTGACCGCGCCGCCCGTCGGCCCGCCAGCCGACGCCGCCGTGAGCGCGGCAGTGACCGCGGGGCAGCGGAGCACGGTCCAGGTCGAGGGCAGGGGCTGCGGCCGGATCTTCAGCGGCAGTGGGTTCGTGACCAGGCCTGGCTTCATCGTCACGAACGCGCACGTCGTCGCGGGCTCCAGCGCCGTCACTGTGCGGGACGGGCAGGGCGCCCACGATGCGGTCACGATCCACATTGATCCCCGCCTGGATCTCGCGGTCCTGTCGGCTCAAAAGGTCAAGGCGGCGCCGATCGGGTGGGCGACGACTCCCGCGCGCCGTGGCACGGCGGGTGTGACGGTAGGTTTCCCCGGGGGCCAGCGCACGCTCAACACCCGGCCAGCCGTCGTGCAGGCGCAGGTCAGGGCGATCGGCCGTGACATCTACGGTGGCGGGACCGTCACGCGGGACATCCTCACCCTGACCGCGGGTGTGCAGCGCGGAGACTCCGGTGGGCCGTTCGTGACGAGCGACGGCCAGGTCGGTGGGGTGGTCTTCGCCGCCGCCACGTCTGATCCCACCACCAGCTACGCCTTAGCTGCCGAACAGGTCAGCGCCGCCGTCGCCACCGCCGTCGCCCGTAACAGCCGGGTCGACACCGGCCCCTGCCAGTTCTGAGGGTCAAGCACGGAGCATCTCGGCGAGTTGGAAAGCCAACTCCAAGGACTGTTGGTTGTTGAGGCGGGGGTCACAGGCGGTTTCGTAACGCTCGGGAAGGTGGGCGTCGGCGATCTCCTGGGCGCCGCCGAGGCATTCGGTGACGTCGTCGCCGGTCAGCTCGATGTGGACCCCGCCAGGTACGGTGCCCTCGGCGTGGTGGATGGCGAAGAACGCGCGGATCTCGGCGAGCACGTCGGAGAAGCGCCGGGTCTTGTACCCCTCGGCTGTGGTGAACGTGTTGCCATGCATCGGGTCGCACGACCAGACCACGGCCAGCCCCTGGTCACGCACGCCGCGGATGAGCGGGGGAAGCGCATAGCCGACCTGCTCAGCCCCCATCCGGGTGATGAGGGTGAGCTGGCCAGGGATGTTCTTTGGGTTGAGCTGCGCGGCGATGGCGACCACCTCGTCGATGGTGGCGGTTGGGCCGAGCTTGACCCCGACCGGGTTGGCGATCCCGGACAGGAAATGGATGTGCGCGCCGTCGGGGTCGCGGGTGCGGTCACCGGCCCACAGCATGTGCGCGCTGCAGTCGTACCAGCGGCCGGTCAGGGAGTCCCTGCGCGTCAGCGCCTGCTCGTACCCGAGCAGGAGCGCCTCGTGTGAGGTCCAGAAGTCGACCATGTGGAAGGTGGGGTCGCGCTCGACGTCGACGCCGCATGCGGCGATGAACCGCAGCGCCCGCGTGATCTCATCAGCGATGACGGCGTAGCGCTGGCCCTGGGGGCTGGTGGCGACGAACTCTTGGTTCCAGGCGTGCACTTGGCGGAGGTCCGCGAATCCGCCGCGTGTGAAGGCCCGGAGCAGATTGAGTGTCGCGGCGGCTTGGTGGTAGCAGCGCACCAGCCGCGCCGGGTCCGGCGCTCGCGCCTCTGCGGTGAACTCCAGATCGTTGATGCCGTCGCCGCGGTAGCTGGGCAGCGTTTGGCCATTGACCACCTCGACTGGTGAGGAGCGTGGTTTAGCAAATTGTCCAGCGATACGACCAACCTTGACGACTGGCATCTGCGCGGCGTAGGTGAGCACGACTGCCATTTGGAGCAGAACTTTGAGTTTGTCACGGATGGCGTCTGCGCTAAATGCTGCAAAAGTTTCCGCGCAGTCACCGCCTTGCAGCAAGAATGCGTTGCCGGCTGCGATGTCGGCGAGCCGTTGCTGGAGGTCGCGGACTTCGCCTGCGAACACCAGCGGGGGTTGGGCGGCGAGTGTCGATAACGCGTGGGCGAGCGCCGCCTGGTCGGGCCAGTCGGGTTGTTGGCTGGCGGGCCGGACCTGCCACGACAGGGGCGTCCACGTCTCAGTCTGTGCTTCCGGAGTTGCGGCCATGGGCCAATATGTACACCGGCTGGCTGCTGCGGCAAGGCCTACGCATCGATTCGGGAGGGGACATGCGCGTCAAGGGCACCGTCGGACTGGTTACCGGTGGCGCATCGGGCCTTGGCCGGGCAACGGCGCAGGACTTGGCCTCGGCCGGCGCCAAGGTCGTCATCGCGGACCTGCCCTCCTCGCCGGGTGAGGCGGTTGCCGAAGCGCTCGGCCAAGCTGCGGTGTTCGCCCCGACCGACGTGACGAGCGAGGCCGACGTCACCGCAGCGGTCGAGCGCTCGTGCGAGCTGGGCAGGCTCGCGATTGTGGTGAGCTGCGCTGGCCTTGCCACGCCAGGCCGGATCCTGGGCCGGCACGGGCCTTTGCCCCTTGACCAGTTCGCCCGGGTCGTGAGCACCAACCTCATCGGGACGTTCAACGTGCTCCGGCTGGCGGCGGCGAAGATGGCCGAGCTCGACCCAGTGGACGGCGAGCGCGGGGTGATCGTGAACACCGCGTCCGTCGCGGCGTGGGAGGGGCAGGTTGGGCAAGCCGCCTATGCGGCGTCGAAAGCCGGGGTGGCCGGGCTCACGCTCGTCGCCGCGCGTGACCTCGCCAACCACCTCATCCGTGTCTGCGCCATCGCCCCCGGCGTGTTCGACACACCGATGCTCGCGAGCCTGCCCGAGAGGGTACGCGCCAACCTGATCACACAGACCCCGCACCCCCGCCGGCTCGGCGCCCCTGCCGAGTTCGCCGCCCTTGTCCACCACATCGTCGAGAACCCGATGCTCAACGGTGAGGTCATCCGCCTCGACGGCGCCCTCCGCATGCCACCCCACTGAGCGCAATATGTGGGCCGGCAAAGCCCGCGGAAAACGAGTGAGGCCCCCGTGGTCGGGCGGGGGCCTCAGAGCGCTCGTCGGCGGAGTGCGGGCGGTTCCGCCTGGCGCCTCGTGCAACTCTTACTATGCCCTCATTTTGTGCGCTCGACACCCCGTCAGGACATAAATACTGGAGAAATTCTTGAGAGGGGATGCAGACGTCACCTGATCAGGTGAAATCAAGGGGCGCTCACGACCGGGTTTTCCTCTAAGCGGGATAGCGTTGCAGAAAATTGCCTCTTCACTACGGCACACGCGTATTCCTCAGATGGCGGCAGGTGCACTTAGCCGGAGAGAGACAAAGGGCCCGGTCGCTTGCGCAGTCAACAAGCGACCGGGCCCGGGGCGCCCTTGGGCCCTGTTCGTCAGTTCTCATGATCGGTGGTCTCTGAGCCGGGAGGCCATAGCACCTTCTGATCTTCTCTATCTCCGGGCGGCACTAGTACCCATCAGATCCCTCTCTAGGCGCCGCTAATCTCAGCTCCCCTCGCCAGCGCGGCGATCGGCGCCCAGCTGTGCCGATGGAGGGGGCAGGGGCCGTATGTGGTTAACGAGGCCACATGCTCCCCCGACGGGTATCCCTTATTGCGCGAGAAGCCATAGACCGGGTAGGTCGGGCAGGCCTGCGTCATCAGCGCGTCGCGGGTGACCTTCGCCACGATCGATGCGGCGGCGATCGAGGCCGAGTACGCATCGCCATGGACGATGCGCTCGTTGTGCGTCCCCGCGCCCGCGAGGAAGTCCCATGCCCCGTCGAGCAGGCAGACGTCAGGCCGGACCGCCAGCCCCTCGACCGCGCGCCGCGCTGAGAGCCGGATCGCCCCAGTCATGCCGAGCCGATCGATCTCGTCATTGCTCGCATGCCCGATACCGACCGCGACCGCGAAGGTGACGATCCGCTCAGCGAGCTCCTCGCGCCGCTGCGGGTCGAGCACCTTGGAGTCCCGGAGCTTGTACATCCGCCGGTCTGAGGGCAAGACGACCGCCGCGTACGTCACGGGGCCGGCCCAGGCCCCCCGCCCTACCTCGTCGATCCCGGCGACAACTGCCCCCTCCGCCCACCACCTCCGCTCGTAGGCCAGCCCGGGCACATCGGGCAACCGCTTCCGGCGACCGCCGGAGTAGTGCGTGTTCTTGCGCGTGCTGGCGGGCCTGATCACAGGTAAAGGCCGGTAGACCCTGCTGGGCGCTCCTGGGAGGCGACCGCGTGGACGTCGCGCTCGCGGACGATGAGGAAGGTGTCGCCACGGACGTCCACCTCGATCACGCTCTCAGGCAAGAAGAGGACCTTGTCGCCGGGCTCGACGGCACGGACGAGCGGGCCGACCTCGGTGACCGCGGCCCACAGCCCGCGCCGGTCGGCGCTCGTCGCGGTGGCGGGGATAAGGATGCCTGATCGCGTCCGTCGGTCGCCGTCTTCGGGAGCCTGGCACAGGATCCGGTCGGCGGTCACCCGGACCGCAAGCTTGTGGTCGTCGTCTTGGCGGGATTCAGCGGTCATGGTGCCTGGAGGATAGCGGCGCGGGAGAGGTGGGGACTGGCGCTGCCCGTTTCGTGGGCGCTTTGACCTCCCAAGTGCCCCGAGCGGGCGCCACGACGCTACTCACCGCCCCCACGGGGCGCCGCGCCGAGCGTCGCGGTGACCTCGCGCTCGTTGCCGTCCCGGATGACCTTTAGCGTGATCTGGTCGCCAGGCTTGAGGGCCCGGATGCGGGCTTGAAGGTCAGCGGCTGAGTCGATCTTGTCCTCGCCCGCCGCGGTGATGATGTCGCCGCGCTGGAGCCCAGCCTGCTCCGCGCTGCTTCCAGGGGCGATCTCCCTGACGAGCGCGCCGGATTTCGGCAGGCGGTAGAGGTCAGCGATGTCCGGGTCGATGTTCTGCGCGCTGACGCCGAGCTGCGCGTGCTCAACAAAGCCTTTCTCGATGATCTCCTGAGCGAACGGCATGACGCTCGTGATCGGGATCGCGAACCCGATGCCGTCGTTTGTGCCGGACGGCGAGAAGATCGCGGTGTTGAGCCCGACGACCCGGGCGTGGTCATCGACCAGCGGGCCACCAGAGTTGCCTGGGTTGATCGCCGCGTCCGTCTGGATGGTCTCGGCCAGCACGGTGCCGTTGGAGGCTTCGAGCTGGCGGTCCAGGGCGCTTACAACGCCAGCGGTCACCGTGGCGTCGAAGCCGAACGGCGAGCCGACCGCGACGACCGTCGCGCCGACCTGCGGCAGCTCCTTCGCGAACTCGGGCACGGGCAGGTTGGCCGCGTCAATCTTCAGCACGGCGAGATCGCTCGTTGGGTCGTCGCCGACCACTTTCGCGTCGCGCCTTGAGCCGTCCGGAAGCGTGACCTGGACCTGCTGGGCGCCATTGACGACATGGGCATTGGTCAGCAGGTAGCCGTCTTGCCGGAAGATCACCGCCGATCCGGCGCCACGCTCGAAGCGGCCGGCCACGTCCACCCGGGCCACGGACGGGAGGATGCGCCTGGCGATCTCCTCGACGGACAGCGTGGGGCCGGCGGCCTGGGGGCGTGGGCGCTCCCCACGAGGCTGCTCGGCCCCGGTGATTGGAGCGGGGGCTTGGCCTTGGTTGATCGCGTTGGTGAGGGGGACGGTGACACCAGCGGACACCACCGCGGCGACGAGGGCAGCCGCGGCGATCGGCCTCCACCCACCCCGCCTCCGGTCACGCCCAGAGGCGCCGTCCCCGGACGCTGGCGGCGGTGAGCCGGTCGGCGGCGGGAGGGGATCCGCGCTGGACGTCTCCTCGTCGATACGGGTCGTGTCGGCCACTGGTGCGTCTCCTTGCTGATGGGGGCTGGCAGAGCCAGGCTAGAAGCCGCGGTAGGAGGGGTCAGCCAAGGCCTCCCCCCGAGAGAGCAAAGATCACGCAAAGATGACTCCCCAAGACGGCACCCGCAAGGTCCTGCTGGTCGAGGACGACGACGGCATCGCGACGCCGCTCGCCGCTGCGCTGCGCGGCGACGGGTACGAGGTCGTGCGCTCCTCGACCGGCCGCGAGGCGCTGGAGGAAGCCGGCCGAGGCGTCGCTGCGGTCGTGCTCGACCTTGGCTTGCCCGACATCGACGGGGTTGAGGTCTGCCGCCGGCTTCGCGAGCGGCTCCCGCAGGTGCCGGTGCTCATCCTGACCGCGCGCACCTCTGAGGCGGACATCGTCGTCGGCCTCGACGCTGGGGGGGACGATTACGTGACGAAGCCGTTCCGGCTCGCTGAGCTGCTCGCGCGGCTCCGCGCGCTCTTACGCCGCGTGGGCGATGGCGGGCGGGGAGCCGCGCGCGACCGCGTCGTGCACGCGCAGGATGTCCGTGTTGATCTGGCCGCGCGCCGGGCGTGGCGCGGCCAGGAGGAGCTGGAGCTCACGCCGAAGGAGTTCGACCTGCTCGCCCTGCTCGTCAGCGCGGCCGGCGTGGTCGTGACGCGTGAGCGGATCATGGCGGACGTCTGGGATACCAACTGGTTCGGCTCCACCAAGACGCTTGACATGCACGTCTCCTGGCTGCGGCGCAAGCTCGGTGACGACGCGGTCCACCCGCGCTACCTCACCACTGTCCGTGGGGTTGGCCTGCGTTTTGAGGTGGGGCCGCCGGGGGGCGGGGACCGCGAAGGCGGGTAGGTGCGCAAGCGGCTGCTCACGTCGACGATCGCTGCTGCGGCGACTGCGGTGCTCCTGCTGGGGCTGCCGCTCGCGCTGGCGGTCCGTGGCCTGCTCCGCCAAACGGCGCTCGACACGCTCCAGGTCCAAGCTGAGGACATCCAGACTGTCCTGAACCAGCAGGAGCTGTCGCCGCTCGAGCAATTGCGGCTCCTCCAAGAGGCCGCTCGCTTGGGCGGGCTTCGGCTCCTGCTGGTCGACTTCAACGCCCGCGTGCGCATCGACACTGGCGCGCCCCCCGCGATCCCAGATGGCCTCATCGTCAGTGTCCAGCGCGCGCTGCTCGAGGGGCGGGCGGGGCGGGCCGTGGGCCAGGGTGTCCTGGCAGTGTCGGTCCCGGCGCGGGCCGGCGGGTTCGACCAGGTCCTCCTGGCCCTCCGGGATGACGACGCTTTGCGGCACGACATCCGGACCGCGTGGCTGGCGATCGGGGGGCTGGCGCTGTTCGCGCTGGGGGTGGCGGCGCTCCTCGCTCGGCGGCAGGGCATGCGGCTCGCGGCCCCCTTGGAGGCGCTCGCGGATGCGGCTCGGCGCCTCGGTGACGGGGATTTCACCGCCCGGGCGCCCTACAGCGGGCTCCCGGAGGCTGACGATGCCGCGCGGGCGCTGCAGGTGACCGCTGAGCGGCTCGGCGTGATGCTCGAGCGCAGCCGCTCGTTCAGCGCGGACGCGTCGCACCAGCTGCGGACCCCGCTCACCGCGCTGCGCCTCGATCTTGAGGCGCTCGAGGCCGCTGGCGCCGATCCGGCCCTTGTCGCTGCGGCGACCGCCGAGGCTGACCGCCTGGAGGCGACGATCGCCGAGCTGCTCACCCTCTCTGACGCGCCGCCGGCTGACCGGCTCTGCGACGTGGCCGAGCTGGCCGGCGCGCGCCTTGACGCTTGGCAGTCGCTGGCGCGCGCGGCTGGCCGCGAGGTCGTGCTCACGACCTCGCCCGTCCCGCCCCTGCGGGCACGCCCGGAGGCGATCAGCCAGTGCCTCCAGGTGCTGCTCGACAACGCCCTGGAGCATGGCAAGGGAACGATCACGGTGAGCGTGCAGTCGGTGGCGGCCGGTGGCGGGCTTGGTTTGACAGGGGAGGGGCCGGACACCAAGTGGGTGCGCCTGTGCGTGGCCGATGAGGGTCCGGGCATCCCCGCCGACCAGCAGGCCGGCCTGCTCTCCGGGCGCGCCGACGCCGCCGCGGGGCGCGGGCTCGCGCTCGCCCGCCAGCTTGTCGAGGCCGAGGGCGGCCGCCTCACCCTTGAGCGTGCCACCCCAGGGGCGACGCTCTGCTTGCTCGTCCCCGCCGTCCGGCAGGCCCAGTAGCTCGCTTGGGCACACTAGACTCACCTGATCGTGAGAAACGGGCTTCTCTGCTTTGCGTGGCGGGACATGACACAGCGCCATATGACTCTGGTGTGCGGTGTGGTCCTGGCGTGCTGCGCGGCTCTGGTGGCGGCGTGCCAGCCGATCGATCGCCCCCTCGGCACTGGGGCGGCGGGGGGCGGCGCGGGGGCGGCTGATCCGCTCGGCGCGCCTGACCAGAGGTTCCCGCAGACGCTCGGCGCGCTGCTCGACCTGGCTGGCCGCGCCGCGGAGCAGTGGCAGAGCGGGGCGGTGATGGTTGAGGTGGCCGTGGAGTTCGACCAGGGCCGTTGGCGGTCTGCTGAGGTCACCTACATCGCCCCGGACTCGGACCGGTTCCTGCGCCTGACGGCGTCCCCTGGGGGCGTCGAGCAGTTCAGGCCAACGCTTGCCACCCTGTCGCTCCGGCCCATCGACGGGTCGAGCGTCACGCGGATCCCCCCGCTGCCGAAGGGCACGCGCGATCCCGGATCCCTCCTGTCCGCCGCCGCGCCAGCCCTCGCCGACTGTGGCCTCGACCCGCGCTCAGGCCACATTCTCTACGCCAGCGGCGCCCCCTTCGCCTGGGACGGCAGCCGCTGGACCCAGGGGCTGGCCTGGACCGCGACGATCAGCGACGCTACGCGCCTGTTGGTCGTGGACCCGGTCTCTGGCACGCCATCCCGCCCTGACGCTTGCCGCTCCCGCCGCGCTGAGCGGCGTTGAGCCGCACGCAAACGGCCCCCGGTGAGGTGCCCAGACCCATCCTCCCTTCCCCTTGGAGGACGGTCCCGGTCTCATCGGGGGCCGCTTGAAGCGGACGATAAGGCCCGGCGCTCAGGTACGCAATCGAGTTATACACAGCCCTGTCCACACATTGTGGAGATCGCATCATTCCTCCTGCGAAAACGGACAAAGGCCTGTGCAGAGCCGATGTGGACAACCGGTGAATTCTCATCTCTATTAGGGGCCTGACCTGCGGAGAGAGAGGTTCCTGGGACGGCGCGAAAATTTATTCCTGTCCGCGCGGGCTTGTGCGGCTCTCGGACGTCGCTGTGGATCACTGTGCCCGCAGGAGGGATTACTCGCTGTCGCCGAGGTCGCTGATATCAGCCTCGATCTCCCGCGCGGCCATGCGAACGAGCCATACGCTGGGCTCGGCCAGCTCACGCTCTGTAGGCAAGTTGCCCGGATCCTGCCAGACCCGGTCCAGCCCCTCCTGGCCGCGCGCGGCGATCACCGCGTCGCAGAACCTCTGCCCCAGCCGGAAGTCCGCCGGTTTGAGGTCAAGGCCGATGAGCTGAGCCAAGAAGCGCTCGCCCGGGCCTTTCTCGGCGCGGCGGCGGCGAGCGACCTCCTCGATCCGCGCCAAGGTTGTGAGCTTGTTGCCAGCGGCGGCGCGGAGCACCGTATCGCTGTACGCCTCGACCAAGGCGACGAGCGCCTGCAGCCGCCCGAGGGCCGCCTTCTGCCCCGCCGTCGGCTCCAGCGCGAACGCCTCAGGCCGGGACAGCATCTCCTGCATGGATGCGGGATCGGACAGGGCCTGCGGGTCGAGCCCCATCGCGCCGAGCTGCTCCATCAGCGTGCGCGGGTCGAAGTCGGCCGCAGAGGCGAATGCCCCGATCAGCCCGGCGAGGTGGTCCCGCAGCCAGCTCACCCCGACGAACATCCGGCGGTGCGCCGCCTCACGCAGCGCGAGCCAGTAGCGGAACTCCGCTTGGTCCAAGCTGTAGTCGCGCGCGAACCGGAGCGCCGCGTCGCCCACGCTGCCGACCGAGCGGGGATCGATCGTCGGGAGCCCCAGGTCATACGTCCCGAGGAGCTGGCCGGCGAGGTGGCCAGCGATCGTGCCGATCTGGATCCCGTAGAGCATCGCGCCCATCGACCGCATCGCGTCACCGAGCGGGCCTGCCATCGCCCCCTGGGCGCTGCTCAGCTCCTCAGGAAGCCCCTTGCTGAGCGCGCCCGCCATGCCGCCAGCGACGGGCTCGACGTACACGCCGAGCCCGCCAGAGGATGTCGCCAGCCGCAGCCACTCCGCCCTCGTGTAGGCCTGGACAGGGCCCTCAACCGCGGGGAGGACGGTGATTGGGTCGAGCCACAGCTCGGCGGCATGGACCGCCTGCTCCAGCTCGGCGGTCGCCCGCTCGCTGGTCGCCTCACTCTCCTCGGGGCCGGTCGCGAGCGCGGTCGCGGTCTGGCCAGCCAGCTCCCAGTTCACCGGCCCCCCGCGCCAGCTCAGGAGCTTGGCCAGCTCGCGGAACAGCGGGACGCTCTCGAAGAGCCGTGGGTCGAACCCACCGAACGGGCCGCTGGAAAACGGATCAGGCATGGCGCCACTCTAGGGCGCCTTGGCTGCGGGGCTCTCTCCAGCGATGGCAAGTTTCTTGGCGGTGGGGCCGTGCTTCGCCCCGTCCCGCTACGCGGCGGCTGCGGCGCGGAGCCGCTCGTCGAGCTGGCGCGCGCAGTCCAGCCCGGCCCAGGGCTCGGGGAACCCGGCGCGCACCCCGCGGGTGCGCTGCATGCCAATCCGGTGGTTGATCGCAGTGGCGAGCTTGAGCGCGGCGGTCAGCTCGGCGCACGCCTGCTCCGGCTCGCCCCGCTGCACCCACACCCGGGCCATG
>Ga0081538_10000601_pt1 | contig 39857 bp, 46 predicted proteins | sample TabmetS5T2R1_FD_71022 | JGI IMG/M metagenome (GOLD analysis project Ga0081538, IMG submission 71022) | Tabebuia heterophylla rhizosphere microbial communities from the University of Puerto Rico - S5T2R1 | ecosystem: Host-associated > Plants > Roots > Rhizosphere ... | reverse complement strand
GCTCGCTCCCCCCGTCGGCCTCGACCCAGCCGATGATGTCGATGAAGTCCGAGCCCACGATCGGGTCGCCGCCCATCCCGACGATCGACGAGTTGCCGACGCCCGCCTGGGCGAGCTCGTTGCCGATCTGGTACGTGAGCGTGCCCGAGCGGGAAACGACCCCGACCGGGCCGCGCTCGAAGAAATGGGCGGGGATGATCCCGACGTTGGCCTTCTCCGGCGACAGCACGCCGGGGCAGTTGGGGCCGATGAGCGTTACGCCCGCCTCCTTCGCGCGCCAGTACACACGCAGCATGTCGTGCACCGGGATCCCCTCCGTGATCGCGATGATCGTCTCGATTCCGGCGTCGATCGCCTCGTCCATCGCCGCCGCCGCGAACGGGGCGGGGACGAAGATCATCGAGGTGTTGGCGCCGCGCTCGGCGACCGCTTCGCCGATCGTGTCGAAGATCGGGATCCCCTCGACGTCCTGGCCGCCCTTCTTCGGAGTCACCCCGGCGACAACGTCGGTGCCGTAGTCCCGGTTGCGGAGACCGTGGAAGCTCCCCTCGCGCCCGGTCAGGCCCGAGATCACCAGCTTGGTGCCTTCGCCGACGACGATCGACATCAGGCGAGCTCCACTACCCGCTCGGCGGCGCCGAGCATCGTCTTCTTGACGTGGAGGTCGGGGAGGTCCGCGTCGGCCAGCATTCCGAGGCCCTCCTCGGAGTTCGTGCCGTCAAGCCTCACCACGACCGGCATGTCGATCTCGATCCGCCCGTACGCCTCGATGATCCCCTTTGCGATCTCGTCGCATCGGGTGATACCGCCGAAGATGTTGAACAGGATCGCGGTCACCTTGTCGTCCGAGGTGATCACCTCGAGCGCGTTGACGATCGCCTCCGCCTTCGAGCCGCCGCCGGCGTCGAGGAAGTTCGCCGGGCGGCCGCCGGCCTGCGCGACGACGTCAAGCGTCGACATGCAGAGCCCCGCTCCGTTTCCGAGGATGCCGATGTTGCCGTCAAGCTTCACGTAGGTGAGCCCCTTCTCCTTAGCCATCGCCTCCTGGGGGTCCTCACCGGCTGGATTTCGCAGCTCGGCGATCTCCGCGTGGCGGAACAGAGCGTTGTTGTCGATCGTGACCTTCGAGTCGAGCGCGACGACCTCGCGCTGCGAGGTCACGATCAGCGGGTTGACCTCGACCAGCGTGGCGTCGGTGGCGTTGAACATCTCGTAGAGCTTCTCAATCACCTCGCCGACGTCCTCGACCACGTCCTCGTCGAGGCCGGCTTCGGACGCGAGCTCGGTGCCCCGCGCTGCGTCGAAGTCGTCGTGCGGATCCACGTAGCGCCTGACCAGCGCCTGTGGGTCCTTCCCGGCGATCTCCTCGACGTTCATGCCGCCAATCGCCGACAGCATCGTCAGCAGCTTCTTCGCCGAGCGATCGAGGATTATCGAGGCGTAGTACTCGGCGTCGATGTCGGACGCGCGCTCGACCCACACCTCGTGGACGGTGAAGGGGCCCTCCCCGCGGGGCCCGCGGATCTCCATCCCGAGGATCGCCTCGGCGTGCTCGCGCGCCTCCTCGGCGCTCTCGGCGACCTTGATCCCCCCGGCCTTGCCACGCCCGCCGATCCCGACCTGGGCCTTGAGCACGCACGGGTATCCGACCTCCTCCGCCGCGGCGAGCGCGCCGTCGACGTCGCTCGCGGGCCGCCCCTCGGGGACGGGGATCCCGTGCGTCGCGAATAGCTGCTTTCCCTGGTACTCGAGTAGGTCCATACGCCCCGCTAGGCGGGCGCGCAGCCTATCCCACGGGCGCGGCCGCCGCGACGGGCGAGTTTTCGCGCTCCGAGCGGTTTTGAGATGCCACCAGGTGCTGCTTGGCATAATCCCGCGGCCTCATGCCCCTGCCACGCGACGTCAAGAAGGAAGCGAAGTGGGTGACCACGGATTGCTACGGAACCCTCATCGATTGGGAGAGGGGGATCGCCGACGCGTTCAACGAGGAGGCGGCCAAGGACGGATTCACGATCGACGAGGCGAAGCTTCTGGAGCGGTTCTTTCCGATCCAGGAGCAGATCATGGCCGGCTCCTACGAGCTCTACGCCGAGGTCCTGCGACGGACAGCGGTTCGCGTGGCCAAGGAGCTCGGCTGGCAGCTCGAGCCGTCGCGCGCGCAGTTCCTGCCCGACAGCGTCCCCAGGTGGCAGCCGTTCCGGGAGGCGAATGCCGCGATGGACCGCCTCAAGTCGAAGTTCGAGATCGGGATCGTCTCCAACGTCGACGACAAGCTCCTGGGTCTTTCGCGGCGCCACCTCCGCTCCGAGCTCGACCTCGTCGTGACCGCACAGCAGGTGCGCAGCTACAAGCCCGACCCGGCCCACCTCAAGGAGGCCGCCCGGCGAATCGGCGGCAAGAAGGGATGGGTGCACATCGCGAGCGGATACAACGCCGATGTCGCCCCGCTGCTGAAGATGAACGTGCCGGTGATCTGGGTGAACCGCCGGGGCGAGAAGCTCGAAGGGCGAAAACCGCCGACAGCTGAGACCAAGAACCTCCGCGAGGCGGCAAAATTGCTCGGTGCCGGCTGAACCGGCAGCCGAGACCGCATTCCCGCCGGATCCCGCCGACGAGGCAATGGTCGGGCGTGCCCGGGAGCGGTTCCACTCGATCGGCGGACGCCGAATTCCACGGCGCCGGTTGCGCCGCGCCGCGAAGCCGAACCTCGTGGTGATCGGGGGGCTCAAGTGCGGGACGACAAGCCTTCACCACTACCTCAACCTCCATCCCGAGATCCAGATGTCGCGACCCAAGGAGCTCAACTTCTTCGTCGCCGAGCTCAACTGGCCGCTAGGCGTCGAGTGGTACGAGAGCCACTTCCGCGCCGGCGCCGCCGTGCGCGGCGAGTCCTCGCCTCACTACACGAACCTTCCGCGGTTCGCCGGGGTTGCGGAGCGCATGAGCTCGCTGATTCCCGGCGCACGGCTGATCTTCATGGTTCGCGATCCCCTTGACCGGGCCCTCTCGCACTATCTGCACAACGTCGCGGGCGGATACGAGCACCGCCCGCTCGACGTCGCGCTCGCCGACCCCGACAGCGCTTACGTCTACCGCGGCATGTACGCGATGCAGCTCGAGCCCTATCTCGAGCGCTTTCCCGTCGAGCAAATGGAGCTCGTGACTCAGGAGGAGCTTAGCTCCGAGCGCGAAGCGACAATGCGGCGGGTGTTCTCATTTCTAGCCGTCGACGCCGGGTTCTCGTCGCCCCAGTTCTCTCGCGAATGGGAGACCGGGACCGGCAAACGAACCGGGCGCTACCGCGTGCTGGACCGCGCGGTTCGGTTGCCGGGACTGCGGGCTCTCGACGCGAACTTCGATCGCTTGCCCGAGTCGCTGCGATGGATGGTGGAGCGACTTGTCCATGACCCGGATGGGTCCGAGCGCGAGCGCCCGTCGCTGCCGGCCACGATCGCCGAGCGCCTCCGCGAGCGGTTCCGCCCCGACGTCGAGCGGCTCGAGACGCTCACCGGGCGGCGCTTCGATTGGGTGCTCTAGATCATGTCCGACGAGAACGTGGAGATCATCCGGCGCGGATTCGAGACGATGCAGAGGGACGGCTGGCAGACGTTGTTTTCAATGATCGACCCGGAGTTCGAGCTGACCACTCCTGCCGACCTTGCGATGGAGCCCGACACCTACCGCGGCGAGGCGGGGCTGCGGCGCTACTTCGAGTCGTTCGAGGACGCGATGGAGAACATCCAGATCGTGCCCGAGGGGGAGTTTCTGGGCGCGGGCGAGAAGGTCTTCGTCCCGTTCAGGCTCTCGGCGCGTGGCCGCGAGACCGGGATCGAGGCGACGCAGCACGCGTTCCAGGTGTGGACGATGCGAGCCGGGAAGGGCCTGTGGGTTGAGATCTTCGCCTCGCGCCAGCGGGCGCTCGAGGCGGCCGGACTGCCGCCGGATGCCTGACGACGCCTAACCTTGCGCCATGCGCATCGCTGTCGCCGCCGACGAGCGTGCCGGCATCGCCGGCGCCGTGGTCGAGGAACTTCGCCGCCGCGGCCATGAACCGATCCCGCACGGCGCGCTCTCGAACGCCGAGCGGGACGACTGGGCGTGGGCGAGCGAGGCCGCTGCGCGCGACGTGGTCGAGGGTCGCGCGGATCAGGCGGTGGTGTGCTGCTGGACCGGGACCGGCGCCTCGATCGCCGCCAACAAGGTGGCGGGCGTCCGCGCGGCGCTGTGCGGGGACGGACCGACTGCCGCCGGTGCGAGGCGCTGGAACGATGCCAACGTGCTTGCCCTCAGCCTGCGGGCGACGTCGGAGGCCGAGCTGTCGGAGATCCTCGATGCGTGGTTCGAGGCCGCGCCCAGCGCCGAGCCGGACGACCGCGCCAACGTCGAGCACGTTGACGAGATCGAGCGGACCCGGTAGTGGATCGGCTGCTCCCCGACCCGGGCCCGACGACTCCCGCTGAGCAGTACTCGCACCTCGGCCTGGTCGAGCTCGCCCACGCCGACCGCCCCTACGTGGTCACGAACTTCGCGCTCACGCTCGACGGCCGGGCGACGATCGGGGGGCGCTCGGGGCCGATCGGCGACCGGACCGACAGCGAGGTCCTGCACCGCCTCCGCACGGAGGTCGACGCGGTGATGATCGGGGCCGGAACGCTGCGGGTCGAGCGCTACGGCCGCGTCGTCCCCGACGAGGCGCTCCGCGGGTGGCGCGAGCGGGCCGAGGAGCTCGCCCACGACCCGCTCGCCGTGATCGTGACCGACACGCTCGACCTCCCGTGGGACGCGGGGCTGTTCACGGCGGGATACGGTCGCGTGCTGATCTTCACGTCGAGCGACGCCGAGCTACCAGCCACCGCGACGAAGGTGCGCGTCGTGCGCCACGAGGGACGCGTCGAGTTGGGGCGCGCGATGGCGACACTTCGCGAGGAGCGCGGGGTTCGCGCCGTGCTGTGCGAAGGAGGCCCGCACCTGCACGCGAACCTCGTCGCGGCGGACCTCGTCGACGAGATGTTCGTCACCCTGGCCCCGAAGCTCGCTCTCAACCAGGGGCCGGGCCTGCTCGAAGATGGGTTCGGCGGGCACGGCCCGACCGACCTCGAGCTCGTGTGGCTACTCGCGGAGAGCGGTCAGCTGTTCGCGCGGTATCGGGTCGTCCGCGGGTGAAGTCCGTCCAAGACCGTGGCGGGCCGCTCGCCTAGGCTGGCGGTGGAACGACGAACGCGAAGGAGGATTGATGGCCCAGACGACCACTACCGACAACCAGGTGTTCTACCCGGCGCACCGTTATCGCGACGCGGCGGCCGCGATCGATTGGCTCGAGAAGGCGTTCGGATTCGAGCGCAAGGAGGTCCACGAGGGCGACGACGGGACGATCGTCCACGCCGAGCTCACGTTCGGCCCCGGGGTCGTGATGCTCGGCTCGGAGCGGGACGACCGATACGGCCCGCACGCGGGGCATGGGTGGACCTACGTCGTCGTGGACGACCCCGACGCGCTGTTCGAGCGCGCGTCGGCCATGGGAGCAGAGGTCGTGCAGGAGCTGATCGACACCGACTACGGCTCGCGTGACTTCTCCGTCCGCGACCCCGAGGGGAACATCTGGAGCTTCGGTACCTATGGCCCGACTCGATAGGGCGGAAGCTCGCCGAGCTCCTCGACGCGCAACTCGCCCCGGCGCAACATCCGCAGCGCGATGATCGTGCCGCCGAGCAGCGCGGCGAGCCCGAAGCTGACCTGAACACTCAGGAGCCCCTCGCGGGTCCAGTAGACGTCGCGGAGGTCAAGCAGCAGGGCCGCCTCGTCGAAGGTCAGACCGATGCCGGCACCGAACGGGACCGCGAGCGCGGTCTCGAGCCGATCGCTGTCGGTGACCATCGCGACCGCGCCGCACCCGAAAGCGACCAGGATTCCCGGGACGAAATGGTGTACGTGGCGACCGCCCACCCGCACGTTGCCGAACGGCCACCACCCGCGGCGGATCCCGTATGTGGACAGTCGCATCAGCGCGAACGAGAGCACGAACCCCGTCAGCAGGTTGAACAGCGCCGCCTCGCGGCGAGGTGCGGACTCGTAGCCTTCGATCGCCACCGCCACGGTGTCACGGCTAGCCCGACCGGCCTTCTCGATCGCGTGCTCGGCCGTCTCGAGCACGCTCTCCGAAGGGTCGCGGTCCACCGAGCGCCGCCTCGCGAGCCTCGCGACCTCGCCGATCAGCACCGTGCCCGTCGTCCCCAGGGCGAGAACGGCTAGCCCGACAGTGACGCGATCGGCGCGGCGCCCGGAGCGGCGCGCGCTAAAGCCGAACAACGTTCGGCGCCTCGAACCTCCGCGTCACACCGCGGAGGTCGAGTACGAGCTCGGCGTCGCCGACCCCGCATCCCAGCCCGATGATCCCAACACCCATGCCGGAAGAGTTTAGGTCTCGCCCCCGCGGCGCCTGCGATCAAGCGCATCGTGCGGGGTTTTGGCGTCTCGGTCCTCGAATCGGTCATGTGGGGCGGATACGATTCCGCCGCCCATGATGAGGATCTTCGTTCCTGCCGCTCGAGGTTTCAGTGTCGCAAGGCACCTCGTCTGGTACGTGAGCTACCAGATGTCGGGCGAGTGCCGTCCGAAGTCGCCGGACGCACCCTGAGTCAGACCTGATCCGGCTCCCGCTCGCCCGGCCACGCGCCGGTCGCGCGGTAGAAGCCCAGCCGGGAGGCGCGCTCGACGACGCCGCGGATGACCCTGAACAATGCGCCTTGGATCGCGAGCGCGGCGATCAGCTCTCCCCACTTGACATGGAGATGCTCCGGCTCCGGAGCCTCCTCGCTGGAGACGCGTGACCACGCGAGGTCGAACGCCTTCTTGGCGAGAAACCCAGCGACCATGCCGCTGACGATGCTGACCGGGATGAAGAGGATCTTCGCCACGATCGCGCTTGACCGTATCATCGGCGCGTGGCCGACTCGATGTGGTCGTTGTGGTCTGAGGACTCGATGCTGTCCATCGCGTCAAAGGGTTCGTTCCTGTCGATCGGGTCGGTCGGCTCCGCGTTCTCGATCGGCTCGATCGGCTCGGCGGGATCGGCGTTCTCGGTCGGCTCGGCTGGCTCGTTCGGATCCGTTCTCTCGGCCGGGGCTCGCTCCTCGGCGCTCTCGGCCGGCACGGACCGCGGCGTGCTCGGGTCACCGAGCCACGCCCCGGTGAACCTCTTGACGGCCGCGATCCTCGTCGTCGCCGCCCTATGGATCGGCTGGTCGCGGCGCGGCTGACCTTGATCCGCCTCTACCGGGCCAACTGGTCTACCAATTGCGAGCGCGTCGCGCTCGCGGTCGCCTACAAGGAGCTCGAGGTCGAGTCCGTCCTGATCTCCTACTCGGATCGATCGGTTGTGGAGCGAGTGAGCGGCCAGCCGCTCGTGCCGGTGATCGAGGAGGAGGGCGCCGTGATCTTCGACTCGATCGCGATTCTGCGCCACCTCGATGAGCACCACCCGGAGCCGCGGCTGTTCCCCGTCGATCCCACCCACCGCGCAGAGGTCGACGCCTTCATCGAGTGGTTCGAGCGCGTGTGGAAGGGGGCGCCGAACGGGATCGAAGAGGAGCTCGCGAAACCCGAGCCGGATCGCGCGCGGGTGTCGATGCTCGCGGCGAGGATGGACGCCTGGCTCGACTGGTTCGAGCACCTGCTCGCCGTTCAGGACTTCCTCATGGGGGACGAGCTGTCGGCGGCCGACTGCGCCGGGTTCCCCTTCCTCAAGTACGCGCGCGGCCGCGACCCCGCCGACGACGAGCCCTTCCACCGCATCCTCGACGAGCATCAGACCGTCGAGGACCGACCGCGGCTCGCCGCATGGATAGCTCGCGTCGACGCGCTGCCGCGGGAGTACGGACACACTGTCGAGGACCACACGGCAGGACCCGAGAGGTAGACGCACGATGCCTCGGTTTGAATAGGGCGAGCCGACTTCTTGTTCGCGGCGGGCATGCGGCGTTGAAAGCCGGTTGGTCCGGAACAAATACGTACGGGCCGGGGCGCCCAAACGGAGGACTAGGCAGATCGAGGCCCGCCGCCTCGGCGTCCGGGGAGCCCCGAGCCGGTCCAGACCCTGTCCAAGGGGGAGGGAGTGCTCATGCCCGACGTAGCGGTCGACTCCGAGGGTCGCCCCACGGTCGCCTGGGCGGTGTCCGAGTTGTCGATCGGAGGGATGATCCAGTCGACACGGGGACGAGATAGCCGCTAACAGGGTGCCTAAGCCAAGCCCCCCTACTCCTCAAGCCCGGCCGCTTCGAGGGCTTGGGCCTCGGTGCCAAAGACCCTGGTGGCGGCGACCTTGCCGTCCCGAACGCTCCGTATCTCGAAGGTGCGCATCTCGACCGGGATACCCCCCCGACCCGTGGCACGAGCATCGACCGGCGAGAGCACCCACTCGCCCGAGTCGCGGTACTCGACAGCCCGGTAGACGTAGCTCTCCCAGACTTCCAGCCACTCTGCCCACCAGCGAGTGATCTCGGTCGGTCCGGTGGCCTTCACGTCCAGCGGACCGCCAACGGCTATCTCCCACACGGCCTCCGGATGGAGGTGGCGGAAGGACGGGTCCTGGGCCCACAGGGTGAGCACGGCCTCCGGCTCGGGCGCGGGGCCAAGTCGGTCAACCGCTTCGCTGAGCACGGGGACGATGTCCTCGCCGTCGTAGGGCTCGAGGTGGCGCCGGACCAGCTCGATGCTCTCCTGCGACATCTCCTACTCCGACAGCCCGAGGGCGTCGAGCGCGGCTGCCTTGGTTGGGAAGACGCGAAAGAGGACCGAGAGTCCGTTTCGCACGGTCCATACCTGAACCAGGTCCCGGTCGAGCGCCGTGTCGCTGTCGCGCAGGCGAGCCGTCTCGTGCAGGACGACGACGACATCGTCCCCGGCGTCGATCGTCTCCCGAATCTCGGGCCGATAGTCGAGCCATCCGCCGAGGTACGTGGCGAGGACCTCGCTGAGCAAGCTCTCTCGGCCACGCCCGCGGTTCGGGACGTCGGGCAGGGGATGAGCCGAGATATCCCATTCGATGTGGGGATCGACGGCCTCGATCCATGCCTGATCGCCAGCCTGAAAGCGCCGGAACGTGTCACGAACCGCCTCGACATTCTGCCGCGACATCGCGCGCGCAGTATCGCGCTTTGCACGCGTCGAGCCGCTGAGAACGGCAGCGAGAACAGTCGCTCCACTGGCTGAGAGGTGGGCGGAGCCCACGGCGTGCGATCAGTCCGTCGGTGAGTAAGACCGCGCCCCCACGAGAAAACCCCGCCTGAGCGGGGCTTTCTCCAGGTGGGCCGTGAAGGACTCGAACCTTCAACCTTGGGCTTAAGAGGCCCCTGCTCTACCAATTGAGCTAACGGCCCGGGCCGGTTGATGGTAGCCCGCCGGGGCTCGTCCGGCCACAGCGCCGCCGCCGACTAGGGGGTGGTGGGCGCCGGCGCGGTCGGTGCTCCGAGGCCCCCGCCGCCAAGCGGCTGCTGGAGCGGGTTCTCTCCTTGCGGCGCGTTCTTGGCCTGCTTCTCGAGCTGCTTCTTCTGCTTCACCGCCTGCTCCGCGAGCTGGTCGAGCTGCCTCTTCACCATCCCCTTCTGCGAGCCCTCGGCCTCCGCGACCGCCTGCTTCGCGGCCTCGTCACCACCCTGGATGTCCCCCCCGAGGTAGAGGTACAGCGCCAGCGTCCCGTACGCGTTCTGAGAAGGTCGATCCTCCGCGACGATCCGCTGCGTCTCAGCAGCGCCCTCGGCGTCGTTGAGGAGCACGTAGGCCTGCACCACCAGTGCGGCGGTGTCGGCGTCGGGCTTCTTCGCAACCTTCAAGTAGTCCTCCCATGCGGTCACGGACTCATCGAGCTCGAGCCGCGCTTCATCGGTGACAATCGGCTGTCCGGTCTCCTCGTCGGTCTCGAGCTGATCCTGGGCCGCCAGGTAGTGGGTCTCGGCGAGCTGGATCATCGCCCGCTCGTCCTTCGGGTCCTGGGCGAGCTGCTGCTCGGCCTGCTCGATGTCCTCTTCGTACTGCGGGTTGGTCGACGAGGCGCCGTCGCCGCCGCTGAACGCGTCGAAGATTCCGCCGACGCCGGATTCGGTTCCGACGCCAAACCCCACGAAGCCGATCAAAAACAGCGCCGCCAGGAGCGCGTACACGACCTGGATCACACGGCGGCGCTTCCCCTGCAGATCGAAGAGCATGAGCTCAGCCTAGCTGCCGCGAGCCGCCGCGGCTCAGCCCGTTTCCTCGGCCGCGTCTCCCGGCGCGGGCTCCTCCGGTGGTCCCCCGATTAGGCGCGCGAGCAGCAGGCTGAACTCGAACAGGAGCACCAGCGGGAGCATCGAGATCAGCATCGTTATCGGATCGGTCCCGGGCAGAAGCATCGCCACTATGGCGATCGCGAGGATGGCGTACTTGCGGTTGCGCGCGAGCCGCTGCGGGGTGGTGATCCCGAGCCGGGTCACCGCCAGGACGCCGATCGGGACCTGGAACAGCACGCCGACGGCCATGCAGGTGAGCGCGAAGAAGCTGTAGTACTCGCGCGCCCGAACCTCGATGTTGAACTCGGAGGCGTTGAAGTTCAGTAGGAACTGCGTCGCCGCGGGCAGGACGACGAAGTACGCAAACACCACGCCGCAAATGAACAGGACCGGCATCGTGAGCAGGAAGGGGAGGACTACCCGGCGCTCGTGCGGAGAGAACGCGGGCAACACGTACGCGTAGAGCTGGTACAGGATCACCGGCAGCGCCAGCAGGAGGCCCCCGTACACCGACAAGGTCACGGTGGTCATGAACGGCTCCGTCACGCCGAAGGTGATCGGAACCAGGTCCCCCGGCAGCGGCTTGTTCGCGATGTCGAGGAGGACGTCGTTCTGCCAGAAGCACAGGCTGGCCGCGACCACGAGCGCAGCGATCGAGACGATGATGCGCGTGCGAAGCTCGTCTAGATGCTCGACGAGGCTCAGGCGCTCGTCGAACTTGACAGCCCGGTAGCGGGCCACGCTTTACTCAATTCCTGGGCTGGCCTACGACCTCGCCCTCGTCCGGCTCTTCGGCCTTGGACGATTCCTCCAGCTCGGCGCGCTTGGCGTCGACGTCGTCCTTGTCGTCGCCGGTGAGCGAACCCTTGAACTCCCGGATCCCTCGACCCATTGAGCGTCCCAGCTCGGGCAGCTTCCTAGGCCCGAAGATGATCAGTGCGATGACGAGAACGATCGCCAGCTCCAGTGGTCCGATATTCGGCATCGCCGCGAATGGTACCGGGGTTCTGAGCCGGCCTGTCGGGGAGGCGTTGCCGCGCTACGAACTGCGGTCGAAGTTGAGGTGGAAGCGGCTCGGCGTGGGCTCGGCTTGGCCCTGGTACTTGCTGCCGGTCTCGTCGCTCCCGTATGGATGCTCGACCGGTCCATCCATCCGCATGAAAGAGATCTGGCCGATTGGCATCCCGTGGTAGATGGTGATCGGAAGGTTCGCCACGTTCGAAAGCTCGAGCGTCAGATGGCCGCTGAACCCTGCATCGCAGAAGCCCGCGGTGCTGTGAATGAGGAGACCCATCCGACCCAGCGAGCTCTTCCCCTCGAGCCTCCCGACCAGATCGTCGGGAAGCGTGACCCGTTCCAGGGTTTGAGCGAGCACGAACTCCCCCGGGTGCAGGATGAACGGCTCGTCCTCGTCGACGGTGATCAGCTCTGTCAGATCGTCCATCGGCTTGCGCACGTCGATGTACGGATAGCGCGCGTTGTGAAACACCCGGAAACGCCTATCGACGCACACGTCAACGCTCGAGGGTTGTATGAGCGCGGGGTCGTACGGCTCGAAGACGAGCCGACCCGCCTCGATCTCCGCCCTGATCGTTCGGTCGCTGAGCACCATCCACGGTCCAGTCTATTCCGGCGCCCGGGTGCACACGGTGCCGATCGTCGTCTAGGCGTAGCGCTCGACGACGCCGTTCGCGACCAGGCCAAGCAGGCGACGCTCCTCCGCGGACAGGGCTGCCCCGGCGATCGCCCGCTTCGCCGCCTCGACGCGCTCCAGCGCGAGCGCGCGCACGCGCTCGAGCCCGCCGGTCGCGGCGATCCGGTCGCAGAGCGCCGCCGCCCCGGCCTCATCGAGATCGCGCAGCTTGACCTCTCCCAGCGCCGGATCGACCTCGCGGGCGATGATCAACGGGAGGGTCACGGTCCCGTCGAGCAGATCGGTCCCCCGCGCCTTGCCGGTGCGCTCGGGTGGGCCGGTGACGTCCAGAACGTCGTCGAGGAGCTGGAACGCCACGCCGACCTCCCGTCCGAACGCCGCCAGCTCCACGTCAGTGGAAGCCCCGCTCTCGGCGCGCCCGAGCAGGCACGCGCACTCGAACAGGCGGGCCGTCTTCAACGCGCAGCGCTCAAGGTAACGATCGCGGCTGATACTCGTGTCGAACGCGTCACGTCGCTGAGCAAGCTCCCCAAGCGCGAGGCTCACGGACGCCGAGCTCAGCAGCTCGACCTGGCGATCGCCGCCGTCCGCGCTCAGCTCGGCGAAGGCGCGCGAGAACAGAAGGTCCCCGGTCGCGACCGCGCGCTCCCTGCCCGAGCTCGCCGCGATCGTGGGGAGGCCACGCCGCAGCGGCGCGCCGTCGAGAACGTCGTCGTGGACCAGCGTCGCCATGTGGACCAGCTCGACGGCGGTGGCCGCGCGAACCGCGCGCTCACCCCCGCCCGGACCCGCGCACAGCAGCACCAGCAGTGGGCGCAGGCGTTTGCCGCCGGCGGACAGTGTGGCGCCGGCGTCAGCGGCGAGGGCGGCGCCGTGGGCTGCGGTCAGCTCACCGAGTCGGCGCTCGACGGCCGTCATCCCCTGCGGCAGCCACGTGCTCGCCGCCTCGAGGACCGACGTGACGGGGGGCGGGACGGTGGAGGACATTTGTGAGTGCTAGCGCTAGGCGGTGCGAACGCCGCTGTGGATCGCGATGATGCCACCGGCGAGCAGAATCCAGCGAATCCGGCCGAGCCCCCCGCGATCCATGATCGCGGCGAGCTCGACCGGAGATGGAAAGCGCTTCACGGACTGTGGCAGGTACGAGTACGCCTCCCGATCCCCCGCGAGGGCGCCGAGGCGCGGGACGATGCGATCGAACCACAGCGCATGGAACCACGAAAGCGGGGGCCGGCTCGGCTGGGTGATCTCGAGGATCACCAGGCGCCCCTCCGGTCGCAGCACGCGCGTCATCTCGGCGATCCCCGCTTGGAGGTCGGCGAGGTTCCGGGCCCCGAACCCGACCGTCACCGCGTCGAAGGACCCATCATCGTACGGAAGCTCGAGCGCGTCGGCCCACTCGAACAACAGGTCCGGCATCCCCAGCCGGACCGCCTTGTCCCTCGCGAGCTCGAGCATCCGCTCCGAGAAATCGCATCCGATCACCTTGCCCGAAGGCCCGCAGCGCCGGCGCAGCTCGATCGCGAGATCGCCCGTGCCGGAGCAGACGTCGAGGGCGAAGTTGCCGGCCGAAAGCTCCGCGCGGTCGGCCGCGCGACTGCGCCAGCGGTGATGCAGCCCCGCGGTCATCGCGGTGTTCATGAGGTCGTAGACGTCGGCGATGCGCTCGAACATCCCATGCACCTGGGCCGCGAACTCCCCAGACTCCAGCGACGGCGGCTCCGCCGGCGATCGGCCAGACGCCGGATCCCGCCGCTCGACGCGAGCACTCATCTACCGCAAGGACGCGAGGAAGTCGATCAGGTCCTGTTTCTTCGCAGGCGGGAGGTCGGCGTAGGAGGGCATGATCCCCGGCCCCACCTCCAGCGACCGCGCGATCGCCTCGCGCGGCAGCTTCTCCCCGATGTGCGTCAGGTCGGGCCCCGGACCGGCGTTTCCGTTGTGCTCGAACAGGTGGCACGCGAGGCACCCGGATTGCGCGGCGACCTCCTTGCCCGCCTCGTGCTCCTGGGCGACCGTGAGCTCGATCTCGGTGGGGGAGCCGGCCTGGGCGCCGAGGAAGGTGAGATATGCGATCGAGACGATCGTCAGGATGCCGACCGTGGTCGCGATCGGGCGGCGCTCGGGTCGGCGCTCGGGCCCGCGGTCGATGAACGGAAATATCAACAGGAGGACCATCGCGACCGTCGGGATCCCCACCGTCGCGACCGGCACAAGCTCCGGCGGCTTCAGGACGCGGAGCAGCTCGAAGAGGAAGAAGAAGTACCACTCGGGGCGCGGGACGTAGGTCGTGGTGGTCGGGTCCACCTTCGGCCCCTGCTCGGCGCCGAGGACGATCGACAGCACCGCTATCACGGCGGCGACGACGAACGCCATCGCCGAGTCCTTGAGCACGGCGTAGGGGAAGAACGGCTTGCCCTTCTTCTTCAGCGCGTCGTACTCGAGGAGGTACTGCTCCTTCTCTGCCGCCCTCAGACCTCTCGCCTCCTCAGCGACTTCGGCTTCGACTCGGCGCGGAGCCACGGCGGGGCGGTGGTGCCGAGCTTCACGACGAGGTAGAGGTGAGCCCCGATCAGGGCGATCATCAGGCCCGGGACGAGCAGCATGTGGATCGCGTAGAAGCGCTGGATCGTCGTGGCGCCGACCTCCGGGCCGGCGCGCAGGAAGTCCGCGAGGTAGGGACCGAGCACCGGGCCGGTGCCGATGATGTTGTTCGCGACGACCGTCGCCCAATAGGAGCGCTGGTCGAACGGCAGCAGGTACCCGGTGAGGCCCATGATCAGGGTGAGGATCAAAAGAGTCGCGCCGATCACCCAGTTGAGCTCGCGGGGGTACTTGTAGGCGCCGAAGAAGAACACCCGCCCCATGTGGAGGAAGATCACGATGATCATCACCGTCGCGCCCCACTTGTGCATGCCGCGCACGAACTCGCCGAGGAAGACGTCGTTGGTGAGATGGGTGACGGAGTCGTATGCCTCGGTCGGCGAGGGCGTGTAGTACATCGCCAGGAACACGCCGGTGAGCGCCTGGAACACGAACGCGAACAGGGTCGCCGAGCCGAGCGTGTAGAACCAGTTCGTCCCCTTCGGGACCTTGCGATACAGGAGTCCGGTGAGGAAACCGGTCGTCCCGGTGCGCTCGTCTACCCACCCGACGACGTCGGCGGGGACGTCCTTCGCGCGCTCGATCGGGCCGCCGCCGTCGCCGGGAGCCTTCTCGCCCGGCTCGGCGGGCTTGCGCAGCGGGGACGGGATCAGCGCCTGGGGAAACCTCATCGGAGCCCGTGAGCGCGAGGCTCAAAGCAGGATCCCGCCCTGGGCGGGGAATTTGATGTTGGGCCGAGCGCGAACATTCTGGTCACGGCGGTGGCGGGACGGAGGGACGTGGCGGGTAGATGTACTCCCACACCCCGCCGGTGAACTCACCCGGGTCGCGCGCGCGCACGGGCTCGAGCTGCGAGGTGACGCTGTAGCGCGGGCCGACCTCGACCTGGCCGTTGCTGATCCGGGTCTGGAAGCGATCGAGCGGCCGCACCGGCGGCCCGCCGATCACCTTGCCCTGGAAGTCGTAGACGCCCCCGTGGCAGGGGCAGATGAAGTTGCCCGCCGCCTCCACGAACCGGGTCGGGCAGCCGGCGTGCGCGCAGCGGTTGGAGACCGCGACGAACTCGTCGGCGCTCTCGCCGAGGTCGGGGCTCCCGCGCCGGATGTACGCGGTCGTCTTCCCGGTCTCGCCGACATCCTCGACGATCGTGATCACGGCCTCCTTGTAGGTGGCCTCCTCGAAGTCGCCCGGAGCGCCGACCGGCGTCCAGATCACGTCCTCCTCGTCGAGCACCGGCGCGAGCGTGAACCCGACCGCCGGCAGCGCAACGATCGCAACCGCGCCGCCTCCCAGCGCCTGGACCGTGACCTCGAACACGCGCCGCCGCGTCATCGACTCGCCCTTGAAGTAGCCGGGCGGGTCGGGCTTGGGGGGCGAGCCGTCGTCGCGCTTGTTGTCGCCGTCCTCAGCCAATACCGGAGGGGTCCGCGGGGAGAGCCAAGCCTACCGAGTCGGCTGCGGCCGTCAGCGCACCGACGATGCCTGCGCTCGTCGCCGCCGAATGCGCCGAGTCGAGCAATTCCCGCGCCGCGCCCGGGCGCTCTTCGCGCAGCGCCGCCTTCGCGCCCGCGTGGCGCTCCCCCCCGCCCGCGGCTACGGCGACCACGGTCGCGAGCCACAGCGGCTCGGACCCGGCGCCGTTCCCCCCGGCGTGAACCTGCGCCGCGAGGCTGATCAGGTCCGAGAGTTCGCGTACCGCCTCGAGATCCCTGAGCGCGGCGAGCCGCTCGAGGCCGCGCGCGTACAGGTAGTCGCCGGCGAGCAGAGCAAGATCGCGATCTGAGGCGTCGACCACGCGAGGCCTGCCGTAATGGAGGAGGTACCCCTCGCGGATCGACTCGACGAGCAGGGCGTAATCGCTCCCCGTCGCTGCTGTCCGCGGGCCGGCGGCAGCGAGCAGACCAAGCGCGGGCGAGTCCTGGGCGTCGTGGACGTGCGGAGAGATCACCGAGTCGTCCTTGCGCAGGGTCTCGACGAGCGTATCGAGTGCTTGTTCGGGTGCCGGCGCGGACATGGGCGCGCGAGATTACTCGCGGCGGCTACCGAACGCCTGATCGAAGGCGTCTGTGGCCGCCGCGATCGTGCGATCGACCGCGGCCTCGTCGTGGGCCATCGACACGAACCACGCCTCGAACTGCGAGGGCGGCGCGTACACGCCGCGGTCGAGCAGCGCGCGGCAGAAGCGCGCGTACGCGTCGAGGTCGCACGCCGTCGCGCCGGCGAAGTCGCGCACCGGCTCGGCGCTGAAGAAGACGGTCAGTAGCCCGCATACCGAGACGACCTGGACGGGGCGGTCGCCGGCGGCGTCTCGCAGGCCGGCGGCGAGCCGGCCCGTCAGCGTGCCGAGCTCGCCGTACGCCGGGGCGTCCAGCTTGACGAGGGTCGCGAGCCCGGCTGCAACCGCGAGTGGGTTCCCGGACAACGTGCCCGCCTGGTAGACGTCGCCGGCCGGGGCGACCCGCTCCATCAGCTCCCGACGGCCCCCGTACGCCGCCGCCGGGAGCCCGCCGCCCAGCACCTTCCCCATCACCGTGAGGTCGGCGTCGACGCCGTACAGGTCCTGCGCGCCGCCCTGTGCGACGCGAAAGCCGCTGATCACCTCGTCCAGGATCAGCAGCGCCCCGTGCCGGTCCGCCTGCTCGCGAAGGAAGTCAAGAAATCCCTTCGCGGGAACTACCACGCCCATGTTCGCCGGGACGGGCTCGGCGAGGATCGCTGCCACAGGGCGGGCGGCCAGCGCGGCCTCGACGGCGGCGGTGTCGTTCCACGGCACGACGACCGTGTCCGCGGTCTGCGCATCGGTCACGCCGGGGCTGGCCGGGATTCCTCCCGTCGCGAGCCCGGAGCCCGCCTCGGCGAGCAGCCCATCGACGTGGCCGTGATAGGAGCCCGCGAACTTGACCACCGCGTCCCGCTCCGTCGCGGCGCGGGCGAGCCGCAGGGCGCTCATCGAAGCCTCCGTCCCGGAGTTGACCATCCTCACCAACTCGACCGAGCCGAACCTCTCGGTCACCTCGCCGGCGAGCGCGACCTCGCCCCCGGTCGGCGCGCCGTAGCTCGTCCCGCGTCCCGCTGCCTCGCGCACCGCGGCGGTCACGTCGGGGTCGGCGTGCCCAAGAATCAAAGCGCCCCACGAGCACACGTAGTCGAGGTAGCGGTTCCCGTCCACGTCGATCAGCTCGGCGGCCTCGCCGCGCTCAACGAAGATCGGGTCGCGGCCGATCGACCGCATAGCCCTTACGGGCGAGTTCACACCGCCGGGAATCAGACCGAGCGCCCGGCGGTAAAGCCGCTCGGAGCGGTCGGTGTTCACCGTTCAGACGGCCGGCTGCCGTCTCAACCGTGCTCCTGTTCCCAGCGCGCGTAGTCGTCGACGAAGTACCGCAGCCGCACCTTCTTGAACTCAGTCGATGAGTACAGAACCGCGCGATCGTCCCCGTGCAGCCCGTGGTCGTCCGCAATCCGGTCGAGAATCGCGTCGCACTCCTCCTTCGAGCGGCCGTGAGCCATCGTGAACACGCTGTATGGCCAGTCGGCATAAGTCGGGCGCTGGTAGCAGTGGGAGATCCCGCGCACCGCGGCCATCCGGCGTCCCACCTCGAGAACGTCGGCTTCGGGAACCCGCCACACGCCCATCCCGTTGGCCGAGAACCCCGCCCGCCGGTGATACAGAATCGCCGCGACGCGGCGGAGCAGCTTGCGATCGACCATCCCGCGCAGGTGGTCGAGGAAATCGTCGCTCGACATCCCGACCTCCTCGGCCGCCGCGTCGTACGGACGGTCGGCGACGTCCATCGGCCCCTGTAGAGCCCGGATCACCCCGATGTCGCGCTCGTCGTAGGGCTGGGCATCGAGCTCGCGCGGCGGCGCCGCGTCGATCTGGGCCGCGAGCGCGTCTGTGCCCTGCTCCATCTCGAGGTTCATGTTGATCTTGAACAGGACCAGCGTCGGGAGCTGGCGGATCGACCCGGCGCCGGTCAGCCGCTTGAGCACGTCGAGCGTCCCCTCGAGCCCCAACTCCGAGTCCGGCGGGGTGGCGATCGTGAACCAGAGGTTGAACTCGTGCGTGCGGAGGTAGTTGTGAGACACACCGGGGTAGGCGTTGATGATCGCCGCCGCGCGGTGCGGGTTGTCCGAGTCGACCTTCGCGGCAACGAGCATCGAGCTGTAACCGAGCGCCCGGGTGTCGAAGATCGGCGTGATCTCGCGGATGATCCGCTCGTCGAGCAGCCGCTGGGCGCGGGCCTTGACCTCGCCGACTTCGATGCCGGCCTCGCCGGCGATCGCCGCGAAGGGCTCGCGCTCGAGCGGGAAGCTCGACTGGAGCAGGTTCATCAGCCGCTTGTCGGTCCCGTCCAGCGGGACCGCGGCGCCGGCAGCCCGCGAGCGGACCTTGGGTCGGGCTACAGCCACCCGGCGGCTGCCTTGGCGAAGTAGGTGAAGATCACGTCGGCGCCGGCGCGCCGGATCGCGGTAAGCGTCTCGAGCACCGCCGCGCGCTCCTCGATCCAGCCCGCGGCGGCGGCGGACTTCAGCATCGCGTACTCGCCCGATACCTGGAACGCCGCGACGGGCGCGCCCGTGGCGTCCTTGACGCGGCGCACGACATCGAGGTAGGGAAGCGCGGGCTTTACCATCAGCACGTCGGCGCCCTCCTCGAGGTCGAGCACGGCCTCGCGCACGCCCTCGGCGGCGTTCGCGGGATCCATCTGGTAGCCGCGCCTGTCCCCGAACGCGGGCGTCGACTCCGCGGCGTCGCGGAACGGCCCGTAGAACGCCGAGGCGTATTTGGCGCTGTAGGCGATGATTGGAAGCTCGCGGCGCCCGAGCTCGTCGAGTTGCGAGCGAATCGCCCCGATCCGCCCGTCCATCATGTCCGAGGGCGCGACGGCGTCGGCGCCGGCCTCGACGTGCGAGATCGCGGTCTTCGCGAGCAGCTCGAGGGTGACGTCGTTGTCCACCTCGCCGTCCTCTCGCACTACCCCGCAGTGGCCGTGGGATGTGTACTCACACAGGCATACGTCGGTGATCACGAGCAGGTCGGGGTGCGCCTCCTTCAGCGCCCGGACCGCCATCTGCGCCACGCCCTCGTCGTCGTACGCGCCCGAGGCCATCTCGTCCTTCTCGGCGGGAACGCCGAACAGGACCACTGCGCCGATGCCAGCCGCGGCGATCTCGCCGGCCTCGCCGACCAACTCGGAGATCGAGAAGCGCTCGACGCCCGGCATCGACGGAATCGGCTCGCGCACCCCCTCTCCGGAGACGACGAACATCGGCTGCACGAGGTGCGCCGGCGACAGTTCTGTCTCACGGATCAGGTCGCGGAGAGTCTTGGTGCGGCGCATGCGCCGCATCCGCGTCGCGGGAAAGCTCACCGGGTGGATTCTAGGACCGATCCGTTCAACCCTCGTGTGCGCCTCGGGCATCCGGACAGCGTTGCCTACGCGAATCGCTGCAGCGCGAGACGCGCGAGAGCGCCGTAGGCGAGCACGAGCGCCGCGAGGTGCGCAAGCGGCACCCAGATCGACGGACCGGCCTCGTCGAGCGCGCCGGTGATCGCGTCGAGCGCGGGGCTGAACGGGAACAGAGCGGTCACGAACTCGAGCACGTCGAACACGAACGGGCTCACGGTTCCCGAGGGCACGAGCGAGAGGAAGGCGATCGGCAGCGAGACCATGAACGCCAGCAGGGAGCTGGCGCGGACCTCCCGCGTCGCGCCGCCGATTGCGGCCCCGAAGGCTGCGAACCCCGCGCCCGCGACGACGATGGCGGGGACCCAGAGCGGGAACCGCGCCCAGTCGAGGTCGACGAAGAGCTGGATTCCGGCGAGCATGACGAGCGTGACGACGAGCGAGCAGATCACCCCGAGCGCGATCTTCTCGGCGAGCAGCGAGCTTCGGGTGACGAGCCCTCGGGTGAGGCGCGCGAACGCGTTCTCCTCGCGCTCGAGCGCCAGCGACCCCGCGACGAGGAGCACAGTGACGAACATCAGCGTGACCGTCGCGGCCACCCCGATCGCGAACGCGTCGAGCGTCGGGCGCTCGCCAGCCACCGACTCGGTGTCCACCCGGATCGGCTGCCTCACCGCGCCGAGCAAGGGCACCGCAAGGTCGAGGTTCTGGCGCGCGAGGTCGGCGAACCTCACCACCTGCTCGACGGCCGCCCGCTCGCCCGCGGGGAGCTCCGCTTTGATCCCCTCGAGGATCCGCGCGGCGTTCTTGAGCCCGAGGATCTCGATCGACTGACCGAGGAGGCTGAAGTCGCCCCCCTCGACGAGCAGGTCTAGGTACCCGGCGGCCTGGTCGGAGACCCGCTGCGAAATCAGCAGGTTGGCCTCGGTGACGAGCGAGTCGATCCGGTCCTCGACGAGCTGCGCCTTGAGCGGGTCCTCCTCGTTGACGAGCACCTGCACGCTCGGCTGCTCCGGGTCGAGCGAAGTGAGCGATCGCAGCTTGTCGATCAGGTCCGGCGGGACGATGACGGCCGCGAGCACGTCGCCGCTCTCGACCTTGCTCCGCGCCTCATCGAGCGAATCGACGTCGACGCACTCGATCCGCGAGCAGAGCTCCTCGCTCGCGTCGACCTGCCCGAACTCCGTCTCGTCCCCGAACGGAAACTCCTCGCCCGGTGGGACCTGGTTGAAGAACGCCACCTCCGGCTCCACGGGGCCGCGCGAGAGCGCGAACCCGATCAGAACCGCGAGCACGATCGGGTAGGCGATCAGCAGGGCCGTGACCAGCGGCGAGCGCCGCAGGATCTGGAGGTCCTTGAGGAGCAGCCAGCGCACGGGCCTAGACGAGCGATGCCATGGCCGCGTGCGTGGTCGTGGGATCAATCATCTAATGACCGCGTTGGTGGAGGAACGCCACGAACGCCGCTTCGAAGTCCTCGGAGGACGCCGCCCGGGCCCCGGCCGCCGCCTCGCGCGCGACCGCCTCGTGCAGCGCGCGCGCCGAGCCGTCGAAGAGGCGCTCGCCGTCGGCGAGCAGCAGCAGCCGCTGGCCGTAGCGCTCCGCCTCCTGGATGTTGTGAGTGGAGAAGATCACCGTCGTGCCCCCGCCGGCGAGCCCGAGCACGAACTCCCACAGGCGCTCCCGCTGGCGCGGGTCGAGCCCGGCGCTGGGCTCGTCCAGCAGCAGTACCGCGGGGCGCGCCAACAGCCCGATCGCGATGTTGATCCGCTGCTGATTTCCTCCCGACAGCGTCCCGACCTGATCGTCGCGGCGCTCGCCCAGCGCCGTCTGGCCGAGCATCTCCTCCACCGTGGCGTCGACGTCGGCCACGCCCTCGAGGTGCGCGAACAGGCGCAGGTTCTCGGCCACGGTGAGACGTCGATACAGCGCCGCCTGCTGCGGGATCCACCCGATCTCGCCCGGCCGGCGCGAAACGGTGCCCTCGTCCGGCCGGCGGATTCCGGCGAGGATCGAGAGCAGCGTCGTCTTGCCCGCCCCGTTGGGCCCGATCACCGCGAGCAGCTCGCCGCGGTGCGCCTCGAAGCTCACTCCGCGCAGCGCCACGCGCTCGCCGAAGCGCTTGACCAGGTCTCTCCCCTCGATCACAGCCTCGCGCTTCGCCGCCCGCGAGGCGCGCGCGCCTTCCGCAACGTTCCCCGTCACCGGCGGAACGCTACCTGGCGCCGGATACGCTGCGCCGATGCGGGTCCTGTTCATCGGCGACGTAGTCGGGAAGCCCGGCCGCGCCGGTCTCGGGCGGGCGATGCCCGAGCTGCGCGAGCGCCTCTCTCCGGACCTCGTGATCGCGAACGGGGAGAACTCCGCGGGGGGACTGGGGATCACCGAGAAGACGGCCGAGGACATGTTTGGCGTCGGCGTCGATGTGATCACGACGGGGAACCACGTCTACAAGCACCGCGACGCGTACGAGTTCCTCGACCGCGCGGAGCGCGTGATCCGGCCGGCGAACTACCCGAGCGCGAACCCTGGGCGCGGGCACACCGTCGTCGAGGCAGCGGGCAAGCGGGTCGGGGTGATCAACCTCAGCGGCGCGCTGTACCTGACCGTCGCCCGGTACCCGTTCCCGGCCGCCGACGAGCTCGTCGAGCGGCTCCAGGGCGAGACCGACGCGCTCGTGGTCGACTTCCACTGCGAGCTGACGAGCGAGAAGGTCGCGATGGGGTGGCATCTCGACGGCCGCGTCGCGGGGGTCCTAGGCACGCACACCCACGTCCCCACCGCCGACGCGCGCGTGCTTCCCGGCGGCACGGCCTACATCTCGGACGTCGGGATGACCGGCTCGCGGGCCGGGATCATCGGTGTCAAGCGCCATCAGGCACTCGAAGCGTTTCGCACCCAGATGCCGATCCGGTTCGAGACCGCCGACGAGGACGTGTGGGTGAACGCAGTCGCAGTGGAGGTGAGCGACGGCGGGCTCGCCGAGTCGATCGAACAGGTGTTGATGCCCGCACCCAGGTGACCCGCCGGCGGACGAGGCGCACGTCCGGCTTCAGGCGTGGTCCAGTTTGCGAGATGGAGGGCCGGGTATCCGGGTCGGTGCGCCCTCAGGGAACGCAAAGGGAAGGAGACCCATATGAGCACCCTCGCGATCATTCTCATCGTCGCCGGGGTCATCGTGATAGCGCTGATCGCGTACGCGGCGCTGCGACGCCCGGCAACCGAGAAACGTCGTGCCAGAGCGCGCGATATGCGTGACCGCGCGCAGATCGGCCGCGCCCAGGCGGAGAAGGAGCGCGCGACCGCGGACGAGCAGGAGGCGCGCGCCCGCCGCGACGCCGCGGAGGCTGAGGAGCGCGCGCGCATCGCCGAGCGGAAGCGCGCGCAGGCGGATCGGCAGGCCGAGCGGGCCGAGTCGATCGACCCGGATCGCAAGCGCGGTGGCGTGTTCCGCGGCCGCAGGCGCGAACGGGACGAGACAGGCGAGGCCGACGACGTCGTCGAGCGCCACTAGCCCTCCACGCGCCGATGCCTGATCATTGGGGCCCGCGCTCGCCGGCGCGGGCCCCATTCCGATGACCGAACCATTCAACGCCCGGGTCGCCTACCGAGTGGTCCTGCTCGCCGCGGGCCTGCTCGTGCTCGGGCTGCTGTTCCGCCAGCTCACGACGCTGCTGATCGCGGTGCTGATGACCGTTCTGATCTCGATCCCGCTCACCGAATCGGCCAACCGGCTCGAGCGCTACAACGTGCCGCGGCCGATCGGCGCCGTTGCCGGCCTGCTGGCCGGGCTCGGGGTGATCGCGTTGATCTTCTGGCTGCTGATTCCGCCGTTCATCGACCAGACGAACGAGTTCGTCGACGAGGTTCCCGGGATCGTCGATGACCTCACCGCGACCGCTGCCGACGTCACGGGATCGGAGCCCGACGTCGTCGGCCACGACGTCCAGGACTTCCTCGAGGGGTACACCGACAACCCCGATCGCTTCCTCGGCCCGCTCACCTCGATCGGGCTGAACATCGCGGCTGTGCTCGGGGCAATCGTGTTCATCCTCATCACCGCCGTGTACATCGCGATCCGGCCCGCGCCGCTCGTCAACGGGATCCTCTCGCTGGTTCCCCCGGTGCGCCGCGACCACGCCCGCGAGATCATGGCGCGCCTGCGAGGCTCGTGGATCGGCTGGTTGCAGGGCGTCGTCGCCGACATGTTCATCTCGGGCACCCTGCTGTACATCGGGCTGACGATCATCGGGCTCGACTTCGCGATCTTCTTCGCCGTGCTGACGGCGCTGCTGGTCGTGATCCCCTACTTCGGCGCGATCGTCGGCGCGCTCCCGCCGACGCTGTTCGCGCTCACCGACTCCCCCGAGCAGGCGATCCTGGTGCTTGCGATCTACATCGCGGTCCAGCAGATCGAGGGCAGCGTCCTGATCCCCCTGATCATGTCGAACCGGACCAGGCTCCACCCGGCGCTGATCGCGATCGGCGTGATCGTCGTCGGACAGCTGTTCGGATTCGTCGGCCTGTTCGTAGCGGTTCCGATCATCTCGATGGCGGTGATCCTCACCGAGGAGCTGTGGGTGAAGCCCACGGAGGAGCGGCACGGACTCCGCCCCGCCTCTCCGCTCGAGGCGGTGTCACCTGAGGCGGCTGCGGCGGAGCGCGAACCGACCCCTCTCACCGATCCCCCTGACACAGAGCGGGGACGGGGATTGCCGGTCAAGTAGACGAGCGCTGCTGCTAAGGTCGCAACCCGTCAGGTCGGGTAATGCCCGGCAAACAAGGTGCACAGCGCTCGCAGGGAGACGTTCGTATGTCGGATCCTCCGCGTTCGCAGCACAAGAGACATACCGGAGGAACGACATGCCAACCGGAACCGTGAAGTGGTTCAACGACGACAAGGGCTTCGGGTTCATTGCGCCCGAGGACGGCTCGGGGGACGACGTATTCGTCCACCAGAGCGCGATCATCAGCGATGGCTTTCGCACGCTCGCCGAGGGTGCGACGGTCACCTACGAGGTCGAGTCGAGTGAGAAGGGCCCGCGCGCCGTCAACGTCACGACGGTGAGCTGACCCCGACCAGAGAACGCTTCGAGTCATCGACGCCCGCCACTTCGGCGGGCGTCGGTCGTCGAGGCTCCTCCCCCGCCAACGCCGCGCACGCGAGCGGGAAGAACCACACGATGTAGAGGTAGAACCAGTGCTCGGCGGTGAGCTGGAGCGCGATCAGGATCGCCGCAGCGAGCGCCGCGATCCGAGGAAGCGTGCGGCGGCGCGGAACGAAGGCCACCAGCAGCGCGAGCGCGACGGTGCCGATCATGAGCCCGGTCCTGAGCGGCTCGAGATCGGGCTCCTGGCCCCAGATCGAGAACGGTGAGTCGCGGTCCACCTGGCTGGAGACCGTGCGCTCCCAGAACGTCGACAGCCCGGAGTCCAGCAGCGTCGGGAGCATTGCGAGTGCACCGACCCCTGTGAGCGCGGCCACGAACAGCGCGAGTGAACGCAGCCGTCCGCGCGCGAGGGGGCCCTCGCCCGTCTGCGGGTCCCCCGCCAGCAGGCCCGCGCGGGGCCCGGCGGCGAACAGTGGCGCGAGCGCGAGCGGCGCGAACTTCGTGAGCGCCGCCAGCGCCGTCATCGCCCCGCGGCCCACCGGTGTCCAGATCAGCACCAGCGCGGCGAGCACGAGCGTGGTCACCAGGGAGTCGTTGGCGTTCGACTGCAGCGTGTACGCGGTGTAGGGGTATGCCGCCCACGCGAACGCCAGCATCACGCCGAGGTCCAAGCCCGCGCGACCGGGCCGCATCCGGCGACCGAGCAGCACGAGCAGCGCGACGACCGCGAGGTCGAACAGGATCGACGCCGCGTGGGCGGCCGGGAGCTCGTCCCACTCGCCCGACCACGGGAGCGCCTGCTCGACCGGGACATAGGCGTAATAGTTGACCGGACCGTACGTGTCGCCGAACTGGTTGTCGTCCGGAAATGCGTCCGCGCCGTACAGCGGATCGCCCTCGATCGCCCGGTCGGCGCCGACGACCCCGGAGTAGCCGACGTCGATCACCCCCGAGTCCGCGACGTTGAGCGCGATCCGGAACCCGACCAGGAACGCTGCCGCGACCGCGAGCCACACTACGGGGGCCGCGGGACGGAGGCCGGGTCCGGTGCCGCGAAACCCGATCCACAGCATCCGCGCGAGGAGGTAGAGCAGGACCGGGTAGGCGAGCGGGACCGAGACCCCGATCTCGCCGTTGTTGAAGAAGATGTGCGAGACCCCGAACCCGAGCAGCACGAGCAGGTCGAGGTGGACGATCCGCCACGGCCGCCTCCAGTCGAGCAGCCCGAAGAAGAACACCGCGCACAGCGGCAACCACACGTACGGCGCGTTGAGCTTGTGGCCGAACGAGCCGGAATAACCGCGCGCCATCTGCCACGCCACCTGGTAGCCGGTCCACGACTCGTCGACGGTCGCCGACGGGTCATCCACCAAGACCTGGGCAACCTCCCGACCATCCGCGAAGTACCCGACCTGCCACTGCGCGGGCGCCTTTGCCTCGACCGCGACGTCGAGATTGCCGTAGCGCTGGCGCGTGTCGGCGACATCGGGGTCGCGCTTGGCGACCCGGATCGCCTGGCGCGCCGTGATCTCGTACGCGGTGGGACGCTCCGGCAGGTCCTGGGAGATGTCGAACGCGGGCGACGTCGATCCCGGCGTCCCGTCGGCCTGGGCGGCGACCGCGGGAGCGAACAGGAGAACCGCTACGACCGCGACGGCGGCGGCGCTCAGTGCCTCCCGGACGGCCACACGCTCAATCCCTCCCGAACGTCCACAGCTTGTTGCCGATGAAGTTGAGCGGCATCGCGAACGCTACCGCGAACGCCTGCGAGGGCACCTCGGGGGCGTCGGCGACATCGACGAGCAGCGAGAGGACGACCAGGTTCACTCCCAGCGCAGCGAGGCTGACCGTGAAGAACCGGGCGGCCTGAAACCCGGCGTGCCCCTGGGTGGCGCGAAACGTCCAATGCCGGTTCCAGAGGAAGTTGTTCATCACCGCGATGCAGAACGCGCCGACCGCGCCGAGGATGTGGTGGAGCCCGATCGCCTCGACGAGGATCGCGAACACGACCAGGTTGACGATGTACCCCGTCGCGCCGACAACGCCGAACTTGAAGAGCTGGATCCAGTTGGCCGGCTTGCGTGTCCCGAGGTGGACCCGGCGCACGAGTCGCCACGTCCAGTCGGCGGCGCCCGTCGGCTCGTGAACCGCGGGGACGTCCGTGGTCGTCGCCTCGTCCACCGGCTTCATCCCACCGTCGCCATCTCGGCCCTCCCGCCTGCCCCGAAATGCTCCAGAACAAGCGCCGAAACGTCGCGCAGGGTCCACTGCTCGCGGGGCTCGACCGCCTGGTCGAGGTCGACCATCAGCAGCGGGCCGAGCGAGTCGTCGCGGTGCAACGAGCCGTGGCTGCCGCCCCCGACGTGCGTGGCGTCACCCCAGTCGACGCACTCGTATCGATCCGCGAGCGAGACGAGAACGTCGCCCGCGTACGGCGCGACCAGCGCCGTCCACAGCCGGCCGAGCGCATCGGGGTATGCGTCGCTGCTGAAGCGCCCGTCGCGCACCCCGCCGAGCACCGCCACATCGCCGTCGAGCTCCCACTCGCGTCCGCGGAGGTCCTCGACCCCGGTGCCGGGGCGGAAGCGCAGCTCCGCGCCGGCCCGCTCGACGACCGCCTCGAGATCCTCGCCCGGAGGCGGACCGGTACCCCGGCGCTCGACCGGTGCGCCATCGGGTGCCGCGAGCCACGTGACGACGTCGATCCCGGTGAGCTCCCGCAGCCTCGCGCGAACCCGGGCGTGCGCCCGCGCGTGGCGGCGATCCTCCTCGAGCACGTAGACCGCCCCTGCGCGCGCGGTCGGGCTGACCGCGAGCTCCGCCTCCTCGGGCTGATCGGCGTTGGGGCGCAGGACGCGCCACTCTTCCTCGAGCGCCTCCGCGAGTGGCAGCCGGTGCTCGACCGCGCTCTGCGAGTGATCCGCGAGCAGGACCACGGCGTGGTCGTCCAGGAACGAATCGATCCCGCCCACCGCTTCGACGATCGAGCCGAAGCAGTGGTCGGCGTGCGCGATCGAGTCCACCTGTGCCGCCGGGCCGTAGCGGTGCGAGTGGTAGTCGTTGTCGGGGAGCGAGAACAGCATCAGGTCGTACAGGTCTTGCTCGACGAGCTCCATGCCCACGCAGGCCGAGTACTCGTCCCTGGTCCCGGGCCGGGCGAGAGTGGGCCGACAGGGCACCTTCCTGCTTGCGTAGAGCTCGCCGTAGAAGAGCTCGTCCGGGCCCCACACGGCGTGGTGGAACTTCGCTGCCACCGCCATTCGCCGCATCAGGCCCTCGAGGCCGAGCTCGTGGCGCGTCCTCCCGCGGAAGATCAGGAACGGAGTGCACGCGGTTCGCACGCCCGCGTCGCCCGCCCGCTCGAAGATCGTCTCGACCTCCGGCGAGAGATGCGCCATGTTCATGTTGTAGACCGTGTCGTAGAGCGTGCGGAAGAGCCCAAACGTGCGCGTGGCCTCGAACGAGGATCCATACTCGACGTAGCGCCGCTCGACCCGGTGGAACCAGTTCATCCCGCTGATCCAGTGGCGGTCGGGGCCGACGCCGGTCGCGATCTCCGAGCACGCGACCGGGGTGACGGAGGGGAAGGTCGACACGCAGTCGCGGATCAGCGTCCCGCGGTCGACCAGCCGCTTGAACGTCGGCGCCGCGCCCTCGGCGACGGCGCGCTCCAGCATCGCCGTGTCGAGGGAGTCGACGACGATCAGGGCGAGCTTGCGGTGGGCAGCGCTCATCTCAGAACGCGAAGGCCCTCGTGCTTGCGGCCGGCGCGGCGTCGCCTGCCGACCGCGAGCGACGCGACGCCAACGAAGGCGACGAGCGCGACCGGCGAGACGAACAACGAGAGCACGGCGAGGATCGCGGCCGCCGCGATCACGTAGGCGGCGAGCGTGACGGCCGAGCCGCCGCCTCTAGCCCTCGCCGCGGCACCCGCGACGATGCCCTGGGCGACGAAGAAGCCGAGCAGCGCCACAAGCGCGCCGGCCGGCCATCCGGGCCACGCCGGATGGTCCTCGCTGCTCAGCGAGTCGCCGAAGAGAAACCCGCCGGCGATCAGCGCGACCGCGACGAGAGCGGCGGCGACGCCACCGCCGACCTCGCCGCGGGTCCCGGCGAGGGCGCCGGCGACGGCGCCGACGGCGAGGGCGAGCCCGATGCCCTGGCAAGTGGCGAGGAAGAGGTCCATCGGTCCGCCGAAGAGGCTAACGGCATCCCGGCGCCAATCCCGCGCGGCGGACCCACAGGCAGAAAGCACGCGGTTCGAACAGCAGCCCGGCACGGGGTTCCGCCACACTTCGCGGGTGGTCGACGTCCCGCACCGGCGCGCTCACACGAGCGCGCGCGACCTGAAGCGCTACGCGCGCCTGTTTGCCCAACGCACACGGGTCATGCGCTCGTCGGCGATGCGCGATCTGATGGCGATCACCGCTCGTCCCGACGTGATTTCGCTCGCCGGCGGGCTTCCCGACACCTCCGCGTTCCCGCCGGCCTCGTTTGCCGCGCAGATGACGCGGATCGCCCAGGAGTCCTCTGCCGAGGCGCTTCAGTACGGGCCCACCGAGGGCTTCGAAGGCACGCGCGATTGCATCCGCGAGCTGATGGCGGCCGAGGGGATGGAGCCCGACCCCGAGGACATCATCGTCACCACCGGCGGCCAGCAGGCGATTGACCTGGTGTGCAAGACGCTGGTCGACCCCGGCGACGCGGTGATCTGCGAAGGCCCCACATATCCCGGCGCGGTGCCGGTCTTCTCCTCCTACGAGGCCGAGACCTACCAGATCGAGATGGACGAGGACGGCATGCGGGTCGACGAGCTCGAAGCCCTCATGCGGCGCCTCGAGTTGGACGGGTGTCGACCGAAGTTCGTGTACACGGTGCCGAGCTTCCAGAACCCCGCCGGGGTGACGCTGTCGGGGGAGCGCCGCCGGCGCCTCGTGGAGATCGCGCGCGAGTACGAGCTCGTAGTGGTGGAGGACAACCCGTACGGGCTGCTGCGCTTCGAGGGCGATCCCCTGCCGCCGCTCTACCAGCTCGACGGCGGGGACTACGTGGTCTACGTCGGCACGTTCTCGAAGATCCTGTCGCCCGGAATCCGGCTCGGGTGGTGTGTCGCTCCCCCACCCCTGATTGAAAAGATCGTGCTCGGCAAGCAGGCCGCCGACCTGTGCACCTCCACCCTGGCCCAGTACTTCGTGATCGAGTACTTCGCCGAGGAGCGGTGGAGGGATTATGTCGACCGCCTCGTCGAGATCTACCGCGGACGACGCGATGCGATGCTGGAGGCGCTCGAGCGCCATTTCCCGGAGCAGGCGGAGTGGACCCGGCCGGCCGGCGGCCTGTTCGTATGGGCCACCCTCCCGGAGTACATCGACACGGGCGACCTGCTGGCGAAGGCGCTTCGGGACGACGTAGCGTTCGTGCCCGGCAGCGCGGCGTACGTCGACGGGCGCGGGTCGAGCGCGATGCGGCTCAACTTCTCGGGCTCCGGCGAGGACGAGATCCGCGAGGGAATCCGGCGGATCGGCCGAGTAGTGCGCGAGCAGGTCGCGTTGTACGAGACGATCACGGGCGAGCATCCGCGGCCCGCACGGGTGTCAACCGAGCACGGAGATCCCGCGGACGTACTTCCTCTGCGCCGCCGCGAGATGAGGCGATGAAAATCGCCGTGCTGGCCGGGGGGCGGTCGCTCGAGCGGGGGGTGTCGCTTCGCTCCGGCGCTCGCGTCCACGACGCGCTGCGCTCGCTCGACCACGAAGTTGTCGTCCTCGACCCGGGATCCGACCTCGTCACGCGGCTGAAGCGGGAGCGCCCCGAGGTCGCGTTCATCGCCCTGCACGGCCCCGGCGGCGAGGACGGGACCGTCCAGGAGCTGCTGGAGATCATCGGGATCCCCTACACCGGACCCGGTGTGATCGCCTGCATGCGCTGCATCGACAAGGTGATGGCGAAGCACCTGATGCGTGAAGCGGAGCTGCCGACGCCAGATTGGGTCGCCTTCAACGCAACCGCGTTCCGCGAGCTCGGCGCGGCCGAGTCACTGGAGGAGATCGAGGCGCGGCTCGGATTCCCGCTGGTCGTCAAGCCGGCCCGCCAGGGCTCCTCGCTCGGGGTCGAGTTCGCCGCCTCGCGCGGAGATGTCCCTGAGGCGTTAGTCGCGGCGTTCAGCTACGACGATCGGGTGTTGCTGGAGCGCCACATAATGGGTCGTGAGCTCGCGGTCGGGATCATCGCCGGCGAGCCGCTGCCGATCGTCGAGGCGATACCGAAGCAGGAGGACTTCTTCAACTTCGAAGCGCGCTACGAGATCGGGCGGACCGAGTACGCATGCCCGGCCGACCTCACCGAGGCCGAGACGGCCGCTGTTCACGACGCCGCGCGCCGAACTTGGGACGTCCTCGGTATCGAGGGATTCGCGCGCGTGGACCTGATTCTCGGGGGACCCGACGGGCCGCCTGAAGTGCGGGGGCCGCAGATCCTCGAGGTGAACGCGATCCCGGGGCTGACCGACACCTCGCTGCTCCCGCAGGCGGCCGAGGCCTCCGGGCTCACGTTCGAGGATCTGTGCGCCCGGATCGTCCAGCTGGCGGGACGCCCGCGCGCCTACGCCGCCGGGTAGGCCGCGGTCGATTCGGCGATCACGTACGTCACATGAACGCGCCGACGCGAAAAAGTCGCTCGGCGGGTGGTCAGTCGCTACCCGAGGCGAAGTCCTCGGGGGACACCTCGTCGAGGAAGTTCTTGAACTTCTCAACGACCTCCTCGGTGTCTTCGACCTCGTGTTCGAACTCGATCGAGGACTCCTCGATCACGTCGTCGGCGGCGAAGATCGGCGCCGACGTGCGCACGGCGAGCGCCAGCGCGTCGGAGGGACGCGAGTCGATCTCCATCTCGGAGCCGTTGATCGAGATCGTGATCGAGGCGTAGAAAGTGTTGTCGCGGAGCTCGGTGACCGAGACCCGCTCGCACTTCGCGTCGAGCTGCTCGAGCAGGTCGTTGAGCAGGTCGTGGGTCATCGGCCGGGGCGTCGATGCGCCCTGAAGCTTCATCAGGATGGCCGCCGCCTCTGGGTGGCCGATCCAGATCGGCAGGAACCGGTTCCCGTCGACGGTCTTCAGCAGCACGATCGGCTGCTTGCCGACCATGTCGAAGCTCACGCCGTAGATTTGCATCTGTTGCACGGTCAACTCCGCTGCCCTCGGGGACCCGGCCATTATAGGTACGGCCCCTCGCCCAACCGGGAGGCGGCGGCGCTGTAACGCGCGCGGGGGTGACCGACTCTGTAGCGCCAACCAGCGCGCCCGACCGCGCCGAACGATGGAGGTAGCGATCCGATGAAGGCCATCGCCGTCCACCCCGGAGTGGAGAACTCGATGCACCTGCGCGACGTCGACGAGCCCCGGCTCGCCGACATCCCCGACGGCCGCGGCGTGCTGGTAAAGGTCCTGCGGGTCGGGGTCGACGCGACCGACAAGGAGATCAACGCCGCCGAATACGGGGACGCGCCCGAGGACGACGACTTCCTGATCACCGGCCACGAGGGCCTCGGTCGTGTCATCGAGGCGGGACCCAACGCTCCGAGCGCCTTCGCTCCGGGAACACTCGTCGTGTCCACGGTTCGCCGACCAGGGATGAGCATCTACGACCGGATCGGGCTTCAGGACATGACGACGGACGACGTGTACTTCGAGCGCGGGATCAACAAACGGCACGGGTATCTGGCCGAGTACTACGTGGAGGACTCCGAGTACGTCGTCGCCCTCCCCGAATGCCTGCGAGAGGTCGGCGTTTTGCTCGAGCCGCTGACGGTCGCCGAGAAGGCGATCAACCAGGCGTACGAAATCCAGCGACGGCTGAAGGTGTGGCGACCGCAGCGCGCCGCAGTGCTCGGCTCGGGAACTCTCGGCCTGCTCACGACGCTCGCGCTGCGGCTGCGCGGGATCGAGGTCACGTGCCTCTCGCTACCGAAGCCCCCGTATCTGAACAGTGAGCTGATCGAGGAGCTCGGCGCCCGCTACGTCAGCACCCAGGAGACCTCGATCGCGGAGGCGGCGGACGGCTTCGGCCCGTTCGACCTGATCATCGAGGAGACCGGATTCAGCCCGCTCGTGTTCGAGGCCGCGGAGGCGCTCGGGAAGAACGGCGTCCTGGTCCTGGTCAGCGTCACCGGCGGAGACCGCAAGGCCGAGGTGAACGCGGACATGATCAACCAGGGCTTCGTGCTCGGCAACAAGGTCATGGTCGGGAGCGTCAACGCATCCCCCGACGACTTCCGCACCGGCGTCGACGACCTGACGAAGGCAACCGCGATCTACCCCGGCTGGCTCGAGAAGCTCCTCACCACGCGGGTCGAGGGGCTCCACAACTACGAGGAGATGCTGCGCGCGCTGACCGAGAACAGCGAGGCCATCAAGGTGTTCATCGAGGTCGCCGATGCCTGATCCGACGTCGTCGAAGCCGATCGACGAGTACGGCCTGCTCGCGGACTGCAACTCGGCCGCGCTCATCGACCGTGGTGGTGCGATCGAGTGGCTGTGCATGCCGCGCTATGACAGCGACGCGATCTTCGCGCGGCTGCTCGACCAGGACGCGGGCCACTGGTCGATCCGGCCCACCGGGCCGTTCGAGGCCGAGCGCCGCTACCTCGAGGGCACGCTGATCATCGAGACGACGTTCACGACGAGCGATGGGGTGGCGCGGCTCACCGACGCGCTCGCATTCTCGCACGGCCAGCGCGGGCACCAGCTCGGGCTCGACGTTCCACACGAGCTGCTGCGCTCGGTGGAGACCGTCTCCGGGACCGTCGAGCTCGAGATGGAGCTCGCGCCGCGCCCCGAGTACGGCCTTGTCAAGCCGCTGTTCCGGCGCACCGAGTACGGGGGGCGGACGTTCGGCGGACCGAACCAGATCGTGGTCACGGCGGGAGTCCCGGTCGCGCTCGACGATGCGACGATGCGGGCGAGCTTCACGGTCTCCGAAGGCGCCGAGATCGGCTTCGCAATGCGCTGGGCCCCGGTGGAGAGCCGCGACCCGGCCGCGTGCGCGCCCGACGAGGTGACGGAGCGGATTCGCGACACCGCCGAGGGGTGGCGCTCGTGGGAGAGCGAGCACGACATCTACGAGGGGCCGAACCGCGATGCGATCAGGGTCAGCTCGCGCGTCCTGAAGGGCCTTACCTACCGCCCCACCGGGGCAATCGTCGCGGCGCCGACGACATCGCTACCCGAGGACCCCGGCGGGGAGCGCAACTGGGACTACCGGTTCTCGTGGATCCGCGACTCGAGCCTCACGCTGGAGGCGCTGTACGTGGGCGCCTGCACCGACGAGGCCGAGAACTTCATCTCGTTCATGACCAGCTCGGCCGGGGGACGCGCGGGGGACGCGGGTTCGCTCCAGATCATGTACGGGATCGGCGGCGAGCACGACCTCTCCGAGCGCGAGCTGCCCCACCTGCGCGGGTGGCGCGACTCCCGCCCCGTACGGGTCGGCAACGGGGCGTGGGGGCAGACGCAGCTCGACGTGTACGGCGAGCTGCTCAACTCGCTCTACCTGTACCGGGAGCGGATCGGGGAGCTTCACCCCGAGATCCAGCGTTTCGTCGCCGAGCTCGCCGACACCGCCGCGAGCAGGTGGGAGGGTGCGGGGGCGGGGATATGGGAGATGCGCGGCGAGCCCCAGCATCACGTCCACTCCAAGGTGCTGTGCTGGGTGGCTCTCGATCGCGCCGTGAAGCTCGCGCCCCAGCTCGGCGAGTTCGCGCGCGCCGACGAGTGGGCCGCGGAGCGCGACGGGATCCGCGATGCGATCCTGGAGCGGGCATGGAGCGAGAGGCGCCAGGCCTACGCCCAGGCGTTCGACTCCGACGAGCTCGACGCGAGCCTGCTCTTGATGCCCCTCGTGGGGTTCCTGCCGGCGACCGACGAGCGGATGCGCTCGACGATCGACGCGATCGCGCGCCATCTCACCGAGGAGGAGCTCGTGCTTCGGTACCGCAACACCGAGGGGGTGAACGCCGACGGCCTCGAGGGGGAGGAGGGCACGTTCGTCATCTGCTCCTACTGGCTCGTATCCTGCCTCGCCGAAGCCGGCGAGCTCGAGCGCGCCGAGGCGCTGTTCGAGCGACTCGCCGGGTACGCGAACGACCTCGGGCTGCTGGCCGAGGAGGTCGACACCGCAAACGACGAACAGCTCGGCAACTTCCCCCAGGCGTTCAGCCACATCGGGCTGATCAACGCGGCCGCGGCGATCGACCGCGCGCGCGAGAAGGCGGCCGCGTGAGGCGGGCGCTGCGCAAGTGAGCGCGAGGCTCTGCAAAGGTGGGAGCGGGCGGGGAATTTGATGATGGGCCGAGCGCGAGCATCTGAGGGATGAGCGCCTACGACGCGATCGTCATCGGCGCCGGCCCGGCGGGTGAGCACTGCGCCGGGCAGCTCGCCGACGGCGGGCTGTCGGTAGCGATCGTCGAGCGAGACCTGGTCGGCGGCGAGTGCGACTACTTTGCCTGCATCCCGTCGAAGACCCTGCTGCGGCCCGGTGAAGCCCTCGAGGCCGCCCGCGAGGCCCCCGGTGCGCGGGAGGCCGTCACAGGGAAGCTCGACCCCCCGGCCGCGTTCGAGTGGCGCAACTTCATGGTCGCGGACTACCAGGACTCGGGCAAGGCGGGTTGGCTCGACGACGCCGGAATCGACCTGCTTCGCGGGCGCGCGCGGCTCGCGGGTCCGGGTCGGGTGGCGGTCGGTGAGGAAGAGCACGATGCCGCGAACGTCGTGATCGCCACCGGGTCGGACCCGGTGATGCCACCGATTCCGGGCCTCGCCGAGGCGGAGGGCGTGTGGACTAACCGCGAGGTCACCGCCCTCACCGACGTCCCGGAGAGAATGATCGTCCTCGGCGGTGGGCCCGTCGGTGTCGAGATGTCCCAGGCAGTACATCGGATGGGGGCATCGGTGGCGCTAGTCGAGGGCGAGGATCACCTGCTGCCGCGCGAGCCGAAGCCGCTCGGCAAGGGCCTCGCCGAAGCCCTCGGCAACGAGGGCATCGAGCTGTGCTTCGGCCAGCACGCGTCGGGCGTGCGGGTCGAGGACGGCGAGTACGTGCTCGGGTTCCCGGAGCGCGACGAGTTGCGCGGGGACCGATTGTTGGTCGCGACGGGCCGCAAGCCCCGGACCGAGGGACTCGACCTGGACTCGGTGGGGATCGAGCCCGGCAAGCGCGGGATCGAGGTCGACGCACGGATGTCGGCCGGCGACGGCGTGTGGGCGATCGGCGACGTCACCGGCATCTGGCCGCTGACCTACGTCGGGAAGTACCAGGGACGCGTCGCCGCGGCGAACATCCTCGGGCGCTCGACGGAGGCCAACTACGACGCCGTCCCGCGCGTAGTGTTCACCGACCCCCAGGCCGCCTCAGTCGGGGAGGCACAGGGGCCGGTGTCGGCGACGGTCCCGATCTCCGAGGTGCCCCGGACGGCGACCTACACGCGCGAGTACGCGGACAGCCCCGGCTTCATGACCCTGATATCCGACGGGGAGCGGCTCACCGGCGCACACGCGCTCGGCCCCGACGCCGGCGAGTGGCTGCAGCAAGCTACGGTCGCGATCCGGGCCGAAATCCCGCTCGCGGTCCTGCGCGACACGATCCAGCCGTTCCCGACCTTCTCCGAGATCTTCCTCCCCGCATTCCAGCAGCTCGGCGCGAAGTAGCGTCGCGAGTCCGCGGGGACTTGAGCGACGGCGAGATCGGGCCAAACCAGATGGCGTGCAACGAGCTCGTTGCGCCCGTCACCGACGTCGACCAGATGCGGGAGACGATCGACGCCCTCGGCCGCCTTCCCGAGGAGCGGCTCGACCCCGAGGTGCGCGAGGAGCTGCTCGCGGCGTTCCGCGGCTGGCGGGGCACCTAGCGACGTAACGCCCGGCATGCCGGCGAGACTCAGTCTGGGTGCCCGAGATCAGCTTCACCAATCTGCTGTTGGTCGTCGCCGTTGCGTTCGCGGCCCCGTTCCTGCTCGGGCTGGCGCCCGGCGTCCGGCTTCCCTCCATCGTCGTCGAGATCGTCGCCGGGATCGTCATCGGGCCCGCGGTGCTCGGCTGGGTCGAGGTCGACGAGCCGATCGAGGTCCTGAACCTGATCGGGCTTGCGTTCCTGCTCTTCCTCGCCGGACTCGAGATCGACTTCGCGCGTCTGCGTGGACGGCTCCTTCGGCTTTCGGCGCTGGGGTACGTCGTCTCGTTCGGGATCGCGATCGCCGCGTGTCTCGCGCTCAAGGCGGGCGGCCTGATCGAGACCCCGCTGCTGGTCGCGATCATCCTCGCGTCGACCTCGCTGGGGGTGATCATCCCCGTGCTCAAGGACGCCGGCGAGGTCTCGTCGCAGTTCGGCCAGCTCGTGATCGCCGGCGCCACGATCGCGGACTTCTCGGCGATCTTCCTGCTTTCGATCTTCTTCTCGGGAGAGGGCGGGACCGGCGCGACGATCATCCTGCTCGCGAGCTTCGTGCTGCTCGCCGTTGTCGCGTACTTCGTCCTGCTAGGCGTCGAGCGCTCGAGGACGATCACTCGGGAGCTCGTGCGGCTCCAGGACACCACCGCTCAGATCCGGGTTCGCGGCGCGGTCGTCCTGATGATCGCGTTCGTCGCGCTCGCGGAGACGCTCGGCCTGGAGGTGATCCTCGGCGCGTTCGCCGCAGGCGCGATCCTCACGTTGGTCGACCGCGACCAGGCGATGACGCACCCGCTGTTCCGGCGCAAGCTCGAGGCGATCGGGTTCGGCGTGTTCATTCCGGTTTTCTTCGTCACCACCGGCCTCAACTTCGACCTCGACGCGCTGTTCGGGAGCACGAAGGCGCTCGTGATGATCCCGATCTTCCTCGCCGCGCTGCTCGCCGTGCGCGGGACCCCGGCGCTTCTATACAGACAGCTCGTCGGCGCGCAGCGAGCGGTGATCGCCGGGATCCTCCAGGCGACGTCGCTGCCGTTCATCGTCGCGGCCGCCGCGATCGGGATCGAACTCGGACTGCTGAGCCAGGCCGAGAGCGCGGCGCTGATCGCTGCCGGCCTGCTGTCGGTGATGATCTTCCCGGCTGCCGGCCTGGTGCTGCTGAGGCGGGCCGGTATGGCGCCGCCCGCTCAGGCGCCTGCCGAGCCCAGTGGGGCCGATCAGCCGACGATGGCCATGTAACGGCGGGTGGGACGCGGGACTAGCAACGGATGGGTGGTCAGCCGAGCGAGATCAGCGGTAACCGGTGAAGAGGCTCGACCCATCTGAGCGCAGGAACTTGTAGGCAATCACGACTGCCTCCAATCTCTGAACGCAGCCATTAGCCGGTCGCGCATCTCGGGCGGCACCTTCTCCTCGGGGATGTGCCCGACCGTCGAGACCGTCGTCCGCATCTGGTCGACGTACCACTCGCACCCCTCGCAGAAGTTGAGGTGCTGCTCGAACACCTCCGCCTCGTCCGCCGTAAGCGCGCCGTCGAAGTACTCGGTGACGAGCTCGACCACCTCCTGGCAGGTGACGTGGTCCGTCGACTCAGCCATCGAGATGCCTCTCGAGGGCGGCGCGGACGGTCGATCTCGCGCGGTGCAGCAGGACTCGTTGATTGCCGGCCGACACATCGACGACGTCGCACACCTCCTGCGCGGTACACCCGGCGATGTCCCGCATCGCGATCACGGCGCGCTGGGAGGCGGGAAGGGCCTCAACCGCGCGCTTCACCACGTCAACCGTCTCCCGGCCGAGGAGCCCTTCCTCGGGCTGGGCGCCCCAGTCGCTCGGATACGCGCTCCAGTGGCTGGCGAAGGCGCCAGCCGGCGGTCGGAACCGCTCCGGGTCAACGGCGGGCTCGTGCTCGTCCGCCGGCGCCAGCGAGGAGAACGGCACGCTTCGCGCCTCGCGTCCGCCACGCGTCTTCGCGGTGTTGACGAGGATGCGCAGGATCCAGGTCTTCAGCGATGAGCGGCGCTCGAAGCGATCGAGGCCTTTCAGCACGCCGAGCCATGCCTCCTGCACCACCTCCTCGGCCACGTCGCGGCTCTTCACGTACGTGCGCGCGACGCCGAGCATCGCCGGGTGGTAGCTCTCGACCAGCGACGCGAGGGCGCGCTCGTCCCCCGCCCGCACCCGCGCAAGGACCTCGGCCTCCTCATCGGCGGCTCCGGCAGCGGTCCCCGCGTCTTCCTGCACCTGGCCCAATCCACCGGGACCCTACCTTCAGCAGCACCCAAGCGAATCGAAGCGGCCGATCAACCCAGATTCGCTCGGCTCACACCGTTCATGCAACTGAACGCAAAATGGGTCAGCTGGGGGATTGACAAGGTGCCCTGCGTCCAGTAAGCGTTCCGAACAGGTACAGGCGATCGAGGGAGCTCATGATGCGGTTTGCTGATCTGCTCGGTGTTCTGCGCGGGGCGCGGGGCCACGGAGACCGCGGGCGTTCTGGGTCTAGTCGTAGCTGGGCCCGCGAGGGCGGCCGGACCAATCGAACGCGCGACGGCGGTCGGACCTGGACGCGGGCCGGCTGGCAACCCCGCTCACGCTGATCGATCCCCGGTCTTCCGGCAGTCCCCTCGGACCGCCGCGGAGACGGAAGCACGGGGGACGGTCCGCGATGGGCGATCCTGGACTCGAACCAGGGACCTCCGCCTTATCAGAGCGGCGCTCTAACCGACTGAGCTAATCGCCCGGGAGCGCCGATTGTAGTCGGCCAGGGAAGGAGCGCCGACTGGCTCAGCGGTGAGGGCGGAGGTGCCGCGCGAACCTTCGCAGCTCGTCGACACTATCGAACACCAGTTCGGCCTTGACGCCGCCCCGAAAGGCCCGG
>Ga0081538_10000600_pt1 | contig 39878 bp, 44 predicted proteins | sample TabmetS5T2R1_FD_71022 | JGI IMG/M metagenome (GOLD analysis project Ga0081538, IMG submission 71022) | Tabebuia heterophylla rhizosphere microbial communities from the University of Puerto Rico - S5T2R1 | ecosystem: Host-associated > Plants > Roots > Rhizosphere ... | reverse complement strand
AGCATAGTAACGACAGTTTCACATATGTCCATATGGGTATGTTTCTAGAAGAAGGAGGGGGAGTAGGAGAAAATAATTTTATTGTGGGCTATAGCCTTTTTCCTTTGCCTTGTTAGCTAAAGCCTGAGCTTGCGCTTGGGCCCTTGGCAGTACAAAGCCTGCGGTTTCCGATGTGAGATATCCTGCTTCTGCTGCAAGCGATCTTGCCTGCTGCTGTGCCTTGACCAAGAGCGGTTTGACTGTCTCCGGGGTCATATAGCCGGCTTCTGTTGCCAATACAAGAGCCTGCTCAAATGACCTGACAAGTTCTTCTTTGTATTCGTCTAAGTTGAGCTTGAGATCCTGCTCCTTGAACTGTAGCCCTTCTGAAATCGCAAAGTTGACTGAAATGCCGGCTTCAATCGGCTTGACATTTAGCTTGCTCAAAAGAGACGCAAGGGGTGTCGAAATTACATCTCCAGGTTTTGCAACTAATGTATCCTTGCTGACCCATATTGTTCCCTGGTCTATCTTAGTTGGAACATTTGCTGTCTTGAATTCCGACAGAACAGGACCAGGTGTAATCCCAGTGTTGCCTGATGGAACAAAAATTTCTTTTGTGGCGATATCACCGCCCTTGGCAGGAAGGAAGACTTTGTTCTGTGCGAATATCAAGTTGAGCTTGAAGGGGTTGATATTTGTGAATATTAAGGCACACTGGTCTTCTAGCTGCTTGCTCAGATTCTCAATGCCCGAAACACCCTTCACATTTTCAAATGCCCTAATAGCGACCTTGTTCTTTACTATCTTAATCTTGATGTCATTTCTGAACTTCTTGCGAATCATCATCAACTGTGCAGCTCGAACCTTGGTCATCTTTGACAAAGCAATAACATTATACTCTGTTGGAATCCGCTGAAGCTCTTCGTACATCAGCCGCTTCTTCTTGGGGTAGTGTTTACGAGTATGCGGTGCTGCTGCTGCCATCATTTCCTTCTGAGACATGCTTATTCTTTCTTCTCCTTAGCGTTAAGGGCACTCAGCTTAGAGGCCTTGCCCATCGTAAACTTAACCATGGCGTTTCTGATGTTTTTGTCACCTTGTGGCAGCTTTTTCTCAATTGCTGCAATTATTGCGCTTGCATTCTCTGCAAGCTGTTTATCATCCATTTTCTCGTCTCCTATCTTAGCAGAGACATTGAGTTGGTTTTTTGATCTCACTCTGACAGACTTTTTAAAACGGCCTGCAATAGAGTCCACAGGCGCCCCATATGGAAGTGGAGTTGGCATCTTGCCCTTTGGACCTAAAAACTGTCCAAGTGACCGACCAATCGTAGCCATCTGAGCAGTATCTGCAAGGAAAAAGTCATGTGCCCTTACAAGCTTGCGTGCTTCGCGCCTGTTGGTGCCGAGCCGATCAAGCTCGCTTGGATCCATTACTGCATCTACGCCTGCATTGCGTGCTCTACTGCCCATATCTCCTGTCGCAATTACGCAGACGCTTGGCTTCTTGCTTGGATTGTGAGGAATGGCTACTACCTCATTGAGGCTAAATCCCTTCTTTATATCAATATCCTTGAGAACAACAGTCAATTCTGCAGACTGAGTGAAGTTACGACTGGTAGCTCCTTCTCTCGCCCTTTTCACCAGTTCTAGCAATTGGTTCTGGTTTACCATTATCTTTGAACATGCTCAGAGCATATAAAGCCACTTTTTAACCTTTAGGACTTTTAGATTGTCGTCGTAGGCTGAGCTATGTACAATAGAAAAAGCTCTGAGAAGGAGGAGAAGGACATGAGCCTAAAGGGGCAGCTAAAAAGACTTGATAAAGATTAGCTGGAAAATCTGAACGTAGCTAAGCGTCATGTATTGAAGAGTTAGTTGTACAACTCTTGGTACAGCAAGTGGCGAATCAACAATAAAGTCATACCAAAGCGAGAAGACATAGGCTTCCAGTGTTGCAATAAGAGGCGACAAAGTCATCTTGGTTGCTTTTCCTACTAAGAACTCCCTTTGCCTTTGTATGTAAGCTGTTGTTTACAAAAAGGAAAATTGTGCTTGATAATGGTAGATCTTTTCTGATAAAGCGTGCAAGAGTGTCTCTTATGTATATATACATCTCTTGGTTTATGGTCACTAACTCATATTTCGACAGCATTGATAAGATGTTTATGCAAAGATATCCCATAAATGATAACACATGTTGTACTATATGATTCACTGCAATGACGAGACAAAAACAACTTGGAAATCATTCACTTTGTTATGGGGAAGTCGGTGGTGCCGGGTCTTAACACAACAATTTTTGTATCAAGATAAAGGCTTAAAAAGGGTTAAAAGCGTGCAAATTAATTAACTTCATGCGTGAAATACGAAGGTTTCTTGATAAATTAGTCTTAGGAGGTAAAGAATTGTGGCCGGAGGATACGTTTTAGGTAATCAGGATAGCGAAATAGCAAGGCTCGAGGTACAAGCGACCTTGTTTGAGCCTCTAACGAAACAGACACTATTAAATGCAGGTCTGAAGGAGGGCATGAGCTGCATCGATATTGGATGCGGTTCTGGCTCTGTAACCAGGTTGATGGCTAGGATAGTAGGCAAGACTGGGCGTGTGGTCGGCGTGGATATTGATAACACATATTTGCAGTACTGCATTCAGAACAACAGCCCAAGGCAAAATATCGAGTTTGTCTATGACGATATTTGCAAAAGCCGGTTAGATAGGGAGGAAAAATTTGATATCGTTTATTCAAGGTTCATGTTTCACCATTTGACTGACAGAAAAGAAGCTGTGCGCTCTATGAAGAGGCTTACAAAGAAGGGTGGCACAATAATGATCCAGGATCTAGATCATGCACCTGGCTCATGGCTTTGCTACCCGGAAAATAAAGTTGTCAACACGCTCAGAAAAGTATATGTTGCTCTAATCAAGAAGGGAGGAGGTGACCCTCTGGCAGGCAGAAAGCTTTACAAACTGCTGATTGATGAATCAGTTAATGCAAATGTGGATTGCTACTCACCTTGCATCTTAATGGGCCAAGAGCCACATAGCTCCCTTGGATGGCTGCTGGCAGAAAGCATTAAGCCGCAAATTTTACAGCATAGGATGCAAAGCGAGCAGGAATACTACAATATGTATGAAGGATTGAGAAGGCTTGCCAAAGATAAAGGAAGTTTTGTGACGTATGCGAGGTTGTTTAGTGCGGTTGGAAGAAATAGTGAATAAGGACAAGCTGCTCCCATATAGTCGGTAGGCCAGAGCTTGATTAACAACATCAAAGATGTGATGAATCGTTGTTCCTTGTCCATACGTTTAGTAGCACAGGTGGTATCGTTAGAGTGACGTTTTATCATACTGCAAGTGGTAAGATAAATGCGATCGAATTTACATCTGAGAAACCCAATAGTGATACTTTACTCTGTATACATGGATTTTGCTGCGATGCAAGAGTTTTTACATATGTTGGAAGGAAACTATCCAGTACGGGTTACAATATTGTCAGCATCGATCTGCCAGGACACAATATGTCGGATGGTAAAAAGGGTGATTTAGATTTTGGTGCCTGCATCAAATCTATTCATCAAATAGTTACACAACTAAAGAAGAGATCAGGGAGGGTGTTCATACTCTCCCATAGTATGGGCTGCATTTTTGCACTTTGGTATGCACATTTATTCAAGGCTTCAATTGATGGGTTGATTCTGCTCTGTCCCTTCCTCAGGGTTCCCAATATGAAACGGCGGTATGATGCAGAACCTAATGCTTTGAAGCTAATCCTTCTGTTTTTTGCAAGAACATTTACGCCGAATAAACTCGTTAACATCATAGAGGCTTTCCCAGCATACGTAAAGGCGGGCGGTGACGAAATTGCATGGATGATGAAAGATTCGCAGGTAAATTTCAGGTATTCCTATCGATTTATTGTTGATATATTTGCAGTGAGAAACAGCAAAATATCTGAACTATCTGATGTTGGCAACACTCCAGTACTCATCTTGCATGGAAGAAAAGACAGAATGATTTATCTCCAAGTATCTGAAGAATTTTTCAAGTTACTTGACACCGACATGAAGCAAATCAAGGTATTTGACTGTGATCATTGGTTCTACGATGCAATTTTTTATGATCAATCTTTCTCAAGACACGGCGAGGAATCAAGGATGAAAGTCATCTTATGTATAGCAGACTGGCTAGAATCTAGAGCTAGCAGAAGCTAAAATGCATCTTTCTTTGGATCTGTACTAGTTAGTAGACAGCCTGACAAGTGATGTCCTATTTTTTCTGAATGCTTTCAATAAACTGCGGAACCTTGGCGTCCTTTACCAGGGTCCGGTAATATGATATGAAACGCTGGGCCAGGTACGGATCATCATAATGAGAAATTGCTAGCGTGAATTGTTCGGGATTGATATAATCTGTAGTTTCATAGCAGACGGTAGTACCATCAACTACCATGAAACTCGCCGACAATTTTGCTTTCCTAAGCTCGAATTGCTGAGAATGGATTATCTTGTTTACTATTTCAAAAGTTTCCCTGTTTGGCGGGACTCTCAATATTGCATTAAGTCTATTTTCGACGCTTATCTGGTCCGGCAAACCGTCTAGCATATGCATCATGAGACCCTCATTAGCTATTTTATGGAACATCAGTTTCGAGAAATGAGGATCGTGATAGCGGGTTGCTAGATATACTTCTTTCTGTGCACTTTCCAATAGTCTTGTTACTTCAAGAACCAGCTTATTATAGTCCTTAATAACTGAAAACCCTGAAAGATGTGTCCCATTTACAATACTTTTCAAGCTAGTGCTTTGTATCATTTCCTCAATTAATTTTTCCTTCTCACGCAAAGGAAAATCTTGTCTCGACTTTAAGACATCAACAGCCTTTAGGTTCCAGTAATTGGCTATAATATCCTCAAGGGGCTTGATTTGCCCATTATAGATAAGCGAGCCGAAGGTTGTGGTTCTGTATATTGAATCACGTTTCTCTATAACACCTATATCGCGCAGACGTCTGAGCCGGCTATAGAATTGCTTTTTGCTAATATTGACTTTATCGCTCATTGAAGGACCCTTCAGGCCATAATATGCCATCTTGATTATATTTCTCGAATGCCTATCTGCCAAAGTAGCAAAAACCTGCTCTATATTGGTAGCTTGACCGCTCATCCTTATTGACTAGAGTCGGTCGATATTTAACGCTTATCTCAACAAAAACGCGCTATTGTTACTAGATTAAGACAAAAAAGGTGCAAATATGATGGATTTTACATATAATACGCTATTTAATCATTATGAAGACACTTTGTCCGGTATTGCTCTACCGCCGAGCAGTATCTACTGCCAGGCAACATTTATGCAGAAAAATACAGCTTATATTCCGTAAACGGATATATGTTGTAAATATTTACTTAAAAATGAAACTCTACTTTTAAAAAAAGATGATGTCTTACCGAGCTATGGCAAGTATTATGGGTCGACGCCGAAGCGAAGACATACAGCATACTACTAGGCGAGATGCTCAAGTTTCTTTTTTATACTCACAGTTAATACTCTTTAACTCTCGCAAGAAACATGGGTTGCTTTATTCCGTTGCAACTGCAGCAGGTCTATTTTGCATCCCTGGCATTCTAAATGGAATAGATTCAGAGACAGAAGTCCAGCTACTAATCCAAAGAATTATACCGGCTCCCTTCATTACGTTAATGATTGCAGTAGGCATGTACATTCTCAATGATGTTGTTGATGCAGATTTTGACAAGACCAACTTGAAGAGCAGGCCCATACCCTCTGGCCTGGTTTCAAAGAAACAGGCATGGACTTTCATTATGCTTACAAATGGGGCGGCTCTTGGAATAGTGATAGGTACACATGCTATAGCTAGTATTATTTTTGTAATGCCGATGATACTCATTGGGATATTCTACTCTACGCCTAAAAAAATCGCGCTTATGAATCGATTTGTGGTCAAGAATATCGCTATCGCGTTCTTTTATATGCTGTGTAATATGCTTGGCATCATCTGGGGCTATGGTATAGAGCTAGCAATCAACAATCCAGTTGTAGTAATTAACACTGTTACAATGTCAGGCATCATGATATTTGTCGGCTCAACAATCAACGATTTGGGAGATATTAAAGGAGATAAGGCAGCAGGCAGACGTACAATTCCAATTGTACTAGGCGGCGAAAATACCATCAAGATGTTTGTTGTTCTATTGGTGAGCATGCCAACAATATCTTGGACGCTTTATACAACACTTGTTGAGCACCATAGTATAATCATGATGATGACTCCTATGTCAGTAACTTTCGTGGCATCACTTGCGCTACTCAGAATTGCTAACATACGGAAAGTCTTTGAAGATATGAGACTAATGCGTGAGCAACACAAAAAATGGTTCCCGCTCTATATGATACTGCAATTAGGCATGGTAGTCGGATCCTTCTTGCCTTTATGAGAGGAAATAAGTACTTTTGTTAAATATAACGTAACCTTTATATATCAAATATTAGAAAAATTCCCTAAAAAGGTAACTATTCTCCCAGATCCGCACCCAATAGGAAATAAATATATAATAACCAGTCTGGTTCTCTTCTAAAGATGAGTGCCGGCTATTGGTCAAATCTCAAGCATCGACAGCATCAGTTTTGAGAACCATTGCTGATGATAAATCATTGGAGTTATTCACAACGGTTGCCCTAGAGACGATTGATAGTAAGAATCTTAAGAACAGGACCAAGCTTACCCGCAAGCAGTATTACTCAAGGCTTTCGAGGATGACAAGAGTTGGCCTTGTGAGACGAAAGAATGGTAAATATATTCTTACCACTTTAGGCAAGATTGTTTACGAGTCCAAGGTTACAATAGAAAATGCACTTAACAACTATTGGAAGCTCAAGGCGATTGACTCACTTGAGACTTCTAATGAAGTTCCAAAAGAGGAGCAACAGAAGCTAATTGAGACACTCCTTGACAATGAACAAATAAGAGGAATTCTTGAAAAAAGATTCTCTACTGAGACAGCAACTACTACTGTAAAGACAGTCACCGGCAGATAGGTTTGCTGCTGTAAATGGGTCACATGTCTTTGCAACTTCTATTACACATCTCATCATAAATACAAAAGAAGAAGATGAGTTGTATTACGTGCATTAGAGAGTAATAACGCCTTAGCACAGTAATAATATGCCAAAACTACTTCAAGAATATTCATCTTATTCTGTCTATTTTCTTAAAGTATTTGTGAATAGATGACCCATATTGAAGTGCCTTCTTGGACTTCATTGCCGATTCTTCGGGCACACCTAGTGCAAGAGCTACCTCTCGCAGAATGTGTTTTCTTATCATGTCATCAGGTCCTTTGATCTTTTGGTCAATAGGAATAGTCTTAGCAAATTGGATGAATTTAGAGGAAAGAAACGGTAGTTGGACTTGTATCCCTAATTGAGCTGCCACGGTTTTGATTTCCTCTACGAGAGCAAATTCATTGACCAGGCTCACTTCCATTAACCTGTTTATCTGTGCTTCTCCATCACAATAGACTTTACGATATCTGTCATAGCCGCAGAATAGCTCATCGCATCCGTTCGCACTCAAGACTACGTTTAGGTCATTCTGCCTTGCAAGCATAGAGACATAAAAATAGGCTATGCAGTTTTCAATATGAGAAGTATTTGAGCACTTAATTGCTTGCCGTACATGCTGCAGTTTTTCTTGAAAGTCGCCATAATCGATCTCGTATAATCTATGATCCATACCCATTTTTGATGCCATACTTGTTGAGAATTTAATATCATGAGAGCCGGGAAAACCTATCGTCACAAGCGTAACTTGCTTCCTGAGATGATGGCACAACTTGGCAAGAAGAGAGCTGTCTACCCCACCTGAGAAAGCCACCCCTACTCTTGGAGTTTCTGAAATATTCTCAGAGACTGCATCGTAGAGAGCCTGTCTTAAGGCAATCAATATCCTTTAGATCTCCTTTATGCACAGATAAAAGCACACAAGATAGAAAATACGATTTATATAGATAATCTGGATCAAATTCTGTTGAATAGGAATAGAAAAAATGAACAAAGAGAGGATCGTCCTTAACAGCGATCTCAGGTATATAGACAGAGGCAATTTGCTCCGGAGTAGATCAGAATTATCTGTTGCAAAAATGTTGTCATTTCTTAATCAGAAATATGAGTATGATGTCAATATAAGGATGCCAGACGGTGAGTCTTCGAAAGTTGATTTTAAAACAGGAGACAACAAATACATCGAAGTTGTGGATTCTGAAGAGGATGCTATCAAGTTTAAGAATATACGCGAGAAGCTGCCAACAGTTGATATAGTTGCTGTAGGCCACTCAAAATATGTAAGCAGAACAAATGAAATAGACTCGCTTTTCTTTTTCGATAATGGTGATCGTATACATACTGGCTCGATCTTCATCGAGGATCCAACTCTTGCATTTGACTATGCACATATCCTGCCGCTGGTAGAGAAATGTTCTGTTCTCCATGGTCACACATCTACTGTAATGGTGGAGATAATTGGTAGCATGAAGAATAATTTAGTACTTGATTTTGGAGAAGCAAAGAGGATAATCAAAGAGACACTCGATGCAATAGATCACAAGTTCTTCATTAACAAGAAATACTTGCTAAAGGAAGATGAGCTCCACTATTATGTGGCATTTGAGGGACCAAAAGGATATTTTAGCCTTCAGTTGCCAAAGTCAACTACGTACATGCTGTCGGGAGAAGCAACTGTAGAGAAGCTTTCTTTGGAAATAATTAAACTGCTTGCACCCAAAATGCCCAAGAATGTAGATGCCCTTGGAGTGTACATCTATGAAGGAATCAACAAAGGCGCTCATATAATTGCCGGTATAAAGAAAGAGAAGTAGTAGATGAGGAGCGATAAGGCTCTTGTAATGCTTTCAGGCGGTCTAGATTCTGCTACTTGTCTTTACTGGGCAAAAGAAAAATATTCAGAAGTGATTGCAGTTACGTTCAACTACTTTGGTAGACTTGTACAGGAAAAACGAGCCAGTATCAGACTGGTCAAAGCTGCAAGGATAAGCAACCTAATCGAAATAGATCTGCCGTTTATAAAGGAAGCAGGTGACTCCTCCTCCTATTATTACAATGGCCACTTCAAAAAGAACCCCTCCCATTCTGGTACCCAAGAGTCATCATATGTGCCAGCTAGGAACATGATATTCTATTCAATATGTGCACACTATGCAGAATACCTCGGTGCCAAATGGATCATTGGAGGTCACAATCTGCATGACGCTAAATTCTTCAAAGATGCTTCAAAAAGATTCACAGATAAAATAAACACCCTTTTCAGAGAAGGATGTTTATTGTGCAATGACCAAGCATATCAAATACTGCTTCCTCTTGCAGAGATGAATAGAAAGCAGATAATTAGACTTGCTATCAAACTCAAAGCGCCTATAGAACTGACATGGAGCTGCCACAGAGAGGGGACTATTCACTGCGGAGTCTGCTATGCATGCAGGCAAAGACTTGAAGCTTTTGATGACCTTGGCCTCAAAGACCCAGTCTTTCTGTCTGTCAAGTGATCCTGACTTCCATTATCTTGTCGCTGCTCAGCCTGATGTTGCTGAGGTGGATAGTGTCAAACGAATTGATGGCTGTTTGGATTTGTAAAATGCAATTGCCTGGACTGACATTTCTAATCACACCAAATCCTAGTACATTACCTTTTGAACCAAGCCCGACGAACATTCCCGTGATATTTTCTGGCTCTAGCTGCTTTATGGGCGGTTGTAATAGATTGGACTGCAAAAGAAAGTTATTCATGTAATCGAACTTAACTTGCGAAAGATTCACTGTATAAGACCCATTGCCGACGTAGCGCAGGAACTGATCGCGCCTGCGGCTCAAACGCTCAAGCCTTGACTTGTATGCCTGACTACTTGGACTAGCGTACAGAATCTGGTATGACTTGATCTTAAGCATATCAAGAAGCAGTAGCAATACATCTTCACCCAAGCATATTATTACGTCAGGATGCAACTCTTCTGCAATCATTGCCTTGTATTGTAAGCCATCGTTCCTCACGTAGCCGTCTGTGTTGATAATGCATATATCGGCAACAGGGCCACTCCTGTCAAGTAGAGACCTCAATTTTTTTGCAATCAACCCCTCAAATCCTATGGGCGATATGCTTCCAAGAAATTCGAACAAATTGTTGTTGATATTAACATCACGAAGATCAACTACCTGTTTTGAGAGAACCGCAGCTCCTATGGCAGTAGGTGGCGCAAGATCGCCCTGACCAATGTCTCCATCTATAACGATTGGAACAAGCCCACGGCTGATTGCCATATTAGCAAGATAAATCGCGAGCGTTGACTTGCCAGTGTCAGTATCTCCGATGAGCATCACTTTTGTAGTAGTTTTTTTGCCCGCAGTAATAGCATAAATCTGCTCGGCAACACTTCGCCACATTGAGGTTCCTGCTACCTTAGGATCCGCCCACCATATTCTAGCGCCGTATCCGAGCCGGGCTTGCAGCTTACACCATCTGTCGTTTGGCTCAAAAGGAAGCGCCTTGCCAGCCCTTACCTTTACTGTTTGTCCAGACACATCACTTGCAAGGACATGACAGGCGCCCTTTACAAATACCGTTGCCGGACCCTTCACCATTGCAACCTTAAGCGCGTGACTCATCCCTCTTGTGTATTGCTGTATATACTGCTGGCTCCAAATACTTTTTTCTAAAGCTGAGCATTTGACGACTCCCCTATATGAATTCTAAACCTTTGTTTCTCTACTAGATCGTTTTAGCGCTTAAATTGTCGGCCTCGATCAAGTTTAGCCGTGATTAATAGAGGCAATTCCTAAATAGGTCTCTCTAAAGAGTTATACCCATAAGATATGCCTCGATGCATTGCCTTCCACTCATATAAGGGCGGCACTGGCAAAACAACAATAGCGTGTAATCTAGCCGCCATGTTATCACTTAGAGGATATAATGTATCATTACTTGATCTTGATGTTTATGCGCCTAGCCTTCATGCCTACTTCAATTATTCTGCGAATAAGTGGATAAATGATCTCTTGTTTGAGAATTCGGACCTGAATGAAATAATGGTCGACATGACATCTACCCTAACCAAGCATGCAGCAGAGAAAACTGATAGGAAGATAGGAAAGTTATTGGTAGGTTTTTCAAATCCACAAAAGGAAGAGATCTACAAATTAGAAGGGAGCATGAAGACTGCCAATGCCAATATACAGCTTCTCAGAAGATTTGTTCAATTACGGGAAGATTTAATATCAGATTTTGAATCTGATTATGTTATTCTAGACACAAGCCCAGGTATCAGGTATTGGTCTATTAACTCGCTAGCTATTGCAGACATACTGTTCCTTACACTCAAGTTCGGGGATCTTGATATTGAAGGCACTATAAAAATGGCAAATGATATCTATGGCTCATTTACAAAGTTTGGATCGAAATCCTTTCTCCTCTTGAACTTAGTCTCTGGTTATTGTATTCCACGGACCTATCTTCATAGCTCTCAATCTGCAGATAAGATGAGTAGCAGTATGGCAGCTGAAGGTACTGCCATAGAAATACAAACATTTCAGAATGAACTTGGATCCGATACTTTTCTTTCTGATCAAACCAAGATGGAATTGATATCTGCTATCCCTTGCTATTGCGACATCCAGTTTCAGAAAAAAGAATTTCTAACAGTGCTGCAATACCCAGATCATCCTTTCGCAAAACAGCTTGAGCAGCTTGCCATGACAAAACAGATAGGAGTTTAGAGGTGGTATATTGATTGTCGACTCCTGATAATAATTTAAGTCACACTCAGAGCTATAACAATAATAATAGTAGTGGTCTCTTGATTCCCGGAATTTATCTGCCCCTTCAAAGCATAGGCTCAAGGATTCTACTCCTCTCCGGTCCTTCAGGTGTAGGCAAAACAATGTACTGCAGACAGTTCCTGTTAGAAGGATTGCTCAAAGGGGAAAAATGCATATTCATAAGTACAGACTTGAGCAAAATACAATTTAACGCGCTCTTTTCTGATGTTGAAAATAAGACTATTCTTGATCATATGGATTTTATCAATCCATGCGAGGGTACTTCGTTGTCTCATAATGAGACAGAAATTTCTAGTAAAAGGCTAGCGACTATAATACTTTCAGACCTAGAACGTAGCCTTGAAATCAGACCCGCAGGTGAAACAGAGGCGCAGGCATCTTCAAAGCAGATGATGAAGGAGGATGATGAGGATGTCGTAGGCAATACTAGCAAACGAGTACGATTAGTAATTGATTCAATGACGCATGCACAACTCTTGCTTGGAGAAAGGACCTTAATAGAATTTGTAATGGACTTGACGCGCCTCTTGAAAGGTTTGAATGTGACTGCAATACTTACATTGACTACCTCGTCAGTAGATCAGAGAATGGTTAGTAATCTCAGTTCCATAGTAGACGGCATTATCGAGATGAGGTTAAAAGAAGATTCTAACGACATGACAATTAGAAGCATCAGATTGCGCCATTTGAAAGGAAGTTATTATGATCCTAAATGGACTAGTTTTAAAATCTCTAGCGACGGCACTATTATTTTTAGGAATGCACAGCATTCATCTACTAGAGCTTCCGCCCAATTTACGTGCGCGCTTTGTGCCAAGCCAATATTAGGAACGCCATTGGTTAAATCAGATCTTATATTTGACAGCAAGGAGTGTATGGAGATCTATTATAGACTGGAAAACGCATATGGTTCAAAGATATCAGATACAGGATTACCATCGGAAGCTTTTCACGCAAGCTTTTTCTATGTTGATATAGTTGGTCTTTCTGATCCAACGCTGTCGGTGAAAAACCAAATTCAGAAAATTCAGGCCTTGAATGAGCTTATTCATTCTTGTGATTCGTTCAGAAAGACGTCAGCAGGAAAGAGGATCATTTTACCGTCAGGTGACGGAATGGCAATTGGATTCCTCTCAAGCTCAGAAACTCCATTAGAACTTAGCATTCAGCTTCACCATAAGATACATGCATATAATCAACAGAAATATACAGCAGATTCATTAGGAGTACGAATTGGGTTAGGATCAGGGCCCGTATTTACGGTGAGTGATCTCAATAATGTACAGAACATATGGGGGCCTGGCATTATACTTGCTCGCAGAGTCATGGATGCAGGTGATAATGGTCACATACTCATAGCAGAAAAATTAGCTGAAGAGTTAATTTCATTAAAAGATGAGTATCGCAGAGTAATTAATCTGATTTCCAACAAATACAGGATAAAACACGGGCAAGAAATAAAATTGTATTCGGCTTATTCTAAGGACTTTGGCAATCCGCAAATTCCCGCCAAGGTTTTTCTCTGAATAGCAAGTTAGAATAAAAATAATTAGAGTGTTTTGAGATGTTACTCTTTGAGCATCATGCAAAAATCATTGCCATATACACTATGAAGTCTCTTCAATATTATAGCACACTCATCTTTATCAACTGTGTAATAAGTTCCACCGACTTTTTGCGTGATACTGTCTGCTTTGATGACTCGACCACATAGTGCACATCTTTGTTGTTGTTCTTTGCTCCTCAATGTATGTATTCAGCCAACAACCAGTGAAAGAAAGAAAGCTCTGATATATTAACTATCTAGAGCACGGGATGGATTTGTTTGGTGATGATCGTAACATGTTCTTTTACCTCTCCCTCTCCCTTTCGTGCTAGCTACGTTATAGCAGGAAATTCTTAGGTCTAAAGCAATGCCACCATGTAGAAACCTGTGTGATAGACTAGCATATCCATGCTTTCCCTCGCCTAGCCCATATGCCTTGGGCCTTAAATATTGTACAAAATGTGCGAAGTATTTTGAATCTAGTACTATTCGATGTCCATGCTGCAATAGACAACTAAGAAGACAGGGCAAGCGACGACAGAATAGGAGGGGAGCTAACCAATGTTAGGAGTCTATCTTGAAGATGATGATGATGATAGAGTCAGTATCATAGTTTACAGAGAAAATAGGATAAATTGCGACTTATGTAATCAGGAGGCGTTCATCTTTCAAGAGGAGGGTAACTATTGCCTAAATTGTTGGCAAGATAGAACGGAGCCAAACATCGCTTAAGGAAGAACATAAGAAGGCTATAGCAGGATCTTAATCTGCCTAGATGTTCTAGAAGCCACATTTAGATTTGTTAAAAGTTCATTTTGATCCAAAAACCAAGGATGGAACGGATAACATTCAACACTCCCCTTCAAACAAGGCACTTTTATTAATAGACAGTAGTAGGAGTCGATCAGTATTATGCATGAGATGATCAAGAGAAAAGTGGAGAGGATGCTTGAGGGTCGGGACCCTGCTCATGATTTCCACCACATCATGCGCGTCTACAAGAACGCCAAACTAATAGGCCATCACGAAGGCGCTGACATGGATGTATTGCTTCCAGCGGTCCTGCTGCATGACATTATTGTCTATCCGAAAGGAAGCGCCATGTCTTCAAGGTCATCAGATGAAAGTGCTGAGTTGGCAGAAAACATCCTACAGAGCCATGGATACTCTCAGTACGAGATAAAGAGGATATCCTACTGCATACGGTCGCACAGCTATACTAAGCGATTAGTTCCAGCAAGCCTTGAAGGGAAGATCCTGCAAGATGCAGATAGGCTTGATGCGCTCGGTGCGATAGGAATAGCGCGTACGTTTAGCATTAGCGGCTCTGAAAAGAGGACATTTTACAAAGCTGACGACCCTTTCTACCGATCTAGCAGAGAGTTAGACGACAGACAGTGGACCCTAGATCATTTTCAGACAAAGTTACTGAAATTAAAGGACTTAATGCACACTAAGACTGCCAAGAAAATCGCACAAGAGCGTACTACATTCATGATGCTTTTCATCAGACAGCTACAAAAGGAAATCATCTAGCCATAGTCTACATAATACTTGTAGCGCTTTTCTACATCCTTATTTTCTCCTGCAAGCACCTTTGCAATTTCCCTTTCTAGACTTTTCTTTGCCTGTTCCCGGAATTGATCGGCTTCCGCTGTCTGTGGAAAAGAGGCAAGTGTGTACTCAAAGTGCCGCATGAATTCCACAACCTTATGTCGGAATTCTTCCTGAGATGGACGCTTGTTGCCCTCGAGCTTAAACCAAGATGTTGCGCAAGCAGTAGAGTAGAGCTTGGCAAAATCTTCTATCAGCCTATCTATCTCAAAATAATCGGTGTTCATGATTGAGGCTATCTCCTATTAGTTGTATGTGTATTTCTATGTGTAGATGTGCATGAAGATGTGTAGGATGTGCTTCTGATTTGTTGGTAGACACATAAGTGAAAATCTATGTTCATTGCCAAAGGCGTAGAGGATGTCTAAGATAGGATAGTGCAGAGGCTGCAGCTGATCTGTATGAGTTACATTATCATAGGGTTCTATCAACCACTTATCACATATTATCATCATGATTCTGATCTTTAGTGATTCTCCTCCAATTTTCTACTCATCTGTGACCCGTAGTAGTCATCGACAAGTGCCGCCGCCTCCTCCCGTTTAGTCCGGCTCTTCCTCCTGTGATAACCTGATAACAGCTCTTCCCAGAAGACTCATGGATTCTTCACTAGAAGATACAGGTGTGCGTCCACATCTATGGCAAGAATTCAATCCTTTTGATAGGCTTTTAATAATAATAATTATTCCTGATTATTTACCCTGAAATCTTAAATGAATGGCTAGACATCCATTTATCAACAAGGAGACAAATGGCAAGAAAAAAGCTCTTAAACAAGAGGGCGGTGATAATAGCATCATCTCTAGCTGCAATTCCTTTGACTGCAGTGTTAATTGCTGCCGTTACTCATAGAGGAAGGCGTAAATCTCTACAAACAAGTAGATTTTTAGGGCAGACCAGGTCAAAAATGAGTCTTGTTATTACTGGTGATACACACAGTCGGCAACAGAATGAGAAATCAGAAATGCAACCACAATCTCCTTGGAAAGGATCTGATACAAAAATAACAGCGGCGAGTACAACTACAGGTGCCACCACCGTTTCTACCAACGAAATTGTTGATGACAAAGATATTGTTACTACTCCTAGAGAAGTACCATCGCCAAAGGTATCTTCTGGTATTATTTCTGATAGCGCCGCAATAGCTTCTTCTTCTTCTTCTCAAACTCAAAGAGAGGAAGAAATATCAGTTTCCGACGAAGCTAAGAAGGCAGGAGAATCGGTGAAAGAACTGCTCGTCACAGCTATCAAGGAGGCAAGAGATTCTGCAAAGGGAACAGGAAAAAGGCTGAAGCAACAAACTATCGATGTTGCTACTACAGTTGATTCAAAAGATACTCATTCCTTAGAAGACAATATGAATGCCTTGGTCACCCTCTTTGAGGAGACTATGACTGAGATCCGTAAAGAAAGCTACAATCGTCAGATAGAGTTGTTGGAGAGCTATAAAGATCTTTTACGTACACACATTAAGGTAGTCAATGCAAGACGCAAAATGGCAAGCAAACTAAAACCTGGCGCTTGATGCACAATCTAATTCCCAAGCTTAGTTTTCAACATCAATCACAATTACTACCTCTATCTTTCTTTAACATGTTATGCATTTACATCGGCAAAAAGGATAAGCGCCATATACCCATTATAATTTGTTGAGACTATAAACATTCAGCCCCTTAATTTAACTCCAAAAATTGGGTATAAAAATAAGCCCACTCTCAAATTGGTTTAAATCTGCCATCATGAGATCTTGTAATATACTTGAGCGCGCAGAAAGATGTATTGATTTCTCTGGCTGAAAATTCCATAATAGCAGGAAATGATCTACATGGCACTATAGTCATTAATTACAGTGGAAGGTTTGACAGTGTAGTAATAAATTCCCAGATAGAGAACTCAAATGATATATTCTCATACACTAGCCTCAACGGCAATAACATCAAACATCCTTATGCACGACTTTCAATTTTTAAGTCAGAGCTTGCAGGTAGAAATACCATCAATTTTACCGCCACTACTAACCATGTTCCTGTTGAAGGTAATGAATTCACCACCGCTAAATTCCGCGTATCGATAATACAAGAACATAAAGAAGTAGTAAGTGACGTTGCCTTTACAAAAATATTAAAGGCTTAAGCAAAGCTCTCTACGATTTCGACGCTGGCTTGCATCCATGGATGTGGCTCGCAGTGATATGGATACTCTCCAACTTGAGTGAAAGTAAATTCAAAAGTCTCGCCGGGCATAAGAATTGCGCCTAGCTGCTCGATCGAATTAAACTCTCCATTAATAAGATCTACATATCCGTCGTCTGTAGTTACTGTGTGGCCAGTGACATCATTGTTGGTCCACACTACCTTATTTGATATTCCTATTGTTCCACGCGCGTCCCTTGGAACAAAAAACTCGCCGTTAGTTTCCAGAGAAGAACCTTCTGCAATGCCTACCTCTGTAACCTCAGGAGGATTAAGCACTTCTTCTGGAAGGGTAGGCTTCGCGTTGGCCTGCGGAATATAGACAAACTGGTAGTAACCCATGCTTACAGCAACTGCGACAACAAAAGTGATGACGCTAATGCCGCCTGCGTGGTTCACCATATAACTTGATCTTAGAGATCAAAGATTTTCACATATAAAGCTTGTTTGTTAGAAAGTCTTTTTGTCTTGGCTCTCTTTACTAGCGGCTGATGTAGGTTGAGCATGATCAAATGTCTGTGCAGTCTTGGCACTTGCGCCGCCTCCTCCTCCTGCTCCTTCTGATGCTGCATGCTTTTGTTGTTGCTGCTGGGCGAGCTGCGCCGTCTGTTCTGAACTAACTCTTGCAGTCACGGTCGGTGGAGCTGCCATGGGCTTTTGTGTCTCGCCGGCAGTTGTCACAGGTGCAGGCTTAGCCGGGGCAGGCGCAGCTACAGGTCTAGACGGAGCAGGTGGGACAGGTCTAGGCGGCGGTGCCTTCGCACGTGCTCTGCCGTATCTATAGATATGGAACATTGCTGCAAAGACCAGCATCATTATGCCTACTATAAAGAGTGAGTAGTTCTTCATTCCTTGAAGTACCGCATAATATGCAGAGACGTTGAGATAGACTTGGAAAGCAAGCAGTGCTATAAACAATATGTATATCCACTTTTGTGAGATATTTATTGAACCTTTAGGCGGCTTCTTGGGCTGAAGCTTGGCATTTGCTTCTGCATTCTTCGCTAGCTTTATCATCATGTAGGTAAACCCAAACGATAGGGGAACGAGCAATATCATTACTGTGTAAAAGAATATTGGGTCAATTACCAATCTTTCAAGTAGTGCCTTATTTCTATCAGGGTCAATATAGAACCCCCAATATGTGGTAACAATGATCTGTGCAAGGCTAGTGATGCCTATCGCCGTGATAATCGGTCTATCCTTCCAAGAGAATTTCTTGTACTTGTCTATAAACGGAATAATCAGTAGCACAAATATGAACAGCCCTGGCCAAGCGACACCTGTGATAAACTTGTCATACATAGTACGTAAAAAGGCGTAAAGCCCAGTAAGATACCACTCAGGAACTGTGATACCAGGTGGCACTTCAGGTTCAAAAGGCAGTCCAAGGCCCACAGGGAACACTCCGCCTGTCAGCATAATTGCACCTGAGACTGCCATGACCATCGGCACGTCAAATACGAGAAACCTTGGAAAGTGGACAAGCATGAGCCCAAGCATTGCTATAGGCAGCAGGAATACATGGAAGGCATAGAATCTCAGTATGAAATCATGAAAGCCTGCGCCAAAGAATGCTTCTCTCATCTGAGGTCCAAGTACTGGTATTGAGTTGGTTAGCGATGCAGCAATAGATATTGCAAGTTCAGCGCGCTCACTAAAAATGATATCATAACCTGTAAATGCTTCAAGAATTGTCAAGACACCAAGTATGACACCTGTAACCCACAATATCTCGTTTCGGATTTTGTACCGTCCGCTGAAGTACTGATAGTACATATGGAGCAGTGCCATCATAACCATCGCATTTGATGCATGATAATGGATGTTGCGTATGTGGAATCCATACGGGATGGTATCGTTTATGTTCTCGACACTGGTCCACGCCCTGTCAAGGATAGGTTCGTACCACAGCATGAGCAGTGCGCCCGTGATGCCAAGTATGATAAAAATGACAAATGTAAGCATGCCAAGGAAACCAAGCGGGCTAACGAACCTTCCAGGGAATGTAAACTTCATCCCCATGAATATGGTTCGATCTACTCCGGCGTATACCCACCGGATGAACCTTACAAAGCTGTTTTCATACGTTAAGGTAGCGCCCATATCCAACTATTCCATTTGCGTTAGGGTCCCATGTAGGAGGCAATATCAATACGTCTCCGTTAGAATCAACTTCAAGGCCAAGATATGGAAGTACATTTGAAGGTGGTCCTTGCAGCGATGCAGGACCCGCAAACGCTTGCCCTGTCAGCGGGTCATACATGCTCCCATGACAAGGGCACTCACCCCTCTTTCTACCTTCCTCAGGCCAATATTTCCATAGACACCAGAGATGTAGGCAGACCATACTATATGCTCTAAAGGCAGAAGCATCATTTCTGTCGCCGCCAAGTTCCTGTGGTAGCCTTATTAACTGCCATGTGCGGAATGCTTCCTCATTCAGCACAGGATCCTCGCTCTTAGGGTAAATGATAACTTCGGAATGATTAACCGGAAAGGTGTTTACGTTAACGACTGTGCCATCTGCAAGTTCTGCCCTAACCCTCTCACCCTGAGTGCTGGAAGGGTTTGGCAAGAACTTGCCCCAATCAACAAACACCGTAAAGGTCATGACAGTACCAGCGGCAGCCATCAATTTCAGAAAGTCGCGCCGCGATACCTTTCCTCCAATTGCAGGAGGGGTTTGCGTCATACCTATGAAAAAGGAACCTTCGATAATTAATAAACCTTTGGAAATTCAGTGCATCGATAGAAAATCACATTTTATAGTGTCCCAAACGAGGGCCAATTCAAATAAATGGATTGTGATCTTTAATACAAGATTCTGAAAAAAAGAATTTTTGCTTACTTATCCGATTTGGCAATCTGCTCAAACCAAGTAGTGCCTTCCAACTTGGCATATTTTATGTAGGCTTCAGCCTTGTCAATAGCTGCGACCTTGGCATTTTGAAGATTTGCTTCAACCAAGATCGTTTGCAGCATCTTGCTTCCTGTCAGGTCTGCACCCTGTAAATTTGCCCACATCAGATTTGTTTTGATTAAGTTAGTGTTTGTAAGACGAGCTTCTTTCATTTCTGCATAGAGTAGGAGCGTTTCACTAAGGTTGGCACCTTGAAAGTCTGTGCCATTTAGGCTTGCCTGAACTAAATTTGCTCGAGTTAGGTTCACGTTGGCAAAGTTTGCCCTGTCTGCAACTACACCATTAAGAAAAGCACTAGACATATCCTTGCCTGAGAAGTCTCTATCGCTAAAGTCCAGTTTGACTCTCAGGTTCTTGGCCATCATCCTCCATGAGTTAAATTCTTGGATCTTACCTTCAGTTAGTAGCTTAAACCCATCTTCCTGTGCACTTGACATGCCCGTAGACATTTACTTTCATATGTATATATTTACATGGAAGTCTGTTTTTCTCTCAAGTAGAGATATTCCAAGGATTTATTCCCTTTTGGTAACGTAATGCGTCTATGAGCCCCTCAGCGTAGCCTATACTTAACACCGCTAGCTCAAACTTGCCTTGCCGAAGAAATTGTTCAGAATCTGCAATATAGCATTCAGCGTTTTCAAGCGTTTCAAATATCCCCTTTTTACTGTAAGCACCATCACTGAGAAGCTTGCGCATCTCCTGGACCGCCTGCTTGGCTTTTGGAGCATAGCGCTGGACCATTTGGGCTTCAATTCTACTGATATTTTGAGAATTATCGGTTGGCTCATCAATATTTTCTGTAATCGAAGCAAGCGCCTGTGTCTCAGTGAAGTGTAACGCACCTGTCACAATTACAGAATGAGGACCAATGCCAAACTTCAGCTTTATGAGTGACTTGACTTTGCCTGATATGATCCTCTGATCTTGCATGCCCACTCTGGAGGCAACAACTGCAAAGGTGTCGTCAGAAAATATCTCGTGCTTATTAGCTTGTTCCGCATCTAATAGCATCTTAAACACAGAATATGGATCAAGGAAGAATGGCTCTTTGCTTTCTTCGTCATAGCTGTACTCTGTTAAAATCAAAGTATGGCTTCCAGCAAAGAGGTTTTGAAAAATAGTGTTATAAACTGTGACCGCAGAGGAAAGCTCAGACATCATTGTAACCATCCTGCCAAACTTGTAAACGTGCAGCCCACTTTCGCCAATTATGGAAGCAATGCCTGATGCGGAATGGAGAATCGCGCTCTTGATTGAGTTTTTGGCAGCTCTTGATCGGAGCTCGCTATGGGTCGTGGCAATAAGAGGATCGCCATAAGTTACAAGAGCTACATCTTTGATTCTGGCCGCTTCTAAGATCTCCCTGCCATCTTCTACAAACCACCTCTGCACGGGTTTGATATGCATTCCCAGTAAAGAGTTCAGACCCTCTACGTCTACTTCAGAAAGGGCACTGGTGAACCTTTCTATATAGACAATATCGCATTTTCTTAGGACATCTAGTGCGGCGATACTTAAACCACGATAGCCGTTAATGCCAGTTCCTATAAACCATAGCATGGACAGGGAGGCAGTAGTCGGCTATATTATTACTCCTTTTTCTTCTTCTTTTTCTTCAGATGATGCAAACGTGATAGATGAAAAAGAGCTCTTTTATACACTTCTATGCTCGCAATGTATTCATCAATGCTCACCCGTTCGTCGGCAGTATGTGACGCGTGGGCATCACCTGGTCCGTAAGTGATAACAGGTATCTTGAAGCTGTGTCCAAGCACGTTCATATCACCTGTACCTGTCTTGCGCAAAAGTAGAGGGCGTTTGCTGCGCACATCGAGGACTGCAAGCAGAAGTGCTCTGACAAGCGGCGACGAGTGATCGGCTTCAAAGGGCTCTGTCATGTCCTCTATCCTATAGGTTGCCTTAATTCCCTTTTTTGATGAAACTCTTGTAATGACATCATCTATAGTGCGAAGCACGTTAGTACAGGTTGTTATGGTGGGAACCCGAACGTCTATCGTTACCTTACACTTTTGAGGTGTCACATTATGACTTGAGCCGCCTGTTATCTCTGTGAGGCTACAGCTTATCGATTTGGCGTTATTCTCTGCGCTGCCCACGCGGCCTATCTCTGACTTGATCTCATTCCAAAAATCATACACTTCCTCAATAGAGTTCTTTGCAAGCCAAGGTGCGCTCGCATGGGCGCTTTTGCCCACATCGCATGTCAGCCGAAGTGCAAGCCTACCTTTGTATGCTACCGTGATATTGTCAACTCCGGAAGGCTCGCCAAAGACCGCATAATGGAGTCCTATTTTGCTTTTGACCAGTTGCTTAATTCCTGTCGCATTTCCTTCTTCGTCTACTACTCCTGCGAAAATGACGGTGCCGCTCTGCTTTGGAAACTCAGATGCTGCCAAGAGCATTGCTATCAGTGGAGATTTTGCGTCAGAAGCACCACGCCCGTAGATATAGCCATTTTCTGTCCTTACTGGCACTTGTCCAGGAACGGTGTCCATATGGCCGCACAGCAGGATACAGGGCTCACCAGATCCTTTAGTAGCGATGATATTGCCAACGTTATCGATAGTGACTTGCTCAAAGCCAAGCTCGTTCACGCATCTATCCTTTATCATATTGGCAAGTGGCGCTTCTGATCGGGATGGAGTATAAAACTCCAGTGCCTTTCCTAGCAGTTCTATAGCGTAACTAGGTGATACCAATTGCTAATTACTTTCCTTGTCCAAGTACGTAATCGATCATCAGTCCAGGAATATCGATCCCTGTAACCCGAACGGTATTTTTAAATTCAGTAGTATTGTTTACTTCGTGTACCAGTGGTCCCTCGCTATTGCTTTCCATCAAGTCGACACCAACTATATGGCCATTCACTGCCTTTGTGGCCTTAAGGCAGATATCTTCAAGCTCACTTGTTACAGGGCACTTTTCAGCATGGCCACCAAGCGCCATATTGGTCTTCCACTCGCCTTCTCCCGAATAGCGATATATTGCAGCCACTACTCTATCGCCTACTACTATTGCTCTGATGTCACGGGGAGGACGCTTGACAAACTCTTCAAAATAATATACTTGATACAGTGGAAACATATGCTCTCTGTCCTCTATTACTGCTCTCGCTGCATCCTTGTCTCGTAAGAGTGCGATGAGCCTGCCCCAGCTGCCGACTGTAGGCTTGATCACTGCAGGATAGCCGATCTTCTCAAGAACTGCGATTGCAGATTCCTCTGAAAATGCTGCCACTGCCTTAGGTGTTTTGATCCCGGCCTTTTCAAGCTCCATGTGGGCATACAGCTTGTTACCACACATTACTGCCGCGTGCAAAGGGTTTATGACTCGGGCGCCAAGGCCCTGAAGCGCTGCAGTAGAATGCACATTCTTGAAGTAGCTGACGCTCCGCTGAAGTACCACCTGACCCCTGTATTTTGAATTTCTGTCGTTCAAGTTTACTGCGAGGTTCTTGCAGTTTACATTTTCAACCTTGATGCCTTTCTTTATTGCGGCTTCGTATAGAGCCTTCTCTTCCCATCTTATGCTATCATATAGGATGACAAGCGATTTATCTGAAAGATTTGATGAAGACAGTGACGACTGATTGGATTGTACTTCTTCTTCTTCTTGCCTCACTGGCCCCAGTCCTCACCGACAACTTGAGCCGGTTTTATACCAAGACCATCTGACGACTTGACAAGCTCATAGCTTGCACCGCAGTCGGGGCAGGTTACGATCTCTCCTTCTATCGAATCAGAAGGTACCTTGATCTCTGCATCACATTCTTGACATTTTATCATGTTCTTATCTACTCCTTTGCTGGACTTAGCTTTACGGCAGCATCATTAAGTATCTTTCTCTCCAGTCTGTCGTCAAGATAAAGCTCAAGTATATCGCCCATCCTTAGCTCTTTTAGCCCACAAGCGAGAGTTTCAGCTTCCTCTGCGCCTGTTTTAAGACCAAGTAAGGACAAAAGGTAGGCAGCACCGTTCTTTCCTGCAAGTTCACCAAACACGATCTTTCGCCTGTTACCAACCATCCTAGGTTCAATGATTTCATAGGCAGCTGGGTTGCGTAATATTGCGGCAAGGTGAGTGCCGGCTTTGTGTTTGTACGCGCTGTCGCCTACTATAGGCTTTGATTCAGGAATTTGGAGATTGACATATTCTGTAATGGTCTTTGAAAGATCCCTTAACATGTGTAGTCTTAGGTTATTATTTGACCTGTAAATGAGAGTTAATGCAACTGCTGCCTCTGCTAGGCTCGGAATTCCTGTGCGCTCACCAAACCCATCTATAGTAGTATGAATCTGATCAGCGCCTGCTTCGCATCCTGCTAATGCATTTGCAAGTGCTAGACCAACATCGTTGTGACAATGCACATCAATAGATGTCTTGGTTGTATCTATGTTGTCGTATACCATCTTTACTAAATTATACATACCGCGCGGCCGCAATATGCCTACAGTATCAGGTATGCTTATCCTTTCGATGCCGCGTTTATTCATCTCTTTACACATTTCGATGAGAAACTCAGGCTCTGTCCTGCTAGCGTCTTCCATTGTGAATCTTGCCTTCATCCCGTGCTCCTTGATGTAGTCCGCGACTTCTAATGCTCTTATTTTGGCCTCTTCACGTGTTATCTTTAACTTTGCAGAAAGGTGTATGTCAGAAATCCCCATATAAGTTGCAATCCAAGTCGCATCGCAGTCAATTGCAATATCGATATCAGACTTGATCGCCCGAGTATGGGCAATGATGTCTGCGCGCAGATCTTGCTTGATTATCGTCTTTGTTGCTTCAAAGTGATCTGGCGACACCACAGGGCTTATCTCTATTTGGTCAACACCAAAAGAGTCAAGCATCCATGCAATCTGGATCCTCTGCTTGATCGTGAATGAAATACCTGGATGCTGCTCACCCTCTCTAAGCGTGCTGTCGAGGATCCTTATCCTTTTACCTTGTCCAGTTTGGCCCATCCAGTTGTACTGATGTGCGTAGTAGTTTGGATCCTCCGATTTTAGTGACATCTTTTGCGATAATCAACTGCTTTCGGATGTCATATAAACGTTATCGCATCTAAAATAACGTATTCCAGTCAATTTTTACTATTTAATCGCCAGGTGACAGGCGGAAAGGCGCCGAATTACGGCTAAAACTCGCAGCATAATGCGATAACGTTTACGATCTGAGGTAATTGTTGACGGTTCTCTCAAGATTGTCAAATGAGCCCTTGACCATCTTCGTTCGTTTTTGAATTCCAGTACAATAATTGGATATTCCCTGGGACAACGATTCTATCATCTCTTCCTGTTCTAGCAGATTAGGTGATCCTAATGATTTTCTAGCTTCAAGCGACTTTTCTGGTGTCATTTCATTGATTATTTTCATCAGTTCATCTGGCTTAATGTCCACTTTGTGAGCCTTCAGTACTGAGGTAACGTCTGCAACCGCTAACTTGACAAGAGGTATGTTGCCCTTGCTGGAAGCCTTGTTCACCAAAGCTCCAACTATTCTGTGAGCGGTTCTGAAAGGTATCTTCTTTTGCATCACCAGCTGCTCTGCTATGTCCAGTCCAATTGCATAGCTGATGCTTGCAGCCTGGAGCATGCGTTCCTTGTTTATCTGCAATGATCTTACTACACTATCCATTATCTTGATTGTGTGAAGGGTTATAGCAGAAGCTCCAAGCAGTGGCGCCTTGATGTCCTGTAAGTCTCGACTGTACCCGGAAGGCAGAGCCTTGACTATGCCAAGCATTGACATAAGGTTGCTAGTGACGATTGCCGCCTTTGACCTAGTCAACTCTAGTGGATCAGGGTTCTTCTTTTGCGGCATTGCACTTGACGTTGAAGTATATGATTCGGCAAGCTCTATGTAGCCAAATTCAGTAGTTGACCAGATAATGAAATCCTCTGCAATCCTTCCGAGGGTGCTTATTAGTATTGCAAGTGTTGAAGCATACTCTATGAAAGCATCCCGTGAGCTGGTGGCGTCAATAGAATTCTTTATGATGCTGTCAAAGCCAAGTAGCATTGCTGTTCTTTTCCTGTCGATAGTGATAGACGAGCCTCCTATGGCACATGCCCCAAGCGGAGACTGGTTTATCCTATGATATGCCAGATACAGCCGCTCCATATCACGCATGAGGCCATAGGCGTACGACAGCAAGAAATGCGAGAAGGTGCCTATTTGGGCCTGTTGTAAATGGGTGTACATCAGCATCTGAACTTGCTTGCTCTCTTTTGCTCTCTCTACTAGCCGCTGTACTAGGCTAGCAAGAGCCGCGCAAATCTCGTTGATGTCATCACGTATCTTCATCCTTATATCTAACACCACTTGGTCGTTTCTTGACCTTGCAGTATGCATCTTGCCTCCAGCGTCCATTCCGGAATGTTCTATAACAAACGCCTCAAGAGCCTCATGAATGTCCTCATATCCTTCGGTATCGACTTTAGCCGGGTTTTTCTTTGCTTCCTCAAGTGCAGAGAGGATCTTTTTTAGTTCACTGGACGTAACGTGTCCCATCTCATGCAGCATTATCGAATGCGCTTGACTTCCAACAATGTCATAATACAATATCGACTTATCGTCGTCTATTGAAGAAAGGAATCTGAGCGCATCGTCCTCAAGTTTGTTATTCGGACGGGACCTATACATACAATAAAGTGTGCATCGTGTGCGCTTTATTTTAAGGTTGTATAGTTACGGTAAGATTGAGGTTGTAAGACTTTCAAGATCTATTCTGGAGGCCAGCTTCGCCCTGTAAACTTCTTCCAATTTGTGCAGCTGCTTGACCATTTCATTATTGCAATGATTTCATCTGTGATGACCTTTGTGATATTGGTCGCCTTGACAATTAGCTCTTCATAGAGGCCGGAAGTAACAGGTTTTTTGCATGTGATTGTATTGCTGTGTGCAGCAGTCAAGGTCGGACGCTGCTATGTCTTATAATAAGAGCAAACTCGATCCTTGAATATGAGTGATAAGCCCCGCGGAGGCGCTATAAGAAGTCATGAAGCGGGCTCTATCTTGTTGAAAGTAAGTAACAAAGTTACAATCTTGCTTTGCTATTGCTTATCTCATCATTGGTTGCAAGCACTGTGCTGTACCATATTCTACGTGTTGACACATTCTTTGAACAGTTATCTTCGTTCAACTCAGATGCAGCAGGAAATCCAAAACGAGTAGTCAAACTGTCAAGGGAACAAGAGGATGTATTAAAGGAACAAACAGAAGTGGAACACCACCTTACGGATGACAAAATTAAGCAATATATCAAAGACGTGATGGAAGAAATTCAAAGGGCTCCTAGGAAATAGGTCGAATAGTCAGTTCCCCAATGTCATTCGTGAATTAGTCATACCACTCAGTATGATAATAACAATAATCCATGAGAGTGGGCATTTTCTGCAATGGTTAAATATAGTATCCGTGAAATTCTTATATAATGAGTCAGGAAGAGCAGATACAGCAGACTCGCAGAAAAATCTTTGAAGAACTGACCAAAATAGTCGACCCTGAAATTGGGGTTTCGATAATGGAGCTTGAGCTTATCGACAAGGTGGACATTGATTCAGGCAAGGTCAAGGTTGACTTGCACCTAACGAGCCCATTTTGTCCTGCAGTCTTTGGCTTTAAGATAGCACAGGACATCCGGGATAATATCTACAAGTTGTCTGGCGTGGACGGAGTGAATGTGAACGTCAGCAATCACTTCATGGCCGACGCTATAAACAAGCAGGTGAACGAGAGCAAGTACCCGCCCAAACCGGCCGCCTAATCTCTTTTCTGCCTTTCTTTCAGCTCCGCCACCTTCTTTTCATTTTTTGAGTACCCAAGAAGATGTCCTCTCAGCAGCTGGATGCCAAGCGCAGGGTCGACGCCCTTAGGACAGACTGCGCTGCATGAGCCGGCAAAATGGCAGCGCCATATGCCATGCCTGTTGTCCACTAGGTTGAGCCTCTCCTTGGATGCGGTATCGCGGTTATCAATAAAGTAGCGGTATGCCTGAGAAAGCGCCTGAGGTCCAGGAAATTGAGTGTCAGTGGCCACTGTAGGACATGCAGAATAGCATAGGCCGCACTTGATGCAATATGAAAACTGCAGATACTTGTCAACATCTTCGGGGGTTTGTATGAACTCTGTCAGCTTGTTCTTTTCTTGCATGTCTGCGTTATCATTCTGTATATATGGTTCCACGTTATGGTGATGTGCAAAGAACTGGGAAAAGTCTGTCACAAGGTCTCGTATGTGTGGGAAATTAGAAAGAGGCTCGACGGTTATTTCTCTTCCTTGAAGTTCAGATACCTTGGTGTAGCATGCAAGACGGGGTATGCCGTTTATCTTCATACCACACGAACCACATGATGCCATCCTACATGAATAGCGGATGCCAATGCTAGAATCCTTGTACGCCTTAGCATACAGTAGTGCGTCAAGCACGGTAGTCCAGCGCTGAACCGGTACGTCTATTCTGTCATAATGCGCGGATTCGCCTGCAAGCCTATTAGCTCGGTATATCTTGAGAATAACAGAGCTCTTTGGATACTCTTTTTCTCTCTCGTGCTTTTCCTTTTCATGCTTTTTTTCCATCGTCTCTATTTTCTCAATTAACTGCTCAGTCATGATATTTTACTCACTCAACTCCAAGACCATTAGCTATGATGATAGTACGCGTACCGTAGGCTATTAAAGCAATCATTGCTGCTATAGTCAAGACTGTCACACCATCCTCCCACTTCCTGCTCTGACGCAGCTCTAGCAGGATTACGCGCAGACCATTAAAACCGTGGATCGAGACGAGCACCAATATTGATTCTAGCAGCACGACGTAGGGGATGTTTTGATAGTTGGCTATTACGTTCTCATATTCAAGACTCATGCCGTATGGCATTATTGCTATCCGCATCATAATATGCACCGCAACGACAAATAATGCACCAACTGCTGTGATATAGTGTATTTTCATTATTTGGCTCTCACGAAGCATTGTCATACTTTATTCTCCTCCAAAGAGGACCGATGCTCCATATAGCATTGCGACTAATGCAAGTATCAATGCAATCCAAATGCCAGACTTTTGCCTGTAGTTGAGTGATACTGCGTCGTAGGGGTAGTCGGGCCTGCCAGGTTTGCCAAGCCCCTTGCCTCCATGGGCGAATATCAGGCGGATCCCGTTTGCTGAATGAAAGACGCACATTCCAATCACAATTATTAGGATAATATGTCCAAGAGTAGTTTGCGTAAGCTCTAGGAATGCTTCCCATAATGCAGGCCCGCCTGTGATCTGGCTGGTTTCATAAATGTGAGCGATGAAATAGGCAAGCAGACCCACGCCTGTTAATCTCTGTAGCCAGTAGGACACCCGTTCCCATCCATAACGTCGGGGATTGAGCCATCCCATCATTCCCTCACGGTTATTGCGATCAGCTACTTCTCTTTCCATGCTAGTATTTCCTCTCAACTGGAGCGTATCGTGTAAAGGTAACTGGATACCATGTCATCTTAGGCCCACCGTTCCCAGTGAAGTAAGCTAGTGTGTGCTTCATGAAGTTCGCATCATCTCGGTATGGATAGTCAGTTCTTGCATGTGCGCCCCTAGATTCTCGCCGATTAAGCGCGCCGACAAGCAAAACTTCAGCGGTTCTGAGCATCGAGTCTGTCTCCATTACGTTGATAAAGTTGGTATTGTATTCTTTAGCTTTATCATCAACGTGTTTCCACGTTGCAGCCTTTAGCTCTCTTACTCTCTCAAGTGCACTAATCAATTCCTGCTCGTTTCTAAAGACATAGGCCTTCTCATCCATCATATCTGTCAGCTGCTTTCTTACTTCATAGGGGTTCACGGCTCCCCTTCCACGGAAGAGCCCATCGTATATTCGCTTTTCCTCCTCGAGCACCTGCTTTCTATTAATGGAGTCAACTTTTTTTCCAGCTGCATACCTTGCAGCAAGCTCTCCGGTAATCTTACCCCACACAATGCATTCTGATGTTGAGTTGGCACCAAGCCTGTTCGCCCCGTGCGTGCTGTTGCATGCAGCTTCGCCAGCAGCCCAAAGGCCTGCCATCTCTGTTGCGCCATCAATGTTAGTATGAATGCCTCCCATCATATAGTGGCATACGGGTCTCACTTCTATTGGCTCGTTGATGATGTCGGTGCCAGAAAACTTGATCCCAATTTCTCGAATGCCTGCAAGTACTTCCTTTACTCGCTCACTTCCAAGGTGGGTAAGGTCGAGTTTTAGGCAATCCACACCAGTTTCATGCTTGAATCCACTTCCCTCCTGAATCTCTCTTATCATTGACCGTGACACAACGTCTCTTGGAGCAAGCTCAAGCTTCCCAGGAGCATACTTTTGCATAAAGCGCTCACCTTTGTTGTTAATTAAATAGCCTCCCTCACCCCTTGCACCTTCTGTTATCAGTATGCCAGATGGCAATATGCCGGTCGGATGAAACTGCACAAACTCCATATCCTTTAGTGCAAGGCCTGCACGGTAGGCCATGTCCAGACCGTCTGGTGTTGACGAAAATGCATAAGTAGAGAAGCTGTAGATCCTACCGGCTCCGCCTGCGCATATTATGCCGGCCGGTGCCTTGAATATAGTAAAGTTGCCAGACTTCATTTCGATGGCAGTTACTCCTTGGAAGGTGCTATTATCATGTAGTATTGATGTGCAGAACCACTCATTGTAAAAGTGAATATTGTCATACTTTTGACATGTATCGTATAGAGTCTGCATTTCGTAAAATCCTACTTTGTCCTGTGCAAACGTAGCACGGGGGAATGAATAGCCGCCAAATTTGCGCTGTGCTACCCTACCATCCTTGCGCCTTGACCATGGCATTCCCCAATGGTCTAATTGATAGATTTCATGGGGCATGCTTTTTACCAAGAGCTCAGCTACATCTTGGTCTGCTAAAAAGTCACTTCCCTTAATCGTGTCGTAAATATGAGATTCTTGGTTATCACCCTCTTCTTCATATAGCACCGCAGCAGTACCACCTTCTGCAGAAACGGAATGGGATCGCATTACCTGTACTTTGGAAATGACAGCTATGGTCAGTTTGTTGTCAACGGCAGCTGCAGAAATAGCTGCGCGTAGGCCTGCAAGGCCTGACCCGATAATGAGTACATCATGTGCGATAGTAGTGATGTCAGCCAACTACCCGGTTCCCTCTTTCTTTCCATTCAGGAAGGCAGCTAATTCTCATATATACCTTGAACTCCTGCAATTAATTACAGCAAAGTAAAAAGCAATTAACTGTTGTATACACGCAGCCATAATACTAACTATGATTCATGATATTATTATTGATTGATAACATAGTAGTACAAAGAAATAAAAAAGGATACATATAGAAAAGTTGCGATAAAGTGTAATAATACATTGGAGTATGAAAATGAAAAATGAGCACTAAACAATTTTTGCCTGACGGCTCTCATGGTCACTATGTATTAATCAAGCTGATAAAATAGGTACGTTCACCTTCCTCCATACTGGATCGCTACTACTACCGCTAAGTGCTTGGTATGACATATGACTGAGCCATAACACGATATTCTCTCAAGATAGTGCAAACATTAATAGTAATTGCCTCGCTGGCTCTTATTGTTGCAAAGCACAAACTTGAGGGATTATTTGTCAAATGCTCCAGACGCTAAAGTATTTCTGGCTCCAAACTCATCCGATCAAGAGCTCGTAACCCGGGCAAGAGAAAGACTTACAGAGAGTGGGATTCATCAGGAAAGAATTGAGATTAACTACGACGTCCAGCAGCTGAGAACTGGCGACATGTACATAAGCTATGATCCACCTGACCTAATAGTCAGAGTAGTATACGAAAAAAAGCCAAATGGCATGGTCAAAATGAGGAGCATGGCTACAATCAAACTCTAAGCATCTTACTGAGCGTTTCTTTCAAACTATCTAGATAGCATTTTCTTTCAGTCCCATCCTTCATAGATCTGAGGATAACTTGACCTGTGCTAATTTCATTTGGTGCTACAATTACTACAAACGATGCGCCTTTATTGGAAGCATATTCTAGCTGCTTTCTAAGTGTCCTCCCAAGCATGTCGTAATCGACTGCTATACCACTTGTGCGTAGGGATGAAACCAACTCAAGCGTCTTTGCTCTGAGATCTTCAGTTGCATTTGCGACATATACAAGTGGTCTTGACGATTGTTTCAACATGCCATGCCTCTTGAGGGCCGTTACTATCCGCTCCACTCCTCCAGCAACACCGGTGGCTCCAATATCTTTCCTTCCAAAGGCTTCAGTAAGCCTGTTATACCTTCCTCCACCAACGAGTGCCCCAGAATCAGTAGCTTGGTCAAATGCTTCAAAAACTACTCCAGAATAATAGTCAAGCCCTCGTACTATGCCAAGGTTAATGCGCGCTCCTTCAACCTTCTTTGTCTTGAGCGAGTCCATCAAGCTGGCTAACTGCTGCCAACTATTAAGCTCAGTTACGTCAGCCTTGCGGGCGACTTCGTTTGCACTGCCCTTTAGTTTTGACAGTTCTATCAATGCCTGCATTTTTGCAGGCTCTATTTTGTCTTTGTATTCTGCAAGTACAGCCTGTGCTCCCTTTTTTGGTACCTTGTCTACTGCACGAAACATTTCAAGTATCGCCTCTTCGCTAGAAATACCAAGTTTTTTTCGGATGTACTGTTCCAGAAGTTGCCTGTCATTTATCTCGATTACTACCTTTAGTCCTAGTGTTTTGAAAAATGTGTAAACAAACTCTATTACTTCAGCATCTGATTCCTGGCTGAATGGGCCATATACTTCGATATCCCACTGATGGAAGTACCGGTACCGCTCAGCTTGGGGTTCATCATAACGCCATACACCTGCAAACGAAGCCAGCTTGACTGGCATTTTGAGATCGCGCCTTGACTCAATATATCGCGTTAGACCAATAGTAAGGTCAAAACGAAGGGCGACGTCCCTGCCTCCTTTATCCTTGAAAGCATAGATTTCGTTTGAGATTGCAGCACCACTCTTGGCCTCTAGTGTAGCAAGCATTTCAATAGGAGATGGCTCTGTGAGTTGGAAGTTAAAAAGTCGCGCAATTTCAAAGAACTTATCGCGGACATAATTTATGTTAGCATACTCTTCAGGATCAAGATCCCTCATGCCTCGGGGAAGCTCTAACCGGGCCACACCAGTAACCAGCGGTTTGTTAACATTTAGATTTTGCGATATTTTGGGATGGAATAACGCAATAAATAGTCGCCATTTATTCATGGTTATGTTGGCAGGAGGCTACCGATTCCTTGATCACATGACAGATGCCTTTATAGAGGCTTACGGCACCACATTAGAGGAAGCCTTTGAAAACGCTGCCAAGGCTCTCTGCGATACAATGATCGACTTGAAAACAGTCAGACCCAAAATAGAGATTATATTGTCTGCCAAAGGCAATGACCTTTATTCGTTGCTCTTTGACTGGCTGGACAAAGTGATGCTTTTGCTGGTGGCAGATGGTATAGCTATGTCTCAATTTTCTGTCAAGATAAAACAGCATAACAACAGCTATTTGCTTGAAGGCACTGCAAGAGGAGAACCTCTTGAACTGGACCGTCACCGCTACAAAGTAGAAGTCAAGGCGGTAACATATCATGAAATGGAGATCAAGCAAGAAAAGGGCTTAATCACTGCAAGGTTCTTGCTTGACCTCTAAGCATTGAGAAGAATTTTTTTGCTTTGCTAAAATCGTTATGGAACTTAACAGAAAATTCTTTAACAGAGATATAATATCTCAGATCTGTACAACGTGGCTTGAGATATATCTTTTGTATAGACAAAAGACAAAAAGAAAAACCAGAATAGACAGCGCCTTTTCAAGTTTTGTCAGAAACGCCCACGTTATCACAGGGTCTCAATTATTGACTCCATATTATCATGACGTTACCCAAACCACTGTTCAAGCGACTGGTTGCGGTTTGCTATGGATTTTTGCAGCTTGTCAAGTGTGCTACTCACTCTATCTGTTGAAAAGCTTTTCTTGACGCAAAGAAAATCCAGCACATCTTCACGGTTGACTGTACCAAATTCAATCTTGTCTATCTTTGGTTCTTCAGGATTGAGAAAGATGTTGCGTATTTCTTGGTAGGGCACTTGTGTAAGCAAGCTCTTGATTTTATCAATATCTTCCAGTCTACCATTTTCCTTAATTAATTTGATTGCAGTCTTTGGGCCAATACCAGGAAAGCCGCCAGGATTGAAATCGGTGCCGATAAGTATGCCGACATCCACTAGCTGCTCGTGTGTCAGGCCGGTCTCATGCAATACCTTGTCATGCTCAAGTAGTTCAGGCTCGATATCTATGTAGGTGTTACGGTTTGGCACCTTGCGCTTGCCGCTGATTGCAAGATTACGCACCAGCTTTTTAGCTCCAAACAGTATCGAATCATAATCTTGGCTTGCAACTGCAAAGGCCATATCGTATCTTGTAAGATAGGAGGCTGCAGATTCACCTTCAGATGGCGCCTGAATATATGGTATGCCAAGATAGAAGAGCAATTTTTTTGAATCTTCTACCATCTCTGGAGTAAGCACTGCTGTGCGTGTACTATACTTGCGTGCGTCTTCCATCCTACCCTCTTCAATTGCAAGATTATACTTTTCTGTTGCTTCTTTTTTCAGCTGGCTCCTGCGCTCTATCTCTGCCATCTTTAGCTCATTTGATTTGCCATCAAAAACGTAAAGGGGTTTGATATTTTCAATCAGTAAATTGGTGTTCCTATAGAATAGGCCGCTTAGATGGCTCGTTACTTCCCCCTTGCTGTTGGTAAGCAATTCACCTGTCGGCCCCCGTACAATGCTGAGGAACTGGTAAATCGTATTGTAAGCATCAATTGCAACAACCTTGCCTGCCAACTCTGTCAATTTGAGCGGCCGAGGCGTTACCAGTGGCTTGAGGTCTAGGCCCATTTTCTTGTTATCATTTAATACACACAATGGCACCACAAAAACTTTAACTCTGCGTTATCAGAAATCTTACTTCAAGAAGCTAGACAGGTATCGCCATTCTAATTATTTCAAACAGCAAAAGGATCACGATATCTAATGTGACATTTGCCACGTATCGGAAAGTTTTGGCTTTCTTACAAGGAAAAAAAGTCTAATATATGGCAGTAAAGTAAGGACTGCCCTAATGCTATAGGCGCACCTTACTCTCTGTCAAGCAAGGAAGATTTTTGCTACCAAGATTACTGACATTTTCATCTAATGTTGCTTGCCAAGGGCTTACAAAAAAGTACGGATAACTGCACACATTCAATACCATTTCGACGACAGAAAGAGTAAAATGGAGAGTGATAATTGCGAGCGCATATTAGCCTGCTTTGCAATGTCGTGATCAGTCAATAACAATAACAACAAAAAAAATTTGAGCTATCGCTTATACGCTCTCAACGTTTGAGTTATCCATTCAACGTCATCCTTTGTCTTTGCCAAGCGCCCAATCTTTATACAGTCACGGATGTCCTTTGACTTGAGTTTTGTCCATACCGCCTCCGCTATTGCTGCAGCAACATCAGATGTTACCCCTTCGCGGCCAAGAATGTGAGCGCATACTTCTTGGAATGAGCCAAATGTGTATTGTTTGAAGTGGAGCACAACAAACCTTGATAAAAGAGGTGTTAGCATTCTATCAGTGGCGTTGCTTGATGCAAAGACCCATGTTTTTAGGTGGGTGTTACGTGTCTTTTGGAACTTGGTTTCCGCTAGAATGCCTGTCTCCATCAAGCTCAGCAACGCAGTCTGATCCTTCATTGGCATATGTTCTATTTCGTCCACAATCAGGTACCTAGGTCTTTTATCAAACAGATAATCTATCATCCCCGACTTAGTGCTGTGGCTTCCAAGCGTAAAGTAGGAGCGTTCAAGTCTCATGCATTCAACCATGAAAAGCGTCTTGGCAGATGCGGGAGGGCCAACGAGCAATAAGTGAACGGGTTTCTCAGAAGAAAGTGACAGGTGAAATAGCCTTTTTACGTCGCTGTAACCTACGATGCTCTCAAATAAAGGTTCAGATTTGATGGCGGTCAGTCTTTCGATTCGGGGGCTGATTATGTGTTCTTCTTGCGTTGGAATTGGTAGCTTCTCTTCAGGCACTTCACACCAAATATATAGATAATAGATTTTAGAGGTTCCTACTAAACTGTAATATCTACCAGCTGAAATTTTCTAGACTCTAGTTGACAAACAGGCGTATGGTACCTATTATCTCGCCCGTCAATTTAACTGTGTAGGCTGCAGAATCGGCAGCAGATATTTTTGAGAGCTGGTCAAGGAATTGAGCCTTGTCTTTACCACGCTCATATGTACCTCCAGATTCCTTGACGCAAAGTGGAAACTTTTGCATATTGATGCCCTTTGACATGAGGTGGCCAATAAAGGATCTATAGGCATCGATATTGTACCAATCCCAGCCGCGCTCCTCACTGTATGCTATCCATACATCTATTGTATTTTGAAAAAACGCCTTCTGGCGCAATTCTTCAAGAGTCATGTCATGTATTAAAAGTCAGCCCTGCGCATTTTGCTTCCGCAGCGTGGGCAAGCTCCACCCTTGAACCTATGGCCGCAAGCTATGCAGATATAGTTGATTCCTCCACCTGCACCTAACATGCCGCCAAATCCTCCTCCACCGCCACCCATTCCCATGCGGGCCATCATACGCCTGCGCATATAATATGAAATGCCTATGAAAATTGCGATTGCTGGTATGAGCCCCCACAATCCAAGCCACATTGTAAATAACAGACTTATGGCAAGGGACACCATTATCCATGCCATTTGCTGACCTACCCAGTTCAATTAGTTATCGCTTGATATTGGAATTATTCTTTTATTAAGTTTTCCAGCTGAAGTACTATAAAATCAAAACATATGTAAAATAATCATAAGATAAAAAATACACACATATGAGCGTCGTTACGGAAAATTAACAACAATACCATCTTGCGTCCTTTGTAAAATATGAATAGCATATGCACTTGATCTATTCCCTCCCTGACCCACTCTTGTAATAATGCCCCTTAGGGGTCATTATTTTGGGAATTATCATATCTTAGAAAAAAAGTTCAAACTTATCCTAGACTATCTCAATGTACGTAGTGTGGTAAGATCATCATTTCTTTTGAATCTGGCTCTTATAAAGATAGGATTATGCCAAATTCTCTGTCTTTGATCAATCACAGTATTTTCGTGTGCAGTGATAACAACCTTAACCAGGCTTTATATCAAGAATATATCAACATTATATTCCTGTCCAAAAGATATATACGCCAACTACCATTTAGATAATCTAACCCATTTTAGAATAACGCTTGTCGTTTATGCTACATCCTTAGAAGATACACTTTTTCTATTTCTCTTCCTCTATATTTCATTGCTTGCTGAGGTCAATTAATTTGCTGCTAACCAACAACCTTATTCACAGTTAAATGTAATAATAACATCTATTCTGAGTTATTATGTTGTTGCCTAAGTCACCTCCTGCGGTTTCAATCTTTGTGCTCTGTGATGCCTGCTACTGGTGTGCAACATTTCTTGACAAGACTAGGGTGATGGATAAGTGTCCAATGTGCTCAGCTCCTCAACTATCAAGCTTTCCAATAATGCCAGATGAATCGTTTATTTTCAGCTATGACTCTAAGCGCGGAGTGGAGCTTGACTTTGGGCGCAGGAAAAAATCAGGCTGAGTTCACAATTTTAAGTTCTAGACTATTGCCGCTCCTATCATATGCGGCTATCGTATTGTCCTCATAAGGGTGACTGATAATGATAGATACAAACCCAGTAAAGTGGTTGAGATCTTCAAGCGATGGATTGTTTGAGCCTCCGGGGTGGGAGTGTGCTGTCCCGACGTGAGGTATGGTGTAGGGAAGATCATGAATTCCAAAGCCGGAGTAAAATGGACCACTCTCTGAAAATGGAGGGATTACCACCCCATCTACAGTGATCTGCTCTCGTGTACTTTTGCCCTGCAGGACGAGGATGGCCTCGTTTGGATGGTGTGTCTTTGCCCACGTGATTATGCTGTCGGCCACCTGTCTGGTAATGGTGACAGCCCTTCTATTTTGTCTCTCGCTCTTTTTGAAAGACACTAGAAGCTCTCTTGACCTGGCTTTTATTTTAACATTCACAAAACCCTATAACTTTGGTATGAATGGTTTCCTAAGGACTGGGGGACTGAATGGAGGAAGAAGAAGAAGAAGAAGAATAAAACACAAAAACCATTAGAAGTTTTGTGTGCGACTCATTTTACAACAATGAGGGATAATAACTGTCGACACCTAGAGAATGAGCTGCTAGCTTCAATCCATATTGACATACATATCATTCTGTGCCGTGTACAGCCTCTGTATTGTTGCAGTTACTCTCTCTGTTTCTCTATGATGATGATGATATCATTTCGTGTAATGTGGTATACTAACATTATACTAAGGACAAACGAGAGATGTGTGTTGCCTGCTTACTCGTTGCAGACCTTATTGGCCATTTTTGTATAAAAAAATTGTAGCAATGCTAAATAAGAAGTTGGTGTATAAGAGCAGCAGCTCGATGATGATTGAATGTTATTGAAAAGGGAGAGTGTTTATAACAAAATCATTTTACGAAGAGGTGTAGTCGGTAACGACTGCGATGGGACGCCACTTCTCATAAATGGTAGAGGCGAGGCATATCGGGTCAATGATACTGCAGTCTCGCTTTGGAATATGTGTAACGGCATTACATTTGATGACCTCTTTCTCGAAGTTCTCAGGATTTCAAGCGGGGAGGAGAATGATGTAAGAAAATCGCTTGAACAGATGGTAAGGAAGTTTCAGAAAATAGGAGTCATTGAGTTGCGAGATCATCGTTACCCGCATATCTGAAATGCAAACATGATGTAGCCCGTTATTATGCCGTTGCGCCTATATGGATAAAAATTATTGGTTTCCTTTGGCATTAGCTCCTGCTTGATCATAAGAGCATCTTCTTTTGACACTTGTACTTTAACAAGCCGCTCATCTAATACTGCAGACCACGGAAGTTGAGGAAGTGTTCCTTTCTTATTGGCAAGCAATACTACAACTCTGTTTAGATTTTCTCTGTCAAGTATGACAGAATAATTGCAGTCATCTTTGTCAGTAAATGGATCGGGCACGCAGTAGGGATCAATATGCACATATTCACGGAGTCTATCGCGAAACTCATCTGCCAGACCTCCAGATATTGCAATGTCTGCAAGCGATAATTTCTTGATGTCTTCAGAAGTCGGTAACTTTATTGACGTAGCAAGCACAGCTGCTTTTATTGTAAAGGAATGATTATATAATTTTTCAGTGCAGATGGGCCTCTGTATGTGTGTATGTGCATATGCATTTCCAATAGTTGCAGAGTACATAACTTAGCTTTCTAAATATCTGTCATGGCTAGCAATAGGTGATATAATAATAATAATTTATACCAAAGTGATAAGGCATAAATTGCAATACCTGTTCACAAGTCAGGAGTGCCGGGGTACCCAAGCTAGGTAAGTCAAAGTAGAAGCCCTAATAGGGGTCAGCCTCGAGATCGTATATGTATACGTTACTGCAGACTATGACGTGCTAGCTGATGTCCTTCGGGACTCGAGGGTTCGAGTCCCTCTCCCGGCGCCCATCTATGGGAGACTAGCATAGGCTTTAAAACAGATGAGTGCGAGACAAAAGCCAAAGCAGTGAAAGCAGTAACGAGAA